>Ga0123328_1004144_pt1 | contig 11950 bp, 12 predicted proteins | sample BioC12SIPDNA_2_FD_89702 | JGI IMG/M metagenome (GOLD analysis project Ga0123328, IMG submission 89702) | Anaerobic biogas reactor microbial communites from Washington, USA - Biogas_R1_A C12 SIP DNA | ecosystem: Engineered > Bioreactor > Anaerobic > Unclassified | place: Washington, USA...
CCTGTGCCGATGATGCCGATGCGCGCGGGGGGGCTCCCCGCGCCCTCCTGCGCCGCGGCCAGGTTGGCGGCGGCGGCCGCCACGGCCGCCCCCAGAAACGTTCTGCGCGCCATGTCTCTCATGTGTCGGGTTCCTTTGACGGCGGCTCGGGATGGAATCGTGCGCGCCGGCGCGTTGTTTTTTCTTTTCCACATGTTAGAATAACCGGAGTGCGGAAACAAGGCGGCAGGTGTCCCCGTGTCGGGGCTCCGCCTGTGGAGGTGTTCATGGAATTTTATCTGGAGCTGCTTAACCCGGTGTTTGAGCACCTCGCGGAGTACAAGATCCAGTACATCGGCGGCGCCGCTATCGGGCTCCCCTTCCTGTACTTCAGCCGCAAGTACACCGTGCCGCTGATTCTGTATCTGCTCGAGATTTCCGTCTACCTTTCCCTGATGCACGGGGTGGTCCATCTGCTTGTCCTGGTGACGGCCTGGTTCAAGGTCACCTCCTCCATGAAGGCGCTCCGTCCCGACGGGACGCCTTCCGAACAGGTTGACTGGACGACCCCCCTCTTTTCGTTCTGGGACCGCTCCCTGTACGAGCCTGCCTGGCTTCTCTACATGGAGGCGTGCTTTGTGGTCATTGTCCTGGTGGTGGTCTTCCGGTACCGTCCCATGTCCACCCAGCACAAGCCCAAGCCGAGGTACAACCCCGACGGCACCCCGATTGCCAAGAAGGACAAGAAACAGGGCGCGGAGGACTACCTCCACAAGTACCGCCGCAGGAAATACGCGGATGAGGTGCGCGCGGAGGATGAGCGGCTGAAGCGGTTGGAAAACCAGCGCCGCAAGTAGACGCGGGGGCGCCGTCCCAGTTCACCGTCCCGGCAGGGTTGGACGGCTGTGCCGGGTGTCGGTTCTTCCCAGGCGGAGATTGTTTGTTTGCATGTTCGCATCTTGCGCAATTGCCGCAATTGCCGTCGCGCCCGGCCAGTGTTTCATGACTTCCCTAACATGCTCATAAAGAACAAGTTGAACCGATGGAAGAATGCCCGGTCACCGGATTTTTTCTTGACAGGGGGGTTGGCGAAAACGGGGCTTCCGTGTATAATACCCGTAATGAGAGCGGACCGAAGGTTTCGGGGCCGTGACCTAGAGGCGTGCGCCATGCACTATACGGGCTATCTCGTGGTGATGACGGGCATCATCGCCGTGGTGATGCTCGTGAGCGTTCCGTCCCTCTTTGCCAGAAAATGCCCCGGATGCGGGAAGCGGAACCGGGTGGACGCGCGGCGCTGCCCCGGGTGCGGAGTGGAGCTTCCCCCGGACGATCTGTAAGCCGCCCGCGGCGGGCGACAACATGGAAGGCGGACGAACCGTGGCTGAATTGACACAGTGTCCATTTTGCGGAAAAGAGGCGCCGGCGGGAAACCGCAACTGTCCCCATTGCGGGGGGCCCCTGAAGCAGGGGGCCATCGCCCCCTCCCCCGGAAAGCAATGCCCCAACTGCCGCGCCGAGGTGCAGGGGGGGGACATTATCTGCGTGGCCTGCGGCACGAATCTGCTCACGGGCCAGCGCGTGGCGGCCACGGGGGAGAAAAAGGACCGGGGCGCCAGGTCCCCCTTCCCGGTGATGGCCGTGCTGAAGTGGCTGGCTGTCGGGGTCTGCGTGACGGCACTGGTGGCCGGACTGGTACTGGGCGCCGCGTGGCTGCTGGGGGACCCCGTGGCCAAGGCGCGGTCGCAGGCGGCGGCGGGGAACATTCCCGAGGCGCTCGCCACGGTGCAGAAGGCGGTGGAGAGCCGGCCCAACAGCCGGGACGCCCGGATTCTTCAGGGAAAACTGCTGATGCAGGCGGGGCAGCCCGCGCGGGCCGCCGACGCGTTTGAGGCCGCCCTCAAGCTGGACGCGAAGGACCCGGCGCCGGGGTATCTGGCGGTGCTGGCCGCGGCCAAGATGGGCGGGGAAGAGGGGCTGCGCCGGCAGATCGCCGCGCTGCGGGAACTGGTCCAGCTGCACCCCGGCGAGCAGAAGGCCTGGCGCCTGCTGGTCACGGCGCTCGGCGCGGCGCACGACTACGGGAACCAGGTGTCTGCCATCTATGACGCGGGCTCCGCGGGAATGGCCACAGGCATTTCCATGGGCGTGATGCCGGGGGTGGCCCGGGCCCTGGGGAACGACCTGCCGGCCGCCGAGAAGGCTCTGCGCGAGCTGGCGGCCGCCGCGCCGGACAACGGGGACGCCCACGCGGCGCTCGGTCTGGTGCTCAGTCTCCAGGGGCAGGGCGAACAGGCGGCGCAGGCGCTGCAGGCGTCGCTGGACAAGAACCCCACGGCGCCCGGCCGGGTGCGGTTCCTGCTGTCCCTGTACCAGCTTCGCAACGGGGCCTATGAGCAGGCCCTTTCGCTGCTCCGGCAGGCCCGAAAGGATATTCCCGAGGATTCCCGCGTGGCGTTTTTCTTCGCCCTCGCCCTCCAGCAGGCGGGGCTGGGCGATGAGGCGCTCACGGAGTTTGAGCGCGTGTCGTCCGGGTCCGGGCCGTACGCGGCGGAGGCCGCCGTCCAGATGGCCACCCTCCTGCTCAAGACGGACAACGTGGACCGGGCGGCGGCCGCGATGCGGCGCGCCTCGGAGCAGGGCCTTGCATCGGCCCGCATGATGACCATCCAGGGCATTATCCACGCGAAACAGGAGAATCCCGGCGAGGCGGAGAACGCCTACCGCCGCGCCATCCAGGCCGATCCGGACTATGCGGCGGCGCATCTGGAACTGGGCCTCCTGCAGGTGGGGCGGAACGCCCTGGACGAGGGGGTCCGCGAGCTGGAGCGCTTTCTGGAGCTTCGGCGGGCGGCCGGGTCGGACGGGAATGTGAATGAGATCGAAGTGCTGGTCAGCCAGTTGAAGCAGACGATGCAGGCTTCCTGAGCGGCCGGATTTCCTTCAGGAGAAGAGAAGACATGCGACGAACCACACCGTTTCTGACGGTCCTTGCCGCCGCGCTGGTGCTGGCGGCCCCGGCGGCGAACGCCTGGGGCCCCCGCACGCAGACGGCCATTGTGACCACGGCGGCCAAACTGGTCTCCAAGGCGGGCAACGCCCCCATTTCGAAAATGGATGAGCACATCCTCGCGGGCGTCGCCCTGCCGCTGTCGGAGATCACGGCGCGCCATCCGGAGTTCGCCACCGACCCCGTCTCGGTGATCGAGCAGGAAATGGCCCTCCTGTCGGCGGCCCGGCGCGGGCGGGTGGACGTGTATTTCGCGCACCGGCTCGGCATTCTGGGCAAGATGATCTGCGCCGTCACGGCGCCCCTGGCGGGGGCCGAGGTTACCTGGCGCAACATGTACTACGCCGACGCGGACAACGCCATTGCCGGCCTGCGGCTCAAGGAGTTTCCCCGCAAGGAGGTGGACCCGAAGAGCTATTTCGTCCGCCTGCAGGGCGAGATGACGCTGAACTCCGAACTGATCGAGAAGCAGTACAAGGACGGGGTGGGCTTCAAGGATGTGGCCGCGACCACCTTCCCGGCCGATGCGAGCCGCTCTGTGGCCGCCGTGGCGGATGTCTGGTGGACCGTGCTCACCTCCCGCACCGTGCCGGGCGGCGTCTCCGAGGCCCAGCTCCAGGAATACGTCCTCGCCGCGCAGGACTACCTCATCCAGCGGGGGAACCTGCAGGAGCTGGAGGCCGCCGTGGCCGCCCACAGGCAGCTGACCCCCTTCACGGCGGACATGGACGCCCGCGTCGGCGACATGCTGCTGGCCGCCGGGTACGAGGACCGCGCCATCGCCGCCTATGAGACCGTGCTGGCGGCCGCCCCGGACCGCAAGGATGTCGCCAAGAAGGTGGCGGACTATTATGTCGGCAAGGGGAACGGGCTGCTGCAGGACGGGCGGCTGGAGGACGCCCGCGACGCGTTTGCCGCCGCCGCCAAGGCCAACCCGCTGCACCCCGAGGCCGAGGCCAAACGGCTGGAGGCCGAGGCGCAGATCACCGCCCGCGACGGCCGCCAGGCGGCCCACCGGGACGCCCTCAGCCGGGCGGACGAGCTGCGGGCCATGGCCGAGCAGGAGGCCGCGCGGTCGTACTACGCGGAGGCCATCAGCTTCCTGCAGCAGGCCGAGGCCGCCTACCAGGAGGTGACGGACGAGTTTCCCTCGGAGGCGCAGCAGCGGACCCGCGGCCTCCGCGACGTGCGCGACCTGCTGAACCAGTGGAAACAGTCCCTCAAGGGGAGCGCGCCGACCTACAGCGGGCGCGGCTTCACCGAGGACCTGAACAGCGCCGTGCAGGCGGGCATGAAGGGGTTGGAGCAGGAGGCGCTCGCGGAGATGGCGGACAAGGCCCACGCCGCCGAGATCGAGCGGCTCACGAAGGAAATGCAGCCGCAGCTCGCTATTCCCTGACCCCCGCCGCGGCCACCCAGTCCGGGGGCAGAACCCAGGCCCCCGCCGCGGCCGGTTCGGCGGTCGCGGCGCGCACCCGCCCCAGGTATTCCCGCCGCGGCATGACCACCCCGCCCATGGACGCCAGATGGGCCGTCGGCATCTGCGCGTCAATCAGGGTGTGCCCCCTCCGCAGGCACAGCGCCGAGAGCGCCGCGAGCGCCGCCTTGCTCGCGTCGCGTGCCAGGTGGAACATGGATTCCGCGAAGAAGCACCCCCCGATGGAGATGCCGTAGAGTCCGCCCACCAGCGCGCCGTTCTCGCGGCACTCGATGGAATGCGCGTGCCCCTCCTCATGGAGCCGGATGTAGGCTGCGGCCATCTCCGGAAGGATCCACGTCCCGTCCTGCCCTTCCCGGGGCGTCTCGGCGCAGGCGCGGATCACCTCGGCGAAGGCCGTGTCCACCGTCACCTCGAAGCGGCCCGAACGCAGGGTGCGCGCCAGCCGCCGGGACACATGTACCCGGCCGGGAAAGAAAACCAGGCGCGGGTCGGGCGACCACCAGAGGATGGGCGTGTCCTCGCTGTACCAGGGGAAGATGCCGCGGCGGTACGCCTCCAACAGCCTTTCCGGGCTGAGATCCCCGCCCACTGCCAGGAGGCCGTCCCCGTCCGCATGTTCGGCTGGGGGAAACCGCAGGGAGCGCAGGGAGAGGCGGTAGAGGGTCATTCCGCCCCCTCCCCCACCAGCGCCAGCCCGATCTCGTTGTTCAGCTCGAAGCCCGCAACGGTGGGGCGCGCGGCGCGCCCGTCCCATTCCAGGAGCCCCCTTCCCTTCAGGCCCGCCAGCACCGCGCCGAAATCCGCCTCCAGGGACGCGCCAAAGCGTTCCCGGTAGCTGTCCGCCGTCAGCCCCTCCCGCAGCCGGAAATGCTGGATCAGGGTCTCCACTTTGATTTCCGGAGGCGTCAGCGCCAGCGCTTCGGACTTTTCTCCGGGAGCGCGCAGATACCCGTCCAAGTCCGACGGATTCTGCGCCCGCACCCCTCCAGTGAAACAGTACGCCCCCGGGCCGAACCCCGCGTACTCCCCGTTGCGCCAGTAGACAAGATTATGGCGGCAGGCCCGGCCGGACAGGCAGAAGTTGGAGATTTCATAGCGGTCATGGGCCGCCAGCGCCCGGCGCGCCGCCCGGTAGAGGGCCAGGGCGGTGTCCTCGTCCACCGCCTGGTCCCGCCGCGCGGCGAAGGGCGTGCCCTCCTCAAAGGTCAGGCCGTAGGCCGACACATGGGGCGGGGCCAGGGCTGCCGTCTCCCGCAGGGTTTCCCCCCACGCGTCATGCGGCCTGCCGCCGAAGATGAGGTCCATGCTCCAGTTGTCGAACACCGCCGCCGTCCGCGCGACGGCCCGGCGCGCGCCTTCCGCGTCATGGCGCCGTCCGAGCCAGGCGAGCACCCGGTCGTCAAAACTCTGCACCCCCAGGCTCAGGCGGTTGAAGCCCAGCCCCCGCCAGGCGGAGACCTTGTCCGCCGTCACGTCGTCGGGGTTGGCCTCCAGGGTGATTTCGGCGTCGGGCGCGACAAGGAAGCGGCGCGCCACGGCGTCCAGCACGCGCTCCAAGCCGGCGGGCGGGACCAGGGAGGGGGTTCCCCCGCCGAAGAAGAGGGTGTCCGCCCGGTCGGGCCCGTCAAACGCCATGATTTCGCGGCACAGCGCCTCCACGAACGCATCCGGCGGGTCGCCTTTCACCGGCAGGCTCACGAAATCGCAGTAGGGGCACTTCGTCCTGCAGAAGGGAATGTGTATGTAGACACCGAACATGTCCGGGCTCCCCGGATGCGCGCCTATCCCTCCGCCCCGCCGGAGGCGGACCCGCCGACCCGGCCGACAATGTCCCGCTCCGCCACCCAGCCCAGGGACCTGCTGTCGCCCTGCTCCCCGGCCTTGACGGGTGCGAGCAGGAAGTAGTGCCCCTCGGGAACCTGGGCGTACTCCGGGGCGCGCAGCCGCCCGTAGGGGGCCGCCGCGGCGTCCTCGGCCGTCAGGGCCGGCACGGGGAGCGGACGCTCTTTTCCGTTCACCAGCAGACGGCCGTCCTCCAGGGCGACCCGCTCGCCGGGCAGCGCGGCGACCCATCCGGTGAAGGAGACCTCCTGGCTCTTGTCGGCCACCGCCGACGCCAGCACCAGGTCGCCCCGCCGGGGGCGCGCCCACCGCAGCAGCCAGAGGCGGCTGAGCGGCACCCGGAACCCATAGGCCAGGGCGAGGGCAAAGCGCCACCGCTGCCCCCCGCCGGCCGTCGGAGCGGTCACGGGGCGGCCCACCAGCAGGCGAACCAGGGTCAGCAGCACGACCAGCGTCGCGGAGACGCGCCACCAGAGGGTGCCGGAGAAGCCCGTGAAATCGCGCCAGCGGGGGGGCGGCCACCAGATGCAGGCGACGCGCCCCACGAGGTGCTCATTGGGGACCCATCCGAACCAGCGTCCGTCGCGGCTGTGCGCGCTGTTGTCGCCCAGCAGCAGGTAGTGCCCCTCCGGGACCATGGAATACTCGTCGCCGGGGAGGACGCCGTAGCGCCCCTCAAACGGCGCGGTGTAGAAAAGGTCCTCCGGCATGCCCGGAGGCGGCGTCAGCGGTTTTCCATCGGCATACACCGTCCCGTTGCGGATTTGGATGCGCTCGCCGGGCATGCCGACGATGCGTTTGACCAGCGTTTTAAAAACGGCGTCCTTCTCGACAGTCTTGAAGACGACGATGTCCCAGCGCTGCGGGGGGCTGCCGTAATAGAGGCGCTTGTTCATGAAGGGCACGCGGATGCCGTAGACCCACTTGTTGACCCAGACCCGGTCACCCTTGCCGAAGCCCGGATCGCCGAGCAGGGTGGTTTCCATGGAACCCGAGGGGATGCGGTAGGGCTCGGCGACGGCCCAGCGGAAGGCCAGGGCCAGCGCGAGGGCGATCAGGCCGCCGCGGGTCCATTCAACGGTCTGCCGCCAGGTCATGCCCGCCGTCAGCCAGCCGACCGCGCCCAGGGCGGTGACCACGGCCCCGGAATACCACATGCCCTCGGAGGTGCCCGGAACGCCCGTGTTGCCCCGCTGCATCAGCCAGAGGCCGGCGGCCACGGCGGCGACGCCCGCGTAGGTCATCCAGGCGGGCACAAAGACGCGCTCCCTTTCGGGTTCCGCGCCGCCGGGTTTCCTCTTCTCAGACTTCTCTTTCTTCATGCGTGCCTTCCAGAATGCGCCCGGGCGGGACCGTGCCGTTTTTGGGGCGCGTTTTCGGCGGGGGCCGTCTCAGCGGTCCGCGCCGGAGGGGGGATCCGTCACCACGTCATCATAATCAAACGGCGGCACCCCGATAATCAGCGACTCCAGGTCGCCGACGGACTGGTGCACATGCCCCGGCCGTATCCACACGCAGTCCCCCTGGCGCACCGGAACCTCCTCGCCGTCAATGATGATCACGCCCTCCCCATTCAGAATGAAGTAATACTCGTCCGTGCGGCGGTGCCAGTGGGGCTGCGCGTGGTCCGTCCGCAGGCGGGTGATGCTTGCAGGGGCCCCGTCCTCCTTCTTGAGAATGCGCTGCCGGAACCCGCAGATGCTGCGCTCCTGGTCCTGTTCCTCGACATTGACCTTCACGTATGCGCGCGTGTCGTCCATCCCGCGGGACTCCTTTGCCCGAAAAGCGTATCATACCCATGCGCGCGGCGGCCACCCGGGCGGGCAATGCTTGCCCCAACCGCCGCGGTTGTGGTTTGATGGAATGCGCGGCGCAGGCGGGCATCCGGTTCGGACGCCCGCCGCGCTGGAAGGAGAACACCATGCGGTTGATCGTTTTTCTGGCCCTGGCGGCCTGCGTGCTGTTGCCGGTCGGATGCTCCCAGGGCGGCGCGCCCCCCTCTGCGGGGCCCAGGCGGACGGATGCGCCGCCCGCCGCGCCGCAGGCTCCGGAGGCGGCGCCCGGCCCCGCAGTGATAGACATCGGGGACGTTGAAAGCAGCATCGTGGTGGCGGCCACGGTGCCCCCCGAGGGTCTGCCCGCGGAGGTGACGGTGGAGGAGATGAAGACGGCGCGGGACCGGCTGGCCCTCTGCACCGTGACGGTCCGCCCCCCCTACCCTGCCAGTCTCACGCTTCGCATGACGCTGGAGCCGCAGCGGGGTTTCGCGGAGCGCCCCGTGGTGCTGCGCGGCGCGGTGTACCGGGACGATGCCCCCCTTGCCCCCGCGTTGGAGACGGTCGTGGGCGCACAAGGGCCGGCGGCGCCGGCGGCCCCCGCCGCCGCCCGTCCCCTCACGGTGGACGTGGACCTGATGCAGGGACTGACCCCTGTTCCCGACACGATGCTCGTCGTGGGGAAACTGGACGCGTTTCTGATGGATGCGGGCGCGCCGGAGGCGGGGCTGGACCCCGCGACGGCGACCTCCGCCAGCCGCACCGTGCTGCAAAGCAACCCCGTGCGGGTGAACTTCGTCCGCGAGGGCGCGGCGCAATGAACATCCTGTGCGCGGGCGCGCATCCGGACGACGCCGAGTTCTACGCGGGCGGGTCCATGATCCGGTGGGCCGCCGCCGGGCACCGGGTGACGGCGGTTTCGCTGACCAACGGCGACGCGGGCCACCACGAGACCCCCCTTCCGGAGCTGGCCGTCCGCCGCCGTGCGGAGGCGCTGGAGGCCGCGCGCAGGGGCGGCTATGAGGCCGTGACGTGGGACGTGCATGACGGGGAGCTCATGCCCACCCTGGAGCTGCGCCGGGAAATGGTGCGGCTGATCCGGCGCTGCCGCGCGGACGTGGTGCTCTGCCACCGGCCCTACGACTACCATCCGGACCACCGCTACACGGGCGTCCTGGTTCAGGACGCGGCGTTCATGGTCACGGTGCCCCATGTGTGCCCCGAGGAGCCCGCGCTGGAGACCAACCCGGTGTTCCTCTACATGACCGACCCCTTCTCGCGGGAGGCGCCGTTTCAGGCGGACCTGGCAGTGCCCATAGACTGCGTGGACGAGGCCAAGTGGCGTCTGCTGGATGCCATGCCGTCGCAGTTCTACGAGTGGCTTCCCTGGCTGGAGCACCGGCTGGACGAGGTGCCCCCGGCCAACGCGCCGGAGGCGCGCTTCGCCTGGCTTCAGCAGTTCCACGGCCCTGTGCTTGACGAGATGTTCGCCCCCCACCGCGCCGTTCTGGAGCGGATCCACGGCGCCGCGGCCGCGGGGGTGCGGCGTTTCGAGGTGTTCGGTGTCTGCGGTTACGGCCGGAGCCCGGGCGACGAGGAAGTGCGGGCACTGTGCCTGTGCGGCGCCCCTCCGGCATGACCCACTCTTCAAGGAGACCCGCCATGAAGTCCCCCCTGTTCCGGTTCGTGATGGTGCTGACCCTCCTGCTGCTGCCCGCGGCGGGCCGCGCGGCGGACACGCCCGTGGTCATCAACACCGGGGTCGGCACCGCCCTGACCGTGCCCGGCTCTGTCCTGTTCACGTTTCAAAAACGCTTCGAGGGCCCGGATGTTAAAAGCGCGGTGGAGTCCGCCGGCGCCTTCATTGCGGAAATGCAGCAACTGCTGCGCTCTGGGGAGGTGCAGCCCGCCGTGGTGTCCTCCGTGCCGCCGCTGCTGACCAACCTCGACTCCGCGTGTGTCTGGGCACAGGTGCGCGCCGAGTTTCTCATGACCACCATGAACACGCCCAGCACGGGCCCGGTGCAGTACGGGCTGCTCTGCGACAAAATGTCCGCCCTGGCGGCGGCGCAGGGGGCCACACTGGTACAGCCCAAGCTTCTGCCCCCGGACCGTGACCTCACTGCCGACGCGGCGGTGGCCAAGGCGGTGGAAGTGGCCTACTCGCAGGCGGAGGCGGTGGCCACCGCGGTGCGCAGCGCCATCTACGCCGTGGGCTCCGCGGAGATTCTGGAAGTCGCCTGGGAGGACGAGCCGGCCGTGGAGCCCGGGGAGGTTCCCCAGATCAAATGCACCGCCCGGGTGCGCATGACCTACACCCTGGGCCCGGTGGAGTAAACGCCGTTCCCGACGGCCGCACAAGGAGTATTCAGATGAGACCATGCATGTACCTCTCCCCCGTCGCCCTGCTGACCCTGGCGGGTTGCGCCACCACCTTCCACGCGGGGCCGCCCGAGGGGGCCGTGGCGGTCATCGCCCACCGGGGCGCCAGCGCCTATGCCCCGGAGAACACCCTCGCGGCGTTCTCCAAGGCTCTTGAGATGGGGGCCGACTGGTTTGAGCTGGACTGCCACCTCACCAAGGACGGCAAGCTGGCGGTCATCCACGACGCCGACCTCAAGCGGGTGGCCAACGAAAACCCGCGGGTGGTGCCCCTGAGCACCCTGGAGTCCCTCCAACAGGCGGATGTCGGCGCGTGGAAGGGCGCGGAGTTCACCGGGGAGCGCATCCCCTCGCTGGAGCAGGCGCTGGACTTCGCCAGGGGGAAGATCGGCGTCTATCTGGAGGTGAAAAGCGACTGGCCGGACGCCAAACTCACGGAGAAGCTCGTGGCCCTTGCGCAGGACTGGCAGGGGGATGAGGCGTCCCTGCGCCGGGCGATGATGCGTGAAATCGAGGCGGACGGCACCCGTAACCTCCTGCTGACGCGGGAAGTCCTGAAGGCGGTGAAAGCCCGGCGCATGAAGGACCAGGTGGTTCTTCAGTCCTTCTCCCCTGTGGTCTGCGTGATCGCCCTGGCGGAGATGCCCGAACTGCGCACGGAATTTCTCGGCGCGGACGACCCCGAGAAGCCGGGGCAGTGGGAGCGCTTCGTGATGTTCGGTTCGCGCATCGGGGTGGCGGGGTTCAACGTCAGCAAGGATTCGGTGACGGCGGAACGCATCGCGGCCTTCCACGCGGCGGGCAAGACCAGCGCCGCCTGGACGGTGGACGACCCGGCGGAGATGACGCGCTGCGTGGACTGCGGCGTGGACGCCCTCATCACCAACCGTCCGGACCTGTGCATTGAGACCCTGCGCGCCCTGGGCAAATACCCGGAACGGGGCCGTTCATGAGCCCAACCTCCCGGCCAGTCGGCACCCAAAGCGTCCTTCTGACCAGTTTCTGCCATGAGCGGGCCGCCGCGCCCTTCTTGGAGGCGCTGGCCGCCGTGGGTGTCCGCGCCTGGACCGAGGGCGGGGAGAACGAGGCGCCCGTGGGGGTGTGCGTGGGCCCTTCCGATGTCCCTGCGGCGGCGGAAGTGCTCCGGCGGCATGTCGAGGCGCGTGTCGCGGAACTGGAGGCTTTTGACGGTGCCGCCCTCGGGGGGGTGGACGCCGACTGGTCCGAGACGCCGTGGCACGAGGTGACCTTTTTCGCGGACAGGGGTGAGGCGGACGTCTTTGCCGGGGTTCTCGAAAGCCACAGCGTCCCTTACCGCTTTTCGGTTCCGAGCATTATCCCCCGCGCGTACTTCTATGGAAAAGGCCCAGAACGTGGTCTGCGTGTGTTCGTACCGGAACCTTTCTTGGCATGGGCGGTGGCCTGGGTGGAGGCCGGCCAGCAGCGGAGTGATCTGGAGGAGCTGGGCATCGAGCCCGACGCGGATTTGGAAAGCTACTATGACGCCGTGGAGGCGGGGAC
>Ga0123328_1004145_pt1 | contig 11944 bp, 8 predicted proteins | sample BioC12SIPDNA_2_FD_89702 | JGI IMG/M metagenome (GOLD analysis project Ga0123328, IMG submission 89702) | Anaerobic biogas reactor microbial communites from Washington, USA - Biogas_R1_A C12 SIP DNA | ecosystem: Engineered > Bioreactor > Anaerobic > Unclassified | place: Washington, USA...
ATCTCCTTCGCCGTCACCGTGTGCTGGTGCTTGCGCGACTCCCGCGCCCGGCGCTTCTGCTCGTACCGGTACTTCCCGTAGTCCATGATCCGGCAGACCGGCGGGCTCGCCTTCGGCGCCACCTCCACCAGGTCGTACCCGCGCTGCTCGGCCTCCTGGAGCGCGTCCCGGGGACTCATGATCCCCAGCTGCTCGCCCTCCTCGTCAATCACGCGCACCTGACGGGCGCGGATCTGGTCGTTCACGCGGATCCCGTCGTCCTTGTCCTTCCTTCCTGGGATTATGTTCCTGTCTCCTTCTTCCCGGACCGCCCCGGGATGTGCCGGCCGCGACACCCGCGGGCACCAAGCCCGCCGCGCCGCGGCAAAAAAAAGCGGCGGAAAGACACGCTTGTCCTTCCGCCGCAAAACGCGCAAACACACTTCACGCCTTTCACGCAACCAAGCGCAGCAAACACGGGATATGCCCGGCCGCAGCATGGTGAGGACACAGTCCTTCTTGTCGGGACGGCCGCGTCGCCGCGCCGTCCACCCCGAAGCATACCAAAAAACCGCCAAACCCGTCAACTTCCCGGCGCACGCTTCCCAAGCCCCACGCCTGCGGGGGACGCCGTAGCGCCGCCGTCCCGGCGGCCTTGTCTTCGGGGCTCGCGCCAGACCGGCGGTTGGAACGAAAGACAAGGCCAGCGGGACGCTGGCGGTACGGGGCGGGCATGTGGGGGGACCGTAGCGTCGCCGTCCCGGCGGCCTTGTCTTCGGACCTCACGCCAGTCCGGCGGCGGGAACGGAAGACAAGGCCAGCGGGACGCTGGCGGTACGGCAGGGACAGAAGACACGGCAGGCGGGACGCCTGCGCTAGTGCGGCGGCCAGGCGGGGGCTGTTCCGTAGCGCCGCCGTCCCGGCGGCCTAGTCTTCGGGCTCACGCCAGCCCGGCGGTTGGAACGGAAGACAAGGCCAGCGGGACGCTGGCGGTACGGCAGGGACAGAAGACACGGCAGGCGGGACGCCTGCGCTAGTGCGGCGGGCAGGCGGGGGCTGTTCCGTGGCGCCGCCGTCCCGGCGGCCTTGTCTTCGGGCGCACGGCGGACCGGCGGCCGGGAAGCGCTTCCACGGCGCAGACACCCGGCCTTCCCGTCATTCCCGCGCACGCGGGAATCCATCCTGGGTCGGCGGGTGACGCCACGCGCCAAGGCATGAGCCCCCGCTTTCGCGGGGGTGACGGGGGTGTGGGTGACCGGCGTGACGCTTGCGCTGCGGCAGGGCGGAAGACAGGGCCAGCGAGACGCTGGCGGTACGGCAGGGACAGAAGACACGGCAGGCGGGACGCCTGCGCTACGGTAGGCAGAAGACAGGGCCAGCGGGACGCTGTCGGTACGGGGGCGGGCAGGCGGTGTCGGTCAGCCCACGGTGTAGGGGGCGCGCTGGGGACGGTCCACGTGCTTGTTGGCCTCCTCGTCGTCGAAGCGCTCGGCGACGGGGTCCCATTTGAGCGGGCGGCCGACCCAGCGGGCGATGTTGCCGAGGTGGCAGACGGTGGTGGAGCGGTGGCCAATCTCCACATCGGTGACGGGGAGTTCGCGGGAGCGGATGCAGGCCTCCCAGTGGCCCAGGTGGTCCTCGCGGCCGTTGGCCTTGCCGGCGATGTCCCCGGCGAGCTGTTTGCCGAGTTCGGGGGGATCGGTGCGGAAGATGCCCCGGTCAATCTCGAGGGTGCCGCCCTCGCAGATGAATTTGCCGCCGCCGTCGCGGCCCTGGCCGTCGAGATGGACAACGACGCCGCTGGCGTAGCGCATGTGCACGGGGTCGGTCAGGCCCTTGCCGTCGGCCCACACCTCGACGGGGCCGGAGGCGTCCATGCCGAGGGCCCACTGGATCTGGTCGAGGCCGTGGGCGCCCCAGCCGGTCATCTCGCCGCCGGAGAAGGGGGTGAAGGAAATCCAGCCGAGTGGCCGCCCCTGGGCGTCCTTGCGGCCGTTGGCGCGCGGCAGGAAAAGGTCCTCATGGTAGGGGAGCACGGGGGCCTGGCCGCTCCAACGGTCCCAGTCGAGCCCCTCGGGCAGGGGCTGCTCCGGCAGGTCGCAGGCCCACGGGCTGGGGTAGTTGGCGGCGTGCACCTCGCGCACGGCGCCGAGCTTCCCCTCGCGGATGAGCGCGCAGGCGACCCGGTTGGGTTCCATGGACCGCTGCTGGCTGCCCGTCATGACGATGCGTTTGTGCTCGCGGGCGGCGTCGGACATGAGCCGCCCCTCGCGGATGGTGAGGGTCATGGGCTTCTCGACATAGACGTCCTTGCCCGCGCGGCAGGCGTCTATGGAGGGCTGGGCGTGCCAGTGGTCCGGCGTGGCCACGACCACGGCGTCAATGCCGGGGTCGGCCAGCAGCTCGCGGTAGTCCGTGAAGACCTTCCAGCCCTTGTCACTGAACTTCTTCAGCCGGGGCTGGAAGACATCCGCCGCAGCGACGCCCTCCATGCCCTTGGAAAGTTTCAGCAGGTCCTGGCAGCGGCGCCCCACGCCGATAAAGCCGACCTGAATGCGGTCGTTGGCGCCGAACACGCGGCGGGGCAGAATGAGGGGAAACACGGAAGCGGCCAGCGCGCCGCGCAGAAACGCGCGGCGGCCCATGCGGCGGGGGTCAGACATGACATACCTCTCCTGATGGCGTCCGAAAACAGAAACACCCATCCCCGCCCCGCAGGAGCGGTGAGAAACCCTTGTGGTCCGCGAAGAAGGGACTAGTCCAGGTGGGACGCGTTCTTGCCCTTCATCGAGACGATCTCAATGACGAAGCCGAACACGCGGTCCAGAATGCCCAGCACCGCCTCGTCGTCATGCGCCTTCACCACAGTGACCCGCCGAAGATGCTTCATGGTTCTTCTCCCGTCCGGCCGGAACGGTGCCCGGTCCGGAATCATGCGTTTTCCACCCGCCCAGCGTAGCACAGCGGCGAAAAAAGGTCAAGCGCGACCCGGGGCGTTCCGCCTTCGCACCCATCGAAGACCTGAATCGCCAATTGAAGCCTGTCCCCTGCCGGGTGAGACAGCAGGAAGAGGGCGCCGCCTGGCGCGCCCGGACACGGACACGAGAACCACCGATTATCCCGCGATTCGGGTTATTCGATGGGTTCCGCGGCGACGGGCAGCTCGATGCGGAGACGGGTCCAGCGGTCGGTGCGGAAGACGGCCCAGGTGAGCAGGAGGCGGGCGGTCTGCGTGACGACCAGGGTCATCCAGACGGCCCGGGGGGTGAGCATGCCCGCCCAGGCCAGCGCCTGGCACACCCCGACGAGAATGACGATCTGCGTCATGAAGGCGATGAACATGGGCAGCTTGGTCTCGCCCGCGCCCTGGAGCCCGCCGGTCAGGGCCAGCGTGGCCGCCAGCGCGACGCCCGCAAAACTCAGGTGGTGCAGCAGGGAGACGCCGTAGCCCCGCAGGGGCTCGTCCGCGGCGTTGAACAGGTCCAGCAGGGGGCCGGGCACGATCCAGAACAGCACCCCCACGAACACGGCCCACAGCGAGCCGACAACGGCGGTGACCCCCACGGCGGCCTTGCCCCGGCCGGGGTCGCCCGCGCCGATGTTCTGTCCCATGAGCGTGCCCGACGCCGACCGCAGGCCGAAGGCGGTCCACGCGACGAGGGAGAAGAGCTGGGCGTAGCAGATGGTGTAGGCGGCCTGGGCCGCCGGGCCGTTCTCCAGCATGCCGATGTAGCGGAGAAGGAAGACTCCGCCGATGTTCAGCAGCACGCCCTGCACCCCCGTGGGCAGGCCGATGCGCGCCACCAGGACGATGATGGCGGGGTCGGGCAGCAGGCGCCACCGCCGGGGCGGCTGGATGATCATTTTTCGCCGGTGGATCAGCCAAAACCCGATGGCCATGGAAACCGCCGGCGCCAGCACGGTGCCCAGCGCCGCCCCCGTCGTGCCGAGCGCGGGGAAGGGCCCCGCCCCCGTGATCAGCACGATGCTGATGGCGACGTTGAGCAGCGTGGTCAGCACGCCCAGTTTCAGCGGCGTGGTCGGGTCGCCGGAGGCGTTGAACGCGCCCGTCAGCATGAACATGAGGAAAAGCGGCGCGCCGCAGGCAAACAGGATGCGCAGGTAGGGCAGCGCGTGGACCCGGACCGACGGCCCGGCCTCCACAAAATCCAGCAGCCGGGGCGCGGCGAGCCACCCCAGCGGCGCCACCACGAAGAACAGCACGAACACGGCGCACAGCAGGGACGAATGGAAAACCTCGCTCAGCGTTTCGCGGTCCTCGCGGCCCGCGTAGCGCGCGATCAGCACGTTGGTCCCGTGGAAAATCGAGGCCACGGACACCACCACCACCAGAAACACCTGCCACGCCACGCCGATGGCCGCGTTCGCCGCGTTGTCCGCCGACGCCACGAACCGCCCCACCAGCACATGGTCCACCACCCCGTGCGCCCCGTTCACGAGGTTCAGCAGCACCAGCGGCCAGGCAAGCTTCCACACCGAGCGCAGAAGACTTCCCGACACGATTTCCTTGTCAAACGATTTCATGGGCGGGGCGTGGTCTCCGGCTCTGGGGGTGTCCGGTAGTATAGACCACGCGCGCCCCGCCGCGGAGTCAGCGGGCGCGCGGCAGGGGATTTCACCACGGAGTCACGGGGGGCACGGAGAGAAGGAGGCGCAAGCGCCCGGTTAAGGGGGGGCGGCGCTTCCCGGCGGTCGGCCCAATGGGCGGCTGTCCATTCGGGGGCTAGTCTTCCTTCGCCGGGGATACGGCGGTGTCTTCCCGGTCCGTGTGCGTGGAGACGGGGAGGTCGCCGAGGATGAGCTGCGGGGAGATGCCGCGTTCGGTGACGATGATCTTGGCGTTGTTCTTGAGGGACGCCTCGGTCACTTCCAGGCGTTTGAGGTCCTTGGCGTTGCCCACGAAGTACCGCTCCGCCGCCTCGTTTACGAGCTGAATGGCCCGGGCCTTGCCCTCGGCCACGCGGATTTCGGCCTCGCGGCGGCCCTCGGCAATCTGAATGGCCGCCAGCTTCTCCTGTTCGGCCGCCTCAAACTTGCCGGTGGCCAGCAGCTTCATGGCGCGCCGCTCCTGTTCGGCGGTCTTCTGCTTGTGCATGGCCTTCTTGATGTCCTCGGGCGGGTCAATCAGGCGGATTTCGACCTTGCAGACCTTGAGCCCCCAGTCGGCCACCATCTGGTCGAGCACGGTTTGCAGGTTGCTGGAGATCCGCTCCCGCGCCGTGAGGCTGTCATCGAGGGTGAGCTGGCCGAACTCCTGGCGGAGATTCGTCTTGGCCAGCTCGATGACCGCCAGGGTCCAGTCGTCAATGCTGTAGAAGGTCTTTTTGATGTTTTCCGCATCCAGCCCCGGGCGCACCCAGATCAGCCCGTCCACCTGGATTTCCACGTTGTCCTTCGTGATGACGGCCTGCGGCTCGATGTCCATGGTGTGCTCGCGGACATCACGGATGCGGGTCACATTGAGCAGGGGCCACTGAAGGTGAAATCCCGGCTCGACGAAGCGGCTGTACTTGCCGAGAAACTCGACGATCCCGCGCTCGTACTGCCTGACGATGTACACGGGGGAAATGATGATCCGCATGACGCTTCCCTTCCCTTTGCGGTGCGGGGCGGCGGCGCGGAGGATGCGGCGGTCCGGCCCGCCGCCCTCATTGGGTGCCCCCCCGGGTTCAAGTTGCCCTTTCGCGCCGGGGTCGGGACGTTTCCGCCCTCCCGCCCGGCGTCTGCGAAACAGGATAGGACAGGCCCCGGAGGTATGTCAAACATCCCCCCACCCCCCTTCCTGCGGGGTGTCGAGGGGAGGAATGTTACTTCGGGGAAATCGTACCGGGGTTGCATTCGGGGTTCGAATTGTGGTGGAGTTCCGGGTTTGGGGTCCGTTTGCGCCGGGTTGGCGGGGTTTGTCCCCCCCGTCCGGGCATCGGTTTTTTGGGAAACCTGCAAGGAACTGTCCCTTGAAACTTGTGATTGTGGAGTCGCCCGCGAAGGCAAAGACGATCGGCAAATTCCTCGGCCGCGACTACCGCGTTGTGGCCAGTTACGGCCATGTGCGCGACCTGCCGCAGTCGGCCGACGAGATTCCGGCGGCCCTGCGGCAGAAGCCGTGGGCGCGGCTGGGGGTGGACGTGGACAACGGGTTTGCCCCGTGCTATGTGGTGCAGAAGGACAGCAAGAAGCACCTTTCGGAGCTGAAGAAGCTCTGCGGGGAGGCCGACGCGGTGATTCTGGCCACGGACGAGGACCGCGAGGGAGAGTCCATCAGCTGGCACCTGCTGGAGGAGCTTAAGCCCAAGGTGCCGGTGAGCCGCATCGCCTTCCATGAGATCACGAAATCGGCCATAGACCAGGCCATGGCGTCCCCCCGGAGCATGAACGACCAGCTGGTGCGCGCGCAGGAGACGCGGCGGATTCTGGACCGCCTCTTCGGCTACGAGCTGTCGCCGGTGCTGTGGAAAAAGGTCCGGACCCGCCTGAGCGCGGGCCGGGTGCAGAGCGTGGCGGTGCGGCTGGTGGTCGAGCGCGAGGAGGAGCGGCGCGCCTTCCACCGGACGGAGTACTGGGATGTGCAGGCGGCGCTGTCCGCCGGGGGCAAGGCCTTCACGGCCACCCTCACGGCCCTCGACGGCCAGCGGATCGCCCAGGGCAAGGATTTCGACGCGGCCACGGGCGCGCTGAAGGAGCGGCTGGACGACAAGGTGGCCTGGCTGGACGCGGACGGCGCGGCGGCGGTGGCCCGGGCGCTCCAGGCGCGCACGCCGTGGCGCGTGGCGGCGGTGGAGCAGAAGGAGGCGGTGCAGCGGCCCCTGCCGCCCTACACGACCTCGAGCCTCCAGCAGGCGGCCTCGTCGGTGTGCGGGTTCAGCCCGCGCCAGACCATGCAGATCGCCCAGCGGCTGTACGAGGGCGTGGGCCTCGGCAGCGGCGAGCGCGAGGGTCTCATCACCTACATGAGAACGGACTCCGTGGTCCTGAGCGAAAAGGCGCTCCAGGAGGCCGGCGAGGTCATCTCCCGCCTGTACGGCCCGGAATACCACCACCGCCAGCAGTACACGACCAAGTCCAAAATGGCGCAGGAGGCCCACGAGGCCATCCGCCCCACCCACCTCGGCAAGACACCGGAAGCCGTGGCCCCCTTCCTCAAGCCCGAGGAGCTGAAGCTTTACCGGCTCGTCTGGAACCGCACCATCGCCTCGCAGATGGCCCCCGCAAAACTGTTCAAGACGGCGGTGGACTTCCACGCGGAGGCGGACAACGGGCGCCCGGCGGTCCTGCGGGCCAACGGGTCCGTGGTGACCTTTCCCGGGTTCCTGCGGCTGCTGGAGGGAATGCAGAAGGAGACCGAGCTGCCCCCCCTGAAAGAGGGCATGACCGTGGGCCCGGGGGGCGACATCGCCCTGGACGGCGTGACCCCGGAACAGCACAACACCCAGCCCCCGGCGCGCTTCACCGAGGCGTCGCTGGTGAAGCGGCTGGAGGAGGAGGGCATCGGCCGCCCCTCGACCTACGCGCCGACCATCTCCACGATCCAGGCGCGGGAATATGTCGAGCGGGTGGACAAGGTGCTGGCCCCCACCTATCTGGGCATCGCCGTGACCCTGCTGCTGCGCCGGCATTTCGGCGAGTATGTGGATGTCGGCTTTACGGCCCGCATGGAGGACGTGCTGGACAGCATCGCCGAGGGCGGGCTGGACTGGCAGGCCTTCCTCCATGACTTTTATTTCGGCGACAAGCACGACTACGGCCAGGGGCTCAAGCCCCAGATCGCCGAGAAGCTTCCGGAAATCGAGTTTCCCGCCATTCCCGTGGGCGACACCCCGGACGGCGAGCCGCTGGTCGTGCGCCTCGGCAAGGGCGAGCCCTTCCTCCAGCGGGGCCCCGGCGGCGAGGGCAATTTCGCCACCATCCCGCGCGGGCTCTACTATGACGAGCTGACGGTGGAGCGCGCCCTGGAGGTGCTGGAGACCAAGGCGAAGACCGGCGAGGGGCTGGGCGCCGACCCGGCCACCGGCCTGACGGTCTACGCGTTCGAGGGGAGATTCGGCCCCTATGTCCAGCTGGGCTTCGCCAGGGAGGGCAAGGAAAAGGTGAAGCGCGCCTCGCTGCCCAAGGGCACGGACGTCGGCATGGTCACCCTGGAGACGGCGCTGAAATACCTGTCCCTGCCGCGCACCCTGGGGGCGCACCCCGAAAAGGGCAAACCGGTCATGGCCTCCATCGGCCCCTACGGCCCCTACGTCGGCTGCGACGGCGAGTTCCGCAGTCTGCCCAAGAACGACTCCGAGGCGGTGTTCAAAGTGGACCTCGCCGGGGCGCTCGCCCTGCTGAGCCAGCCCAAGGGCGTGCGCGTGAAGCAGGTGCTCCGGACCCTGGGCGTGATGCCCGGCACGGACACCCCGGTCGAGCTGTACGAGGGGCGCTACGGCCCCTATGTGACCAACGGCGACGTGAACGCCACCCTGCCCAAGGACACGACCCCGGAGGCCGTGACGCTGGAGCGGGCCCTGGAGCTGATCGCCGAGGCGGAAAAGAAGCCCCGGAAACCCGCCCGCAGGAAAGCCGCGCCGAAGAAGACCGCCGCAAAGAAGACCGCCGCAAAGGGCGGCGCCCGCCGGAAGAAGACGGAATAGTCCCCCGCCAACGCGCGCGGGGACGGGAGAACGCGCATGGCTGAAACGCGCCGCGCCCTGATCACGGGCATCACGGGGCAGGACGGGTCCTACCTCGCCGAGCTGCTTCTGGAACAGGGGTACGAGGTGTTCGGCGTGGTCCGCCGCGCGAGCACGGAGACCTTCGGGCGCATCCTGCACATTAAAGACCGGGTGACGCTGCTCCAGGCCGACCTGACGGACCAGGTGTCCATGGTGGACGTGCTCTCCCAGACCCGGCCGCGCGAGGTGTACAACCTGGCGGCCCAGTCTTTTGTGCCCACGTCGTGGAAGCAGCCCATCCTCACGGGCGACGTGACCGCCCTCGGCGTCACGCGCATGCTGGAAGCCGTCCGCGTGGTGGACCCGTCCATCCGCTTCTACCAGGCGTCGTCCAGCGAGATGTTCGGCCACGTGCGCGAGACGCCCCAGACCGAGCTCACCCCCTTCTACCCGCGCAGCCCCTACGGCGTGGCCAAGGTCTACGGACACTGGATCACCGTGAACTACCGCGAGAGCTACGGCATGTTCGCCGTGTCCGGCATCCTCTTCAACCACGAGTCCCCCCGGCGCGGGCTGGAGTTTGTCACCCGCAAGGTGACCAACGGCGTCGCCCGCATTAAACAGGGGCTGGATTCGGAGCTGCGCCTGGGCAACCTGGAGGCCCGCCGCGACTGGGGCTTCGCGGGGGACTACGTCCGCGCCATGTGGCTCATGCTCCAGCAGGACGCGCCGGACGACTATGTCATTTCCAGCGGCGAGACCCACACGGTCCGCGAAATGTGCGAGATCGCCTTCGCGCGCGTCGGGCTGGACTGGGAGAAGTTCGTCCAAGAGGATCCGACCTTCTTCCGGCCCGCCGAAGTGCACCTGCTGCTCGGCGACGCGGCCAAGGCGAAGAAGGCCCTGGGCTGGGAGGCGAGGGTCTCCTTCCGTGAACTGATCGAGATGATGGTGGACGCCGACATGGAGCGGGTGCGCTTCGAGATCGCGCACCCCAGGGCCCTCCTGCAATGACCGCCCCGCGCGCGCTGGTCACGGGGAGCGGGGGCTTCGTGGGACGCCGTCTGCGCGCCCTACTGGAGGCGTCGGGATGGGAGGTTGCCGGGGCCGACCTGCGCGCGCCCGGCGGCGCGGCGGACCATGTGGCCGCGGACCTGTCCACGCCGGAGGGCGTGGACGCCGCGCTCGGCTTTGCCGGGGAGGTCACCCACGTCTTTCACCTGGCCGCCGCGACCTCCGTCGCGGACAGCCTGAAACGCCCCCTGGAGCACCTGCGGATCAATGCCGGGGGGACCATCCTCCTCGCAGAGGCCCTGCGCGCGCGGCGGCCCGGGGCGCGGCTTGTGTACATAGGCAGCGCGGAGGTCTACGGCCCCCCGCAATTCCTGCCCATGACGGAGGCGCACCCCCTCGCGCCCGCCAACCCCTATGCCGTGTCCAAGGCCGCCGCAGACCAGTACTGCGCGTGGCTGGCGGCGGCGGGCGCCCTCGACGTGGTGCGCCTGCGTCCCTTCAACCACACCGGCCCCGGCCAACCCGACGTGTTTGTGCTCCCCTCCTTCGCCCGCCAGATCACCGAGGTCGCCGCGGGCCTGCGCCCGCCCGTCCTGCGCACCGGAAACCTCACGGTGCGGCGCGATTTTCTGCATGTGGACGACGTGGTCCGCGCCTACCTGGCCGCCGCCCTCCGCGGGCGGAGCGGCGAGGCCTACAACGTCTGCTCCGGCGTGTCCCGGCGGCTGGACGAGGCGCTTGACCGGATGCGCGCGCTTTCCGGCGTTTCGTTCGAAGTCGCGCCCGACCCCGCGCTCCACCGCCCCGCGGACATCCCCGAACTGCGCGGCAGCGCCGAAAAGCTCCGCACCGACACCGGATGGGAGCCCGCCATCCCCTTCGACACCCTCCTCGGCGAGCTCCTCGATCACTGGCGCAGGCGGATCGCAGAGGGGTGGTAGGTGGCGCTTCCGGCCGCTGTTTTCGGAGATTGACGCTTGGAACAGAGCAGGCGGTGGGCGATGACGCGTGATGCGGCGGATTGCCGCTCATGGCCTTTCTGTCTCGGTGATGGAGAGGGAGATTCTTGGCGCATCGACGGGTCATGACTCAAAGCATCCCGGAGGGATGCAGGATATTAGCCGGTGGTTGAGCGAAGCGATACCACCGGAAAAGGGAGCGAAAACCAACGCACCCCGGAGGGGTGCAGGACCATAGCCGCGGGGAGATACTGCCATGTCGTCCACCTATCTCAGCCTCCACTATCACTTGGTTTTCGGAACGAAGGAACGCCGTCCCTTTATTGATCCCCCTTGGGGCGCGCGTCTCAACGAATATCTCGGCGGTACTGTGAAATCCATGGGCGGCTATCCCGAACGCATCGGCGGTATGGCGGATCACGTCCACCTTCTTGTGGGTCTTAGGGCCACCCATTGCCTGTCGGATTTCGTGAGGGATTTGAAGAAGAACTCATCCCTGTGGGTACACAGGGAAATCGGCATGCGCGATTTCGCCTGGCAGGAAGGGTATGCCGCGTTTACGGTCAGCGCCACGGCGCGCAAGGGGGTGAAGACATACATATCCCGGCAGGGTGAACACCACCGGGCCAAGAGTTTCTCAGAGGAGTTGGCCGGCCTTCTGGAACAAGCCGGGATCGAATACAATCCGGATTATCTTGCGTGAATCGGGAGGGGGAAGGGTCCTGCACCCCTCCGGGGTGCCACATAAGGCGGGGAGTCCGATGTCCGGTGGTGGCGCTCCGGCATGGAGTCGGGCGCGGTCCCGGCAAGCGGCACTCATTGCGCCCGCAACTATCCTGCTTTCAAGACCGCGCAACCACCGGCTAATATCCTCCACCCCTCCGGGGTGGAAGACCTGCGGCGCCCGGGGCCTGCATGCCCAAGTTTTTCAGCATAGCCGCCTCCGCCGTTCGGTGACACGGTCATGCCGCGCCCGCAGTGGATGCGGAAACCGCCTCTTATCCGGCGACACGGGGGGAGGGACATTAACTTTCCCCGGGGGGCGCGGGCGGGTACAATAGCCCTCCGGACCGGGAACCAGCGAAAGGATTCTGCCATGCTGCTGAATTTAACCTGCCTTCTTGCGTGCGCGCTGACGGGCGCGGCAGGGGACACTTTGGACGGTGTGGCCGCCGGGCTGGAGAGGCCGGGGAGCGAATACAGCTCGGGGCCGCTGTGGGTGTGGAACGACCTGCTCACGACGGAGCAGATCGAGACCACGCTGGACGCGCTGGCGGCGTCGAACATCCGGCAGGTGTGGGTGCATCCGCGGCCCGGGCTCAT
>Ga0123328_1004146_pt1 | contig 11944 bp, 10 predicted proteins | sample BioC12SIPDNA_2_FD_89702 | JGI IMG/M metagenome (GOLD analysis project Ga0123328, IMG submission 89702) | Anaerobic biogas reactor microbial communites from Washington, USA - Biogas_R1_A C12 SIP DNA | ecosystem: Engineered > Bioreactor > Anaerobic > Unclassified | place: Washington, USA...
ATGGGGCCATAATACGCGCCAGACGCCGCGTGGGGAGGGTCATGATCCGCCGGCTCCGCTGAGCGAGCGCGCCCGCCGCAGCCCGATCGCTGCCGGCTGGCCCGCCCATTTGCCTGACGGACTTTTGCTGAAGGGATAGCACACCGATGGACACTTACGGATACCGCTTTTCGTTCGGCCCCTGGAACATCCACGAGGGGGCAGACCCGTTCGGGCCGCCGGTCCGGCCCAGCATCGCGTTCGACAAGAAGCTCGAAGCCTATAAGCGCCTGGGGTTCGACGCCGTCCAGTTCCACGACGACGAAGCCGTGCCGGGCCTGGACGAGAAAAGCCCGGAACAGATCGTCAGCGAGGCGCGCGCCCTCAAAGCACGGCTGGACGACGCCGGGCTGGTCGCGGAGTTCGTCGCCCCGCGCCTGTGGGAGCACCCGCTGACGGTGGATGGCGCGTACACCGCCAACGATCCCCAGGCCCGCGCCTACGCGCGCGAGCGCTCGCGCAAGATGCTCGACATCGCGCAGGCGCTGGAGTGCGATCTGGTCGTGCTGTGGTACGCCCGCGAGGGTACGTACATGCGCGAGGCGAAGGATGCTGTCACGGCAACAAACCGGCTGGTAGAAGCCCTGGACGACATGCTGGCCTATGCGCCCGCCATGCGCTTCGTGGTCGAACCCAAGCCCAACGAGCCGATGGATCTCGCTTACATCCCCACCATCGGCCACGCGGTCGCGCTCGGCTTCAAGAAGCGCGACCCCCAGCGCATGGGCGTGCTGGTCGAGTCGGCGCACGCCATCCTGGCCGGGCTGGACCCCGCCGACGAGATGGCGTTCGGCCTGGCCTACGACAAGCTGTGGAGCGTGCACCTCAACGACCAGAACGGGCTCAAGTTCGACCAGGACCGCGCCTTCGGATCGGTCAACCTGCGCCGCGCCTTCGACCAGGTGCTGGTGCTGGACGATCACCGGTTTTACGAGAAGGGAATCGTGGGGCTGGACGTGAAGGCGCTCCGCACGCAGAAGGCCGAAGTCGCGGAGAAGCACCTGATCAACAGCCGCGACACGTTCCTGTGGCTGGTGGAGCGCGTCCGCAGCCTGGACCGTGCGGCTGTGCGCCAGTGCATCGACGCCCGCGACTACGAGGAGCTGGACCGGCTGATCGTGGCGCACCTGATGGCCCGCGGCTGACCGGCCAGGTGCGCCGCGCCCAGCGATGGACCGCCAGCCCCGATGTCTGCGGGGCTGGTTGGCGTGAGAACGCGCCGGGGGGGCGTCCCGCCCTTCGGCGGCGGCGATCCGCCCGGCGGCCTGTCCCCAAACGCCGACTCCGCGCTATAATGAGCGCTGGCTGAGCGCCGTTTTATTGTGCATCGTCTACAAAGGTATTTTTTCATGGACCCTCGCCCCTCACCCGCTGGTAAACGTGTTTCCCTGTTCGTGACCTGCCTGATCGATATGCTCTACCCGCAAACCGGCATGTCCGTCGTCAACATCTTCGACTATCTCGGGCTGGACGTCGATTTCCCGATGGCGCAAACGTGCTGTGGCCAGCCCGCCTTCAACGGCGGCTACCGGCGGGACGCGCGCCACGTCGCCTACCAATTCCTGAAGGCGTTCCAGGACGCCGAGGTGATCGTCACGCCGAGCGGATCGTGCGCCGCGATGGTGCGCCACGAGTTCCCGGTGCTGTTCGCGGACGATCCGTGGCGGTCGGAGGCCGAGCGCCTCGCCTCGATCACCTGGGAGTTCACCGAGTTCCTGGTGGACGGCCTGGGCCTCGACGATCTCAAGCTGGCCCTGCCCCACCCGCAAACCTTCGCCTTCCACGATTCGTGTCACGGGCTGCGCATGATGGGCGTTGGCGAGCAGGCCCGCCGCCTGTTGGGCAACGTGGAAAACGCCACCATCGTCGAGCTGGAGGATCACGACGAGTGCTGCGGTTTCGGCGGGTTGTTCGCCGTGAAGATGGCCGACATCAGCGGGGCCATGCTCGAGAAGAAGATCGGGCACATCCTGGCCTGCCCCGCCGACACGATCGTGCTGGGCGACGTGAGCTGCCTGATGCACATCAACGGCGGGCTGGCCCGGCGCGACACGCCCAAGCGCGCCCGCCACATCGCCGACGTGCTGGCCGAAGGGCTGCCGGAGGGGGTGACCTATGGACGTTAAAGCGCGCGATTTCGTCCCGGCGGCGCAGGCCGCCCTCAGCGATCCGGCGCTGCGAGCCGCCGTCAAACGCGCGACCGACACCGCCGCCAAAAAACGGCTGGTGACCATGTTCTGGGCCGGCCGCGCCCACGGCGAAGCCCTGCGCCAGCAGGCCGCCCAGGCGCGGCGGCGCGCCCTGCGCGATCTGCCCGCCCTGCTCGAGCAGGCCGAAGCGGCCATGACCGCCAACGGCATCCAGGTGCTGTGGGCCGCGGACGGCGACGAGGTGCGGCGGCTGGTGCTGGATATCGCGGCGCGGCACGACGTCCGGCGGGCTGTCAAGAGCAAGAGCATGGTCAGCGAGGAAGTCGCGCTCAACCACGCGCTGCAAGCGCACGACATCGACGTGCTGGAAACCGACCTGGGCGAGTTCATCGTGCAGCTTTCCGACGAGACGCCGAGCCATATCGTCACGCCGGTCATCCACAAGTCGAAAGAGACCATCCGCGACCTGTTCGTGCGCGAGCTGGACATGCCGCCCACCGACGACGCCGAAGCCATGACGCAGTTCGCGCGCGGCCACCTGCGCCGCGCCTTTCTGGAAGCGGACATGGGTATTTCGGGCGGCAACTTCATCATCGCCGAGACCGGCGCGCTGTGCCTGGTGACCAACGAGGGCAACGGGCGCATGGTGACGGCCCTGCCCCGCGTGCACGTAGCGCTGGTCGGCATCGAGAAGGTGATCGCCACTGTCGAGGATTACGCCACTCTCACGCAGATTCTGCCGCGCAGCTCTACCGGCCAGACGATGACCGTCTACACGCAGATGATCCACGGGCCGCGTGGCGCGGACGACGACGGTCCTGAGCACGTCTACGTGATCCTGGTCGACAACGGGCGCAGTGACATCTACGCCACCGGCTACGCCGAAGCGCTGGCCTGCATCCGCTGCGGAGCGTGTCTGAACGCCTGCCCGGTCTACGAGGCGACCGGCGGCCATGCCTACGGCTGGGTCTACTCCGGCCCGATCGGCGCGGTGATCACGCCGCTGCTGACCGGCCTGGAGAACGCTTCGCCGCTGCCCCACGCCAGCAGCCTGTGCGGGCTGTGCAAGGAAGTGTGCCCGGTCGATATCGACCTGCCACGCATGCTGCTCGACCTGCGCCACGACCTGGACGAAACCGGCCACACACCGCCGGTCTGGAAGGGTGGCATGCGCGGATTTGGCATCGTCGCCGGCTCGCCGCGCCTGTTCGAGCTAGCCGAGCGCGCTGCCGGACTGGGCGGGCGTTTCCTGCCGCCGCGCCCGCCGCTGCCCCCGCCGCTTAACGGCTGGACGAATGTCCGCGACCTGCCCGCCATCCCGCCCAAATCGTTCCGCCAGTTGTGGGCCGAGCGCCAGAAAGCGAAGAAAACGCCATGACCAGCCGCGAGTCGATCCTCAACAAGCTGCGCGCCGCCCGCCAACCGTTCGCCGACCTGCCGCCCGCCGGGGGCATGATCCCGGTCGTGCCCGCCGGGGACACCAGCCCGGCGGCGCTGCGGGCACGCTTCACCGAGGCGGCAGAAAAACTGGGCTGTACGGTGACCCACTGCGCCGATCCCGCCGCCGCCATCGCGCACATCCGGGACCTGATCGGGAACGATTCGACCATCCTGAGCTGGGACCTGGTGTACGTCCCGCTGCCCGGCCTGGGCGAGGCCCTGGCCGACGCCGGGATCGCCATCGCCGCGCCGGGAGACGCGAGCGTGCGCGTCGGGCTGACGGGCGTCGATGCCGCCCTGGCCGCGACGGGCAGCCTGCTGCTGGCCAGCGGACCCGGCAAGCCGCGCGGGGCGTCGCTGCTGCCCGAGGTGCATATCGCCGTGGTCGCCGCCAACCAGCTCGTGCCGGACCTGGAAACGTGGCTGGCGGCTCAGCGCGCCGCCGGGCTGGACAGCCTGCGCCGCCTCAACAACGTGGTGCTGATCAGCGGGCCGAGCCGCACCGCCGACATCGCCATGGAGACGGTGATGGGCGTTCACGGGCCGGGCGCGGTGCAGATCGTGCTGCTGGGCGAGGGCTAACCCGCCCGCGCCGGATCAGCCTGATTCGTCGCTCGCCGGGCAGCCGGCCCGGTAGAGCAGCACGCGGTGCCCCATCACGCGGAAGGTTCTGCACACGCCGAATTCGTACTGCTGCATGTAAGCCTGCAGGCCGGACGGAAAACCCGTTTCCGGCTGCACGTCGACCGCCAGCGTCGGCCCGACCCGCTCCCAGACTTCCAGGCCGCTGACATCCCACAGCCCCATCGCCGTCGCTTCGGCCTGGATGCTCAACAGATGCGGGTGCTCCGGCAAGCTCCAGGTGAGCAGCGGCGTGCTGACGATCACATCATCGTCGGTGACCTCAGCCTGAAGCTCGTCGCCCAGCGCCTCGTACAGGTACGGCGGAAAGCGCCCCGTCCGCAGCCAGTCGCTGACAGTGGCGGGACGGAGCTGGAACCAGAGCGCGCCGCCGAACACCAGGGCCACGATCGCGGCAGTGGCGGCCGCGTGCAGGTTCTGGCCGCGCGGAATCGAGGCGGACGCCCAACCATCGACGATCAGCGCGCCAATGGGCACCAGGTAGAACGCGTTGTAGATCGTGAAATAGCCCTGAGTATCCAGGATCGTCCCCGCGATGGCGACGCACGCGAACAGCCCCACGAAACGCCGGTCGGCCCACTCCCGCCGCCAGAGCAGATAAGCCAGCGCGCCCCAGGCGAGCGGGCGCACGATCAGGCTGCCCGGCGTCCGGAAGACCGTCCAGGCGTCTTTCCAGCGCTCGCCGCGCCGGTCGGACAGGTGATCGAGGTAGGCTTGCACGCCGCCGACGGGCGCGATGTTGAAGGCGTAATAACTCGCCGCCCCAACTGCCGCCCCCAGCCCGTACCAGATCAGCGGCTCCGGCGACGCCCAGCGCCGCCCCCGGATCGATTCGAGCGCGAACTCGGCCAGATAGAACGCGCTGAATCCGGCCACGAACGCGATCCCCGCCCCGTGAATCTGCAGCGACAGGACCGCCAGCAGCCCGCACGCGGCGTGCCACAACGCGCGCCCGGATCGCCCTTGCCGGTAACGCGCCTGGAACGCGGCCCACGTCGCCAGCATGGCCCCGGCGGGAAGCTGGTGATCCGCGCGGTAGTCCAGCACGTTCAGGATGCCAGGGCTGGCAACGGCCAGCGCGGTGCTCACGGCAGCGGCTGTGCGGCCAAAGAGGCGCGCGCTGACCAGCCAGATCCCGGCGAAGGCCAGGACGTACCCCGCGAAGTTGAACGCCCGCCCCACCATCAGGTCGTAAGAGACGTTGTGCAACAGCCAGCCGTACAGCGCCGAGCTCCAGCCCCGCCCGGGCGTGATCGTGACCGGGACCTCCAACCAGTTGCGCTCGTACAGGCCCTCAGATACGAACGGCCCCACCGAGCGAACCGCCCAATCGGCCTCATCGGGGCTGAAGCGGCGGTCCGACAGCACGGCGATCAGCGCCGGGAGAAGCATAATCGCAGCGGCGGCTAGCAGCGAATAGGGCCAGCGCCGGAACGACACCGGGCGATCCGGCAGGCTGCGGAGCAAGATCAAGGCCACCAGCAGGCCGTTGGCTGCCGTGAAGCTCTTGAGCACGCCCTCGATCGAGGTGAACGGGATGCCGGTCGCCAGCACGGTCGCCAACCCGATCCCGGCCCAGCGCAACCAGCCGGGCACGCCGGTCACCCAACGCAGGAATGGCCCTCGCCTGAACCAGGCGATCACCCAGCCCAGCATCACCGCGGTGGACAGTGCCAGGGCCAGCGCGTAGCGAGCGCTGTAGCGGCCCAGCACGGCGCCATCCGTGCTGGTGTGTCCCCACAGCCGGGAAACGAACTGGATCTGGACGATGACGCCGACCGCGAGCAAGACGGCGAGGGAGACGGCTCCGGACGAACGGCCCGGTTTGGATGGGTTGAGCATGCTGGCTCCTCGATAGCGCATCAGACAAGAACGGGCGCGCTCCACGTGTCCCGCGCCCGCAGGACCGGCGGCGAGGGCTAACCCGCCCCCAGGGCCGCCACGCGCTCCTCATTCCAGCGGATGAACTGCCCGCTCCAATCGTGAGGCGCGTGGAGCGCCAGGAGCGCCAGGGCGCGGCCCGGCCGTTCGGGCGGCGGCAGCTCGCCCCGCTCGAAATAACCCACGAAGCGCGCGTGCTCGTCACCGGCCATCTTGCCCGCCCCGTCGCGCCGGATCGCGGCCTGCATCGCGGTATCGACCACGCCGGGCCGGAAGGTGATCGCCGTGATCTGCGGCTCTTCGAGGGCCAGCACCGCGTTGTACTGGTTGAGCGCCGCTTTGGCCGCGCAGTACGCCCCCCAGCCGCTCACCGGATCGAGCGCCGCCCCGCTGCTCACGCTGATCACGCGCCCGGACCGCGCGCGCAGGTGCGGGAGCGCCGCCGCCGTCATCAGGACCGGGCCGATCACGTTGATCGCCAGGTTGCGCGCCCAGGCATCGCCGCTCGCCTCGGCCACAGGCGCGATCGGCTCGATGATCCCCGCGTTGTTAATCAGCGCGTCCAGCCGCCCGAAGCGGTCTAGCGCGGCCTGGACGACGGCCCGGCATACCGCCGGATCGCTCACATCGCCGCGCACGGCCACCGCCCCGCCGCCCGCGGCGCGAATCTCGTCTACCAGCGTGAGCAGCGGCCCTTCCGAGCGCGCGTTGAGCACCAGGCGCGCGCCCATCTCCGCGAGAATCCGCGCGGTGGCCGCGCCCAACCCGCGCGAAGCCCCGGTCACAATCACGACTTGCTCGGCCATGGTCACCCTTTCCACTTGCCGGTCGCTCAGACTGTCTGGCTCAATCCTGCGCGAAGCCGCGCCACTTGTCAAGCCTCAGCCGGCAGGGTTAAGATACGGGCCACGGCAGCCCGGTGTGGGCCGTCAGGCATAATCTACCCATTTCGAAGGCAGGCATCATGAGCGAGCCACTCGCCATCGGCGTCGACCTGGGCGGCACCAAGATCGCGTTCGCGCTGGTCGATCGCCAGGGCGCCGTCCTCCACGTGCAGCGCGCGCCTACCCTGGCCGGTGAAGGTCCCGGCGCGGTGTTGGATCGCATCGCCGGCGGGATCGAGGCGCTGCTGGCGCAGGCGGGGCGCCCGGTGGCCGGGATCGGGATCGGCTCGCCCGGCCATCTCGACCCGGTCGCGGGCGTCGTGCACCACGCCGTGAACCTCGCCTGGCGCGACGTGCGCGTTTACGACGAGCTGCGTGGCCGGCTTCCGGCGGGTCTGCCCCTGTTTCTGCAAAAGGACACCAACGCCTCAGCCGTGGGCGAGATGCTGTTCGGCGCGGCGCGCGGTGAGCGCGATTTCGTTTACCTGGCCGCCGGCACGGGTCTGGGCGGCGCGGCGGTGGCGGGCGGGCGGCTGGTCACCGGGGCGTGGAACAACGCGATGGAAGTCGGCCACCTATCGCTGGACCCGAACGGGCGACGCTGCGGGTGCGGCACGCGGGGCTGCGCCGAGACGGTCGTCTCCGGATTGGGCCTGCTGGCGGGCGTCCGCGAGCGCGGGGCCGACTTCCCCGCCAGCCCGCTGTCCGGCGCGCCGGACCTCACGACGCAGGCCATCCTGGCCGCCGCCGACAAAAGCGATCCGCTGGCACTGGCCGTGCTGGACGACGCAGGCCGCGCGCTGGGCGAGGTGATGGCGGCCTGCGCCTGCCTGTTCAACCCGGCGCTGATCGTCATCGGGGGCGGGATGGGGCGCGCCGCGGCGCGCTGGCTGATGCCGGTTGCCCAGCGCGAGCTGCGGCGCCGCGTGTTCCCGCCCGCTGTGGACCGCTTGCGCGTGGCCGAATCCGAGATTACGATCAGTGCTGTCGGGGCGGCCTGCCTCGTATGGTATGATCAATAGAACGGTTACTGTGCTAAAATAAGTTCGATTAGCATTGGTCGTAAGGAGGTGTGGCAGACGCGACCGTAGTGTGATTGTTCGTCCTCAAAATAGCGATCCATACAGGAGCTTAAACACGATGAAAAGACTACTTGTTCTTGCTGTCATCCTGGCGCTGGCGGTCGCGCTCGTTCCGGCGACGACTCAGGCGCAGGAAAAAGTCACGCTCACCATCGAGAGCTGGCGCAATGACGACATCGCTTTCTGGAATGACGTGCTGATCCCCGCGTTCAACGCGCACTACCCAGACATCGAGGTGATCTTCGCCCCGGCAGCGCCCACCGAGTACAACGCCGCGCTGAACGCCAAGCTCGAGGGTGGTACCGCGGGCGACCTGATCACCTGCCGCCCGTTCGACCTCTCGTTGGAGCTGTTCAACCAGGGGCACCTGGTGTCGCTCAACGACCTGCCCGGCTTGGAGCACTTCGGCCCGGTCGCGCGCAGCGCCTGGATCACCGACGATGGCTCGGACGTGTTCTGCGTGCCGATGGCCTCGGTCATCCACGGCTTCATTTACAACCAGTCGATCTTCGAGGAACTGGGCCTGGAAGAACCGGCCACCGAGCCGGAATTCCTGGCGCTGCTCGAAGCTATCAAGGCAGATGGCACCTACACCCCGCTGTCGATGGGCACCGTGGACCTATGGGAATCGGCCACGATGGGCTACCAGAACATCGGCCCGAACTACTGGAAGGGCGAGGAAGGCCGCCTGGGCCTGATCGACGGCACCATCGGCTATGACGAAGATGGCTTCGTCGAGGCATTCGAAGCCCTGGCCCGCTGGATCCCCTACCTGCCGGATGGTTATCAGGCGATCAGCTACCCCGACTCGCAGAACCTGTTCACGCTAGGCATGGCCGCGATCTTCCCGGCGGGCTCGTGGGAAATCGGCGTGTTCCGCGGGCAGAATCCGGACTTCGAGATGGGCGCCTTCAAGCCGCCGGTGCCCGAAGGCGCGGAAACCTGCTACATCAGCGACCACGTGGACATCGCGATGGGCGTGAACGCTGCCAGCCCGAACCAGGAAGAAGCGATGCTGTTCATGGAGTGGATGACCACCCAGGAATTTGCTGAGCTGTACTCCAACGCGCTGCCGGGGTTCTTCACCCTGTCGGACCACCCGATCACGCTCGAAGACCCGCTGGCGCAGGAATTCCTGAGCTGGCGCGACGAGTGTGAATCGACGATCCGCTCGTCCTACCAGATCCTGTCGCGCGGGGAGCCCAACAACGAAACGCAGTTGTGGGAAACCAGCGCGCAGGTCCTCAACGGCGAGCTGACGCCGCAGGAAGCCGGCGACATCGTCCAGGCAGGGCTGGAAGCCTGGTACGAGCCGCAGCAGAAGTAAATCCGTAGAAACCCTGTGAGGTGCCGGCTGCTCGATCCGGCACCTCGTATTTTGTATGGGGACACGTTGGGGGAGAACCACCCATGACCTCAGCCAATAAGGCCACCCATCGCCGCAAGCCGTTCCCGGTCCACATCCTCGTCTTCCTGGCGCCGGCTTTCATCGTCTACACCCTGTTCATGATTTACCCGCTGCTCGACTCGCTGCGGCTCAGCCTGTACGCGCCCGACGTGAGCCGCCAGGAAGTGTTCGTCGGCCTGGACAACTACGAGCGGCTGGTGACCGACGAGCTGTGGCAGCCGCGCGTCGAAGGCGCCATCAAGAACAATCTGGTATTCTTCGCGATCCACATGCTGGTCCAGAACCCGATCGGGCTGATGCTGGCGGCCCTGCTCAGCTCGCAGTTCATCCGGGGGCGCGCCATCTACCGCACGCTGATCTTCACGCCTACGGTGCTGTCAGTGGTGTTGGTCGGCTTCATCTGGCGCATGATCCTCAGCCCGCTGTGGGGCATCTCGACCGACTTCCTGGATCTGTTCGGCCTGGCCGAGTATGACAGGCCGTGGCTGGGCCTGGAAGGCACCGCGCTGCCCGCCCTCTCGCTGATCTCGGTGTGGCAGTGGGTCGGCATCCCGATGATGCTCTTCCTGGCCGCGCTGATCAGCATCCCCGACGAGCTGATCGAGGCGGCGCGCGTCGACGGCGCAACAGCCTGGAGCGTCTTCTGGCAGATTCGCTTCCGGCTGATCCTGCCCACGGTCGGCATCGTCGGCGTGCTGACGTTCGTCGGCAACTTCAACGCCTTCGACCTGATCTACACCACCCAGAAGGCCACCGCCGGGCCTAACTACTCGACCGACATCCTGGGCACGTTCTTTTACCGGACGTTCTTCGGCGTCCAGCTCCAACCGGGCAACCCGACCATGGGCGCGACCGTCGCCGGGGTCATGTTCCTGATCATCCTGGCGGGCGTGCTGCTGTACATGTTCGGCTGGCAGCGCCGCATGCTGCAGATCGAGCTGTAGGAGGGAGCCATGACACTCATCGACCGGTTACGGCTCCCTCAACGCTCGCAGCTTCTGCTCGCCCACCTGGTATTGCTGGCGTACACCGCGCTGGCGCTCTTTCCGGTAGTCCTGGTGGTGATCAACTCGGTAAAAAACCGGCGGGCCATCTTCCAGACGCCGTACGCCCTGCCCAACCGCGACACCTGGGACCTGGTCGGGTACGAGAAAGTGCTCGACAACTCGAATTTCCCCGACTATTTCCTGAACAGCCTCATCGTCACGGTCGGCGCGCTGATCTTCATCATGATCGCCGGCTCGATGGCGGCCTGGGCGCTGGCTGAATACCGGTTCCCCGGCAACGCGCTGATGGGCCTGTATATGGCAGTGGGCATCATGATCCCGATCCGGCTGGGCACGATCAGCATCCTGCGGCTGGTGGTGAGCCTCGGCCTCGCCGACACCCTGACGGCCCTGATCCTGATCTACACCGCGTCGGGCCTGCCGCTGGCGATCTTCATCCTGACGCAGTTCATGCGCCAGGTCCCGCGCGATCTGAAAGACGCGGCGCGCGTGGACGGCGCCAGCGAATACCGGATCTACGCCATGACCCTGCCGCTGATCCGCCCGGCCCTGGGCACGGTGGCGGTGTTCAACATGATCCCGATCTGGAACGATCTGTGGTTCCCGCTGATCATCGCGCCCTCCGAAGCCAACAAGACCGTCACCCTGGGCGCGCAGGTGTTCCTGGGCCAGTTCGTCAACGACTGGAACGCCGTGCTAGCGTCGCTGACGCTGGCGATGATCCCGGTCATCATCCTGTACATCATCTTCTCGCGCCAGTTGATCCGGGGATTGACGTCGGGCGCTGTCAAATAGCTTTCGAGAGAGGAGAAAAAATGTTCAGAGTTGGCCTTGTCGGCGCCGGGTTCATGGGCCGATTCCATGCAGCCGGTTGGGCCCGCACGCCCGCCACGCTGGCGGCCATTTTCGCCGCGGACTACAACCAGATGCACGCGCTCTGCGAGAGCACCGGCGCGCGGCCGGTCGACAGCCTGGACGCCCTGCTCGACGCCGTGGACGTGGTCGATATCTGCACGCCGACTCACCTGCATCACGGCATGGCGCTCAAAGCGGCGGCGGCCGGCAAACACATCGTCTGTGAAAAACCGCTGGCCCGCACGCCCCAACAGGCCGCCGAGATGATCGCCGCCTGCCGCGCGGCGGGGGTGATCTTGCTGCCGGCGCACGTCGTGCGCTTCTTCCCGCAGTACGCCCTCGCCAAGCAGACGGTCGACGAGGGCGCGGTGGGCCGGGTGGCGGTCGTACGCCTGACCCGCGTCAGCTCCGGCCCGGCCTGGGCGGCGGATAGCTGGTTCACCGACTTCGACAAATCCGGCGGCATGATGCTCGACTTGATGCTGCACGACTTCGATTACGCGCGCTGGGTGGCGGGCGAGGTCGAGAGCGTCTTCGCCAAAAGCGTCGGCGCGCA
>Ga0123328_1004154_pt1 | contig 11933 bp, 9 predicted proteins | sample BioC12SIPDNA_2_FD_89702 | JGI IMG/M metagenome (GOLD analysis project Ga0123328, IMG submission 89702) | Anaerobic biogas reactor microbial communites from Washington, USA - Biogas_R1_A C12 SIP DNA | ecosystem: Engineered > Bioreactor > Anaerobic > Unclassified | place: Washington, USA...
CTCCCGCCTGCCGCGCTTCCAAGGCGGTTTCGCCCTGAAAGCGCGTATACCGGAATCCCGCCCGTTGCGCAATATCCCGCCCGAGTCAAACCATGCGCCATATGAATCAGTCATGCCGATTACCGCTATGCCGAAAAATGCTATTGCTGACCGCCGCTCATATTTGCTATAAGTAAAGTTCATTTTTGCCTTGGTTAGTGAATGTAGGGACGTGGAACGGAGAGCGATTATGCAGATTCTGATCGGTTTTTTGTATGTGTTCGAAGTGATCGTGTGTTTTCTGCTGGGCGGCGTGATCCTGCTGCAGAAGCCGAAGGAGGGTGGCCTGGGGGTCAGCTTCGGCGGGGGCATGGGTGAGGCCCTTTTCGGTGCCCAAATGGGTAACGTCTTGACCAAGGCGACGATCATTCTGGGGGCCGTCTTCCTGCTGAACACGCTGGTGCTTTCGCGCCTGACCTCCCATGCCGGCACCTCGGTCATGGAGGGCGTCAAGACGCCCGCGCCTGCCGCCGAGCAGCAGGCTCTTCCGTTCTCGGCACCGACAGCCCCTGCGGCCCCCGCCGCTCCCGCGGCCGCGCAGTAAGTCGTGCGCGCAACATTTGGTTTCTGGTTTCTGGTTTCAAACTTCGGCGTCGGGCGTTTGACATTCAGCGTTGACCGCTGCCGGGTAAGCAGACGCCTGCCCCTAGCGCTCCGCAAGGAAAACTTATTACATCTTCCCCGTTACTTATTACTTCTCTCCGCTTTGTCCAGTTATTCACTATTCGTCATTCGCTATTCACTATTCGAAGCGGATCGACACTGAGCGGCCATGCGCGTCGAGTCCCTCGACGGCGGCAAAGGTCTCGATCGACGCGCGCGTCTCGGCCAGATCGGCCTCGGTGAACTCCACGAAGCTATGGCGCCGCCGGAAATCGTCGGCTGTCAGCCCGCTGAACATACGCGCCGCGCCGCCGGTCGGCAGCACGTGGCTGGGGCCGGCGACAAAATCGCCGGCCGACTCGGGCGTCCAAGGTCCCACGAAGACCGCGCCCGCCGCGCGCACGTCGTTGAGCCAGGTCCGCGCGTCGCGGGTCAGAATCTCGAAATGCTCCGGCGCGAAGCGGTTGACCAGCTCCATGCCCTGCCTGAGATCCGGCACGACCGCCAGCAGAATGCCCTGCCGCTGCAGTACACGCTCGACCGTGTCGGCGCGCGACAGTCGCGGCGTCTGCCAGACAATCTCGTCGCACACCGCCTCCGCAAACGCCTGAGAATGGGTGACCAGCAGCGCCCGCTCGTGCCCGCTGCCGTGTTCGGCCTGCGAAAGCAGGTCGGCCGCCACCCACGCCGGGTTTGCCGAATCGTCCGCCAGCACCGCGATTTCGCTCGGCCCGGCCACCTGGTCGATCGCCACGTAGCCGTAGACCTGGCGCTTGGCGGCGGTCACGTAAGCGTTGCCGGGCCCGGCGATCTTCTGCACCGGCCGCACGCTCTCCGTGCCGAACGCCATGAGGCCGATCGACTGGATGCCGCCCACCCTGTAGATCTCCGTCGCGCCGGCGATTTTAAGCGCATAGAGCAGGACCGGATTCACCTGTTTGTCCGGGCCGCACGGCGTGCAGGCGACAATCTCGCGCACACCGGCCACCCGGGCCAGCGTCACGGTCATCACCGCCGTGGAGGCGAGCGGCGCGGTGCCGCCCGGCACATACACGCCCACGCGGTCCATCGGCGAATAGAACTCGCCGGCATATCCGCCCTGCGGCGTGCGCAGATGCCAAGGCTCGCGCAGCCCCGCCTCTGCGAACCGCCGCACGCGCGCATGGGCGTCCTTCACGGCACGCTTCACGTCTGCCGGCACCGCCTTGACTGCAGCGGACAGTTCAGCGGCTGACACCCGCAATTCCCCGGCCGTCAGCACGGCACGGTCAAAACGCTTGGCCGCCGCGAGCACCGCCGCGTTACCGCGCCGGCGCACATCCTCCAGCACCTCGGCGGCGGCCGCCTCGGCCTCCGGCGCGAAAGCCGGCCGCGACAGGAAGGCTTCAACCTCAACGCCCGGCCGTTTGACCGACCAAGCGGCAACAACCGGCAGTGTCACCGGCGGCGGGCAAAGCGCAACCTCGCATATTCGCTTCTTAGCCATGCGGCACTCCTGCTTCAAAGGACGCGCAGAACTCAGCGGCCGCCGTCTTTCTTCTCATCTTTCTTGTCGGCCTTCTTGTCGTCTTTATTCTCGTCCTTCTTGGGCGGTTCTTCCTTCTTAGGCTCGGCCTCAAAGGCAAAACCGATACTGGGCACCGGACGGCCGAGCTTATCGCCCATGCGCTTGCTGATCATGGCGAAGGCATCCTCATACGCCTTCACGCGTGCCTCCTCTTTAGCGATGTCGTCCTCAGACGGTTCCTTGCCCTTTTTCTTCTTTCCTTCCTTCTCCATCTCCTCGAGCTGCTTCTCACCCGCGCGTTCCTCAAGCACCGTCTTGCGCTTATCCGCCTTGTCGCGGTCGTTGAAGTCGGCCCCGATCTTCTTCGCGGTGCGCGGCTTGATGCGATTGCCCTGGAACGGGAGCTTGTTCTCTTTATTGGCGTCCCACTCTTTCTTGGCGTCAGCCGCCGTCGCCTGATAGACCGCCACCTCCTCCTTAATTTCCTTCTGAAGCGCGGCGTATTCCTCGCGGTTCATCACCTCGAACGCGGTCTGTCCGCGCATGTCGGTGATCTGCACCACGCTGACCATTTCGGCGTGCGCCACACTGCCCGCCACGTACATCGCCAACCCCAGCCATCCTGTCACACGCATCATACTCAGCCTCCTTTCACACGCGGATCGCGGAACGGTCCGCATCCACGCATGCACCACATTCCCATCAACCTGATCCGTTATTTCTCGCCCGGCACCCATTCCTCTGAAAAACGTGCCACGCGGCGTGGCACGGCCGCAGCCGGTTGAGCCGGGGCCGCAACGGACGAGCGCCTTGCCGCAGGCGCCGACGCAGCGGCGGGCATCACCTCGCGAGACTGCGCGGCCGGCTTGGCGGGGACATCCCGGCTCGGCGCGGCGGCAGGCTCGGGCTCCGCCTGTTTGGGTTCCGGCTGCTCCGCTTTCGGCGTACGCTCCGCCACCGTCTGCTGCACAGTCCCCGCCGTGTCACGCGGCGCGGCCGCGTCTTCTTGCCGCGGTTGCCTGCTGGCGGGGGCGGGCTCATGCCGCCGTGCGTCACGGGGGGGTTCCCTTCGCGGCCGCTCTGCGCACACACCGCCGCCTTCGCGGCGCGGCGGCTTGGGCGGCAACTTGGCCAGCAACGCATCGTCGCTGTGCAGCACCGTACACTTCAACTCTTCACCGATGAACTTCTCAATGTCCGGTATGATGAACGATTCGTCTTCGTCCGCAAACGAAATCGCGGTGCCGGTATGGCCCGCGCGTCCCGTACGGCCGATGCGGTGCACGTAATCCTCCGGCTCATACGGGAAATCGAAATTCACTACAAAGCCGATGTCATCGACATGCAGCCCGCGCCCCGCGACATCGGTCGCCACCACCGTACGGATCTTGCCTTCGCGGAAATCCTCCAGCACGCGCAGGCGGCGGTTCTGGTTCACATCGCCGCTCAGCATCTCACAGCGGATACCCCGGTGCGCCAGACTCTCGGCCACATCCTCGGTGGTGTTGCGCCGGTTGCAGAAGATCAGCATGCGTGAATCCGGATACTGCTGGATCAAGTTGTAGAGCACCGTGAACTTTTCGCTTGCCGTGACGACATAAACGATCTGCTTGACCGTTTTGGTGGTGACATGCTCCGACTCCACCTCGACCTTGACAGGGGCCTCCATCCACTGCGACGCCAAACGCATCACCGCATCGTCCAGCGTCGCGCTGTACAGCATGGTGCTGCGCTTCTCTTTGGGCGGCAGGCGGTTCACGATCGACCGCACATCCGGAATGAACCCCATGTCGAGCATGCGGTCCGCCTCGTCGATGACCAGGGTGTCGACCTTCGACAGATCCACAACGCGCGAGCGCACGAAGTCGAGCAGGCGTCCGGGCGTGGCGACCAGCAGATCGACCGGCGCGTCGGTCACTTCGCGCTTCTGGCGCTCGTAGTCCATGCCGCCATAGACGGCCAGCGAGCGCAGGTTGCAGTATTTGCCGATATTGGCGGCATCCTTACAGATCTGGATCACCAGCTCGCGCGTCGGCGCGATCACCAGCGCGCGGGGCGAGCCGCCTTTTTCATGGCGCGCCTCGGGGGAGCGCAGGTAGCGCGTGAGAATCGCAACCAGAAACGCCGCGGTCTTGCCGGTGCCGGTCTGCGCCTTGCCGGCGACATTCTTGCCGGCCAGCGCGTGCTCCAGGCTGAGCGCCTGGATGGGCGTGCAGTATTGGAAGCCCATGTCGCACACCGCGTGCATCAGTTCAGACGGCAAGTCAAAGTCATGAAAGCGCTTCTTGCCATCGGCCGGCTCCACCGGATACCGGTCCAGCGACCAGGAGGCGTGCTCGGCCAGACGCTGGGCGACTTCGGCCTCGGCCAACGCGCCGCCGGGGCGGTGTGCCTTGGGATCGGTGTTCATGCGTCCGCCGCGCTCGGCATCGCGGCCGCGCCGCTCTTGGGCGACCGGTCGCGCGACCGCGCGGGCCGGCGCCGTTGCGACCGGCACGGCCTTGCGTTCACCGCGCGGCTCTTCGCGTCGCGAACGCGGGGGGATGTCGCCGCGCGCTCCGGGCTGACGCCGGCGCTCGCCCTCGCCGCGCGGCGGCCGGTCGGCACGGCGGCCGCCGCGACTGCCCTCCGTCATTGGGGGTCGGCCGCCTCCGGCCTTGGCGCCGCTGCCTTTGGCAGCTCCGTCATCCTGCCGGCCTTTTGTCCGCTGAGGCCCACCGCGCCCCGGCGCGGTGTCGATCTTGCCTTTTGCCGGCGCTGCTTTTGCGGAGGCGGCGGGACCGCCCAGGAGTTTCCCTGCGAGTTTCTTAAATAAACCTAATGGCATAAGCGTAGTAACCTAAAAAATACAAAATGCGGACGCCCGCGAGAGGCGCCCGCACATTCGATGGGATGTGATGAATCAAACGATTAGCGCTTCGAGAACTGGAAGCGCTTGCGGGCGCCGGGCTGGCCCGGCTTTTTGCGCTCCTTCATGCGGGAATCGCGCGTCAGGCATCCCGCCTTCTTGAGCACTTCGCGCAGGTTCGCGTCAGACGCCACCAGCGCACGGGAAAGGCCGTGACGGATCGCGCCGGACTGGCCGCTGATCCCGCCGCCCTTCGCGGAGACGAGCACGTCATACTTGCCTTCCAGCCCGGTCAGGGCCAGCGGCTGGCTCAGATACTGGCGCATCGCATCGCTGTGAATGTAGTTCTCGATCGCCGCATCGTTCACGGACCATTTGCCCGTCCCGGGAACCAGACGCACACGCGCGACTGCTGTTTTCCGGCGGCCGGTGCCCGCTGCAATTTCTTTCGCCATCTTCGTCAACCTTCTCGTTGGAATGATTGGAATGTTAGAACGCCGCCGCCACCGGCATCTGCGCCGCATGCGGATGCTCCGCGCCGCGATAGACCCGCACCCGGGTCATCTGCTTGCGGCTCAACGTGTTCTTCGGCAGCATGCCCCACACCGCCTCCAGAATCACTCGGTCGGGGTGCTGTTCCAGCATGGTCCGCGCGGAGAAACGTTTTAACCCGCCGCGGTAGCCGGAATAGCGCTGATACTCTTTTTGATCGAGTTTGCGACCGGTCAGACGGACCTTCTCCGCATTGACCACAATCACAAAATCGCCCGTGTCCACGCTCGGATCAAACGTGGGGCGGTTCTTGCCGCGCAAGGTGTTCGCGATGTTCACAGCGAGCCGCCCCAGCGGCTTGTCGGTCGCGTCCACCATTTGCCAACTGCGGGCCGTGCCCGGATCCTTCGGTACAAACGTCTTCGTCATGGTTAACCTGTCTCTTCCTTCTTCGCGAAAATTGGTTTTTAAGATTACCCGATCGCATGCGGACTGTCAACGGGCAAGTTTACGGTTTTTACGCAACATTTCTTTGTATTCGGTTGCCGCCTGCTCCGGCCTGCGTTATGCTACCGGAATTGAACGGAGAGCCTGTCATGCCGCACACCTTTATGGGTACCTTGGTTGACCCTGTCCAGAAAACCAGCTTCGGCGCGCGCCTGATCCTTTCGGAGCACGGCACGATCGCCGCCGTCGAGCACGAACCCAATCCGGCCCCCGGCTACATCCTGCCCGGCTTCGTCGACGCGCACGTCCATATTGAAAGCTCGATGCTCACCCCCGCCGCCTTCGCGCGCGCCGCCGTGGTGCACGGCACGCTCGCCGCCGTGGCCGATCCCCACGAAATCGCCAACGTGCTGGGCGAGCGCGGCGTGGCGTTGATGCTGGAACTCGCCCGCCAGACCCCCTTTGTCTTCGGGTTCGGCGTCCCCTCCTGCGTGCCGGCCACCCCCTTCGAAACCGCCGGCGCCGAACTGGGGCCCGAGGTGGTCGCGCGCCTGCTCGACCTGCCCGGCATCACGCATCTCGCCGAGATGATGAACGTGCCGGGCGTGCTCGGCCACGACCCTTCCGTCCAGGCGAAGCTCGACGCCGCGCACCGTCGCGGCCTGCCGATCGACGGCCACGCGCCCGGCCTCGGCGGCGACGCCATGCGCGCTTACGCCGCGGCCGGCATCACGACCGACCACGAGAGCCTGACCTTCGAAGAGGCGCGCGAGAAGCTCAAGGCCGGCATCAAGCTCCAGGTCCGCTACGGCTCCGCCGCGCGCCGCTTCGAGCCCTTCCTGCCCCTGCTGCCGCGCTTCCCGGAACTCTGCATGCTCTGTAGCGATGACAAACACCCGGACGACTTGCTGCGCGACCACATCAACTTCATCGCGGCCACCGCCTTCCGGCAGGGCCTTGCCCTCCAGACCATCCTGCAGGCGGCCTGCGTCAATCCCGTGCGCCACTACCGCCTCCCGCTCGGCCTGCTCCAGCCCGGCGACAGCGCGGATTTCCAAATCGTCGACGATCTGCGCACCTTCCAGCCACGCGAGGTCTGGCTGCACGGCCAGTGCGTCGCCCGCGGAGGCGTCTCGCTGCTGCCCGCCGGCGAAGCGCGCGTCGAAAACAATTTCGCCGCGCTCCCGATCACCGCCGATGCGCTGCGCATCCCGGCCCAGCCCGGACGCCGTGCGCGGGTCATCGGGGTCCGCGACGGCGAACTGATCACCGCCCACCTGCTTGAGACGCCCAGCATCAGCCAAGGCGCGGTCGCCGCAGACCCCGAGCGCGATCTCGCGAAGCTCGTCGTCTGCAACCGCTACGCCCCCGCGGCCCCCGCGATCGGCCTGGTCAAAGGGTTCGGCCTGAGGCGCGGCGCGCTCGCAACCAGCGTCGCCCACGATTCTCACCACATCATCGCGATCGGCGCCTCGGACAATGCCCTGGCGGCCGCGATCAACGAGGTTGTCCACCACCGCGGCGGCCTGGCAGTCGCCGACAGCAACCGCAAGATCCTCACCTCGCTGCCGCTGCCGCTGGCCGGCCTGATCTCCACAGAGCCCGCCGAGCGGGTGGCCAAGGCCTACTCGGACTGTGATCGCCTCGCGAAGATCCTGGGTTCGCCCCTTTCGGCACCCTTCATGACCCTCTCTTTCCTCGCGCTCTCGGTCATCCCCAGCCTGAAGCTGACGGACAAAGGCCTTTTCGACGGTCAGGTCTTCCGCCACGTCCCCCTGTTCGAAGAGTCCCTCTGATACCATTGCCGAAAAGTGTATGGACTAAACGAGCGGTCCCACACACAGGGAGGGACGAGCGTCTGCTCGTCCAGAGGCAGGCAGACGCTTGCCCCTCCCGTGTGCCTGATGCCCGCATATAATCTAAGAACTTTTCGGCCGTGGTATGAGAAGTCTGTAAAACCAGAAACGCATGCACTTCGCGCATCCCGGCCGGCTAACCGATTCCCCAAAACGACGGTTTTTCTAGACAGGATGACAGGATTAACAGGATTGGGATGCGGTTGAGTCCGCCACCGACGCATCGAGTGCGGCTAAGGTTTGACGGAGCAGTTCTGCCGAGTGCTGCAACGCTGACGCCTCATCATCGGCCAGACGGCCTCTAATGACCTGTTCGACGCCGCCAGCGCCCACGATGCAGGGGACGCTGAGACAGACTCCGTGGATGCCATACACGCCGTCCATCAGGCTTGAAACGGTCAGCACGCTCCGTTCGTTGCGCAGCACCGCACCGACGATTCGCACCAGCGCCAGGCCGATGCCGTAGCAGGTTGACCCCTTGTAGCCGATGATGTGGTAGGCCGAGTCGCGTACCTGCTGCACGATCTCTTCCCTGGCCTGCCGCCATCCGTCGCAGCGGCCGCAGACAGCGCAATAGTCGGCGATGGGCATCCCCGCCACATGGGTCATCGACCAGGCGGCGACTTCACTGTCGCCGTGTTCGCCGAGGACATAAGCGTGCACATTTCGTACATCGACCCCGCAATGACGGCTCAGCAGGTAGCGGAAGCGCGCACTGTCCAACACCGTGCCCGAGCCGAATATCCGCTGCGGAGGTAGGCCGGAACGGCGCAGCGCCACATGCGTCAGGATGTCGACCGGATTGGTGACGATGACCACCGCAGCCCGGGAACCGCTCACAACAATCGCGTCCATGATCTCCGAGACGATGGCCGCGTTACGGCCGAGCAGGTTGAGCCGCGATTCGCCGGGCCGCTGTTTGGCGCCGGCTGTGATAACGATCACTGCGGCGTCGGCGTAGTCATCTGCAGTGCCGGCATGGATGTTCACAGGCGACACGAACGGCAGTCCGTGCGCGAGATCGAGCGCCTGCCCCCGGGCGAGGTCGTCGTTCCGATCAACCAGCGCAATCTCCTCGCCCAGCCCCGCCTGCGCCAGGGCGTAAGCGAACGAGGCGCCGACGTCGCCCGCCCCCACAACCACGACTTTGCGTTTTGCCACGTTCATTTTTCCTCCTCTTTCCCAACGCCTCCGCGTTCGGCCCAGCCGCCCTCATTATTCATGTTTCCGCTTCCCTGTCGCAGGTCACCGCCTGACGGTTCGCCTAAACGCCGCAATTCAGGCATTAAAGTACCACAATAATTTAATTGGAGCAAGAGGGAATATCACAGCACCCCGGCGCGGGGTGCGTTATCGGTGCGCGCGCGCTTGCGCCGTGCGGTAGGGCTCAGTATGATACGCGCAGATGACACGTTACGTCATGACATGGAAATCGCTCGGAAAGCTAGGCGCCGTGTTGGCGCTCGCGGCCGGATGCGCGCGCGAACGACGGCAGAAGGACGACATGTTCGCCGGTTCAGAAAGCTGCCGCGAATGCCATGCACAATTTTATGAGTTGTGGGCCACGTCGCACCACGGGCTCGCGATGCAGCCGGCTGACGAAACGTTCAGTCGCCGCGCACTCGCACCGTTGACGAACGCGATCACGATCGGCGCCAGCCGTTACCGCACCGACGCGGCAGTGCGCGCCGTGATCGAAGAGCAGCCGGACGGCACCCGCACGTCCTATCCGATCATGCATGCGATGGGCGGAAAAAATATTTATTACCTGCTGACCCCGATGCAGCGCGGCCGCCTGCAAGTGCTGCCGGTCGCCTACGATGTGCGCAGCAACGGCTGGTTCGATGCGGCCGGCAGCATGCTCCGTCACTTCAACGACGGCACCGTTGACGAGGCCCTGCACTGGCGCGATCCGCAGCTCACATTCAACACCGCCTGCTTCGGCTGCCACGTCAGCCAGATCGCCAAGAATTACGACGCTGCAACCGACACCTACCGTACGGTCTGGCGTGAGCCCGGCATCAGTTGCGAATCGTGCCACGGCCCCGGAGGCGAACACATCCGCGTCTGTCGCGCAGCCCCCACCAACCAGCCTCCGGCCGACCTCAAGCTCATCAGTATGCGCAACATGACGCGCGTGCAAAGCGATGAGACCTGCGCCACCTGCCACGCCAAGCTGAGGCCGCTCACCGACACCTTCACGCCGCGCGACCGCTTCTTTGACCACTACGACCTGATCGCCTTTGAAAGCCCCGATTTTTATCCTGACGGCCGCGATCTCGGCGAGAATTACACCTACACGCTCTGGCTCACCAGCCCTTGCGTGAAAGCCGGCAAGCTCGATTGCACCCATTGCCACACCTCAAGCGGGCGCTACCGTTTCGCCGGCGAGCGGACCAACGAATCCTGCCTGCCGTGCCACCAGTCGCGCGTCGAGAACGCCACGGCGCACACCCGCCACCCGACCGGCAGCGCCGGCAACCAGTGCGTCTCCTGCCACATGCCGATGACCACCTTCGCGCGCATGCGCCGCTCCGACCATTCGATGCGTCCGCCCGCTCCGGCGGCCACACTCGCCTATGGCTCGCCCAATGCCTGTAATCTGTGCCACACCGACAAAGACGCGCACTGGGCAGACACCCGCGTGCGCGCCTGGCGATCACGCGATTATCAGGCGCCGGTCCTGCGGCGCGCAGACCTCATCGACGCGGCCCGCAAACGGAACTGGTCGCGGCTCGACGACCTGCTGGCCGTGATCGCCGATCCTGCCAGCGACCCGATCTTGGCGGTCTCGCTGCTGCGCCTGCTGGCCCCCTGCGCAGACCCGCGCAAAGGGCCCGCAATCCGCCAAGCCCTGACCCACACCCACCCGCTGCTCCGTTCCTCGGCCGCCGCGCTGCTGGCGGACGACGTCTCGCAGCAGAATTTCAGCGTCCTGGTGACCGCCGCGAAAGATGATTATCGCGTCGTCCGCCTCGCCGCAGCCACTGCGCTGGCCCGCTATCCGCAGGGGTTGCTCGATCTGCCGTCGGCCCGCGCGGCCTGCGAAGCGGCCTTCCGCGAACTGGAGGCGAGCCATCGCTGCATGCCGGATTCATGGGCCTCGCATTACAACCTCGGCAACTATTTCGAGGCGCGCGGACAGACCGATCAGGCGCTCGCCTCCTACGCGCATGCCACGCGGCTGCGGCCCGACATGGTGCCGCCCCTGGTTAACGCCTCCATGATGCAGGCGCGGCGCGGCGACCTGCATGCCTCCATCGCGCTGCTGCGCAAGGCCGAAGCGGCGGACCCGCGCAACCCGGCCGTGCATCTCAACCTCGGCATGGCGCTGGCCGAACAAAACAACATGTCAGGCGCCGAGCGTCACTTCCGCGCGGCGCTTGCCGCTGATCCTTCCCTGGCGCAGGCCGCCTACAATCTCGGGGTGCTGCTCAACCGCGCCGCCCCCACGGCAGAGGGTATCGCCCTGTGCCGGCGCGCTGCCGAACTGGTGCCGCAACATGCGGGTTATGTTTATACCCACGCCTACTACCTGATGATGCGGGGCAACGTGAACGAGGCGGCCAAAACGCTGCAAACAGCCATTCAACGCGGCGTAACTTCCCCTGAAATCACCTCGCTGGCGGAGCGGTTGAGCAGCCAGCTTCCCGAACAGGGAAATGATCCGGGCCGGTGATCCGGTAATCCCCGAATCCGATTTGACGTAAAAAAAAAACGGGCGCCGGCGTGTAATCGCCGGCACCCGTCGTTCAGGATGTCATCCTCTTAACCTTGCGATTGCGGCAGGTTGGCCAGAGCCTGAAGCATCACAAAGTTATCTTTGAACTGCTTTTCGGCTTTCTGCAGCATCGCCTCGGCATCCGGATTGAGCTTCAGGAGCTGCTTGAAGCGGTTTTCCTTCAGCGCGGTCTCGGCGAACGACTGCGTCGGCGCCTTGCTGTCGAGCTGCAGCGGGTTTTTGCCTTGGGCGGCGAGTTCCGGATGGTAGCGGTACAGCGGGAAGTGCCCCGTCTCCACAGCGACCTTCTGACGCTCCAAACCGTCCACCATGTCGATGCCGTGCGCGATGCAGTGCGAGTAGGCGATGATGATCGCCGGCCCGTCGTACGCCTCGGCCTCGGCGAACGCCTTGACCGTC
>Ga0123328_1004158_pt1 | contig 11926 bp, 15 predicted proteins | sample BioC12SIPDNA_2_FD_89702 | JGI IMG/M metagenome (GOLD analysis project Ga0123328, IMG submission 89702) | Anaerobic biogas reactor microbial communites from Washington, USA - Biogas_R1_A C12 SIP DNA | ecosystem: Engineered > Bioreactor > Anaerobic > Unclassified | place: Washington, USA...
CTGCTGCAGCAGCTCCTGCTGCGACGCGCACATGGCGTAGACGCCCTCCGCGATGTGGTCCAGGTCGGCATAGGCAAGCGTCTGACACTCCTCCACCGCCGCCCGCTCCATCATGCCGTTCTGCCGATGCACGACCAGAAGGTTGACCGCCATCGGAACCATCGTCACAAATAATCCGGTCACCAGAAGCTTGGTCCCCAGTTTCATGCGCCCCAACATCTGCCGTCTCCTCAAAAATGGTGCGACTCGTTTCTCCGGGCGCACACTCCGCGCGCCCGACGCGCGATCGCCAAAGACCGCTACGGCAGGGAAAAGGGTACGTGGGGAAAAACAATGCTGCCTGTACTGTGGACACCCTACTCCGGCCTCTGGGCCGGCTGCCTGTTCCTGATCTCGGCTGCATCCATGTGCGACTCAAGGTTCTACGGCCCGCACCACGCCGACCCTCAGTCGCCGGACCGCGGATGTGCGACCCAGCATACCATTAAGTCATTGCGGCACAATTCCTTATGTGAAGCACAATGCCGAAAGCCGACATTAACGAGTCGTTAACATTGCTGACCTGCACCCGCAGCGGGACCGAAAACAACGTCCGAGAACGCGCGACCGCGACCGTCGCGCCCCTTCAGATCGCCCCTTTGCCGCGTCCTTCCCCGCCGCCCCAGGATCAACCCCACCCGCGGTCGTCGGGAAAAACGTTGTGGTATTTGACGCTCGTCCGCGGCTCCGCCATCATCGACGCCACCGCGTCACGCCACCTGGCGTAGTGGGCCGTCTCCTTGTGCCGCGCCGGATCCTCAGCCGTCCGATACACCTCCACCAGCACGAACCGCGTCGGATCGTCCTGCTGCTGGACCACGTCAAACCGCGCGATCCCCGGCTCCTGAACGCTGTTCCGCGCGTTCTCCATCGACACCGCCTTGAACGCCTCGACCTGGTCCGCCTTAACGTGAACGAACACGTGAACGATCAGCATCGCAATCTCCTTGTCCTGCGACCCTGAGGGCAAACACTTATCCCGCCGACTGATTGTAAACCGCCCTGGTCGCGCCCTCAATCCCGATCCGCTCTCCGCATCGCCCGCCGCGTACGCCACATCAACCCCACAAACTTGCGAAAGTGCCGCCAGTTGTTGATGTGGCTCTTCTCGTCCCCGTAAATCGTCCGGATCGGCGCCGAACCAAGCCGCAGCCCGCGCCGCACGGCGATCACGATCATCTCGACCTCGAACTCAAACCCACGCTCGTCGCTGGCCAGCGCCGCCTCCATCATCGCCCGACTCACCAGCCGGTAGCCCGACTGATTGTCCGCCACCGCCTGCCCCACCGTCCACGAAAACGCCCACCGCCCTAGCGAGTTCGACAGCCGACGCAACGGCGGCATCAGCGAAAAATCCCGCTCGCCGATCACCAGATCCGCCCCATGATCCCGGTACACCCGCACAAACTTCGGAATCTCCGACGGATCGTGCTGCCCGTCCGCATCCAGTGTCACGACCGCCCGATACCCGTTATCCAGCGCCCATCGGAAACCCGTCCGCAGCGCCGCCCCCTTCCCCTGGTTCGGCTCCTGACGAACCACCGTCGCCCCAGCCGACCGGGCCGCCTCCGACGTCTCATCCGCCGAACCGTCATCCACCACCAACACCGGCAGATGCGCCAACGCCCCAGCCGCCACCGGCGCAATCCGCGACGCTTCGTTGTGCGCCGGAATCAATGCCAGAATGTCGCTCGCGCGCTCCGCCATGCCGACCGCTCCCGAAAACCGCGATGACGAACCGACGCCCGTAGTATATCATGGACACCCGGAAAGGAAAACCGACCATGACGCCAAAACCTCCAACCGCCCTCGTTCTGGCGGCGGCGATCCTGCCGCTGGCCGGCTGCGGCGGCGTCCTGCTGAACCTCAGCGACCTGCTCGGCCGAGTCTCCGACGGACTCGGCCTGGTCGGCACCTGCCTCAGCGACCTTGACCCGGTCAGCCTCGACCCCGCTTTCGGAATGGCCCAGCCGGCCCCGTGGAACGGCGACGCCGCCGATCTGACCGACGCCGCCCAACCCGATCTGGCCCACTTCTACCTCCTCGCCGTCGGCGACGACGTCCTGCCCCGATGGTACCTCAACGAACGACTCTACGACCTCGGACCCCTCGCCGCCGGCGACACCCTGCGCATCGAACTGCTCAGCGAAGCGGTCGACGGCCTGTGGCTCTACGACGATGCCCACACACTGACCGGCGCCTACGCCCGCGACTATCAGGCCCAACGGACCGAACTGACCGTCCGCCTGCCAGCCGACACCACCGCCCTCTTCGTCCGCTTCAATCTCGCCTACCTCCGCGACGAGGGCGATCCGATGGTGCGAGTCTCCCGCGCCGCCGATCCCGAACCGCCCCCTTCGCCGCAAATCGTCGTCCTCAACTTCGCCGGCGCCGAACAGGTCGCCTTTCGCAGCGGATGGGTCCGACCGACCAGCGTCGCACCCGTCGACGACCCGCTCGTCCGCCAACACGCCCGGCAGGCCTTCATCGACTCCTTCGCCGATTACAGCCTGACCGTCCTGACCGACGCCGACCCAACCCCCGAAAACCCTTACAGCCTCATCCATATCGGCTACGCCGATCCGCCCCTGGGCGACTCGACCAACGGCATCTCCGAATACGTCGACTGGGGCAACCGAGTCGCCGATGACCTCGCCGTGGTCGACCTGAACAGCGAAGCCCTCCGCACCGCCGCCCTCTTCGGCCGCCCCACCCTCGCCGCCGCCGCCGGAAAAATCGCCGCCCACGAGACCGGACACCTCCTGGGCCTCCAGCACGTCTGGGACGCCGACGACCTGATGACCATCGGCTGCAAGGGAATCGGTCTCGACGTCAACCGCATCCTCAACCGCCAATTCGCCAAAAGCCCGCTCGTCGACTTCTCCTCCGGCCGCGAACGAACCTTCGGAAACCAGGACGCCCCCGCCTACCTCCGCCGCATCCTCAGCCTGACCCAACCGTAACCATCCGCCGATCCGAGAAAAACGTTGAATCCGTAGCCGTTCCGCGTTAGGATACAGGTGCGTTGTGGGGTATCTTCATTCTGGGGGAACGTGTCACCTATCTCCGCGGACCGTCACGGTCCAACAGGAGCGGGCGTCGATTCCTCAAAAGGTCCTGGCGGGCAACCGCGTCCGTCTTCGGATCGCACCACCAGAAGAAAGGGGGCCGTTATGATCGCTCGAAATGCTCTGACGCTGGTTGTGGGCCTGGCCGTCGCCGCCCTGGCGATGCCGGGATGCTCGTCCTACGCCCACAAGTGCGGAACCATGCCCGGAGGCCTGGTCAAGATGGAGCACGCCAAGCCCATGGAAGGCGGCACGTACATGGACTTTGATCCCGCCTCCGTCGAACTCGAGGTGATCGCTCCCGAGGGACCATCCCCCATCGGCGCCCAATACATGCTGATCGCCACCGTCCGCGACGCCGACGGCAAACCGCTGCCCTCGCGACGCGTCGAGTGGATCATCGGCGAAGGCAGCGTCGGAGCCATCCTCGAAGTCGATGAAAGCGGCTGCCGCTGCACCCGAGGCAACAAGGTCACCAGCACGTGGGCGGTCAGCCACACCAACCACTTCCAGCACACCCTCACCCGCGGCGACGACGACCCCGAAAACGACATCGTCATCGGCAAGGGCCAGACCTGGTGCGTGATCACCTCCGCCAATCCCGGAACCACCTACCTGACCGTCTACGCCCCGGCCATCTACAACTGGGATCAGCGAGTCGTCTACGTCACAAAGGTCTGGGCCGAACGCCAAGTCGCGCCGACCCCGCCGCAGTAACAGACGCCCGCACAATCAATGGCTGTACTCGAGGGCCTCACGGGCCGCGCGAATCGCCTTGGGCCCGTGGGGCCTTTTCATCCAATCCGACCCGCCGCGACCATCCGCTTCTCGTATCCCCGCCCGCGCGCCGCTCCAGGGCGGCTTGTACGCGTCTCACTCAATCGCCGCCAATATCCCCGGCGTAATCACCCGCTCGCAGCCAACCGGCCCCGGATGAATCCCGTCCGGCACGTACTGGTCGAATACCCCCTTGTCCTCCCGCAGCACCTTCACCCAGTTCGGATAATGGTCGATCAGCAGTAGCCCGCGCTCCGCCGCCACCTCGCGATACATCTGGTAATACCGCTCGATCTCCGGCCGGATCTCCAGGTGCTCGTTGATCGGCGGATTCATCGTCATCAGGATGATCTCCGTCGTCCCGTCCGCCGCCCCGATCCGGTCGATCATCTGCTCCAGGTTCGCCCGCGCCTGCTCCACCGACGTCTTGTACGGCACATACGCGTCGTTGATGGCGAACTCGATGAACACCGCATCCGGATGCAACCCGATCACCCGCGCATCGAGGTTCTCCACCCCCCATCCCGACCACATCCCGCTGCTCCCGCTGTTGGTCACCGTCACCAGCCCCGGATACCGCTGCTCCAGCGCCTCGCGAAGCTGGCCGACCCACGCCCCGGCCTCCGTCAGGCTCGTCCCGTACGTCACCACGTGCTGCGGCCGGCCCGCCCCAAGCTCCCGCATCAACCGCGTCCGCGCCGACCCCTTGTCCGATCCGTCCATCGACATGCTCCTACCGCATCCAACAACCCACAAACCGATCACCACAACTGTGACAACAGCAAGAATCTTTCTCACGACGACCCTTTCATCAACCTCAGAGTTTACCCAGTACCCGCTCCGCCACCCGACGACGCGCCGGCGTGCCAACCTCACAGCCGTCAAAGAAAGCTCCATTCAGCCCATCCAGCCTTCGACTCAAGCTATCGGGGCAAAGGGCTTCCATCGCAGCACCTTCATGCGACCGCTCACCGCTGGCGCACCGCCACTTTCTCTTCGCCTCCACCTCTACCGATCCGAAGACGAAAAGTAAAGCCCCTTTCAGACCTCCTGAGCCTCGACTCAGCGAGCCGGCTAACCGATCTCAACCAGCTCGATCTCGAACTGCAAATCCTGGCCCGCCAACGGATGGTTGGCGTCCAGAGTCACTTCCTGTTCCGAAACGTCCGTCACCGTCAGGATCACCGTCTGACCGTTCTCCTGATGGCTCTGGAGCTGCTGGCCCACCTCCGGATCCAGGTCCTCCGGAAGCCGGCTCCGATCCACCTGCAGAATCATCTCGTCCCGCCGAGGACCGTACGCCTCCTCCGACGACACCTCCACCGTCTTGCTCTGGCCCGGCTCCATCCCCTTGACCGCCTCCTCGAAACCCGGAATCACCCGCCCTTCCCCGATCGTAAACTCCAGCGGCTCCTTGCCCGCCGACTGATCGAACACCGTGCCGTCCTTCAACTTCCCGGTGTAGTGGACCTTGACCGTGTCTCCTTCTTTCGCCTGAGCCATAAAGGCCCCCTTTCGCGCAAGGTGGTTTCAGTTGCCATGTCTCTGGACACTTGCCGACGAACCCGAGTCCCCCCGGCAACCGCCCTTTCCCCTATTGTCGGCCAAATCGCCCATCCGTGCAACCAAAAAGCCCCAAAACCGCCTGTCCGCACCAATCCGCTGCGCCCCATCCCGATGCGCCGCGCCCGCGAGTCACGCCTACTCCGCCTCGCCCACCGGAATCGCCACGTTCCACGTCCGGCTGCACAGACGAAATCCGCCCGGACCGTCGCCCGTCGCCGCGAACAGGTGCGTCGGCCGCCCGCCCTCGATCAGCAACTGCGGACGCTCCAGACACCCCTGCTCCGTCACCCGCCCGTCCGACCACCGCACCCGCCGCGAATACGCCTTCGGCGGTTCGCTAAGCCGCCAGTCCACCCCGTCACGCGACCAGCCGTGAATCCCCGCGTGCTTCTCGCCCGTCAGCCCGCCCGTCATGTCCTTCGCCAGAAGCTCGAACCGCCCGCCGCGCCGCCACACGTACGGGTCCTCAACAAAATTGCCGCCCTCAAACACCAGCACCGGCTCGTCGCTCAGTCGCCGAAACGGCCCGTCATACCCCTCCGCCATCGCCGCCCCCAAACGCAAACCGCCCGGCACGTTCGAGCGGTAAAGCAGCAGCACCCGCCCGTCCTCCAACACGCACGGGGCCGGGTTCGTCACAATCCTCTCGTCCCACTTCCCCGGCCGCGGTTCCAGCACCGGCCGATCCTGACGCCGCCACGGACCAAACACCGATCCCGCCGTCGCCAACCCGATCCGAATCGTGCTATAGCACGGACCGGTCACGCTCGTATCGCCCGCGACCAACTGCTCAGCCGTCGGTCGCGGACCCGCAAACGTCGCCCCGATATAGTACAACAGGTACGTATCGCCCGCCTTGTGAACCGTCGGATTGTGCGTCATCCGACCGTCCCAGAACCCCTCCCCGCGATCGCCCAGAACCACCTCCGCAAACCTATACGGCCCCTCCGGCCGATCCGAAACCGCCCGCACCACCTCCGAACCAATCACGTACCCCTCGAAAAACGGAAACGTTCGCGGCCACCGAGACGCGAACATGTGGTACCGCCCGTCCTCCCCGCGGATCACCGACCCGCACCAGACCCAATAGTCATCCATCGAAAACCCGCCGCCCACCGGCGCCGGCTGCAGTCGATCGATAAATGCCATCATCATGCTCCTTCAGCAGCCGCTCACCGCCTGGCCGCCGCCGAAGCATTATCGAAAACCCCGCCCGACAAATCAACCGCCGCCGACCCTCTTCCCCCTTCGCCATACCAGATCGATTACTCCCAACACACCGCCAAAACCCCCGATCACCACCATCGGCAGCGCCACCGCCGCCCATTCCCGCGACTCGCCCGCCCAACCCATCAGCCCGCCCGCCAGCAACAGCCCGCAGACCCCCAACACCGTCCCGCGCGGAAGCCTCCGTGAAACCATCCAAAGCCCCGCGCACACCAGACCCGCCGCCGTCACCGTCAACACCACGTACGCGCCGCCACCCATCACGCCCATATGCTACCCCTTCACAAACCATGCCGTCCGCCTGACACTATACACCAAAACCCCCGAACGGCCAGCCAAAAACCCGCCAGCCGTTACGAAATCATCCCCGAAAGGCCGTTCGTGCTCCGACGCGCCCCGCGAACCACCGCCTCGAAAAACACCGACCGCAACGGCGCCACCGCCAACGCCGCCCGCGCCGCCGGCGACCGCTCCAACAGACCCAGCACGCGACCCAGCACCCGGTGCGTCAGCTTCTCCGGATCGTCAAACACCATCTCCGCCAGCTTCCCCCGCTCGATCGCCATCGCCGCCATCTGATCGAAAATCGTCTCCGGCGTATACACCCGCTGGGCCCGCCGCTCCATCCGGATCGCGCCACGCCCGCACACGCCCTGACACACCCCGCAGCCGAGGCACAACGCCTCCCGCACCGCCGCCCGCCGACCCCCTTCACACTCAACCATCTCAATCGCCCCAACCGGACAACCCTTCACGCACCGCCCGCAGCCCGCACAGCCCTCCCCGTCCAACACCGCAATCCAGTTCGAACTCACCACTGCGTAGCGAAGGTCGTAACGCTTCATCGCCTGAATCAACTCGCAGCAACACCCGCAGCAGTTGCAGATGTACGTCACGCTCCGCTGCACGTTGTCCGCCGTCTGAGCCAAACCCGCCCCCTTGCACGCCGCCAGAATATCCAGCGCCTCTTCCACCCCGATCGGCTCGGCCATCCCGCTGCGGATCATCGAATCCGCCGCGAAGTTCAGCGTCAGACACGTCCGCATCGGCGCCCCGCACGCCCGCCCCAGATGGCTCGCCTTGTGCCGGCACGAGCACAGCGAAACCCCAAGCCGACCCGCCGTCTCAATGATCCGCGTCGCCCGCTCCCAGTCCAGCACCTCCGTGTGATCCTCCGCGATCGCCTCCTCACGCACCAGCGACCGACACGACTGCGTCCGCCCCGCAAACGCCGCCCGGGCAAACCGGTCGTCCTCCCGCATGTACGCCTCGAACAGCCGCGCCAACTCCCCCATCGGCGCGTCCTCCCGAACCCGCATGAACGTGAACTCGAAAAAACCGATAATCAACGGCGGAAGCGAAAAATACCGCCGACCCGCGTGCTCCAGGTCGATCACCAGCCCCCGCTCCGCCATCCCGCTCAACGTCGCCTCAAGCCCAGACGCCTCAATCCCCAACCGCCGCGACAGCGCCCCCAGCGGCGTCGGACGAATCGGAATCCGGCGCGCCAAATCCGCCTCCTCCGGCGAATACAGCAACCGAAGTATCTTCATCAACGCCGGCGAATCCGGCGCGCCCGACACGTGCCGGTCCAGCCGCCGCTGCAACAACCGGTACTGCGCATCATGGTTCAGGTCGTGTCCCATCCTGGCCTCCCTCGTCGCACCCGTCCGGACCGCCGGACCGCCGCGCGAGTTCCTCTCCCGATATTGAATCCCGCTTCGCCAATTCGTCAAGGGGGCACCGCCGATTTCCCCGCCCGCGCCGCTTGCTTTCACACCGCCGCCCGGTACAATGATCTGCACGATCCATGAAACCAGTGGCGCCCCTGTCTTTATAAGCGGAGCTAGATACATGCCTGACGGCCGAACCCTCATCGCCGGCGGCCGGGTGATCGACCCGGCCAACCAGCTCGACAAACAGACCAACCTCCTCCTCGAAAACCGCAAAGTCGCCTACCTCGGGCCCGATCGCCCCCGCGCCGACACCGTCATCGACGCCAACGGCCTGCTCGTCACCCCCGGCCTCATCGACATGCACGTCCACCTCCGCGAACCCGGACACGAGGAAGAGGAAACCATCGCCAGCGGCACCCGCGCCGCCGCCGCCGGCGGATTCACCAGCGTCGCCTGCATGGCCAACACCCACCCGCCCCTCGACAGCGAAGCCTCCATCGACTTCGTCCTCCGACAGAACTCCCAGTTCGGTTACGCCAACGTCTTCCCCATCGGCGCCATCACCAAGGGCCTCGAAGGCAAGGAACTCGCCGAAATGGGCAGCATGGTCCGAGCCGGGGCCGTCGCCTTCAGCGACGACGGCAACGGAATCGCCGACACCGGCGTCGCCTTCCGCGCCATGCAGTACGTCACCATGTTCGACAAGGTCCTCATCGAACACTGCGAAGACCCCGCCCTCGCCGGCGGATGCATCAACAGCGGATACGTCGCCACCGTACTCGGCATGCCCGGCCGCCCCGGAATCGCCGAACAAATCATGGTCTACCGCGACCTGAAACTCGCCGAAGCCGCCGGATGCCGCTTCCACGTCGCCCACCTCTCCACCGCCGAAGCCGTCGAACTCGTCCGCGAAGCCAAACGCCGAAACGCCGTCACCGTCACCGCCGAAGCCGCACCGCACCACCTCGTCCTCACCGACGAGGCCTGCAAAAACTTCGATCCCAACTGCAAGGTCGCCCCGCCCCTCCGAACCGCCCGCGATATCCAAGCCCTCAAACAGGGCCTCGCCGACGGAACCATCGACTGCCTCGCCTCCGACCACGCCCCGCACAGCCGAGAGGAAAAAGAACTCGAATTCCTCTACGCCCCCTTCGGACTCATCGGCGTCGAAACCGCCCTCGGCCTCTACATCAAAGCCCTCATCGAACCCGCCGTCCTCGACTGGCCCGCCCTCATCGCCAAAATGACCGTCAACCCCGCCCGCGTCCTCGGCATCGACAAGGGCCATCTGTCCCTCGGAGCCGACGCCGACGTCACCCTCATCGACCCGCACCGCACCTGGACCGTCGACGTCGAATCCTTCTACAGCAAAAGCCGAAACTGCCCCTATCACGGCTGGGCACTCCAAGGCAAAGCCGTCGGCGCCATCGTCGCCGGACGAATCATCCACGAGGAAGCACTCAACCGACAATGAGCCAGATCGATCCGCCGAATCCCGACCCGCGACAGCAGAGGCGGTCGCGAATCCTCAAAGCCGTACGCCTCTCCGTCGCCCTCGCCGCCCTCGCCATCATCCTCGGCTCCATCCAGTACCGTGACCTCCTTGTCCGCGACGGCCGCGAATTCCAAATCGTCGCCCAAACCGACCTCGCCTGGCGCGTCCGCTCGCCCGAAGGCCAGACCCTCACCATCGAAAAACCCGCCGCCGACTACGACCTGCGCCCGGGCGCCGTCAACCTCCTGCAAAACCTGCGGATCGGACCCGCCGTCTACGCCCTCCTCATCTTCGGCCCCATCCCGCCTCTGCTCGCCTGGCGATGGCGGGTCCTCCTCCGCGTCGTCGGCGTCGCCGCCGACTACCTGCTCGTCTTCAAACTCACCTACGCCGGAACCCTCATGAACTTCTTCCTCATCGGAACCACCGGCGGCGACGTCGTCAAAGCCTACTGGATCAGCCGAATCAAAAAACACCCCGCCGAGGTCTTCGTCAGCGCCTTCGTCGACCGCTTCGTCGGCCTGGCCACCATCATCCTCCTCGCCGGATTCCTCATCCTCATCCTCCACAGCGAACCCCTCATGGCCCGATGGAGCTACCAGGTCGGCCTCCTCCTCGTCCTCCTCTCCGCCGCCGTCCTCGTCCTCTTCTCCTCCCGACTCCGCCGACTCATCCGCTTCGACCGATGGTCCAGCCGCCTGCCCTTCAGCTCCGTCATCGCCCGCATCGACCGCTCACTCCTCGACTACCGCCGCCAACCACGAGCCGTCCTCGCCGCACTCGCCCTGACCCTCGTCCTCCAACTCGTCGCCGCCACCTCCGCATGGCTCCTCGGCGTCGCCCTCCGAATCGACGCACCCGTCTGGTACTACTGGACTTACGTGCCCCTCGCCTTCCTGATCGGCTCCATCCCCGTCAGCGCCTTCTGGGGCGTCGGACTCCTCGAAGGAGCCTACTACACCTTCTTCGCCGCAGCCGGACTGGCCACCGGTACCCAAGCCGCCATGCTCGCCATGGGCGTCCGACTCGTCCAACTCCTCTGGGCCCTGCCCGGAGGATACGTCCTGGCCGCTGGAATTCCCCAGGAAACCCCCGATGAACCCGCCTGAACGCCCCGTCGTCACCACCTTCGGCTCATCCAAACCCAAGCCGCCCGACCCCCGCTACTCCCAGGCCTACGAACTCGGCTGCGCCCTCGGCCAAGCCGGATACACCCTCTGCAACGGCGGCTATGGTGGCACCATGGAGGCCACCGCCAAAGGGGCCAAAGACGCCGGCTCATCCACCATCGGCGTCACCTGCACCTGCTTCTCCCGCTCCGGACCAAACCCCTACATCGACCGCGAAATCCCCACCGACGACCTCATGGCCCGACTCAAAATCCTCCTCGACATCGGCCAGGCCTACGTCGTCCTGCCTGGCGGCAGCGGAACTCTCGTCGAACTCGCCCTCGTCTGGGAACTGATCGCCAAACGCCTCGCCCCCGTCAGACCCATCATCCTCTACGGCCACTTCTGGCAGCCCGTAATTCGTATTACCGCCGCCGAACGACCCGATACCGCCAACCTCGTCCAAACCGCCGCCAACCACGAAGAAGCAGTAAAACTTATCGCCAAAGCCCTGCCTCACCCAGCCTGATCCCGATCCTCCGGCCCCTCCTCCTCAGCCGCCCTCCGATCCTCAACCGGACGATCCGACTCCTCCATCGCATCCCGAAACAACCCCTGCGTCTCCCGCATCCCACGCTTGAACTCCACCGTCGCCCGACCGAACGCCCGCGCCACCTCCGGCAGCCGCCGACCAAAAATCAGCAGCGCAGCCACCAGGATCACCACATACTCGCTCGGCCCAATACTAAAAAACGCCAACATCCGATATACCCCTGTCCATGTCCCAGAGGTATCATAGCACGAGAAATGCACCCAAACAACTCCACCCACCGCCCCTCGACCGCCCCCGTCAACCGACCGTCACCAACCGCTCCCCGACAAAACACTTAAACGCATTGGGGATTTGCCCCCGTCCGGGCGCCATCCAACCCACGCGACACCCAACGGAACGCAAATCCCCGACACGCC
>Ga0123328_1004159_pt1 | contig 11924 bp, 11 predicted proteins | sample BioC12SIPDNA_2_FD_89702 | JGI IMG/M metagenome (GOLD analysis project Ga0123328, IMG submission 89702) | Anaerobic biogas reactor microbial communites from Washington, USA - Biogas_R1_A C12 SIP DNA | ecosystem: Engineered > Bioreactor > Anaerobic > Unclassified | place: Washington, USA...
CGTCACCGCTATCCGCTCATGAAAAAGCCCCGACAAGAGCTGCGCCAAGAAATCGGAAAAACGTAACCGCCCCGCGGAACGCAACTTCCGCACGGCAGTACCATTCATCCTGACACCATTTTCGCGCGCTTGCCTGTCAGTTCACTTCCAGACTGTCCTTATCCGGCAGCTTGGGGAACGGAACGTGCGGCTCGGTCTGGTACCAGTAGGCGACGGAGGCGATGTCGTCCTTGAGCGGCAGATAACGGCCGCCCGATCGCCAGCCAATCGCTTGGATGGTAACGGCCAAGTCCTGCTCGAAACGGATCGGGTCCATGACGTGCCAGCGGTAAAGCCCGAAACGCTGCTGCGACTGATAGACCCCGTCCGGCCGAATCACCTGGGGCATGCCCGCGTACGGCGTGGTGAACTCCTGGTATTGATGGGTCACCTTGTTCTCAAAGTTGTACGAGCCGCAGAAGTAGTCCTCGGTCCCTGTGCCGCAGATCGTCGGGAAACACTTGCCGCCATGCTCGGCCACCGCCTCCCGGGTGGACACGCCCTGAGGGATATCGCCGTCGAGATAGAACTTGATCTCACCCTCGCCCCACCAGCCAACGTTGTTCACCTGCCAGGCCATGTACGTGCCGACGTAGTGGCCCTTGCCGCGGATGCCGTCGACGATGGTGTAGACCTCCTTATACGGCACAGGACGCACTCGACGGAACTGGGCATGGAAGCAACCTTCGTCACCGGGCACTGGGGTGAGCGTGTAGTTGATTTGGTAGTAGACGGTGCAGTCGTCGGGGGCGATATTCTCGATGGTCAAGCGGGCGGATTTGCGGAAGGGCATCGGCCAATAGCAGTTGAACGCACTGCCCGGATTCACGCAGACCGCCAACGAGCTGATCTGGGCATACTGACCCCAGCCGCAAGCGAAGAAGTCGCCCACCGGCACCTCGACGGACGGCTCCGCCTCGCCGTCCCAGTACATCCGCAGAATCAGGAACCGCCAGTGCCCGGTCGGGGTCAGCCAGATCTGCTGAATGCATCCGGGGCCCTGAATCTCGCCCAGCGTGAAGGTCGTGCCCGCCTTGATGCGGACCGAGGGCGAGACCTTCCAGCCTAAACCCAGGTCACGAGAAGCACCGGACCCGGTCCCTTCGGTGGCCATGCCGCCCTTGCCCTTCTCGCCCGTGAAGTTCTCCGGGGAGATCGACCGCGTCTGCGCGTCGGACAGCCGCGAGAGGTTGCCCATGTGCATGTGCAGACCATTGAATTCGGTTTGCTGCGCCTGCAGAGTACTCGCCAACAAACCCGCAAACGCAATGACTACGATCGCTGCCTTGAGCATGCCCACTCTCCTTTCGTTGACAGGTTGCCCCCTCGTGAGTTGACGAACTCACGATGCCAGCGGGCATGGTAGTCGAGGAGTCGGTCCGGGCCAACCATCCGGGGGCGAACAGCCGAGGGCTCACGGCAGGCCCCCCGCCCCTGACAAGGCCGGGCCAAGCCGCTAGGATACCTCACTCCAACGCGAACACGTTCGCGACCCGTCGAGTCCCTGCGTCTCGACTACCGCGGATCGGCGTCGCACAAGCAGGCCGACATGGTCGGCCAGGAGCGGATATGCCTCCCGAATCGCTAGGTACCGCAGTGCTGTTCCTCGTGGCCGGCCTCGTCGCCCTGACCGTCGGGGCCGAGGTCTTCCTGCGCGGCGCATCCCGGCTGGCATCATTGATGGGCGTCTCGCCGCTGGTGATTGGCCTGACCGTAGTCGCCTACGGGACCAGCACGCCCGAATTGGCGGTCAGCGTCTGCTCGGCGGCGGCGGGCTCCGTCGAGTTGGCTATTGGCAATGTGGTCGGCAGCAACATCTGCAACGTCCTTCTGATTCTGGGGCTGTCCGCCCTGATTGCTCCATTGACCGTCTCACGCCAACTGATCCGCTGGGAAGTGCCCCTGATGGTCGGCGTGTCCGTGCTGCCGCTGGTAATGGGGCTGGATGGATACATCAGCCGGCCCGAAGGGCTCCTGCTGGTCGGCGGCTGTGTGCTCTACACATGGTGGTCCGTACGACAAAGCCGACGGGAGACCTTGGCGGCCCAGGAGGCCAATGGTACACCGCCTTCGCCAGGCAGAAGACCTTGGCGGGCTCAAGTCGCCCTGACGCTCATCGGGCTGGCAGTCCTGACGACCGGGTCATATGCCGCCGTCCAGGGGGCGGTGGGCATCGCCCGTCTGTTGGGCGTCGGCGAGCTGGTCATCGGGCTGACCATCATCGCGCTGGGCACCTCCCTGCCCGAGCTGGCCACCTCGCTGGTCGCCAGCATCCGCGGCGAACGCGACATCGCTGTCGGCAACATCGTGGGCAGCAACCTGTTCAACATCCTCATGGTGCTCGGCCTCACCGCGGCGGTAGCCCCGCACGGCTTGAACGTACCCGCCAGCGCTCTGACCTTCGATCTCCCGGTCATGATCGCCGTCGCCATCTCCTGCCTGCCCATCTTTCTGACCGGCAGCATCATCTCGCGATGGGAGGGCGCGTTCTTCCTGCTGTACTACATCGCGTACATCGTCTACCTGGTCATCGACAGCGGGCAGCGAACCTCCACCACTGCCCTCGATACCGTGCTGATTGTCTTCGTGGTGCCCATGCTGGTCATCGCTCTGCTGGGCGTCGGACACTGGCTGTTGCGGATCCACCGAACGTTGCGAGCCGACAGCCAGCCGCCTATCGTATGAAGGATGGTGTTCTCTGAAATCGCGGCTCACAGAATGTGTGCGCGACAGCCGAGCAGAGCCGCGACAGCCGAGCAGAGCCGCGACAGCCGAGCAGAGCCGCGACAGCCGAGCAGAGCCGCGACAGCCGAGCAGAGCCGCGACAGCCGAGCAGAGCCGCGACCGTAAGGAAGCGGTTCCCCGAACAAAGAAAAACCGCTTCCTTACGGTCGCGGCTCTGCTTGACGGGCTCGGCTCCGAGACACGTTGCAGAACCTGAAATCGCAGAAGTGAGGTGACTCCCGATGGCCGGTAAAAAGATCCTCATGCTCGTCGGCGACTTCGTGGAGGACTACGAGGTCATGGTGCCCTTCCAGGCCCTGACGATGGTTGGGCACGCCGTACACACCGTCTGCCCGAACAAGCGGGCCGGCGACAAGGTACGCACCGCGGTGCATGATTTCGAGGGCGACCAGACCTACAGCGAAAAGCCAGGGCACAACTTCGCCCTGAACGCGAACTTCGGCGGACTGAATCCCGAAGATTACGACGCCTTGGTGCTGCCGGGCGGGCGAGCACCGGAGTACCTGCGGCTGGACGAGAAGGTGCTCAAGCTGGTCCGGCATTTCGCCTCGGCCAACAAGCCGATCGCCGCCATCTGCCACGGCGCCCAGCTCCTCACCGCCGCGGGAGCACTCAAGGGCCGAAGCTGCAGCGCCTACCCCGCGATCGCCCCCGAGATCAACACCTCCGGCGGCCAATGGGTCGATGTGCCCATGGACGGCGTGCACGTGGACGGCAACCTGGTGACCGCCCCCGCGTGGCCCGCTCATCCCGCGTGGCTGGCCGCCCTGCTCAAGCTCCTCGGTACACGGATTGAGATGTGACCGCCGGCTCGAGCCGGGCCGTCACCTGCATGATATCTCCCGTGTTGAGTGTGAAGCCCCATGCGATGGGCACCATCCGGCAAGCCGCCTCATAGGCCCGTCGCATGCCCATGCCCAGCACCAACAGTGAGTAGAGCACCTGCCGCACGCTACGGGCCACACCCACCGCCCGAACATCAACCACCCGAAACCCGCAATTGGCCAGCAGCCGGGTGATCGTACCGCGGTCGAAGTAATGCAGATGCGACGGCGGGTGAATCATCCGCCACTTGGGCCCGCGCAGCCGAGCCAGCGAACTGCCGATGTCACCCGTAGTCAGACACAGCAGCGCACCCGGCCGAGAAAGCGTCGCGATGTGTGCGAGAACGCGATCCGGCCTCTCCAGGTGCTCGATCACATCCCACATGACGGTGACATCCACCGGCCCACCCAGATCGCCCGGCGTTGCCGCCAAGAAGTCGACCGACCGCATGTCCAGCCCGAGCACCTGCTGAGCATGCCTAACCGCATCCGGATTCAGCTCGAACCCGACCGCCGTGTAGTACTCGCGAGCCAGGTCAAGGAAGAAACCGTAAGCCGCCCCGATCTCCAGAAGCCGCCCACCCCCGCACTGACGGCGCAGTCCCGCCAGGCGACGATGAAAGTTCTTTCGGAAAAACGCCTCGTCTGCCAGGTAATCCAGATACTCGCCGCCGGTAAAGTAGTCTCCACCGTACAGCTCGCCAACCACCAGCCGCTCATCGAGCCGCGCGGTGACGAATCCACAGCCGGGGCACCTGAGCAGAACATCGAAGTGCGGCTCAAAGCCCACATGCCCGCACACCAAGCAAGTATGGTCAAGCGACGCCATCATGTGAACTACTTGGGCAACCACTGCACCGCGTCGGCAATCACGTGCCCATCCGTTCCCGCTGCGCTGACCTCAACGTACCCCGCCTCGCCGGCCGGCAGCGAGAAAACACCCAACGACGCGAACGGCGGCTTGCCCGGTGCCTGACGCTGGTTCACACACACAGTCACCAGCCCGTCTGTCGTCTGAATGGTCACCGGCACGTTCGACGCACGGTTTGAGCTCGCGCTGTAGGCGATCAACACCTCGTACTTCCCCGCGGCTGGGAGATGGGGCACAAAACGCACCGATTTGCCCGCCTTGTCGCTGTTCTCATCGTGCAGGTAACTCAGACCCACGAAGGGCCCCATCGCCGTCGAGCCCCGCCAATCGCCCACGACCCGGGCGCTGTCATTATCCACCACGACGCCCCCCAAGTCCGCCGGCCGAATGTGTGGCGCCGCGGCATCACCCAGCGTCAGCACCTGGCCCTGCTCGCGTAACTTCGCCTGCAGCCAGGACACGTCGATCTCCTGCACCGATCCGCCCGTACGGATCGCCTGCACCGCCGCCAGCCCCGCCGCCTGACCCATGATCATGTACTGCGGCTCCATCCGCATCGACGAGTACGCCACGTGCGAAGCCGAGAAACACACCGGCACCAGCAGGTTGCGGCACTCCTCACGCCGCGGCGTCAACGCACGATAACTGATCTCGTAAGGCTGCACCGGAACCTGCATATCGCCCTCGTTCTCCACCATGCCGTCCGGCCGGATGAATCGCTGCACATGATGTGAGTCCGAATTGTACGAGCCCATGCCGATAGAGTCCGGCTTGGTCCGCTCCGTCTGCAAATCCTTCTGGGTCATCACCAATTCGCCCACCATCCGCCGGGCTTCGCGAACGTACAACTGGTGCGGCCAATGCCCCGTGTCCACAAACTCATCCTTCGCCAGACCCCATTCGCTCATCTCCCGCCGAATACGCTCGGGCACCGAAGGATCATTGGCCAGAAAGTAGAAGAAGCCCTGCACGTAACTCACGTGGTCATCCCAGATCTCCTGCCGCCGTTCGTAGTCCGCCTCCGGGTAATCCCAATTCCCGCCAATGTGATCCGTGGAAAACGCTCCGCGATTATTGACGTCCGTCTTCCCGTTGGGCATCATGCTGATAATCATCAGATCCCGGCGAAGCTCAATATCCTCACCCTTCTTCTGGAGGTATCGCTTGAGCAGTTCATACCGCCTGGGGTCGTAGTCCGCGGGCTTGGGAAAAGGCACCTGGTTGTCCTTACGATTGCACAAACACACGCGGAAGTTGTACGCCTGCACCTTCCGGTCGCTTTGACCCGGCTCGCCACGCTCGCCGGGGTGCACACAAGGAAGCAATCGCCCTTCCTCGTCGTGAGCCGAGACCGGTACGTCGAACTGGTGATACTTGCTGTACTCACGCACGCCGGCCAGCGACTCGCCGTACTGATCCTGCCCCTCGCGGCCCCACGTATACGACACACCCGCCATGGCCATCAGATCGCCTTCATACGAACAGTCCATGTACACCTTCGCGGCGAAGCTTGCCCCATTCAGCATGCGAATAGCGTGAATCTCCCCCCCTCCCCGGGACAGTCCCCCCAGCCGGTGCTCGAACAGTACCTCCACGCCGGCCTCTTCAAGCCATCGCTCGAACACCTTGGTCGCCACGTGCGGCTCAAAAAACCACGAGATGGGTTCGTTGTAGTGCTTGCCAAGCTCGACGAAAAAAGCCCGCGACATCCCCCCGATGACCGCATCCCTTCCCTTGTCCGTCGCTCCCAGCCCCCCGGTGACCATACCGCCGATGTGCCGCCCGGGCTCCAGCAGGATGACCGAGGCTCCTTCATGAGCCGCCGCTACCGCCGCAACCACACCTCCCGCCGAAGCACCATAGATCACCACATCCGCTCGGCGTGTACCAGCGCAACCGGACACACCCGCCACGATCACCATAAGGCCGACAACCAGCGACCGAACCGGCCGTCCAACGGCCGTAAGCCATGCGTACATCTGGATACACTCCTTCCTGTGTGATCGTTCTTCAATGATCGTTGTGCCATCGACCCCGTGGACAGGCCCGCATCACCATCTCCTCGATTCACTCGCGGGCAACTCAGAGCCGCTCAATCATGCCGCCCGGCCGCAACTTGAACCCTCACCGACAATCACCCAAATCATGGCATGGGCAAACCCAATACTCAAGTCTCCTTGCAGGCCGCCGGCAATCGGAAACTCATTGCGTAGATTACCCTCACCGAAACACTCGCTTCAGATAGGCGACACAGCACCGGCTCCAAACCGCCCCACGACATGCCCGAATCCGCTCAAATCGCCCCAAAACTGGACTTTCCGTGTGCCCACAGTATACAATGAGCCCACTTTCCATAGGAGATGACCATGCCCAATCTTGCACACGTTCTCAAGGAAGAAATTCGCCGCTTGGCCCGCAAGGAAGTCAAATCAGAAACCGGTGTCACTCGTCGTATGGCGGCTACTCACCGCCGCGAGATTGCCGCACTCAAGCGACAAGTCGACGACTTGCTCAAACGGGTCAGCTTCCTCGAGGGGCAGGAACGCAGGCGAATCGCCAAGCCCAAGGATCTGCAGGTCGACACGGAACAAGTCCGCTTTTCGCCCAGATGGCTCAAGGGCCACCGCGAACGTCTCGACCTGTCAGCCGCCGACTATGCCAAACTGGTCGGCGTCTCGCCCTTGACCATCTACCACTGGGAACATGGCAAATCCAAGCCCCGGCAGCAACAACTCGTGGCCCTGGCCGGCGTCCGAAAACTCAAGAAACGCGAAGCCCTCAGACGCCTGGAAGTGCTCGCCCGCTGAAACGGCCCTCACGACAAGAAGACACATGAGCAGGTAATCGCCAAAAGATCTGGAAAGAGTTTTCGGGTGGCGGCGGACGCGAAGCCCGCCATCGACCGCGACATCGACGCCAGACCGCGGCCGTATCCCGCAAGAACGGTGCTTGCCGAACCTTGAACGCGACGGCCACCACGCTCCGGCGACCATTCGCTGGGCTGCCCTGAGACCTGTGACTTTGCCGACCTTGCATCCCGGCCAAGACCAGGCTGCAACACAACCATGATGTGCCCGCCTACGACGTTACCTGGGCCAACTCGCGGCGGGTGAAAATCACACAACCCAGCAAACCCAACACCAAGCCCTGGAAGAACACCAAGACCACAAGGGATTGAATCACCCAGGTCAACGTCACAACCCGGCCGGCCACTACCGTCCCGACCGGATCGACCTTCGAAAAATCTGGAACAAGCCATACCATCGCATTGGCTGCCGGCCGTAGCACCGGCCCCAAAATCCACAGCGGATCGTCCGCGATGCCACGCCCTCCCGCCCAGGCCATCGCCTCCATCAGGAAACCAGAACTGACCGCGACCGCCAGGATCATGAACGCCACCATGCAAGCCACCGGGAACGACAGGAAGGTCGACAGCAATAACCCCAATGCCGCCAAAAACGCCAACCGACACCAGATGATGGTCAACGCCCTTACCAGATTCCAGTGAAACGTCCCGATGTCGTACAACAGCTCCAGGCTCTCGGCATCCTCAAACGTAAACGTGTTGCGGTGATCCAAATTCTGGATCCGCAGATGCAACTCGCCGTCCTTGTTCACTGCGGATGCCGAAATCGGCTCCTCGTAAAAGCGGTCGACAACGTATTCTCCCTCCCGCACAGGCATCATCGTGTTCACATCGTTGCGGTCCCCGCATTGCCACCGAGCCCACAGAATCAGATCATCCACGCCTGTCGGCGTCTTAGGACGCAGCCGCAGGTAGATGAACTCCGTCTTCGAGGGGTCCACCAGCAGATTGCGGAACACGTAATCCTTAGGCTCACCCGGTCGAAGCGAGCGAAACTCGCTCCGCAAATCCTGCAAAACCGCCTCCCGCACATCCCGCCGCCCGCTCTGAGTAATGCTGTCGAGCCGCCCTTCCTCTCGAAGTCGGCGAACCCGTTCCTCTACCAGCGGGGCCATGTCCGGCACGTCAACCTTCGCCCCGTGCCGTACTGTCAGAACCTCGTTCTCCAGTGCCAGACGGTCCTCAGTGAACGTCGGACGCGTCTGAATGTAGAACCGCGTGAAGCCCCAAATCAGAACCCCGCTCAGCAAAAGCAGGCCGGCGTTCAACAAAACAATCCCCAACCACTTGCCCGCGAAGAACTGCCAGCGAGGGATCGGCTTACTGGCCACCATGAAAACGTGCTTCTCGCGAATCTCGCTCGCCAGCGTACCGCACGACACGAAAACCGTCAGCAAACTCAGCAACAACCCTACCGAGCTAAGCGAATACGCGAGAAAACTCTGGCCCCGGCTTTTCAGCGTCACACCGTCACCCACGACGGTGAACGGCAATGTGGTCAGCAAAACCAGGATCATGGCGATGAAGACCACCGCAATTTTCGTGCGAATGGCCTCGGAAAGCATATGACTGGCGACGGCCCAGATCCGCGACATGCTAACTCACTCCTGTCGCTCGTCGCCCGAACCCCGGGTCGGCTTCAGCAACTCCTCGATCACGCGGCGGTCCGCCTCTTCGACGCTCTCTCCAGGCAACGCGGCCGGCGGCCCCTCAACCGCATCGTCCCGGCCCGCCAAGATACCATCGTCGCTGACCAACTCCTGAATCACCTCGCGGGCGGGCTCCTGCTCAACCTCAGCGGGTGATGCTTGCGCCGCGCCCGTCGTCGGCGCCACCTCAGAAGCCGCGATCAGAGACTCAACCACCGCCTGCCCTTCCTCCGCCCCACCACCGGCAAGGAAGTCCGCGATACGCCCACCCGCGCTCGCACCCGATGTCTCCGGACGCGCCTTCTGAGCCTCACGCACCGTCTTCAGGAAGAACGCTTCCAGCCGAGCGGTCGGAGCCGTCATGCTGATGACGTGCTTTCCTTCCTCCTCCTCGACGATCTGGCGAATACGATGCAGCGTGCCTTCGCTGAGCCTGTCCGTCGTGATCTGCGTGAGGTTCTCCTGACTCAACAACTCGTGAATCGGGCCCACCGCCTGTCGCCGCCCACCGTACAAAACCGCCACGCGCTGGCAGACATCCTCCACATCCGCCAGCAGGTGGCTGCACAACAGCACCGTCTTGCGCTTCTCCCGATTCAAGAAAACAATCAGATCCTTGATCTCCCGAGTGCCGATCGGATCCAGTCCGGTCGTCGGCTCATCGAGAATCAACAGATCCGGATCGTTGATCAACGCCTGGGCCAGCCCAATCCGGCGGGCCATACCCTTCGAATACTCGCCAACCCGACGCCGCGACTCCCGCGTCAGACCCACCATCTCCAAAAGCTGATCCACCCGCCTCTGCCGATCACGGCGGTTAATCTGGAACAGCCGGCCATAGTAGTCCAGCGTCTCCCTGGCGTTGAGAAAACGGTAAAGGTAGGACTCCTCCGGCAGATACCCAATCCGCGACTTGATCGCCACATCGGTCGGCGGCCGGCCCAACACGCTGATCCGCCCGTGCGTCGGGTAGAGCAAACCCAACATCATCTTGATCGTCGTGCTCTTCCCTGACCCATTCGGACCTAGCAGCCCAAACACCTCGTTGGGGCGGATGTCAAAGTCCAACCGGTCAACCGCTACCACCCGGGAGCGGTACCAGAAATCCCGGAAGACTTTGGTCAGCCCGACAGCCTGCACCACCGGCTTGTGATCAGTACCCATGCCCACCTTCCGATTCAGGCTCGGCTACGCGGCATCGCTCGCCACGCTCTCCAAAAACAGCTCGCACCGGCCCACCCGCCCCTACCGGGCCCCGGTCTTCTTCCGCATCCGCTCCCGCTCCGCCTCCCGGATCTCCTCCGGATCTTTGTTCAACGTCAGAACCAGCTCCTTGTCACCCGCCGGTAGAACCCACTTCACCACGCCCGGCTGCCCAAACAGCTTCTCCAACATCGCCGCCTGAAGCTGACGCCGGACCAAGTCCGGACCCGCCTTGTACTCAGGCAGGTAAGCCTCGAAACGCGACACCTCCGCCAGAACGTCCGCTACAATCTTCTCACGATCACGCTGAGCCAGCCGGATCATCCCGCCCGCTTCACCCGTCGCCTGCGTCTCCAGGATCTCCTCGATCCGCCGGATGACCCCCTCACGCTCGTCCTCCGCCGAGGACTGGTCCAACTTCTCAATTTCCTCGCTTAAGGCCTCCCACGCCGGGCCGGCAATGCCCAGCAACTTCTTGGCCCGTTCACTCTCCGCCTCGTTGATCAACTGACGCTTGTGATTCTCCGCCGTCGATACCCCCAGAAACTCCTCGCGAGCCTGCAACGGAAAATACGACTGCTCCGCCGCGACTTTGTCCAGGGCAATACCCGTCTCCAACCTATCCAGCACTTGCTGAGCCCGACCCTGAATCGCCGCCGCCAGCCGGCTCGCATCCTTCCAAACCACGTCCGCCGTCGTCCGCGAAGCCTCCGCAACCGCCGCGTTCTGGATCACGGACCGCAGCAAATCCTCCTCATGACTCACGTTCCGCACAAACAGCATCACGTCCGAAATCTGACGCTCCGGATCCGTCTCATTTGCCCGAACCCGCACCTCATTGTTCACCCGGTACTGCACATTCAGAAGAAGGTGCATGATCGCACGATCCCCGGTCAGCAACGCCCCGTCCACAGCCGGGTCCAGCCCCGAACCGCGAGGATCCAACTCGCTCAGACTCCGGGTCTTGTCCTGCTCACTGAGCTCCAACCAGAACGCGTCAACCGCCAAGGTCCGCAGCGACGTGCTGACCCGAATCTGCTCGTCCACGGGAGAAGGCCATGCGAAATGAAGTCCCGGCTCGCGAGCGTCTCCAACCAAACGCCCAAAACGCGAGAGAACCACCACCTCGCTCTGATCCACGCACACCAGCCCACTCAGCAGGAAGATGACCACCAGGATCAACATCAGGAACTTCAGCACGTAGAAACTCAGCCGCAAAGCGTCCGCCAACGACTGGTTGGCCGGGTCCAACGGCTCTTCGATCACCTGCAAAGCCGCTGAACCATGCCCGTGACCATCATGCGCGTGCCCATGCGAGAGTGCAGGCACCTGCCCGTGACCTGAATCGGGACCATGTCCGTGCCCCGAATCGGGACCATGTGCGTGGTCAGGTCCGGAACCCTGGCCGAGATCACCGTGCTCTGGATGTTGCTGTTGGGCTGCCAAAGTATCAAACTCCGTGCGTCAAACGCGATCGGGTCTCATTCCCCGATTCCAAATCTCGAAACCAGATATCCCAAGCCTCTCAATCACAAATCGCAAACCGCAAATCTCAAATCCCAAATCGCAGTCCCGAAATCTCAAATCTGAGATCTCAAATCGCATCTCCGAAATCTCAAATCCCAATCTCACGCACGCGGCCTCAGACCTCCAATCCCGCTCCCGCAACATCAAGGCCGCGATCTTCATCCATCAACCGTACATCTCCAATCCCGCCTCGCTACCCC
>Ga0123328_1004161_pt1 | contig 11917 bp, 10 predicted proteins | sample BioC12SIPDNA_2_FD_89702 | JGI IMG/M metagenome (GOLD analysis project Ga0123328, IMG submission 89702) | Anaerobic biogas reactor microbial communites from Washington, USA - Biogas_R1_A C12 SIP DNA | ecosystem: Engineered > Bioreactor > Anaerobic > Unclassified | place: Washington, USA...
GACCTTGACGACGAAGCCCGAGGAGATGTACCGCGCGCTCATCGAGGCGACCGCGTACGGCACCCGCATCATCATCGACACATTTGAGAAAAACGGCGTCAACATCGACCAGCTGTTCGCCTGCGGCGGCATCTCGAAGAAGAACCCGTTCGTGATGCAGGTGTACGCAGACGTGCTGAACCGCGAGATACGCATCGCGCGCTCGCTGCAGACGCCGGCGCTGGGCTCCGCGATGTTCGGCGCGGTCGCGGCCGGAGGCGAAAAGGGCGGCTACGACTCGATCGTCGACGCCGCGCGCGAGATGGGCGGGGTCGACGAGCTCTACTACCGCCCGAACCCCGAGAACGTGAAGGTCTACGAGAAGCTCTACCGCGAGTATGTGATCCTGCACGACTACTTCGGGAGGGGCGGGAACGACGTGATGAAGCGATTGAAGGACATCAAGGAAGAGCAGAGGTCATAACAAAAATGCCGCCCGAAAGGGCGGCATCGACGTCGAAGGAGCTATTCTCCCGTCACTTCCTGCTCGATCTTGAGCACCCGGTTGTACTTCGCCGTTCTCTCGGCCCGCGCGGGCGCGCCGGATTTCAAAAACTCCGCGTTGACCGCGGTCGCGATGTCGGCGATGGCGCTCGACTCGGTCTCGCCGCTTCGATGCGAAAGCACGACGCGGTAGCCGGCGCTGCGGGCGAGGTTGATCGCGTCGAGCGTCTCCGAGAGCGTGCCGATCTGGTTGGGCTTGACCAAAATCGCGTTCGCGGCGCGCTTCGCGATGCCGCGCGAGAGCCTCTCCGGGTTCGTCGTGAACAGGTCGTCGCCGACGATCATCGCGCGCCGGCCGAGCCGGGCGGTGATCTCCGCGAAGCCGTCGAAGTCCTCCTCGCCAAGCGGGTCCTCGATCGAGACGATCGGGTATTTCTCGGAGAGCGCCTGGAAGTAGTCGATCAGCTCCCCGGTCGTCATGGCGGTGCCGCGCTTCGGGAGCGCGTACCCGCCGTCCTTCTGCCACTCGCTCGCCGCGGCGTCGACCGCGAGCGAGACGTCGCGCCCCGGCGCGTAGCCGGCGGCGGCGATCGCGTCGACGAGCAGCTTGAGCGCGTCCTCGTCCCTCTCGAGGCTCGGCGCGAAGCCGCCCTCGTCGCCGACCGCGGTCGAGAGCCCCTGCTTTTTCAAAAGCGCCTTCAGGTGCTGGTAGACCTCCACGCCCATCTTCATCGCGTCGCGGAAGGTCTTCGCGCCGACGGGAACCAGCATGAACTCCTGTATGTCTATGTTGTTGTCCGCGTGCGCGCCGCCGTTCAGGACGTTGAGCATCGGGATCGGCGAGCTGCCGCCGACCAATCCCCCGAGGTGCCGATACAGCGGTATGCCCAGCGCGTTCGCGGCCGCGTACGCCGTCGCGAGCGAGACGGCGATCAGCGCGTTGCCGCCGAGCCGCTCCTTGTTGGCCGTTCCGTCGAGCGCGAGCATCGCCGCGTCGATCCGGCGCTGGTCGCGGGCGTCGAGCCCCTTGAGCGCCGGCGCGATCTCGGCATGGATGCCCTCGATCGCCTTTAAGACGCCCTTGCCGCCGTACGCCTTGCCGCCGTCGCGCTTCTCGTGCGCCTCGTGGGCGCCCGTCGAGGCGCCGGACGGCGCGGACGCGACGCCGATCGCCCCGGACGAGAGCCGGACTTCCGCCTCGATCGTGGGCGTTCCGCGCGAGTCAAAGATCTGCCGTGCGCGAACGGATTCGATGATTGTCATGGTTTCCACTTCCTTTCGTGCGGTTTCCCGCGTCTGGTCGTATTTTCGGAAGCTTTCAACGGTATTATAAACACAATTCCGGCGCTTTATTATTAAGTTGTCTTTGCTTTTCCAAGAATTGCTTGACCGGGCGCGCCCACAGCGGTTATAATATACCAAAGGCAATTTGTCAAGCCCAAAAAGCCCCGAGGAGGGTTCTTTCATGTATCTGGATCACCGCGTGATGGCGAAAATTTCCCGAATCCTGGAGCAGATCGACATGAGCGCGCTTCTGATGGACGCGAGCGGCACGGTCGTGCTGCCCGAGGGCGACCATCGCCAGCTGACGCTTCCCGACCAGCTCAAGAAGGACCCGACGACGCCGATGGTCTACGGCGGCGTGACGCTCGTGGGCACCGAGGAGAACCAGCCGCTGTTCATCTGCCTGCACGGGGATTCCCCGGAGGTCAAGAGCTGCGCGGTGCTCTGCTCGGAGCTGATCAACATGCTGCTTCGGGTCGACATCGGCCACGCGACGCGCGAGCAGGCGGCGAGGCTGATGCTGCGCGGCGAGGTCGAGGGCGCGGAGCTCGAGTCGCTCGCGGCCGAGCACGGCATACCGCTCGAGCGGAACCGCTGCGTGTTGTACTTCTACTTCGCCGAGACCGAGACCGACGCCGCGACCGCGATCCTCGAGGGCGTGTTCGACCCGGAGGCCGACGTGCTGGCCGAGGTCGGCAGGCACTCGCTCGCGCTTCTGAAGGCCGTCGACGACCCGGTCAACTTCGACGAGCTCGGCCAGCTCGCCGCGGCGGTCGAGAACACGTTTTTGATGGAGACCGGGCGGGCGGTGTACATCGGCATCTCCGAGCCCCGAAACGACCTCTCGCTGATCGCCGAGGCCTACGAGGAGGCGCGCGCGGCGATCAACATCGGTCGCGTCTACCACGCCTCCGGCAGCGTATTCTTCTACCATCGGCTGCTGCTCGAGCGGTTCCTGAACGACCTGCCGGTCGATTCCAGCGCGCGCTACAGCAGCATGATCTTCAACCGCCAGACGGCGAAGCTGTTCAACGACGAGATGTTGCACACGATCGAGACGTTCTTCGAAAACAGCCTGAACCTCTCCGAGACGGCGCGCAAGCTCTACATCCACCGCAATACGCTCGTCTATCGGCTCGAGAAGGTCCAGCGGTCGATCGGCCTCGACCTCCGCTCGTTCGACGACGCGGTGACGTTCAAGATGATGATGCTGCTGGGCAAGAACACCCTCCCCCGGAAGAATAAGCTGTAATACCTGCGCCCGGGCGGACATACCCTCGCACAGAGATCGCCGGCGACCTGCGCAATGCGGTCGCCGGCAATGTATTGGAGGAAGGCCGATGTTCAAGCGATCGGTATCCCTGGTGACGCTCATAAGCCTGCTCGTGATCGCGGCCGTCGCCGCGTCGACGCTGACGCTGGTCCTGACCGGGGACTTCCGGCGGGGCGAGGTCGCGGCCGCGGGCGGCAACCCGCTCTCGAAGTATCAGCGGCTCGACGAGATTTTGCAGATCGTCGAGCGGGAGTACTACACGGAGGTCGACGAGGACGCGCTCTTGACCGGCGCGATCCGGGGGATGCTCGCGGAATTGAACGACCCGTACACGTTCTATTACACGCCCGAGGAGTACCGCGCGATGGACGAGGAGTCGAGCGGGCTCTACCACGGCGTCGGCATGCTGATCGGGATGGACGGCGAGGGCGGCATCGCGGTATTGCGTGTGTTCCGGGACTCGCCGGCCGAAAAAGCGGGCGTGAAGCCGGGCGACCGGATCGCGTCGGTCGCGGGCGTGCCGATCGCGGGCGACAGCGCGATGGGGCTCTCCGAGGCCGTCAAGCTCTTGCGCGGCGACAGCGAGTCGGACGTAGAGGTCACGGTTCTGCGCGGAAGGGAATCGATCGACCTCGTGCTCTCGCGCGACGAGGTCAACATCAACTACGTCGAGTACTCGATCCTCGACGGCAACATCGGCTACCTGTCGATCTTCCAGTTCACCGGCGACGACGTGACCGGCGTCGAGGAGGCGATCAGCGCGTTCCGGAAGGCGGGCGTCAAGGGGCTGGTCGTCGACGTGCGCTCGAACCCCGGCGGACTCTTGAAGGACGTCGTCAACATCTCGGACATGCTGCTCCCGAAGGGCCTGATCGTCTACACCGAGGATAGGCAGGGCCGCAGGCAGGAGTTCTACGCCGACGAGGAATACTGGGATGTTCCGATGGCGGTGCTCGTAAACGGCATGTCCGCGAGCGCGTCGGAGATATTCGCCGCCGCCGTCAAGGAGGCGGGCCGCGGCGCGATCGTCGGCGAGACGACCTACGGCAAGGGCGTCGTCCAGACGCTGCTCGCGTTCGAGGAGGGCGACGGCGTGCAGTTGACGACCTCGGCCTACTACACGGCGTCCGGCCGCTCGATCCACAACATGGGCGTAGACCCCGACGTCCGCGTCGAGCTCGACGGCGAGCAGTCCGTCATCTACTACGAGCCCGACCCGACGAAAGACGCGCAGCTCGCGAAGGCGATTGAGGCGGTGCGGCAGAGGATGGGGCAGTAAGCCCCCCAAAAATTCCATGACCCCCGGCCCGCATAGGCCGGGGGTTCCGACTGCCGACAAAGGGTTGCAGGACTGCCTGTAAGATCGAAACCGGCGGCGTGTACGTCGGTTTCGCGCATTTTCCGGGAGCAGAGGCGGAGGAAAATGCTCACCCGCCCGGCCTTCGCCCGGAAATTGTGAAATTTCAGAAGGCCGGCTCTTCCTGTGCGTTGAAAAACCTCAGTTTTTCAACGCTTGAACATGATCGGCACGAGCGCGAACAGCATCAGGCAGCAGACCCAGATCGAGCGCGCGCCGAGCAGGTTCGAGAGGTGCGCGCCGCCGAACACGCCGACCGCGAACGCGAGGATCACGAGGATGTAGTGCAGGCACGCTTCCCCTGCCGTCCTGTCGCGCTTCGCGGCGAACGCGTGAAAGTGCTCCGCGGCGGAGCGCAGGTTGCCGGTGCAGAAGATGCTCGCGTACGGAAGCCCGCGCGTCTCGCGGAAGATTTCGTACTGCACGGCGCAGATGAACGTCACCAGCACGTTGACCGGCGCGTGGGCGTAGGTCAGCGGCACGAGCCCGACGAGGAACAGAAGCGCGGCCTCCATCAGGAGGATCGCCGCCTCCCAGCGGAAGCGCCGTATGCCGGAGATGCGCTCGCGGAGCTGCGCCGCGAACACAATGCCCACGAAAAACGAGAGGATCGGAATCGGGTACGAGAGCGCCTTCGGCATGTCCCCGCGCGCGAACGCGAGCGCCATCAGCGCGATGTTCGCCGTCTGGCCGTTGCAGAACACGCCGCCGCGCAGCAGATAGGTGTACGCCTCGAGGTATCCCGCGAGCGTCGAGAGGATCAACCCCACCGCGAAAATCTGGTGCGGCGGGAGGGCGGTTTTTGTCTTTTGCGTCATCGGTCGCGACCTCCAGGCAATCTCCGATTTATTCGGCGGCGGGATCGCCGGCCGCTTTTCCGCCCCCACAAGGTGGTTCCCTTCGGGAACCAGTCGCTGCGCGACCGTGCGATTCAAATGAATTTGAATCGCGCGCCGTTGTCGCTCATCCGGTCGCCGTAGCGCTGCTACGGCTTCCTTCTGGCTCCGTGTGGGGACGAAAAATCGTCTCGGCGCTCCACCACCTCATTAAATCATCGCTTGCCAAACTTGCGGCATCATTATACGGAGCGCCGGGAACTCTGTCAAGCGCGGGGACGTTATGCCAAAAGCGCCTGTTTCTGTAAACATCTGCAAACAATATTCGGTCATGTTGCATATTTGCCGTTTTGGAAGTATAATGTGGAGAGCTACAGGATTGCGGAGGACGGGCGATGGAGCTGAACCGGGAATTCTTTGACGAAATCATCGACCGCGCCGGCACGGCGTCGGAGAAATGGGACGCGCGCGGAGAGGTCTTCGGCCGCGCGGACGTATTGCCGCTCTGGGTCGCGGACATGGACTTCCGCTGCGCGCCGGAGATTGCCCGGGCGATCGAGGAGCGCGCGCGTCATCCGATCTATGGATATACCGCCGACGTCCCCGAGAACCGCGAGGCCGAGGCCGCGTGGCTGAAGCGCCGGTTCGATCTCGACGTCGACCCCGATTGGATTCTGACGAGCCCGAGCGTCGTCGACAGCATGCTCTATTCCATCGAGGCGTTTACGCAGCCCGGCGAGCGCGTATTGATCCAGCCGCCGGTCTACGGCCCGTTCCGCGAGACGGTGAGGCGGCTCGGCCGCGTCGTCGAGGAGAGCGTGCTCATCGACGCGCCCGACGGCTACCGGATGGACTTCGACGGCCTCGAACGAGCGTTTGCCTCGGACGTCCGGATGATGTTCCTGTGCAGCCCGCACAACCCGGTCGGCCGCGTCTGGACGCGCGCGGAGCTTGCGCGGCTGTTCGACGTGGCGGACCGCTTCCATGCCGTCGTCGTCTCCGACGAGATTCACGCGAGCTTCGCGTTCGCCCCGCACCGGCATACGCCGTGCCTGAGCCTCTCGGAGCGCGCCGTGATGCTGACCTCGGCGACGAAGGCGTTCAACCTCGCGGGGCTCCGGCAGTCGTCCGCGATCGTCCCCGACCCGGAGCTTCGCCAAAAGCTGAAATCCGCGATCCGGCGGTTCAACGGCGACCACCCGAACCTGTTCGCGATGGTCGCGCAGCGCGCAGCCTATGCGCTGGGCGACGAGTGGCTCGACAAGTGCCGCGACTACATCCGCGAAAACCGCGACTTCGCAGAGGCGTTCATCAAGGAGCGCCTGCCGGAGATCGCGTTCCACCCGCTCGAGGGCACGTACCTGATGTGGCTCGACATGCGCGGGACCGGCGTCAAGCACGAGGAGATGTTTCGGCGGCTTGTCGCCGCCGGCGTCGGCCTCAACGACGGCCTGTTCTTCGGCGAGGCCGGCCGCGGACATTTCCGGCTGAACCTGGCCGCGCCGCGCGCGAACATCGAGCAGGGCCTCCGGTGCGTCGAGCGGGCGCTTTCAAAGTAAGACCGACGGGAGGAACCGACCCTTGCGAGAAAAGAAACGCATGATTGCGCTGGACGTCGAGCTGGACGGCATGCGCCCCAGCCGCATCATACAGCTCTCCTACCTGATCGTCGACGGCCGCCGCGTGCGCGGCAAGAACTTCTACTTTTCGGTGGAGGCGATCAACCGCCACGCGCGCAAGGTGCACGGGCTGGGCGTCGGGCAGCTCAAGAGGCTCTCCGGCGGCGACCTGTTCGCGCACCACGCCGACGAGGTCTACCGGGACTTCGCGAAGTGCGGCATGGTCATCGGCCACGACGTCGCGGGCGACATGCGCTACCTGTGCGAGGAGTTTTCGCGCATCGGCGTGAAATTTCCCGAAATCCCGCGCTTCTGCACGCTGAAGCACTACACGGAGGAGGCGAACATCCCCCTCAAGCAGAACCCGGACAAGCTCAAGCCCCCGCGGCTCGAGGAGCTGATGAAGCACTTCGGCATCACGCCGGAGCTCGTCGCCCGCAAGTGCCGCAAGTGGTTCGGCGGCGGCGACCACTATCACGACGCGCGCTTCGACGCCGCGGCGGCCTACCTGTGCATGGTCGTCGGGGAGGAGCTTGGATAGGGCAAAAAACACCGTGGAGAAACAAGCGATGCAAAACAAGCGGTTTCCCGTCGTATGGATCATGCTGGCCTGCGTGGCGTGGAGCTTCGCGGGCGTTTTGTCGAAATTTGTGCCGTGGAACGCGCTGACGCTGACCGGCTTTCGCGCGCTCGTCGCGGCGGTCATTCTCGGGCTGTCGCGCAAAAGTTTTCGCGTCGTCAACACGTTCGGAACCTGGCTCGGCGCGTTCGGCGTGCTCACGACCTCGACGCTGTTCATCTTCGCGAACAAGCTGACGAGCGCGGCGAACGCGATCGTGCTGCAGTACGCGATGCCCATCGTCGTCGTGCTGTTCGAGGCGGTCGCGCTCAAGAAGCGCCCGAGGAGGCTCGACGCGGCGGCGGTCGTCGTCGTGACGCTGGGTGTCGTGCTGTGCTTCTTCCAGGGGCTCTCGGGCGGCGGCATGCTCGGAAACGCGCTCGCGCTTTTGTCCGCGGTCACCTACGCGACGATCTACCTCGCCGCCCGCAGGAAGGACTGCGACGTCCTGGGCTACTCGTATCAGGGAAACCTGCTCGCGGCGGTGCTCGTGCTGTTCATGCCGTTTGACAGGGGCGTCGGCGCGGTGCCCGTGCACTTCGTCGCGGCGCTGGGCATGGGGCTGTGCCTTACGGCGGGGTATCTGTGCTTCAGCAGGGGCATGCGCGCGGGCGTCACGCCGACGACGGCGGCGATCGCCTCGAACATCGAGCCGATCCTGAACCCCACCTGGTGCTTCCTGTTCCTGGGCGAGGACCCGGGGCCGCTGACGATCGCGGGCGCTTTGGTCGTGCTCTTCGCGGTCACGGCCTACACCGTGATCGGCGCGCGGATGCAGCGCCCGGTCGCGGCCTAGAGATTCTCCCGCTCATTCCCGCCCCCCGACACGCATAGCATGACGTGGAGGGGATGCGGGTGAAGCGGGAGATTTATATTCGCGTGACGGATGCCGCGAGGCACATTCTGTCCACCGGCGAGACGGTTCGCCAGTGCGCCGAGAAGTTCGGCGTGAGCAAGACGACCATCCACAAGGACATGCGCGAACGCCTCCGGGAGATCGACCCGGGCCTCTTTCGGGAGGTGAGCGAGGTGCTCGAAAAAAACCGCCGCGAGCGGCATCTGCGCGGCGGCATGGCGACGAGGCGGAAGTACCTGAAATTGCGCAGGAAGGCTAGCGGTTGAGGAGGTACGCGCCGACCGCGTTGAACAGGAGCGCGGCCGAGAACACCGAGATTTCCCACGCGCGCGGGTCGCGGCGCCTCGAGAGGTGCATGTAGACGAACGCGTACGGGATCAATTCCAAGGTGTAGCGCGCGCCGAACTGGAAGCCGCCGAAGCTCTTGTGCATGAGCAGGCAGAACAGGTGAACGAGCATCAGCCCCGGCACGGCGAGCTTCGCGACCGTGAGCCGGGCGCGCAGGGCGTCCTTTGCGAGCCAAGCGCCGAGCATCCACAGGATCGGGTTGCACAGAAACATCGAGAAGCCGAACCGCTTGAGGGCGAGCGCCCCGTCCTTGACGGCGAACGGAAGCCCGAAGAAGAACGTCTGCACATTCTTCCATACATACGCAAGCGAGAACTGCCCGGTCGCGACGCGGGTGAACTCCGGCAGGTAGTTGTGGCCGAACTCGAGCGGATTGCCAAACCGCGCGAAGTTGTACGCGGCGTAGCACGCTGCGATCGCGAGGCCGGTCAGGAGCCCCGGCAGCAGGGGCTTCAGCCTGCGCGTCCTGCCCAGATACATCGAAAGCAGCGCGAGTCCGAAAAACACCGTGTACGGACGGCAGCCCACCGCAAGCGCGAACAGCGCGCAGGAGAGCGTGGGCTTTTTTCGCGCCATCGCGACGAACGCGCCGGTCAGGAACAGAAAATTCAGCGCCTGCGCCTGATACCAGACGCCGCCGTCGAGGGAGATCGAGAACATGTCCGTCGCAAACACCAGGAACAGCCCCCACAGCGCCGACGGCCACGGATTCAGCCCCTTTTCGCGGCGGAAATAGAAATACAGGAGCAGAAAGGAGCCGACGACGCAGAGCTTCACGAGCGCGCCGTCCGGCGTGTTCCCGCCGAAAATCAGCGTCAGCGGAAGCTGCACGACGGACGGCACCGGCGGAAAGCTCACGTACCAGTCGCCCTCGTACACCGCGAGCTCGAGGTACGGGTAGTCGCGCCCGAGCGACAGCCGCCCCTCGCGCCACGAAAGCGCCTGCAGCGTGTAGCTGTCGTAGGCGGAGTGGCCGATGGGATTCGTATGAAGCGCGAGATGCAGCCCCGCGTAGACCCCCGCGATCAACAGAAGCGAAAGCAAAAGGGGAAGCGCCCGCCGCAAGATGTTCCGCATGCAAACCGCCTCCCTTTCCGGACAATTATACCCGATTTCCCGGAAGAACACAAGACAAAGGGGCCCTTTTCAGGCCCCTCGGTTCGGGTGTGGTCGGTTCTCAGAGTCCGGCGGGGCCGGAGCCCTCGCGGATGATCAGTATCTGGCCGGGGAAGATCAGGTTCGGGTCGGCGATGCCGTTGAGCCGGACGAGCTCGGCGACCGTCGTCCCGAAGCGCGCCGCGATGCCGGAGAGCGTGTCGCCGCGCACGACCGTGTACGTCACCGGGGCGTTCGGGTCCTCGCGGACGATCAGCACCTGGCCGGGGAAGATCAGGTTCGGGTTGTTGATGTTGTTGAGGCGCACGAGCTCCGCGACGGTCGTCCCGTAGCGCGCCGCGATGCTCGTGAGCGTCTCGCCGCGCTGCACGATGTGCATCGTCGGCTGCTCGGGCGCCGTGCCGCTGCTGATGATGAGCACCTGGCCGGGGAAGATCAGGTTCGGGTTCGCGATGTTGTTGAGCCGGACGAGCTCCGCGACCGTGGTTCCGAAGCGCGCCGCGATGCCGGAGAGCGTGTCGCCGCGCACGACCGTGTACGTCACGGTTTCGCCGTTCCCGTTGCCGTTCTCGCCCTCTTCGCTGACGATGAGCACCTGGCCGGGGAAGATGAGGTTCGGGTTCGCGATGTTGTTGAGGCGTACGAGCTCGGCGACGGTGGTGCCGAAGCGCCGGGCGATCGAGGTCAGCGTGTCGCCGCGGACGACCGTGTACGTCGTGCCCGCCGGCGGGGGCGTCGTGCCCTCGCTGATGATGAGCACCTGGCCGGGGAAGATCAGGTTCGGGTTCGAGATGTTGTTGAGGCGCACGAGCTCGGCGACGGTGGTGCCGAAGCGCGCCGCGATGCCCGAGAGCGTGTCGCCGCGCACGACCGTGTACGTCTGGCCCGCGGGCGGGGGCGTCGTGGTGCCGCTGACGACGAGCACCTGGCCGGGGAAGATCAGGTTCGGGTTCGCGATGTTGTTGAGGCGCACGAGCTCGGCGACGGTGGTGCCGAAGCGCGCCGCGATGCCCGAGAGCGTGTCGCCGCGCACGACGGTGTAGGTCTGGCCGGTCGGCGGCGGGGTCGTCCCCTCGCGGACGACGAGCACCTGGCCGGGGAAGATGAGGTTCTGATTCGAGATGTTGTTGAGCCGCACGAGCTCGGCGACGGTCGTGCCGAAGCGCCGGGCGATGGCGGTCAGCGTGTCGCCGCGCACAACGGTGTACGTCTGGCCGGTGGGCGCCGTTCCCTCGCGGATGATGAGCACCTGGCCGGGGAAGATCAGGTTCGGGTTTGCGATGTTGTTGAGCCGCACGAGCTCGGCGACGGTCGTCCCGTTGCGCTGGGCGATGCCGGAGAGCGTGTCGCCCGGTTGGACTATGTAGGTTTCATTCATGGTGTCCGCGGAAATGCCTGCGATTTCCGCGCTTTCCTCCTCTCGAATGACAAGCAGTTGACCGGGGAAGATCAGGTTCGGGTTCTGGATGCCGTTGAGCCGGACGAGTTCGGCGACGGTCGTCCCGAAGCGCCGGGCGATGGCGGTCAGCGTGTCGCCGCGCACGACCGTGTACGTCTGGCCGGAGACGGGACCCTCGCGGATGATGAGCACCTGGCCGGGGAAGATCAGGTTCGGGTTCCGGATGCCGTTGAGCCGGACGAGCTCCGAGACGGTCGTGCCGAAGCGCGCCGCGATGCCCGAGAGCGTATCGCCGCGGACGACGGTGTAGGTCGTCGGGAGCGTCGCGCCGAGCACGCGCGGCTGCGCGGCGATGGAGGGAACCTTTACTTCCTCGGTCGGCGCCGGCTCGAGGAATTCCTCCTCGACGATCGGCTCCTCGACGATCGGCTCCTCAACGACCGGTTCCTCGGCGACCGGCTCCTCAACGACCGGCTCCTCGACAACCGGCGGTTCGACCACGGGTGGTTCGACCACCGGCGGCTCCTTGACCGACGGCGTTCCGTCAAGCGGCGTTCCGCCCCAGGAGATCGTCACGCATTTCTTCTTCGGCGCGGGCGTCGGTGTCGGCAGCGGTATGGGCGTCGGCAGCGGTATGGGCGTCGGCAGCGGTATGGGCGTCGGCAGCGGCGGCGGAGCGGGTGTCGGCAGCGGTATGGGCGTCGGCAGCGGCGTCGGAGCGGGCGTC
>Ga0123328_1004171_pt1 | contig 11893 bp, 8 predicted proteins | sample BioC12SIPDNA_2_FD_89702 | JGI IMG/M metagenome (GOLD analysis project Ga0123328, IMG submission 89702) | Anaerobic biogas reactor microbial communites from Washington, USA - Biogas_R1_A C12 SIP DNA | ecosystem: Engineered > Bioreactor > Anaerobic > Unclassified | place: Washington, USA...
CGAGGCGCTCACCGGCCAGGGCGTGCGCGCGCAGATCGGCGAGCGGACGGTTCTGGTAGGCAATCTGGCGCTGATGCAGTCGCAGGCGGTCCACCTCAACGGGCTCGAAGCCGAGGCAAAGCGCCTGCAAGCTGAGGCCAAGACCGCGATGTGGCTGGCGGTGGACGGGCAGGCCAGCGCCGTGATCGCCGTCGCCGACACGATCAAGGACGGCTCGGCCGAAGCGGTGCGCCAGATGCACGACCTTGGTCTGACCGTGATCATGATGACCGGCGACAACCAGGCCACCGCCGACGCCATCGCGCGCGAGGTGGGCATCGACCGCGTGTTCGCGGAAGTGCTGCCCGGCGACAAGGCCGCCTACGTCCAGCAGCTTCAACAGGAAGGCTACGTTGTCGGCATGGTCGGGGACGGCATCAACGACGCGCCCGCGCTGGCGCAGGCGGATGTCGGAGTCGCGATTGGCACCGGGACGGACGTGGCGATCGAGGTCGCGGACGTGACGCTGATCGGCGGGGACCTGCGCGGCGTAGCGCGGGCCATCGCGCTCAGCAAGAAGACCGTGCGCACGATCAAGGAAAACCTGTTCTGGGCGTTCGGCTACAACGTGATCCTGATCCCGGTCGCGGCGGGTGTGCTGGCGCCGTTCGCCTGGGCCCCGGAGATTCTCCGCCACCTGCACCCGATCCTCGCGGCATTTGCGATGGCCGCCAGCGACGTGTGCGTGATCGGCAACAGCCTGCGCCTGCGCCGGGTGAAGCTGTAGAGAGCAGCGGTTAGCGGCAAGCGATTAGTGAAAAGCTAAGAGCAGCAAGGTCGAGGGGCGATGCGTGCATGCATCGCCCTTTTTCTTATCTTCCGAATCGTGTAGAAAATCGGGCGGAGCTTGCTCTGCCCGTGGCCACCCGTTACTTGTCGGAAGGCGGGCGCAGCAAGCTGTGCCGCTACCTCCTGTGTTGTCGCAGGTATACGAAAAGCAGACGCAACAATCTACTGGTTTTCGCTTCGCCAACTGCTAACTGCTAACGGCCAAAAACTCGTTCTTGTGTTATTACTTGACTTTACAAGCCTGTGAAAACTTGCCAGCGCGAGCATCTGCTCGTAAGCTAATTCGGAACATTCGCACGATCACGGTCCACCACGCGAGGAACCATGCGGGAATTATTACCCACGCTATTCGAATACGATCCGGGGATGCTGGCGATCATCGCCCATCGCTGGGACGTCGATCTCGGCACGCTCGACAAGCGCGAGGCGGTCGAGGCCCTGGCGAGCGTCATGCTCGACCCAGAGCGCGCCGCCGCCGAATGGGGCCGCCTCAGCGACCAGGAGCGCGGCGCGCTGCAAACGCTGGTCAGCGCGCCGGAGCACAAGATGCCCGAAGCGCAGTTCAGCCGCTTCTTTGGGGAGATCCGCCAGATGGGGCCGGGCCGCCGCGACCGCGAGAAGCCGCATCTGCACCCGGCCAGCATCGCCGAGACGCTCTATTTTCGCGGGCTGCTGGCGGTTGCATATGACCAGGCCAAAACCGGCGGGCAGCGCTTCGCCTACGTGCCGCCGGACCTCGCCGCGGTGATGCCCACGCATGCGACCGGCTTCGACGTTGAAGCTGGCGACGCGCCCAGCCGCGAGCGCGGGCAGTTCGAGCCGCAAACCGTCCAACCGGCGACGACTTCGCTAGTCGATGACCTCGCCACGCTGCTGGCGTATCTGCAAGTGGTCCCGACGCCGTCCGATCACGCCGCGCTGACCGCGCAGATCGCGGAGGACCTCGGCACACGCTGGCTCGGCGAGCCGCATCCCGCCCGCACCGCGCTGCTGATCACGCTGGCGGGTAGCCTGGGGCTGGCATCTGCCGAGCGCGGCGTCTTCAAGCCGGTGCCGAGCCACGCCCGCGCCTGGCTGGAGCGCACGCGCCCGCAGCAAGTTCGCGCACTGGCCGAAGGCTGGCGCGGCAGCACGCTCTACAACGACCTGTGGCACACGCCCGGCCTGGAACCGGAAGATACCGGTTGGCGTAACGATCCGCTGCTGGCGCGGCAGACCGTACTGACCTTTTTGGAGATGGTCCCGCCGGATGACTGGTGGCCGGTTGACGAGTTCATCAAGCTGGTGAAGGTCGACGAGCCGGACTTCCAGCGCGTGGCAGGCGACTATGATAGCTGGTACATCCGCGACGCAACCACGGGGGAATATCTGCGCGGCTTCGAAAGCTGGGATCGCGTTGACGGCGCCGTTCTGTGGTTTATCCTGACCGGGCCGATGTACTGGCTGGGCCTGATCGACCTCGGCGATGAGGGCGCGCTCTGCCGCCTGACCGTCTACGGGCGCGCGCTGATCAGCGCCGCCGACTGGCCGGATCGCCCCGAAGAAGCCGAACCGGTCACGATCCAGCCGGACGGCACGATCTACGCGCCGCGCACCGTCAGCCGCTATGATCGCTTTCAGCTTGCGCGCATCACCGAATGGGGTCCGGCGGGCGATCCGTACGTCTATCACCTGAGCGCGTCGGGCCTGGCGCGCGCCGCCGCGCAGGGCATTTCGCCGGACGTCATCCGCTCGTTTCTGCGCCGCGCCGGGGGTGGCGACCTCCCCGCCTCAGTGTCGCAGTTGATCGAGCAGTGGGAGCAAGGTGCGGGCGCTGCCGCGCAGCTTCTGCACGCGGTAGTTTTGCGTGTCCCCGCCGAAGACACGATGAAGTTTGTCTCCGAAACGCCGGAGCTGCGCCGCTATCTTGGTGCGCCGCTTGGCCCAACTGCCGCGCTCGTGCGGCCTGGGCAGGAGCAAGAACTGGCCGCAGCCCTGCAAGCGCATGGAATCCTGGTGGAATTTGATGAATCCTGATCCTCTCACGAAAACAGCGCTCAGCGCCCCGCCGCCTGAGTTGCTCGACGCCTTCAGCGCGGCCTTTCCTGGCCACACGCCGGATGTGATCACCCGCGCGCCGGGCCGGATCAACCTGCTTGGCGGGCACGTCGATATTCAGGACGGTCTGGTGCTCAATATCGCGATCGATCGCGGCATCTGGGTTGCGGCGACACACAACATGGAAAACATGCTGCGCCTGCACGCGATCAACCTGAACGAAACGGTCACGCTGCCCCTGGCAGACCTGGATCGCTACGCGGGCGCGAACGGCCACGAGCTGCCGCGCTGGGCGCGCTACCCGGCGGGCGTCGCGTGGGCGCTGGCGCAGCTTGGCGTGCCGATCAGCGGGCTGGACGCAGTCTTTCTCGGCAGCGTGACCATGCGCGCCGGGCTCAGTTCATCCGCCGCCGTCGAGATGGCATTTGGAGTCGCGTGGCAGGCGCTCGGCGGTTGGAGGCTCTCTTGCGACGAGATGGCGCAGGCCGGGCGCGAAGCCGAGCGCAGCTATATGGGCCTGGGGACCGGGATACAGGACCAGTTTACGGTGCTGTGCGCCGAGCGCGATCAGGCGTTTTACCTCGACTGCCGCACGCTGGAGCATGAGATCGTGCCGCTGCCGGACAGCGCTCGTGTCGTCGTGTGCGACACGCTTACCCGGCGGGAGCTGGTCGGCTCTAGCTATAATGGCCGCTCGGCGGACTGCAAAGCCGCCGTGAGCGTGATCGCCGCCGAGAACGCGTCGGTGCAGATGCTCCGCGACGTGCCGCTCGATTTGCTGGACGCGTTTCAGCCGCGCCTGTCAGCGGACCAGTTCCGCCGCTCGCGTCACGTGGTCAACGAGATCGCGCGCGTCACCGAAGGGCGCGCTGCGCTGCTCGCAGGCGATCTCGAAACGTTCGGCGCGCTGATGAACCGCTCGTACTTCAGCGCCCGCAACGATTACGGCAGCAGCTCGCCTGCGCTCGACGCGATGTGGTTCGCGGCGACCGGCCATTCCGCCTGCTATGGCGCGCGCTACAGTGGCGGCGGGGAAGCAGGCGCCATCGTCGCACTGGTCGAGGCGGACGCCGTGGAGAGCTTCGTCAAGCACGCTGCGGAGAGCTATCTGGCGCAAACCGGCAACGAAGGAAGCTTCTTCACCGTGCAGGCAGCCGAAGGCGCAGGACTTATCACCGAGGGTCCATGACGAATTCTCCGCGATCTTCCGCCGCCGGAGCCCCGGCGAGCCAGGCGGCGCGGCGCAACGCGGCAGCCTTCGCCGCGCAGTGGGCGCACTTCCGCCACCTGAAGGTCACGAACGACTCTCTGGCGCGGGACCGGCGCGGATTGCGGCGCTGGCTGCTGATGCCGTACCTCGCGTTCGTCATCCCAATCGACGATCCGGATGTGCGCGCCCGGATCGAGGCGTGGCAAAACGCCTTTGCAGACGTGCTGCCGTATCTGCCGCAGCCGATGGATCGCGTGCATGTAACGCTGCATTACGCCGGGCTACTGCGCACCAATGGCTGGCTGCTGTTGCCGCACACGTGGTCTCGCGATGCGCTGGCAAGGTTGGCGGCGCGCGCCGGGCACGCGCTCGCACAGTGCCGCCCGTTCACCATCTGGATCGGGCCGCTCAACGCCTTCCCGAACGTGTTGTTTGCCGAAGTGCACGACACCGAAGACGAATGTCTGCGCGCCACCCGGCTACGCGTGCGGCGTGCCCTGCCCCGGCGCGCGCGCCCACCCTCGCCGTGGAATTATCTGCCGCACGTCACGCTTGGCTATTGGGGCACGCAGCCTGCGCCGCCCCTGGTCGCGCGCCTGCGCCCGCTGCGGGATGCCGAGCCGCTACCGCTGCGTGTGACGCGCATCCGGTTCACGATCTACCGGCGCGATGTGCTCCCCGCCACGCCCGACGTGCTGGCCCGCGCGCGCGAGGAATTAATCGCCGAATACCCGCTGATGGCGCGCGACTAACCCAGGAAATGATCGCCCTGTGACTGATACCTCTCCCACCCCGGTTTCTCCTGCGCGCCTGTGGCTTGGGCGCCTGTTCGGAATCGCGTTCGGTATCGCGCTGGCGTGGCTGTTGGCCGAGGTGTTGCTGCGCGTGCTGTTCTTCGCGCTGCCGCCGCGCCTGCAACTGGTGCTGGAGCCGGTGCGTGTCACGCCGTTCAGCGAGCGCGGCCTGCTCCCTGACCCGATCTGGCAGCCGGACATCGACTATCTGACCATTGCCCGCCCGGTGACGGATTACGAGCAGTTCGGTTCGGCGGAAGTGCGCTTCACCGTCACGACCGAGCAACTTTGGACGATGCGCGGCGCGTTTCGCACGCGGCAGGCGCTGGTCGACCGCTACGTCGATGGCGTGGTCGTGGGGGACTCGTTCGCGTTCTGCTTTACGGACGCGGACGACTGCTGGGTGAACCGTCTCGCGCAGCAAACCGAACACAACTTGATCAACCTCGGCATGGTTAGCACCGGCTCGGTCGCGCACCTGCGCGTGCTGGAAGATTACGGCCTGCCATTGCGCCCGCCGCTCGTGATCTGGCAGTGGTACGGCAACGACGCGAATGAGGATTACGGGCTGGCGCAACTGCGCGGCGAGGCGCAGACGCCGCCCGGCGACGACACACCAACCGAGTCCGAGCGAAGCTGGCTGGAGCGCAATTCGGCGGTCTACGTGCTGATCCAAATGCTGCTCGGGCAGGATGATCGCTATGCTGCCTCGCTCCAGTTCCTCGACCGCGAGTGGGCGCAGGACGGCGACCTGCGGCTCGGTTTCGGGCGGCCCTATCTGTGGGGCGCGTTCGATCTCGATCGCCCGCAGAACCAGGAAGGGTGGGCGCTCTCGCAAGACGCGTTCCGCGCGGCGCGGGAGCAAGTCGAAGGCTATGGCGGGCATCTGGTGATCGTGCTGATGCCCACCAAAGAGCAGGTCTACCGCGATTTAGCAGAGCCGCTGATCGGCGCGGAGCGTATGGCTGTGTTGGACGAGAATTACCAGGCGATGCGCGACTTCTGCGACGCTGAAGGGCTGGCGTGCCTCGATCCGCTGCCGGAATTTCAAGCGCGCGCCGCCGCCGGGGAGCAGCTTTACTACGCGACGGACATCCACCTCAACGCGCGCGGGAATGCGGTGCTGGCGGACTGGCTCGCCGCGTGGCTGGCGGAGAATCCGGAAGTGTTCGAGCCAGACGAGGTAGACACAGCAGAAAACTAAAGGCGTTATGCGGCGCGCGGGTAACAACATCCCGCGTCAGGTGCAGGGGCGGAACACGCTCCGCCCGCTGTAATCGACGGGAATGAAAACGGGCGCAGCAAGCTGCGCCTCTACGAAAAACGTTTGTAATCAGCTTTCCGCCCGCTGCATCGCGTCCTTGATCGACAGCAGCGGCCACATCGGGCGAATGTCCAGGTCAAGCTCGTCCCGATAGCCATGCACAAAGCGGAAATGCCCCGCCGAGGCGATCATCGCCGCGTTGTCCATACACAGGCGCAGCGGCGGATAGCGCACCGGCACCGGGCTGCGCGCCGTCATCTCCTGGCGCAGCGCGAGGTTGGCGCTCACGCCGCCCGCCATCCAGATCTCGGTCGCGCCGTGCTCCGTCGCCGCGCGGATCGTCTTCTGGACCAGCACATCAACCACCGCCGCCTGAAAGCTCGCTGCCACATCCGCGACGTTGATCCCCGGCGCAAGCTGGTCCGGGGTCATGCCCTCGCCCTTCGGCTCGCGGCGCCCGGCGTGGGGCGGTTGCACAGCGCGCAGCACGGCGGTTTTCAGCCCGGAAAAGCTGAAGTCGTAGCCTTCATCCAGCATCGCGCGCGGGAAGTCATACGCCTGCGGATCGCCCCCCTCAGCGGCGCGCTGGATCGCCGGGCCGCCGGGGTAGCTCAGGCCAAGCAAGCGCGCCACCTTGTCGAACGCCTCGCCCGCAGCGTCATCGATCGTGCCGCCGAGCATCTCATACTCGCCGTGATCGCCAATGGCGACGATCTCGCTGTGCCCGCCGGAGACGATCAAACACACCACCGGGAACTGAATTGGCGTCTCGCGCTCGGTCAGCCACAGCGAATAGATGTGCCCTTCGAGGTGATTGACGCCAACCAGCGGCTTATCCGCGCCAAGCGCCAGCCCCTTCGCGAAATTCATACCAACCAGCAGCGACCCCGCCAGCCCTGGCCCGCGCGTCACCGCGATCGCGTCCACGTCTCCCAATTGCACGCCCGCTTCGCTCAACGCCTCGGACACGACTGGGCTGATCGCCTCGATGTGCGCGCGCGACGCCACTTCCGGGAACACGCCGCCATACGGCGCGTGCAGCGCGATCTGCGATGCGACCACGTTCGACAGGATCGTTTCGCCGTCGCGCACGATGGCGGCGGCGGTTTCGTCGCATGAGGTTTCGATGCCGAGAATCAGCGTCATACCAGGGAGCCTCTCACTGTACCCGCCTGTGAGCCTATATGAAGTCCGTGGGTTAGTTCCCAGTCATTCCCATCCGTCCGACCTTTGGTCGGCTTTACTGCCTCGGGACCAACGCCCCTTCCCTCCTTGTGGGGGCAAGGGGCTGGGGGATGGGGGATGCGCCCTAGCCTTTCAACTCGATCACCAGGTCATACGGGCAGTCGGTCAGCACTTCCACCGCGCCGGAGTCGTTCAGCAGCACCGTGTCTTCGATGCGAATGCCGTAGCCGCGCGACGGGTAATACAGCCCCGGCTCGATGGTGAACACGTTCCCACGTTGCAGCCAGTAGCGCGCCGCCCGCGTCGGGAAGAACGGCGCTTCGTGCACGTTCAGCCCCAGCCCGTGCGCCAGCGAGTGCACATAGCCCTCGGACGTGCCCGGCGTATTGAGCACGGTCGGATGCCCGCGCTCCTCGAAAAACTCACAGACCATGTCCTGCGCTTCGTGCGTCGGCATGCCCACGCGGCACATCTCCAGCGACCGGTCAAACGCCTCGCGCACCGTCTCATAATCAGCCTGGACGTGCTCCGGCGCATAGCCGATGCACCACGTCCGCGTCATGTCGTGGAAGTAGCCGCCCGGCAAGCGCGGGAACAAGTCGAAGACGATCGTCTCGCCCAGGCGCAGCGGCTGATCGTCCTGCCCCTTGCTGTGCGGGACGGCGGCGTCGCGCCCCTGCGCGAAGATCATCCCCTCGGGGTCTTCCAGCCCTTGCTCGAACAACTGCCCGCGCACATAGCGCTTGACATCCCCGATCGTCAGGGGCGAGCCATCCGCGCCCACGACCGCGCCATCATGCGCGCGATGCCCGGCGATCCACGCCCGTGCGGCGCGCATGACCGCGCTCGTTCGCCGCGCTGCCTCGCGCAGAAATGCCAGCTCGTCCGGGTCTTTCGTCTCATAGGCGCGGTCGAAGATGGTGTCGCGTACTTCCTCGCTGACCAGCTCGATCCGGTCGCCCACGCCCGCCTGTATCGCCTTGATCGCTCGTAGCGCCGCGTTCAGATCGCCGACGCCATAGATCGCCAGCCGCCCGCGCACGTCGAAGCGCTCGAATATGCGCGCGTACCACGCCTCGGTCGCCGCGCCATAGTCGTAGTCATGCTCCCGCAGCAGCGCGGTATAGTCGAAATCGTCGTATGTGTGCACTTCCAGCCCGCTGCGCGCCGCCTCGTCCACTTCCATGCCGTTGACGACCAGCACCGGCGCCGCGCCCTGCTTCTTGATCGCCATGCCGGATGAGTGCGCGCCGTTGCTCAGGTACGTGCGATACGGGTCTTCGTTCTCGCCGGGCAGAATCATCAGCGCGTCGATCCCGCGCTCGGCCATCAAGCGATCCAGATCAGCTTTCATCGATTCGTAACCTCATTGGGGAGCCTGCGCGCCGCTAGGACTCCGCCCCGGCACGCTCGCGCAGGCGCAGAAAAAACTCGATCACGGCCAGGCTCAGCGCCAGCACACCCGCGATCACCGGGTTCAGCACGCGGGGGATCTGAAGCCACGCACACGCCACCACGAACAGCCCCAGCCAGATGCTCTGCCGCAGGATCACCCCGCCTGGCACGCCGTGCGGCCCGGTGAAGCGCATGTTCAGGAAGCGCACGAAGGGCAGCGCCGTGCCGGTCACCGCGAGGTACAGGCACACGAAGAACAGCCATCGCGGGAACGCAGTCGGCAGCGTGCTAGTGACCAGCAGCCACAGGCCCGCCCATCCGATGAGCGCCATCAGCGCGCCGCCAATCAGCACGCCGGTATGGTCCGGTGGCGCGGGCGGTGCGGAGTCATGTTGCGCGTAATCGTCCATGCCGGTCATTATAGCCGCACGCCGGGACGCTGTCCAAGCGCATCAGTACCGTTTGGCGAGCAGATTCGCTAGAATCTGCCGGGCGAACTTCACTCTCCGAAACACCCCTTACGGCATGGTATAATGCGCCGGTGGATTCGAGAAAGTCCAGTCAGTTCAGGGTTCCAAAATGGCCGTTCTCAGCGCGAACAACGTCGCCAAATCGTTTGGCGCGAATGACATCTTCAGCGACATCACCGTCGAGATCCCGCACGGCGCAAAGATCGCGCTGGTCGGCTCGAACGGCGCGGGCAAAACCACGCTGCTCCACGTGCTGATCAAGCGCGAAGAGCCAACCGCGGGCACAGTCAGCCACATGAAGGGGCTGACCATCGGCTATCTGCCGCAGCGCCCGCACCTGGCCGGGGATCGCACGCTGTGGGACGAGATGATGACCGCGTTCGCGGACCTGCGCGCGCGTGAGGCGCGGCTGCACGCTCTGACGCACGAAATGAGCGGGGCGGAAGGCGACGCGCTTGAAGCGATTATGGCGCGCTATGGCGAGCTGGAGCACGCGTTCGAGCGCGATGGCGGCTATACGTATGAGACGCGCACGCGGCAGGTCTTGCAGGGGCTGGGCTTCGCGGCGGACGATGTCACCATGCCGCTGGCGCACCTGTCCGGCGGCCAGCAAACGCGCGCCCTGCTGGCACGCCTCCTGCTCGAGTCGCCCGATCTGCTGGTACTTGACGAGCCGACCAATCACCTCGACATCAACGCGGTCGAGTGGCTGGAGAGCTTCCTCAAGGCGTGGGATGGCGCGCTCCTGGTCGTTAGCCACGATCGCTATTTCATGGACCACGTCATCACCACCATCTGGGAGATGGAATGGGGCCGCGTCGAGGTCTATCGCGGCAACTACAGCCACTACGCCCAGCAGCGCGAGGCGCGCCACGAGCGCATCATGAAAGAATACGAGGCGCAGCAAGAGTTCATCGCCAAAGAGGAAGACTACATCCGCCGCAATATCGCTGGGCAGAACACCGCTCAGGCGAAGGGCCGCCTGCGCCGCCTGGAACGCCTCAAACGCGACCGGCTGATCGCCCCGGTGCGCCGCCTGCATCACATCCACCTCAACCTCAAGGCGGATCTGCGCAGCGGCGAGAAGGTGCTGATGACCAACAATCTGGTGATCGGCTACGAGCGCGACGAGCCGCTGGTCGAGGTGCCGGATATCACGCTTTACCGGCGCGAGGTCGCCGCGGTGATCGGCCCGAACGGCGTGGGCAAGACCACGCTCCTGAAGACGCTGCTGCACGATCTGCCGCCGCTGAGCGGCACGGCGCGGCTGGGCGCGGCGGTCGAGCCGGGCTATTTCGCGCAGGCGCACGAAGGGCTGAACCCGGACAACAGCGTGCTCGACGAGCTATTGAACGTCCGCAACCTGCCGCTGAGCGAGGCGCGCAACTATCTTGCGGCGTTCCTGTTCACCGGCGATGACGTGTTCCGCCCGGTGTCTACGCTCAGCGGGGGCGAGCGCGGGCGGCTGGCGCTGGCGAAGCTGGCGCTGGATGGCTCGAATTTCCTGATGATGGACGAGCCGACCAACCATCTCGACATCTCCAGCCAGGAGATTCTGCAGGATGTGTTGGCCGCGTTCGACGGGACGATCCTGCTTGTCAGCCACGACCGTTACCTGATCGACGCGCTGGCAACGCAGATCTGGGATGTGCAGCCGGGCGGGATGACGGTTTTCGAGGGCCCGTATCAGGAATATCTGGCCGCCCGCCAGGCCGCGCGCGAGCCTGCGCCCGCCGAGCAGCCGCCTCCGCAACCTGCCCCGCGCGACGACGCGCCACAGCGTCCCGTCAAACCGGCGCGGCGCACCCTATCCGCGTACGAGAGAACCCGCCGTTTGACACATGTCGAACAGTTGATTAACGATCTGGAAGTGAGACTCGTAAATCTGTCGGGCGAGCTGGGCGAGGCCAGCGCCGCCGGAGCGGTCGAGCGAGTGCGCGAGCTAGGCGAAGCGTACACCGCTGCCGAGACGAAATTGAACGCTGCGTTGGAAGAATGGGAACACCTGATGGGTTGAGAGGGCCTCGCCGGGGAAGGAAACGCCTTTGGAACACGGAATGGTCAGTCTGGCAAGTATCATCGTCTTGGGCATCGGCGCGCAGTGGCTGGCGTGGCGGCTGCGCCTGCCCTCGATTCTCCTTCTGCTGATGGCGGGGTTCCTCGCCGGGCCTATCGCCGGATTCATCGAGCCGGATGAACTGCTTGGCGAAACCCTCTTTCCAATCGTCTCCATCTCGGTCGGGATCATCCTGTTTGAAGGCGGGCTGACGCTCCGCCTGAACGACATCGCCGGGATGCGGCGCGTCGTCTTCCGGCTGATCACGATTGGCGCGCTGGTCACGTGGGTTATCGTGGGGCTGGGCGCGTATTACATTGTCGGGCTCAGTGGGGAGCTGTCGGTGCTGCTCGGCGCGATCTTCATCGTTACCGGCCCGACCGTCGTCATCCCGCTGTTGAAGCATGTTCGCCCGGTCGCGCGGGTCGGCTCGATCCTCAAGTGGGAAGGCATCCTGATCGACCCGGTCGGCGCGACGGTCGCGGTGCTGGTGCTCGAAGCGATGATGTCCGGGCGGCTGGGGAACGGCGCGCTCGGCCCGATGCTCGCAGGCGTCTTCGAAACGCTGGCGGTGGGGATCGTCCTCGGCGTGATCGGCGCGCAGTTTCTGATTCAGGTGTTCAAGCGCTATTGGGTGCCCGAAGAACTGCAAAA
>Ga0123328_1004194_pt1 | contig 11860 bp, 10 predicted proteins | sample BioC12SIPDNA_2_FD_89702 | JGI IMG/M metagenome (GOLD analysis project Ga0123328, IMG submission 89702) | Anaerobic biogas reactor microbial communites from Washington, USA - Biogas_R1_A C12 SIP DNA | ecosystem: Engineered > Bioreactor > Anaerobic > Unclassified | place: Washington, USA...
AGGAGTTGGAGAGGCTTGCCAATGCCTCCATCGCGGAACGATGCATATGGGTGGCCAGGTGGCCGTTGCCGGACACGGACCGGTTGGGCAGATAAACACCAACCAGGGATGCCGGCGAGCCGACGGCGGATACGATTCCGTCCAGACGGGTCGGGAGGAGGAGGTCGCGTGCGCGAAACGCCTGCAGGAGTGGGCCTCATTCGAAGGCCTTTCGGCGAGAGGGGAGCGAGGTAGATCAGAGGTCTCGTCGGGCGAACAGCGCAACCGCGATTCCCAGGCATGCGGCCAGGTAGACGATCGCATACACGACGGAGAAGGTAGTGGGTTCCACCGGGATGCCAAAGGGCCCCAGGTTGCCGAGGATGTCGCCCAAAAGGCTGGAGGGCGGTTGCAGCCCGGACAAGGCCATGCGGAACAGGTTGTCAGAGGGGAGGAGGTACGTGATGATCCGGCCGATGACCTCGGCCGTCTCGTTGGACAGCAACATGCCGATCTGCCTGACCACGCCCCCGATGAAGGACAGCCCGAACGCCATGAAGGCCACAATCCCTGTGGGGACCGGCGCCAGCACGGAGGATATCAGCGAGACCAAGGCCAAAAGCACCATACCCTGCAGGGCAAGGAAAGCCAGGGTCTGGAACGGCTGCGGGGGCGAGAAATCGGCCAACAGTCGGGTAAGCATGATCACGCTGCCGCTCAGCAGGACCTGGTAGGCGAGGAACAGCGAAATGAACCCCAGGTACTTTCCCACCAGCACCTGCCAGCGGCCGAGCGGTCGGGCCACCAGTGGTTGCAGCAGGCCCGATTCGCTGTCCCCGGAAATGACGCCGGCTGCAGAGAAGATGACGAGCATGGTGCCCAGGAAACTGCAGACGAAGATGCCGAAGGACAGCAGCTGGTAGGCAGCGAGGACACGGACTTCAGTGAGATCACCGACTTCACGGAAGGCGAAGTAGGCTCCCAGCCCATAGAGGACCAGGAAGGCAACTGTGAGCAGCAGGCCCACTATGATGAGTCGCCGCCGCAGTCCTTCCTTCCAGGTGGAGCCCACGAGCACGCCCAGAGGCTTGAGGTAGCGGACGGCCCAGGCGCTCACTCTCGACCCGCCCCGTCGTTAGCTTCGTGTTCGCGGATGAGCGCGACGAAAGTCTCCTCCAAGGAACCCCGCACCGGACCGGCCTCATACACCTGAGCGCCGGCCTCCACGGCGGCCTTGACCAGGGCAGGAAGCTGCCCAGGTGCGGAAGTGGGCACGGTCAGGACCCCACGCTCGTACGCCGCGGGGAAGCCCGTGATCTCTTCGAGCCTCGCCGCGAGGGCGATACGCAGTTCCGTGCTGATGTGCCCCACGCGTATTCGGGCCGCGCTTGTTCGGAGCAGCCGCTCCAGAGGACCGTGAGTGACCACGGTTCCGCGGTCTACAACCGCGACATGGTCGCAGACCCGCTCCACCTCGGTCAGGAGATGGCTATTCAGGAACACGGTGACCCCGCGCCCGCGCAGCCCAAGGAGGAGGTCCCGCACTTCCAGGCGGCCGATGGGGTCGAGTGCGCTGGTGGGCTCATCCAGGAAGATCAGGCTTGGATCTCCCACCAAGGCTTGCGCCAGCCCCAGGCGTTGTTGCATGCCTTTGGAATACTCCCCCACTCTTCTGTCGCCGGCCTCTGCCAGACCCACCACGCGCAGCAAATCGGTGGGGTTGGTGTGAACTGGACGACCGGCGGAAGTGAGTGCGGAATGGAAGTGCACCAGCTCCCGCCCTGTCATCCAACTAGGATATCGGAACTGTTCCGACAGGTAACCAACGCGCGCCTGTACGGGGCGTGATCCGGGCCGGCCGCCCAGCACCAAGACGCTTCCCGCGGTGGGGCGCACGAGCCCCACCAAGATCTTGAGCAATGTAGACTTACCGGCTCCGTTGGGGCCTAGGAACCCGAAGATGATCCCCCGTGGCACGCGGAGCGTAACGCCGCGTAGCGCCTGGGCGGTGCCGAACGACTTGACAACACCCTCGCAGGATATGGCGGGTGAAGCTGTCTCCACGGGTATCAAGAGCACATTGGTATCATATTATGTCAGGTTAGCTGCTTGGCCGGTCTGTGCAAAGGAGCGAGGATGGCCTTGTACCGGGTAGTGGTTCTGCAGCACGCGGAACTGGAAGGTCTGGGCACTTTCGGGCCGTTGCTCCAACAGGAGTGCGGGCTCGACCTCTTGGAGGCATTCGCCGGCGAAGAGGCCTACCGGCGTCGCGTGGAAGCTCTGCTGCCGGATCCGGGCATTGACGCTCTGGTGGTTATGGGCGGCCCGCAGAGCGCAGCGGAGCTTGGGCGGCACCCGGTCCTGGAGCACTCCCTCCGGCTGCTGCGCAGAGCCGTGCGCGAGGACCTCCCTGTGCTGGGCGTGTGCTTGGGTGCGCAACTCCTGGCATTGGCGCTGGGGGGCCGGGTCTGGGCCGGGCGCACCAGGGGCAAGGGCCCCGAAGTGGGCTGGCAGGCCCTTAGACTGACACCCCGTGGGAGCGTCGATCCGGCCTTCCACAGCTTTGCCGAAATCGACCCGGCCTTCCACTGGCATTGGGACTCATTCGATTTGCCCCCAAGGGCGTGGAGACTGGCTGAGACGGCGTCGTACCCCAATCAAGCCTTCCGCTGGGGGCGCTGGGCTTACGGTCTCCAGTTCCATCTGGAAGTGACCGGGTTGATGGTGTCCAATCTGGTGGACGGCAACGCGGACCGCCTGGCGGGCCTGAGGCGGGTGGATCCGGACATGATGGTGGCTCGGGCGGCCCGCTGCGCACCACTGCTGTTGCCGAAGGCCACAACTATGATCGATTTCTTCCTGGAATGCGTGCGGCGGCGGGCACAGGAGCGGGAAACGGGTCCCAGCTACTCCGGTAGGGAAGGCGTGAGGCCGAGAGCCTGATGTAGGAGCGCGATGGCTTCCTCCGGTGTGGAAGCGTACCAGAGGCCGGGCGCACCCTCATCTCTGGTGAGTCGCCAGCCGTCCAGCACTATGACTGGGCGACCGATCTTGCCGGCCAGCCCTATCTCGGATAGCGTTCCGTATTCTCCGCCAATGGCGATGACCGCATCGCCATTGGCGGCCACGATCACGTTGCGGCCGTGCCCCATGCCGGTGGTGATCACATAGTCGACGTACGGGTTGGCCGGCGCGCGATCATACCCCGGAAGCACGCCCAAGCAGACTCCGCCCCCGTCGTGTGCGCCACGAGCCGCCGCCTCCATGACACCGCCCAGGCCGCCGCACACCACCACGGCGCCCAGTTCCGCCAGTAGCCGGCCGGTCTCTTGCGCCAGCTGATACTGTCGTGCGCTGCAGCGACTGCCGCCCAGTATGCTCACGTAGAGCCTGTGGTGCGGCGGGTCTCCGTAGTGAGGTTCGTCCATACGGCTACGATAGCACAGCACTGAGCAGGTCCAGGGCCAGCCCCTTGTCCAGCGGCTCGTTGAGGTTGCCACACTTGGGCGATTGGATGCAGGAGGGGCACCCCCGGCTGCAGGGACAGTCCCGGATGAGGCTGCGGGCATCGGCCAGCCAACGCGCGAACTGGGTGAAGCCCTGCCGGGCTATACCCACGCCTCCCGGGTGGCCGTCGAAGATGAAGATGGTGGGCAGCTCGGTCTGGGCGTGGACGGGGGTGGAGAGGCCCCCGATGTCCCAGCGGTCACACATGGCGAGCAACGGCAGCAGCGCGATGAGCGCATGCTCCAGTGCGTGCAGCCCACCCGGCAGCCGGGGGAGGTCTCTCTCCTGAGAGACCAGTTCCAGCGCGATGGTGAACCACACGCCTTCGGTGACGAAGTGCTGGGCAGGCAATTCCAGGTCCTCGCTACCGAGGGCTTCGTCGCTGCCCACCTGCTTCCTTTGGTAGCCGATGACCTGGTTTGTGACGCTCAGCTGCCCCATGTACAGCCGCAGTGGGCCGAAGCTGCTGTCCACATCCTGCGAGAGGATCTCGATGCTGGACTGGCGCCGTGGCTGGGTGTAGTAGGTACCGTGAAACTGACGCACCACGGCCACTCGAGGCTCGATGTCCAAGTGCGTGACGAGGTAGCTGTCACCCATGTGGAGATAGACGGCGCCGGGGTGGAGGAAAGAGAAGGCCGATTCCGCTTCCAGCGTGCCCACGATGCTCCCCGAATCCTCTTCCACTATGGTGAACTGATCTGGCGATGACGAGCGCAGGCTTATGTCGGCCGCGGGGTATGAGGCGCCCCGGATCACCCAGCTCCCGGTTCGCCGCGCGAGACGCCCGTCTGCCAGCAGCCTTTGGGCCGCATCCCCCAGGCCGGGGCCGAAATACTCGGTGTCTGCGGCTTCCAGGGGTGATTCGTAGGCCGCGGCGAGGAGATGGCGGTCATGGACAAAGGGGTTGGTGAAGTCGATGGTAGCCGCTTCCACCGGCCTGGACAGCAGTTCATGCGGATGACGGATGAAGAACTGCTCCAGCGCGTCGTTGCCCGCCAGAAACAGTCCCAGGCTCTCGCTCTTGCCACGTCCGGCTCTGCCCCACTGCTGCCAAAGGCTGGCGACGGTCCCCGGATATCCCACTGTCATGGCGGCATCAATGGCACCCACGTCGATGCCCAGTTCCAGCGCATTGGTGGCAACCACTCCCAGCAGCTCGGCGGAAAACAGCCGCTTCTCGATGCCGCGGCGTTGCTCGGGCGTGTAGCCGGCCCGGTAGGGAGAGAGCCGGTCTGCTATCTGGGGGGCGCGCTCCTTGAGCAGGTGCACCGTGGACTGATAAACGACCTCGGCCGAGCGGCGCGACTTGGTGAAACATATGGTGCGCACCCCATTGACGAGCAGCTCGGCCAGCACGACTGCGGCGTCCGTGGTATTCCCGCGCCGCAAGTTGGAGGCAGTGTCTAGGAGAGGGGGCTGCCACAAGACGATCTTGCGTCTCCCGCTGGGTGCGGCGTCATCGCTGACCGGCGTGACCTCCAACCCCGTGAGATTACGGGCGTGCTCCACCGCATTGAGGATGGTGGCTGAGGCCATGAAGAACAGAGGGTCCGCTCCGTAGAAGCCCGCGACCCGGCGGAGCCGGCGCAGCACGTTGGCCACGTGGCTGCCAAAGACCCCACGGTACGTATGTGCTTCGTCGATGACCACGAAGGCCAGGTTGTAGAAGAACTCGCTCCAACGTTCGTGGTGCGGGAGGATCGCCATGCTGATCATGTCCGGGTTGGTGAGCAGTATACGAGCGCGGTCCCGGGCGAGCCGGCGAGCCTGAGAGGGGGTGTCGCCATCGTATACGGCAACCTCCATTGCTCCCTGGGCGAGTTCCTGTAGGCGGCGCAGTTGGTCCTGAGCCAGAGCTTTCGTGGGATACAGGTAAAGAGCTCGCAGCCGGCCGTGCCGGAGCAGCGTGTCAAGAACGGGGAGGTTGAAGCAGAGGCTCTTGCCTGAAGCGGTCCCGGTGGTCACGATGAAGCTCTCGCGGCGTTGGGCCACCTCCCACGCCTCTCGCTGGTGCACCCAGAGACTCTCCACACCCTGCGATCGCAGTTTCGCCTCCAGGTGCGGGTGCATGTTGTCTGGGAGACCGCGCGACCGACCTTCCCGAGCGGGAAGCATGATCTCCGCCTCTACCTCCGGGAACCTTGTGTTGCTGAGTATTTCGAAAAGCGGCTGCCTCATGCCTAGGAACCTCGCCAGCAATCTGTGCATGCACTTCCTCCCACCGGCCGTGCGCCATCCGCTTGTTGCTTCTGGGTGAGAGTACGAGGCGAGGCGCGCGGTGGCGAGAGGACTATGGTCCTATCCTGGCTCGTTCGAGTATACTGCCGCGGCGATGCTCATTGCCTGCGACTTCGATGGAACCATCACTTCGCACGATTGCCTCCACCTCATCGTCCAGCGCTACGCGCCTGACGCTTGGAACGCTATCGAGCAGCGCTTGCGCTCCGGCGAGATCGGCTTAGTAGCAGCCATCCAGGAGGAGTTCCGGCACGTACGGGTGGAGGAGGAGGAAGTCGTGGCCTTCGTCATGGCCAACGCCGGAGTCCGGCCGGGCTTCTCTGAGTTCGTAGCCTGGGTGGAAAGCGAGGGCCATCGGCTCATGGTGGTGAGTTCGGGCTTCCGCGTCCTGATAGACCCTGTGCTGAGGGCCGCCGGGCTCAGCCGTCTGGAGGTGCACGCCGGCGACGCCTTCTTCTCCCTGGAGGGGACCCGGGTGGTCTATCCCGCAACACTCCGAGACTGTGCCGCCGCCTGCGGCACCTGCAAGAGCGACGTCATCTCTGCCGCTACCCGCGAGCCGGACTATCGGCCGCCGCTTGTGCACATCGGCGATGGCCTCTCAGACCTCTGTGCCGCCCGTGAGGCGGACATTGTCTTTGCCCGGGCCAACCTGGCCGTGCTGCTCACTCGCGAAGGCCTGCGCTTTCACCCCTTCGAGAGCTTCCTGGAGGTACGTGATACCCTGCGTGCCGCCTTCAGCGGGGTACCCGAATGAGTCCCCTCTGGTCCAGCAACTGAGCTATCTGCACGGCATTCAGCGCCGCTCCCTTCAGCAGGTTGTCTGCCACCACCCAGAGGTTGAGACCGTGGGTCACCGTGGGATCCCGGCGGATCCGTCCCACATAGACCGGATCGGTCCCTGACGCGCGGATGGCCAGGGGATAGAGTTGGGTGGCGGGATCATCCTCCACGATCACTCCAGGCGTGGCCGAGAGCAGCGCGCGCGCCTCTTGAGGCGACAGGTCCTCGGCAAGCTCTACGTTCACCGACTCGGAGTGCCCGTTGCAAACGGGGACGCGCACACAGGTGGCCGTGACCTTGAGGGTGCTGTCTCCCATGATCTTCCTGGTCTCGTCCACCATCTTCTGCTCTTCCTTGGTGGAGCCGTCGTCCAGGAAGACGTCGATGTGAGGCAGGCAGTTGAAGGCGATCTGGTGGGGATAGACCTCCGGCCGCGCGTCGGTGCCCCTCTGCAGTTCCTCCACCTGCCGGCGGAGCTCAGCCATGGCCTTGGCCCCTGTCCCGGATACGGCTTGGTATGTAGAGACCACGACCCTGGTGATGCGGGCGGCATCGTGGAGGGGCTTCAGCGCCACCACCATCTGGATGGTAGAGCAGTTGGGGTTGGCGATGATCCCGGAGTGCCGATCCGCGTCCTGGGGGTTCACTTCAGGCACCAGGAGCGGGACGGAAGGATCCATGCGCCAAGCCGAGGAGTTATCAACCACGACGCAACCGCTGTCTCGAGCTATGGGCGCGAACCTGGTGGAGACGGCGCCTCCCGCCGAGAAGAGGGCAAGGTCGACCCCCTTGAAGCTGTCTTCGCGCAGTTCTTGGCAAGTGACGGTGGCGGTGCCGAAGTCCAACTCCTTGCCGGCCGACTTGGCCGAAGCCAGGCAGACCAAGTCCGAGATTGGGAAGTTGAGGCGAGCGAGAGTGCGGCGCATCTCCTGCCCCACGGCTCCGGTAGCACCAACAACTGCCACACGATACTGCGTGCTCACCTGCCTCCTCCTCTGCTAGCGAACGGCCATTGTAGCATCCTGCTCAAGGGCTCTCCCGCGCGCGGTTGTGGTGGTGGGCGAGAGTCGCGCGGCCAGCACCAAGCGATCGTCAGGCGCGACGGTACCCCTGGTTTGGAAGGCGTCCGCCGCTTCCGAGATGGCCCTGGCCACCTCGTCCGCATTGCGTGGCTTGAGTGCCTGCCAGGTCCGACCGATTCCGTTGACGCCGAACAACTCCTGCCCGCGGCGGGCTTCGCTGATGCCATCAGTGAACAGCACGAGATAGACACCCTCCGGCAGGGCAACCGACACGTCCTGGTAGACGGTCTCAGGGAAGGCGCCCAGGGGCGTGTTGGCCTCTGCCGGCATCTCTGCGCATCTCCCGTCAGGGAACAGGAACACGGGCGGGGGATGGCCGGCGAGACTCACGCGGGCGATGGGCTTCTCCAACGAGATCAGGCAGGCAACGACAGAGACAAAACGGTCGGAGGGCAGGGACTGAACCAGGATCTCATTGGCCGTGGTCAGGAGGTGGGCGGGGCCGGTGGCGTTGACGGCCAGCGAGGCCAGAGTGTAGCGTGCGCGGGCCGCCAGCCCTGACGCCTCGATGCCCATGCCGGAGTAGTCTCCTACGAGCAGAAGGACGCCGTGGTGGGGGATTTTTATGACGTCATAGAAATCCCCGCCCATATAGCCCGTGTCCCCGGCGGAGGCGAAGGAGACCCCGATGTCGAGGCCTGGTGTCTGGGGTGGGTTCTTGGGCAATAGGGCGGTACGAATGGCGTCCGTCAGGGCCTTGTGCCGCTCGGCCGATTGATGCTTGAGGAGGATGCCTCCCGCTTGGGCGCAGACTTCCTCGACCAGCTCGACCGCATCCTGAAACACATCGGGGGCGTGGTCGGCCAGGTGTAGGCACCCCACCGGCTTGCCTCGATCGAGAATGGCGAAGATCGCGACCGACTCGAAGCCGGCGGACACGCAACGGTTGCGCAGCGGCCCGATCTGCTCTGGGCTGAAGCGCTGCCCCATGCTGCTGACGCGGCCCCATACGAACGAGCCGCCCGCGGTGAAGAAAGGCTGCTCCACGTCCACGTCGCGCAGCATCACTCGGCCACAGAGGCATTCGTTGGCAGCCACCAGGCTCTCGTCGCGTTGGAACCCGGAGTCGGCACCCTGGTGGGCGCACGCCGGCACCCAAGGGCCGGTCTCGCCGCCTTCGGCCATCATTCTCACGGAGGCCTCTTCGCAGCCGGCGTAGTCCCGTGCCCACTCGGCCAGGAGTTCGGCGGCGTCATTGAAGGACTCCTCGGCCGCCAGCCGTCCTACCACCTTGGCTAGTTCAACGGAAGAATGCATGGCAGCCATGATAAAGACTGGGGGCAGGGTTCTCAACACGTGTTGCGGTGGAGGCGGCGAGGCGGGCGCCGTCCGGGGTGGTCAAGTGCCGCCGGAAGTGGGGCCTTGGCGGTGCGGCGCCTGGCCCAGTCCATTGTCGTGAGGCTCATCCGGTGTGGGCTCGTACCCTATTTCCAGCAGTGACTTGCTGGCAGCTCCCGCGAACGTCACCAGGAAGAGCAGCACTCCCGAGCCAATGAACACCCATGTGATGCTGAGTCTCCCCAGCGCTCCGGTCAGGGCCTGGGACACGGGCACGAGTCCCAGGGTTGCGAAGCTGAACAGGCCCATCACCCGGCCAATCATACGTCTGGGAGTCTTTGCTTGGAGCCAGCTTACGTAGAGCACGACCAGGTAGCCCGCGCCTATGCCCAGGAATACCATCAGCGCGGCTACCAGGAACAGATTGCGGGCCAGACCCAGAACTGCCATCCCAAGGGCAAAGCCGTAACAGGAGACGGTGATGATGGTCACGGCGCGTTTACCGGCCGGGCGCTTGGTGGCCCCCCCGATGAGGATGCCTATCAGAGAGCCCAGCCCGAACATGGACATGATGAGCCCGTATCCGGCGGCCCCACCTTGCAGCCGGCTGTTGGCCAGTACGGGGATCCCCACGGTGACGGGTCCCAGAACCGTGAAGTTCACGGCGACCACGATGAGGAACAGGGTTCTCATGGTGGCGTTGCCCAAGACATAGCGCATGCCCTCCCGTATGGACCGGATCAACGAAGGGTGGGCCCTTCTGTCCCTCTGACCGGTCTGCGGCGACATGAGGTGAAGCGTCACGGCCGACGCGACGAAAGTGAGGGCATCGATCAGGAGTGCGCAACCGATGCCACGTAGCTCAGCCCCGGGAGGGGAGAAGAGCGCGATGATGGCGCCGGCCACGACCGCGCCCAGGAACAAGGTGAACTGATTGCTTCCCTGCATGACCGCGTTGGCCGCCCCTAGGTGCCTTCTGCTGGTCACCTGGGGGACGATGGCCGTCTGGGCGGGGTAGAAGAACGCATCCGCCACACCAAGCGCCAAGGCCGCAATGTACAGCATCCAAACGTCGATGAGGTCGAAGAACACCAGAAGCCCCATGGAGAACACCAGCATCATTCGGATGAGGTTGGATGCGAGCATGACGCGGCGGGGCGAGAGGCGGTCGGTGATGGCCCCTCCCACCAGCATCAGCAGTGCACGCGGCAACGCTTGTAGGGCCAAGATGCCTCCCAGTGCCACGCTGCTCCCCTCCAAACGCAGAACGAGCCAGGGCAGCGCGATCATGTAGAACTGGTCGCCCAAGAGGGAGGTGAACTGGCCCGCGAACAGCAGACGAAAGTCACGTTTGGCGAAGACTGAACGGAAATGGCGTAGGGAGGGGAAAGGCACGGAGGTCTACTCGAAACGGAAACGCCACACGGCCACAGCGAAGAAGAGCAGCGCATAGCCCCACACGACTGCCAAGCCCGGCAGCACCTGCAGGACTCCCTGTCCTTGCAGGATGACGCCCCTGAACGCGTCGAGGACCCAGGCGGCCGGTGTCACGTGCCCAATGGCGGCGAATGTAGATCCGGTTATCTCCAGGGGGAACCAGGCCCCGCCCATGGCGGCCAGCACCATGGAGATGATGACGGTGGCGCTGATGACCGCCTGCTCCGATCTGAGGATGGTAGCCAACATGAGGCCCAGGCTTGCGGCCAGCAACGAGAGCGAGAACATGGCCAGGAGCAGGGCCGGGGGGTTGCGGAGGTAGTCAACTCCCAGCACGAACTGCCCCAGGCCGATCAGGACCACCTGCTGAGTGAGGGTGATGCAGAGCATGGCGCCGGTCTTTCCGGCAATGATCTGAATACCTCGCACCCGTGTGGTGAGCAGCCGGCGCAGCGCGCCGGTCTTGCGCTCCTGCACCAGTGCCACGGCGGCGGTCAGCAGACTGAAGAGGATCCAGTTGACGAGCATCCCGGGAGAGGAGAGATCGAAGCCGCGCGGGGTCCGGCCGGCTTCAGTGCCTGCATCTTCGGCGATCACGGTGACCGTGGGATGTTCATACGCCGCTTCGCTCACGGCGAGCCCCCCCTGGAACTCGGCGCTTCCGGGCGATGAGTCGAGGTCGAGGGCGGCGAGCGCTGCCGCGGTCGCCGCCCTCGCGCCCAGTACGCGGTCGACCGCAGATCGCACCGACTGCATCACGGACTGCGACCCGCTCGAGCCCATCTTTCCCACCACGATGGCGGGCGCTGAAGGCACGTTCGCATCCGAGGCGGAGCCGAAGCCTTGGGGGATGATGAGCCCCGCCGCCACGTTGTCCTTCTGCACGGCCTCCTCTAGTCCCAGACGCTGCACAGCTGAGTAAGGGCGCAACTCCACCATCCCCCCCCGCTCCAAGGTGGTGATGAGGCTCTGGGCGGGAGCGCCGTCGTCGAGGTTCAGCAGGGCGACCGGGAGCCGGTCAGACCCGGAGCTGCCGAACAGGAAGCCAAAGAACACGGTGAAGAGTATGGGAAGGATGAACGTGAAGAGGGCGGCGAGCCTGTCGCGCCCGGTTTGCAGCAGATCTTTGCCCGTGAGGGCGAGTATTGCCCTCATGCGTAGCGCCTTCTGAAGAGGAGGACCCCGGTGCCGAAGGTCGCCAGGGCAAATCCCAGCACCACCAGCAAGGGGACGGTGATGTCAGACGCTCCGGCACCACGCATGGTTGCATCCCATGCTTCCAGCAGCCAGCCGTTTGGCGTGAAGCGACGCACGGTTCCGAAGACGCCGCCCACCTGTGCGGTGCCGACGAAGTTGCCCCCGAGCAGGGCCAGAGTGACGAACACCCCCGAGGAGACGCCGCCCGCCTGCGCCGGGGTGCGTAGGATCGAGACGAGAAAGACCGCGATCCCCGCCGATACCGCTGCTCCATCCAAAGTGAGCAGGGCCACCGCCCATGGGTTACCCCACTGGATGCGGAAGAGGAGCCATCCGGCCAGCAACAGGATGACGGC
>Ga0123328_1004201_pt1 | contig 11848 bp, 5 predicted proteins | sample BioC12SIPDNA_2_FD_89702 | JGI IMG/M metagenome (GOLD analysis project Ga0123328, IMG submission 89702) | Anaerobic biogas reactor microbial communites from Washington, USA - Biogas_R1_A C12 SIP DNA | ecosystem: Engineered > Bioreactor > Anaerobic > Unclassified | place: Washington, USA...
GGAGTCCCAACTGGCTTCAAACCGCACTGGCGGCAAGGTAGTCCGTATAGATCGGCTCGGTGGGCTGGTTCATGAATATCGCCGAATAGAGGCGTGAATCGGAATAAATGTACCCCTCAGGTCGAAAAAGCCCTCTCTCAGAATGCCGAGGTCGTTGTTCCCGGCGACACGGAGCTGATCAATGTGATCGGTGAGCTGGCAGGCGTGTCCCGGTGACGTCCAAGCCCCCCGGTGAATACCGCCACGGTGAGAAAGCAAGGCCCAAGCCCAAGTCAGGTGTACTTGTGATGACCGCTGTCTCTTGGCGCGACGGCCGACACGCGTCGTAGGGCCGTGGCCCGCAGGGGAGCGGCCAAACCTAGCCCAGTTCCACCTCGACGTAGTGGTCGTGCCGATCATCCACCAGAGGGATGATGCCGTGAAGGGGTCCAGCCTGGTCGAGGTCTGCGCCATCCATGGCGATGCGTCTCACGCGCTCTGGCTCGACGAGCGCGGCGTCCCTCTTGGTCACACGGCGTCTCTCCTTCGCCCGCTCGATGGTGATGTGGTAGAACGTTTCTCGATAGCGGTAGTGGATCTTGTACGATTCCCACTCCTTCGGCATCAGCGGCACCAACCGCAGCTTGTCCGCCTCCAGATGGAGACCCAGCAGCGTTTCCACCACCAGCCGGTACATCCAGCCGGCGGCGCCTGTATACCAGCTCCACCCGCCCCGGCCGCGGTGCGGCGGGGCCGCGTAGACGTCGGCGCATACGACATACGGCTCGGCTTTGTAGAGCTCGGTGTCTGCTGGCTCGCTACCGTGATGGATAGGGTTGAGCATCGAGAACAGCTCCCAGGACCTCTCGGCGTCGCCCATCATGGCAAACGCCATGGCGGCCCATACCGCGGCGTGAGTGTACTGACCTCCGTTCTCGCGGACGCCGGGCACGTAGCCCTTTATGTACCCAGGCTCCAGGGCCGACGTGTCGAAGGGCGGGTCGAGCAACTTCATGAGACCAGCATCGCGCTCGAACAAGACCCTATCCACCGCCGCCATGGCCTGGCGGGCGCGCAGAGAGTTCCCAGCTCCAGATATCACCGCCCAGCTCTGGCTGATCGAGTCGATCCGGCATTCGTCGTTGGTCGAAGAACCCAAGGGCGTGCCGTCGTCAAAGTATGCGCGCCGGTACCACCCACCATCCCAGGCATGCGCTTCTATGTTGGCCCGTAGCTCTTCCGCCTGCCCCGCACACAACCGGGCCAGCTCGTCGTCCCCGCGACTGCGGGCCACGCCACCGAACAGATGAAGGTTCTCACACAGAAACCAGGCAAGCCACACGCTCTCCCCCCTGCCCTCGCGACCCACCAGGTTCATCCCATCGTTCCAGTCGCCGGTCCCCATGAGCGGTAGTCCATGGCGACCGAAACGCAGACCGTGCTTGATCGAACGCGCACAGTGCTCGTACAGGGTCGCGAGTTCAGTCGAACACTGCGGAAGGTCGTAGTAGGCCTCCTCATTCGGACCCAATGCCCGGCCTTCAAGGAAGGGCACCTGTTCATCGAGCACACCTGTGTCACCTGTCGTCAGCACGTACCGGCAGGTCGCGTAGGGTAACCACAGGTAGTCATCCGACGAATGCGTACGCACCCCTTGCCCCCCAGGCGGATGCCACCAGTGCTGCACATCCCCCTCACGGAACTGGCGTCCGGCACAACGAAGTAGGTGGTCACGCGCGATCCATGGTGTCGCGTGAATCAGGGCCATCGTGTCCTGCAATTGGTCGCGGAAACCGTAGGCTCCGCCCGATTGGTAATAGCCGCTGCGTCCCCATATCCGGCAGGACAGCGTCTGGTAGACCAGCCATCCGTTGGCCAACACGTCGAGCGCGCGGTCCGGAGTCTCAAGATATACGGCGCCCAAAGCGTGATTCCAGTGCGCCCATACCGCCTCCAGTGCCCCGCGGGCGGCAGCCGGACCGCCAAACCGCTGAACCAGTTGCTGGGCTTCACTCCGGTTGTCTCCGGCTCCGAGCACGAAGACGATGTCCCGCTCCTGCCCGTCGGCCAGTTCGAGCTGGGTCTGAACGGCCGCGCACGGGTCGAGACCGGCGCCCATCCTACCGGACAAGCGCACGCGCCCCATGGCCGCCGGGTCCGCCAGGGAGCCGTTGCGACCAATGAACTCGGTGCGGTTTCCTGTGACAGTCCGTCGCCCTTCGCTTGTGTGAGCGAAGAACACTCCACCGGGCCGGTCGCGCGAGTAGGGGTTGCGGGCGAACACTGCCCCACTGCCGGTGTCTTTCTCGGTCACGACGTGCATCACATTGGTGTGCCGCCACTCGCCCAGCACCAGTTCCCAGTATCCGGTCAGTGACAACCGGCGCGCACGTCCCGAGTGGTTGCGCAGCTTCACCACAGCGAACTTGACGGGCGCATCCATGGCCACGTAGGTAGTCATCTCAGAGAAGATGCCGGACTCATCGTGTTCGAAGATGCTGTAGCCGAAGCCGTGCCGGCATTCATACCCTGAGCGGCCGCGAGCGGGTAGTGGACTGGGAGACCAGAAGGCGCCCGTGTCCTCGTCCCGGATGTAGAACGCCTCCCCACTGGTGTCGCCGACCGGATCGTTGTGGAAGGTAGTCAAACGAAACTCGTGAGCGTTCTCCACCCATGTATAGGAGCTCCCGCTCTCGCTGATGACCGTCCCCAGGTAGGGGCTCGCAATTACGTTCGCCCACGGTGCGGGCGTGTTCCGCCCGGGTTCCAGGCTGATGACGTATTCGCGGCCGTCCGGCGTGAAGCCACCCAGGCCGTTGTAAAAGACCCTGGCTCGCTCCGGCAGTGTCTCGATCGCTTCTACAGCTGTGAGGCGGGGGGGCTCGAGCGGTCCAGGAAGGCGTTCGGCCGGCACGCGGCGTTGCATCTGCTCGGCGAGTGTCCCGACCGTATCGGTGAGCACCACGCGGGCGATGGTCTGAAATAGCACCCGGTCCTCTTCGGACAGCTCTTCGGCGCGCCGGACGAACACACCTCCAGGCTTGTCGACGGCGGCCGCTTCGGGGCCCGCGTTGATCAGGCCCATGATCTCGTCATGAAGGACGGCCCGGTACCCCGAGAAGTCTTCATTCAGGATCACCAGGTCTGCCGCCAAGCCCTTGATCCTCCAATAGGCGTGGGCCTGCAGGGCCTGCTTCACGAGCTCGATGCGACTCACATCGCCGATGCGCACCAAGACGATGGGCAGATCCCCCGAGATACCAAAGCGCCAAAGCCCGCGCTGGCCGAGTTGATTGCGTTCGATGATGCTGGGAGCGGCCCGCCTGAAACTGACCCCATGGATGACCGACGTAGCCAGCCGGCCATAGATCTGGGCGTCGGCCTCGGTGACGTTAAGGAGACGTAAGATCTCCTGGCTTTGGAACCAGGCCATCTCGAACGCACGCTCGACGAAGTGTCGATCGCGGTACTTCTCGATCAGAGCCAACGCCGCGTCGCGCGTCTCCGCGACGCCGAAGATCATATGCGCGGCGGCCGACTCGTCCGGCGCCAAGATCACCGAACTGCGGATCGCCACGATGGGATCAAGGACCGACCCCTCGGTGTTCGTGAGGGCAGCGGGTCCGGCGCTGTCGTCGAACGCCACCGGGTTCGCCGCCGTTCTTCCCCGGCCGATGAACCGGGCACGGTCGGTCTCGTATGAGGTGTTGCCATCAACAGCGCCGGGCACCGCCAGCAGATGGAACATGTAAGGTGTCTGCTCCTCCGAGTCTCGTGGCCGCCGCTTGCAGAGAACGGCTCCGTGCTCGGGAAGGATCTCGGTTTGCACGAACAAGTTGCTGAATGCCCGATGGGCCAGATCGGCGTTCAACGGCGCCATGACCACCTCCGCGTAGCTCGTCATCTCGATCTCGCGGGTGTCGTTGGAGAGATTGGTGAGGGTGAGGCGGCGGATCTCGACGTCGTCTTCGGGCGACACACTGATCTCGGTGTGCGCTTCCACGGCGTGGTCGACTCTACGGTATTCAGCGCGCGCCTGTACGAAGACCGCCTCGTAACGCTCGGCCTTGCTTCGCGTCGGCTGATAGGCAGTCGACCAATAGCTCCCCGTGTCGCGATCACGCAGGTAGATGAACGCGCCGTAGCCGTCGCACGTCGCATCCTCCCGCCAACGCGTCACGGCCAGATCACGCCAGCGGCTGTATCCCCCACCTGCATGCGTAGCCATGACGTGGTAGCGCCCGTTCGACAGCAGGTGAGCCTCGGGTAGCGGCGTGTTCGGATCGGCGAACACCCGATGGACGGCGCCCGCCTCCATGGCGGCTGCTCGTCCCGCCTCAGCCCCCTCATCCGCCCGCGGGTGGACGATAACGCTATGTCTCGGTACACGTTCTTGCAGCAGCAATTCGGTGGTCCGGACCAAAGGGTCAGAAAGAAAGCGACGCTGCATCGGTCCACCGAGCAACGCATGCCCCAGCGCCAACAGACTCATCCCCTGATGGTGGGCCATGAAGCAGCGGACCACGGCGTGGTCCGTCCCCGGGAGCACGCGCGACGGGGTGTAGTCGATAGCTTCGTACATCCCGTAGTCGCCCAGGAAACCCGCGGCCGTGAGAGCCTGCAGGTTGCGACATGCGTCGCGGGGCGCGACCGTCAGCGCAAGTGCGGTCGCGTACGGAGCGACGACCAAGTCCTCTGCCAGTCCGCGCTTGAAACCCAGCCCCGGAACGCCGAACGCGCGATACTGATAGACCTGATTCATGTCGACGGCGTTGTAGCACGACTCGGAGATGCCCCAAGGAACGTGACGCTGCCGTCCGTAATCGATCTGGCTCGACACGGCGCCCCGACAGGCCTGTTCCAGCAGGGTATTCTCGTAGCTCGGCAGGAACAGTCGCGGCATGAGGTACTCGAACATGGAGCCGCTCCACGAGATCAGGCTGACATCGCCGCCCTGGTTGGTGAGTAGGCGGCCGAGGGCGAACCAGTGCTTCTGGGGCACCTGACCCTCCGCGATGAGTAAGAAGCTCGTCAGACGCGCCTCAGACGCGAGCAGGTCATACCAGCCGGGATCTCGCCGCCGCTCGCCCACATCGTAGCCGACGCTCAACAGGTCCCGCGCCGGGTCGTAGAGAAAATCGAAGTCCATGGCCGACAGCTCGTGGCACCGGGTGATCAGGCTGTCAATCAGACTCAGCCGTCTGTCCACCGCGGTCCCGCCGTCCGATGACCCCCGTCCAGGTTCATCGGAAACCGCGGCCGCTGCGGCCAGCTCTTCTAGGGTCGGAATCTGGGTCGAATGACATGACTCGGGCACCAAAGATGCCAGGTCGTCGCGGAATCTCCGGCATTGACGATTGAGCGCGCGCGCCCAGTAACGGAACTCGCCCGCGTTCCCGGCAGGCGGCGCGGTGACCAAACCCTTGGTGGCAACGCAGAGCTCTGCGAGCAGCGCACGCACGGCTGCCGGCGTTTCCGCCCTGCCGTTCGCGGAGTGAAGCGTGTTTCGCAACGATTCGAGCCGCCGCTTTACCTCGGGAACCGGTGGCGACGGCGCGTGAGCGGCCAGCGCCAGGACAGTGTCCTCGAGGCCATCAAAGATGCTGCGACCCAGCACCGGCTGGCTCTTCAACTCGCCGAGGCCCGCTCGCAAGGCCAGTAGGCTCCCGGCCAGGTTGCCGCTATCGACGGAGGAGACGTATCGCGGGTGCAGCGGCAGCAGCGTCTGCGTGTCGTACCAGTTGTAGAAATGGCCCCGGAAGCGCTCGAGTCTCTCCATTGCTCTTAGAGCCCGATCGGTCCTACTTAGAAACTCGCGGGTGGAGATATATCCGAAATCATGCGCGGCCAAATTCGCTAAGAGCGCCATTCCCATGTTCGTGGGAGACGTGCGTGCCGCAACCGATACCGACGGATACTCCTGGTAGTTGTCCGGCGGTAGCCAGTGGTGCTCGGGGCCGACGAAATCCGTGAAGTAGCGCCACGTCCGTCGCGCCAGCGCCCGTAGGAACGCTTGCTGCTGGGCGCTCAGACTCGCCGCCGGCGCGTGCAAGGGCGTGCTGATCCACCAAGCGACTAAGGGTGATACCAGCCAGAGTGTCAGCACCGGAATGACAAACGGCCAATCGGCCGGGCGTGTGTTCGGCACGAAGACCAGCAGCACCGCTAAGACGACGGTCAGAACTGGACCGATCCACATCTCGAGAATGAAGTCCCACGGCGTGCGGCGTGCGTTGCGGCGACGGTAGGAGGGCAAGTGCCACAACAGCAGGCCGCGCCGGGTAAAAAGCATCCTCACGCCCGAGCGAAGGATCGCGTCCAGGTAGATCAGCGCGTCGTAGGGCAGGAGGACCAAGGCCACCAACGCGCGCGCCAGGGGACGGACAGCGGATTTCCCGGTCAGAGCCAGTTGCACGAGCCATCCCCATTCTTCCGGCTTCCTTACAAGCTCGATGGCCGCGGTCAGCAGGGCAGGCACGAACAACGCCCCCACAACCAGTAGTCCCCACAGCCAGGAGGGCCCGGGGCCCCACAGCCATCCCCCCAGCAGCAGCGCGACCAGCGCAGCCGGGACGACGCTACGGCGCAGATTGTCGAAGAGTTTCCAGATCGACAACGGCGAGAGCGGATTCGGCCGGCGTTTCCTATGCGGTCCAGGCACACGAGGGAGCAGCCAGCCGGCAAGCTGCCAGTCGCCCCTTGTCCAACGGTGCTTCCGGCTGGCCTCCATCGCATAACTGATTGGATGCTCTTCGACTAGGTCGACGTCCGTCACGAGCGCTGAGCGCGCGTAGCCACCCTCCAGGAGGTCGTGACTAAGGATCAAGTTCTCTGGAAAGCAGCCGCGTACGGCCTGCGAGAATGCCTCGACGTCGTAGATCCCCTTGCCGATGAATGAGCCCTCGCCGAACAAGTCCTGATAGACGTCGGAGACCTCGCGTGTGTACGGATCGATGCCCGCTTCACCAGCGAACAGCCGCGTGAACCAAGAACCGCTGGTACTCGTGAGACTGATCGAGGCGCGCGGCTGCAGGATTGCGTACCCTTCGACCACACGACCCCTCTGCGCGTCATACACCGGCCGGTTGAGAGGGTGGGCCATGTTGCCGATGAGCGTGCGTCCCGCGTCGCGGGGCAGTTGGGTGTCGGTGTCGAGGGTGATCACGTACCTGATCGACCCGAGGACGGACCGATCACCGACTATGTCAGAGAACGCTGATCCCGCCCCGGCCGCGGTCCAGACCGACCGGTCCTCGCCCGGCTGGTCCTCGCCCAACCGGGCACCCAACAGGACTGCGTTGAATTGCTCGAGTTTGCCCCGCTTGCGTTCGTAGCCCATCCAGACCCGCTCGTGCGGATTCCATACCCTCGGGCGATGAAACAGATAGAAGATGCCCGAACGGTCGTCGCCGTAGGTGTCATTGAGGGTCTCGATGCCGGCACGGGCAAGGGCGATCAAGTTGTCGTCGCCAGGCTGGGTGGGCTCGGGAGCATCGCGGAAGTCCGTAAGCAGAGCGAAGAACAGGTTGCGATCGCGATTGCCGAGATAGCGTATCTCCAGGGCTTCCAGAAGGTCGGACACCTCCTCTTCGGAGCCGAGCATAGTGGGAACAACCACCATGGTCCGATGATCTACCGGGACGCCGTTCGAGAAGTCCAGTCGCGGCAATGTCCGGGGGGGCACCGTGATCGTGATCAACAGGTGGACGATAGGCACGACCAGCGCCGACGCCCCGAGGAGACCAAAGATCGCGAAGAAGACGGAGCGTCCGACGCCCGCATCGACCCCCACCACATAACCCAGTAGGAGAGCCGCAGCAAGCACAGTCAGGACGGCAATGGGCGCCAGGTACAGGAACAGCCGGAGCGGACGTGCCGCCCGTGTGGCCCGGATGAGCAACGGGACCCTGGTGCCCATGGCCTCTTCCAAGACCCGGCGACCCTTATCGATCAGGTAGTAGCCGACATGGGCAGTCCGGGCGTGCACGCCCGACTGTTCTGCGGAAGCTTGAGCAAGAGCTGTTGCCGCCCGCGCCACCTCGAGCTCGCTATGCCCGCTGCCGCTCTTGACAGCCTCGACGGCGTGCCGGTAGCGGTCGCGCGTGGGGAAATCCTGCGAAGCATAGACTCCCGCCGGATCACTGCGCAGTAGCTGCTCGACCAGACTGAGTTCCTCTACGAACTCTCCCCAGTCCGTCGAAGAGATGAAGCGCAGGCTCCCCACGCTGTTCGCGATGGAGATCTGGTCGGCCGCCGCCATGCGACTGGACGTCTCCAGGAGCTGCACCGCGCTTACGCCCTGCTCTGAAAGTCGATGCTCCAGCCAGGTCTGAACGAAGGCCAAGGCCGGGCCCTGAATCTGCAGGCGCGCATAGAAGTCCTCCACGAATGGAGCTGTCAATAGGACATCGGCATCCGCAAACTCCGCGAGAACGTGGATGAGTTGTCTCGCCTCTCCTTCGGCGGCCGCGAGCATGCGGTCGGCCCAAGCGATGGCCACGTCGCGCTCCTCACGACGACGAGCGATGCGCAGTCCCACCCGGCCGACGTTCTCGAGCAGCGCCAACCGCAACATGATCGCGAAAGCCCACAACTCCCCCAGGTTCAGCGGCTCGACAGACTGGTAGGCGGCCAAGAAGGCTGTGGCATTGTCCCGGTCGACACGACCGTCCTGATGCGAGATCAGCTCCAGAGCAACGTCATAGACCCGCGGGAACCCGGCCGAGGGACCACCGGCCAGTTTGGGCAGTTGCCGACTGTAGCCACGGGGCAAGTGCCGGCGAGCTAGAGCTATCTGCTGCTCGATGAGGTAGAAGTTGTCGAGCAACCAGGCCTCGGCCGGCACGATCCGCTGTCCCGGCGTCGCGGCGGCGGTGACCGTGTTGTAGGAGGCTGTCAGCACGCGCTCATTCTCCGCCAACCGCGGAAGCAGCCTATCCTTCCCCGAACGCTGGTCAACGCGGTGGCTCGCCGCCAGCTTGACGGCATGATCTCTCAGATGATCGGCGCTGAGTAGTTCAGAGCCCAGGGACTCTGCATCGATGTTGCTGAGGAGTCTGTCTCTCTGTTCGGACGTGGACCTAAGCCTTCGCAATCCTATGACATCCCCTCTTGTTTACACGCGACATGCGCCTAGACAGCACCGACTGAGAGGCCACTGCAAAATACTGCCGCGCAGCATCACGGATATTGCAGGCTAACGAGCACCTTCACCATAGACGTGATTAGACGTGATGGCAGTCGTCCGTTGGCGCGTGCTGGACAATTCTGGGAGACCCGAGGTCAGATTAGCTTGGGGGAACGGGAACCGGTCAGTGATCACACCCACGTAAACGGAGCGCCAGGTGACTCCGCCTACTTTCTTCTCTGTCAGCCGCGCCCGCTCTCTTGGGACTCGCAATTCCTGCATGCCCGGCGGCTGCAATCCTCAAACCTCCTTGCACGATGTAATTGGCAGGTGGTGGCGTAGCTGCGAACGGCCGGGCCGCCCACGGCGGGCAATCAGGAAAGGCCGTGCGTTTCGATCGGACCGGGCCAGGGAAAGACGGGTCTAGCACTCGGCGAGCAACGGGCGGTTATGCTGTGATAGGCGTTCGTGTTCTTGGCAGTCGCTATTGTTGCTTCTCTCTGTCGTTTGACCACTCTTTGGATGGACCAGACGTCACCGCCAGATCAAGTGGGCGAGGACACCCTTGTCATCGATTCAAAGACCAGCGTGGTCAAGGCATCAGAGGTCCCGGAAATGAAAGACGTGTTCGATCGCGGCAACGTGCTTGAGGGAGTGCGCGTTCGCACGACCGACGGACGGGATCTGGGCAAGTTTCAGGCCTTCTACTTTGACGAGAAGAGCGGAAGCATTCTGGGCTACGAGCTCTCAGGAGGCAGCGGCCAGAAACGACGTGCCCGCTCCTTCCTTCCTGCCCCCGCCGGTTTCGAGGCGGGCAAAGATGTGGCCTTTGTGTCGCCTGAGGCAGCCGACTCCCTACTGGACCTGAAAGAGGCGCTCAAGCAGGGCCACTGAAAGCACACAACGTCCGCGAGGCGCTGTTCCACAGGGGCCTTCCCATGCTGCCATCTGTTCGACCCTATTAGCCGTGATCCAACCGACCCAAGGTGCTGACGAGCGAACGTTTCATCTTCTTGGCAGCCCCGTCAACAGCCTGCTCCAGGGTAAAGGCCTGATGGCTCACCGCGATCGGCTGATGGCCCATGAGACGGACCTCCAGCAGGCAACGCTTGTCCTCGGTGCCGGACTTGCTGCCGCTGTTGTCGTCTCTAAGATGGACTTCAACCCGGGTGATGTGCTTGCTGAAGTGGTCTAGGGTCTCCCTCACCATTGTCTCGACCTGCTGAGTCAACGCGTTGTCACCTTCGATGTTGCTGTCGGTGTTGATCTGGATATGCATGCGCCCGTCCTCTTTAGTAGCGGTAGATCGCGGCTATCCCGGTTTTGGTCGGCATCCGCTCGGCGGGAACGATCACGACTTGCCCGCCCATCTTCAGAGTCAACTCTCCCAGGTCGTCGAGCACTTCATCAACCTCCGGGTCTGCCGAGTCCGCAAACTGGATGTCGCCGGTCTCAGCGTCGATACGGCCTGGGATCTGACGGTCGGCTTCGATAAGTAGTGTCGCGACCCGCCCCGCGACGACCGCCTTGGCAACGCGCAGCACATCTTCCTCGCCGAGATCCTCGGCTTCTGCTGAGCCGAATTCCTCGACCAGCGCGTCCAGCCGTCCCAGGTAGTGAGGCTCGACGAGCCGCCAGGCCCGCTGGCGGAGTTCGCCACTGGGCAGGGCGTCCGGATGGATATCGATGCCCTTATCCATGAGGAACGGGTTGTGGCTGACCTGGCGGAAAAGCTCACGATGCTCGGGTAGCGTCGCCACGATCAGCGGAAGGCCCGATGGCCGCGAGTGGTGCTCCAGGATCCCGCGGTCGACAGAGCGGAAGAAGCGTTCCGCGTCGATGTCTGCCTCAGAGTCCTTCCCACCGTGGCCATGGTGCATGGCTGAGTGCGACCCACCGGCACCGCCGTATGAGGCGACGGTCTGGTGTGGCTCGGTGAGTTCCTCTCCCAGCGCCTCGGTGATTGTCCGTGGGATACCTGGGGCCGGATCGATCTCATCCAAGGCGTCACGATTGCCCTCAAAGAGCTTGATGTCCTGTCGGCTCAGGCCCAGGACTTGGTAGCGATCGGCCGACTGAAGCATACGCAGCAGCGGCCTCGTATGGAAGCTGTCGGCCACGACGGCCAACTCGGCCACCGCCCGCTGGAGCCTGTAGACTCGAAACATGCCTCGCGCACCCAGAACCGCCAATCCGTCAAGGGTATGCTCCCAGAAGTCGCGGTCTTCCGCCAATGCCCGGAACGGGTCCAAGAGCGCCTGGATCTCACGCTTGGGATACTTCTGCAGCAGCGACTCCTCTAGTGCCTTCACGAGGTTCCCGAACCGGATGGAATCTTGCTGATTTTCCGGACGGTGCCGATGAGTCGGCTGGTAGAGCGAGAGGCAGGGGGGGTCACAGGCCCAGAAGAGCCCCGCCGCGTAGTCTTTGTCGAGTGAGTCCACTAGTTCTCTCCTCGGTGCTAACGCACCGTGCTGGCGTCTACGACTTCTCTTGTTGTGGATACCCGGTCTGGGCTAGCCCGAACCGTGTCGGCCACTATCAGTCTATGGCGTCGTAGTCGAGACCTATAGAGGACTATGGTCTCGCCGGGCAGCAGGTCAAACTCGGCCTCCCTGTAGTTGCTTCTCGTCACGCCCAGTGGCATTCCGTGGGCACCGCTTAGCTCGCCGGCCAATCCCTCGCGGGCCATGCGCAACAGGTCAAAGCTCACGCGGCCGCTTCCTGATCCGTGACCGCGAC
>Ga0123328_1004202_pt1 | contig 11848 bp, 7 predicted proteins | sample BioC12SIPDNA_2_FD_89702 | JGI IMG/M metagenome (GOLD analysis project Ga0123328, IMG submission 89702) | Anaerobic biogas reactor microbial communites from Washington, USA - Biogas_R1_A C12 SIP DNA | ecosystem: Engineered > Bioreactor > Anaerobic > Unclassified | place: Washington, USA...
CATTTGAAGCGCGTGAATTCTTCTCGTGGAAGAGTACCGATTACGCCGTCATGACGAACATCGTCACGCTGGGCAACGGCACGCCGCGGCAGGGCCGTCTCAGCATCCCGGCCACCAAACGCTACCACAGCGCCGGCCGCGTGCTCCTGAACCTGAACGGCGGCGTGCTCGAAACGCGCGGGCTTTGCTCTGCGATCACGGATTACAACGGCGCCCTGAACGATTACCTGTACGGCGTCAACGACCTGACCGTACTTGCCGGCGGCGCGGTGATCGACACACTGACCAACAGCGTGTCGATCCGCCAAGCGTTCCTGGCGGGTGCCGAGGGCGACGGCGGCGTGACCAAGCTGGGCAGCGGCACGCTCACGCTGACCGAGGATGTCGCGCTTACCGGCCGCGTCCACGTCGCGGAGGGCACGCTCGACGCAGCGTTCCTCGCGGCCCCCGACCTGACCGTCGACGCGGCGGGCTTGCTCGACCTTGGGCAGAGCGCCGAAGCCGCGCGCTTCACGCACGTCGCAGGCGCGGGCACGGTCACCAACGGCGCCTTCACGGTTGCCGGATCGCTGAGCGCCGGCGACACGCCGGGCGCGGCCGGCGTGTTCCATGCCGAAACACTGGCCTTTGAGAACGGCGTGACGCTGCATCTCGACTGGTCGGAGGCCGCCAACGATCTCTTTGCTGTCAGCGGAGCGCTCACCGGCGCAGCCGGCGGCATCATCGATTTCGGCCGCGAGGAAGGCGATGCGATCCCGGTTCCGATGACGGCCGTGATCGGCACCTACGGCAGCATCAGCGGCGGCTTCAGCGGCTGGAAAGTGCGCAATACCGGACTGCCGCCGCGTGTGGGGCTCTCCGCACGTATCACGACGGAGAACGGTGTGGTGACGCTCTCGGTCGCCAACAGTGGCCTGATCATGTTGTTGCGCTAATTTCTGGGAGAACGAACGCCTTTTACCTGTGCCGCCCAGGAGCTGCCCGTCCTGTTCCTTTACAACATCGACCCGGACTGGACGGAGGAGGAGGCTGAAGCGGCGCGTCAGGCCAACCGCAAGATGGCCGACGCGCTGCGCGTGGCGGGCCACCCTGTCGCGCACGCGGAGGTGACCGACCCTGATTTGCCGTCGCTGCTGGCGGCGCATTCTCCGCATGAGCAAATCCTCTTCAATCAATGCGAGTCCCTGCCGGGCGTGCCCCATAGCGAGCATGAGGTGGTCCGCCTCATCGAGGCGTCCGGTTTCACCTACACCGGTGCGCCGCCGGAGGCGCTGCGCCTGACCGGCGACAAGGCGGAGACCAAGCGCCTCCTCGACGCGCATAACATTCCGACGCCCGACTGGCGCGTGTTCGAAGCGCCCCGCGCCGACGGGTGGGATCTTTTTCCGGCGATCGTCAAGACCGTGCGCGAGCACTGCAGTCTCAGCCTGACGCCCGAATCGGTGGTGATGAACCGCGGTGAGCTTGAATGGCGGATCGCGCACATCCTGGAACATTATGAGCAGCCCGCGCTGGTCGAGGATTTTATCGACGGGCGCGAATTCCATGTGCCGGTCTGGGGCGACGGCACCCCGATGCTGCTGCCGGTTGTGGAGATGGACTTCTCGGCCTGCCCGTCGCTGCGCGACCGGCTTTGCACCTATGATGCGAAGTTCTCGCCCGACTCCCTCGAATACGCCGCGATCAACAGCCTGATCCCCGCGCCGCTCAATGAGCAGGAACTCGCGGCGCTGTCGCACGTCACGCTCACTGCGTATCGCGCCACCGGCTGCCGCGATTACGCCCGGCTCGACGTGCGCAAACGCGACGGCATCTTCTACGTGCTGGACGTCAACCCGAACGCCGATCTCGACGGCGAGGCCAGCATCGCCTGCGCGGCGGAATGCTCAGGCCTCTCGTATTCCGAACTGATGACCCGTCTGGTCCGGTTTGCCGCCCGACGTCACCCGCGGTTCTCCTAACCTAAAGCGGGCTGCGCCCGCAACCCAATTCGGTTTCACCACGTAGTCACGAAGGTCACGAAGAAATCACTGGTGATTTCAAAAACAAGGCCAACGAACATGAAGAGACTGATTCAATTGGCCGCGGCGGCGGCGATGATCGCAGGGACGGTCGAGGCGAAGGAGTGGCCCGGATTCGCGCGGGGCATGGGGATCGGCGGATGGCTGACTAACTACAAGCGGTTCAACGTGCTGCCGGAGAACCACCGCCTGCCGATCACCATCGGCGACTTGGAGCACTTCGACACGTACATCACGGAGAAGGACATCGCGTACATCAAAGAGATGGGCTTCGACCACATCCGCGTCGGATTCGACCAGATCGTCTTAGAGGAGGCCCCCGGCAAGTACCGTGAGCGGACGTTCAAAAAGCTGGACGACTTTGTGGGCTGGTGTGAAAAACACGGTCTCAACATGGTGCTGAACATGCACAAGGCCGTGGGAAACTATTGCGACATTCCCGAGAAGGTGAAGCTGATTGACGACAAAGGCCTTCAGGACCGATTCGTGTCGCTGTGGCTCGAAATCGAACGCCGCTACCACGACAAGCCTGCGATCGCATTCGAACTGTTGAACGAAGTCGTTAACGTGGAGCCCGCGAAGTGGAACGACCTCGCGGACCGCACGCTGAAGGATCTTCGCGCACAGAATCCCGACCGCTGGATTGTGATCGGCTCGACCTGCTGGAACTCAGCGGGCACGCTCTCCAAGCTTAAAATCTGGGACGACCCCAAGGTGGTCTACACGTTCCACATGTATTCACCGTTCGAGTTCACGCACCAGCGCGGCGTGCTCCAGGCCGGTCCGCTCTACTACAACCGCGTGATGGCGTATCCTTCCACGGACATGGAGCGCTACCGCGACTACAACCGCCTGCACGGCTCCAAGGACGGCGGCTACAAGGGCGTGACCGCTATCGACCGGAACTACTTGAAGGAGTGCCTGCGGGGCGCGCTCGACTTTGCAAAGAAACATCCTGACAAGATTCTCTGGAACGGCGAGTTCGGCACGATCCGCCACGCGCCGCCGGCTTCACGCGTCGCCTACATGCGCGACATCGTCTCCATCTGTAAGGATGCCGGCATTCCGTGGTGCGTATGGAACTATCTCTCCACGCCGAACGACGGCAACCGCTTCTCGCTCGTGGACGACGACACCCGCAAAATCCTCTCACCAGAACTGCTCAAGGCTTGCCTGGGCGAGTGAGCCCCGTTTTGTGCTTAGGACGCGCGAATAGGCCGATGGAACGGGCCGCGTCACGGACAAGCAAGGTAGCCGCCGTTCCATGCGCCAATCGACGGGATCACCACGCGGTCGTCTTGGATCGGCACATCGACCGGTTGGCACCGCAGTTCGTGCCACACGGCTTTCGTCGCGCCGGGCGCAAGGTTCCGCAAACGCAGGCGAACGGGACCCTGTCCGTCGATGCGCACGTTCAACAGCGCCACCGTGCGCAATTTCCCCGCCGCCGTCACGCGTGGCAAAACAAGCCCCACGAACGCCGACTCCACCACGGCGGGCGTTCCGCCCGCGCGCGCGTCGAGTTCGTCGCGCTTTTGCTGGACGACGGCCGACGTCACCGTGCAGCGGTTGAGCGCCAGATCGTCTTGCGTGAGTTCGCCACACGACGTGCCCACGCCAAACAGCACCGGCACGCCCGCGCAGGCGAACGCATAAAGCGGCGCAATCTTCGCGCCGCACGTGAAGCCCACCGCATGCGTCCCGCGGCTCGCCTGCGCATAGCCGCGCAGCACGGGTGCCGCCTCCGCAAGCGGGCGCATCATCGTGCGCGACGACAGTTCTAGGGGATCGTTTCCCGTCTGCGTCACAAGCCAACTGGCCGCATTAAGCCCGTACATGAATACCGTGAACGTTTCCACGATCACGCTCTGCGCCGAACGAGACCCGTAGGTCCGCGGCCAACTTTCCACTTCGGGCGTCCACACCTGGACGAAGGCCGGGTCGCCGACGGTGCGGCGGAACTGTGCCGCCGCCAAGCTCTTCAGAACCTGCGCGTTCGGGTCGACGTCATAGTATGCGCCGCCGCCGGGACGCATGCCCACGGGATGTCCGCTCGCCTTTTCCAGCGTCGCCAGCACGCGCACGATCATGCCCGTCGCCGTCATGCCATGCTGCAGCGCCATGCGCGTTTCCGGTGAGACGCGGTGAAACTCCTCGGCGACCGTCCGCGCAACGTCCTCCAGCGCCGCGATCGAAAAATCCTTCCACGCCGCCGCAACCGACGCGTCCTTCCCGACCGCCGCCGCCAACGACGCGCGCGTCCACGAGCCACCCGTCTTCGCGTTGAAGGCTTTCAGACACGTCGCGCACCAGCACCCGATGAGGGAACGATCCGTGGCCGGACGATGGTTTTCATAACGCAGGTCGTCATCGATCCAGACGGACGCCGGATGGAACCCCGCGTAGGCCTGTGCCGTTTCGCGCACATAGGCGAGGTAGCCGGGCTGGCGCGGACAATTGCAATAGCGGGCTTCAGCGCCCGTCGATCCCGTCCACCCCCCCCATGTCTTCCCCGAGCAGTCTTCCGTCGCGGAAAGCTCGTCGCCATGCCCGATCGTCGCCTGAAACTGAAGCGCCGGCGCAATGCCCCGCGCGCGCAGATCGGCGGCCGCCGCACGTATGATTTCCGCACGCCGCACATGTTCGGACACCGGCGGCACGCCAATGCCCGTGGAGAACCACACCTCGTCGCAGCAGCCCGGGTTCTCGAAGAGCATTTGGCGCGTGGCCGCCCAGTTCGTTGCGCTCAGCGTGTCGGGCGCTCGCAAACGCAGTTGCAACAAGGGCTCCCACGCTGTTTCTCCCTCCGCCGACGCGACCAGCACGAAACCGGCAAGCGCTGCGGCGCACAACCCAGAGATGCCCTTTGGCTGATACTTTGTCTTCATATTGCTTGTCCCATTCTGTCCATGAGGTTTTCAACAAGCCGCACACTTCGGGGGCAGTTCCGGGAGTAGAGGGTCGCTCATCCTTGAGCCGGAGTCAAGAGGCAAAGACTTCCGCGCCCGAGTGCGCAAAATGCTTCTGCGCATGCTCGACAAGGGGCAGAACATACGCTACGATAGGTGCATTAAGTTTCCGATAGTGACTGTTGGGATGTTTTGCGGATAGGGATCGTAGTCCGAGAGACGCCTTATTTTTTCACCTCACCTTATGCTCGTTTTCGCCAATCCAGCTTTTTTGTGGGCACTGACAGCCGCCGCGATCCCGCTGATGCTGCACATGTTCCAGCGCCGCCGCACTGTCGTCACGCCTTTTCCGACCCTGCGCTTCCTGAAGGCCGCGCAAAAACGCTCGTCCAGCCGGGTGCGTTTTGAAAACTTTCTGCTGTGGCTGCTACGCACGCTGCTTCTTTTGATGATTGGCTTTGCGTTTGCGCTGCCGGTGCTGCGTTCCACCACGGGCGGTTCATGGCTGAGCCGGACACGCCGCGATGTGGCGATCGTGATTGACGCCTCCTACAGCATGAATTACGAGCTGGACCGCGGCAAGGTCTTCGCCGTCTGCAAAGACGCCGCCGTCAGCATTGTCAACGGGCTTTTCGCCGGCGACCGCGTGTGCGTCTACGTGGCGGCCGATACGCCGATTCCGGTGATTGAAAAACCGACCACCGAACATGCAACGGTCGTGCAGGCGATTCAGGCCCTCGCCTGTCAGCACGGCTCCAGCAAGCTGGACGAGGTCGTGGCACTGGCCCTGCGTACACTCGAACAGCAGGACGGACGGCGCGAACGCGAGGTCTACATCCTGACTGACGGCCAAGCCTTGGCCTGGCAGGGATTCCGTGATGCCCCCCCGGAGGATACCGCGAGCGGTGACGCACGGTTCCGCATCACGCGCGAGCAACGCGACAAGGTGTCCTTCTTCGCCCTGCTGGCCGGCGCCCTGCAGCCTGATAACGCCTGCCCCACCGATGTCAAGGTCTCGCCCGCCCTGATGCTGGCCGGCCAAACCGCCCGCCTGAACGTCCGCGTCGGACGCACAGGCACCGCCAAGCAAGTCACGGTCGCCGTGGACATCGGTGGACAGGAGCGCGGACGCCGCAGCATCACGACAGAAGCAGACACCGAAGCCGTCGTCGATTTTGTGCTCGGCGGTCTTGAGCCGGGCGTGCATGTCGCCACCGTCACCACGCCGTTGGATGCGTTGCCGGAGGACGACGCCTTTCAATTCTTGATCCGCGTGCGCAAGCAGCTTCCCGTTCTGATCGCAGGCCCCCAGGACGCCACGCGCTACCTCAAGGCGGCTCTAGCCCCCGGTGCCGCCGACGAGAGTGTCAAGCAGACGGAAGCGGCCGAACTCGCGCAGATCGACTTGCGCGATTACCAGGCGCTGTTCCTCTGCGATGCCTTCCCGCTGGACGGCCAGACGATTCTGCGTGTCGAGGAGTATGCGAAAAACGGCGGCGTGGTCGTGGTGTTTCCCGGTTACCGCGCGGAAGTCAACGCCTATACCGAGTTGAAAGTCTTGCCGGCCTACCCGACCGGCACCGTTGACCTGCCGATCGACATGGCCGCGCGCCCGCTCAAGCGCATTCCGAATCAAGAAGGACAAGTGGTGACCTTCAGCCTTCCGCTGCCGCCGGGCACAGTGCCGACAGTGGCCCTCAAGCGAGCGATGACACTCGGTGAGCTTCAGGAAGGTGCAGCCGTGCTGGTTACGGCCGGTGACGACCAGCCCTTCCTGACAGGCCGTGCCGTAGGCCGCGGGCGGGTCTTTCTCTTTACCGTCGGTGCGAACCGTGAGTCGAGCACCTTCCCGCTCACCGCGTTCTTTCTGCCGGTTGTGCACCAGCTCATCCGTCAAGGCGCGGGCGCATCCGTTCAGCCGCCGCACCTCACCCTGGGCGCTCAACTGCCGGTCAACGAGGCGGTCCCCAACTACCGTGATGACGACGCGATCAGCATGCCGTCCGGCCTACCCTTACAGGTCAAGGACAACGGCAACCGGGCCTTCTTCATCGACGCCCTCACAGAACCGGGAATCTACACGCGCGCCAAGGCCGGCGCGGCAGAACCGGAGCCTGTGCTGGCCGTCAACACGGACCGTTCCGAATCGCGTCTGACCCCCGCGAGCGCGGACGAACTCGCCGAATGGACCGGTTTCAAAAAGTTGCTGAACGCCAGCGACCCCGAAGAATTACTGCGTCTGATTGACGAACACCGCAACGGGCGCTCCCTGGCGGAGGTCTTCCTTTGGATCGCGCTGCTGCTTACCCTGCTTGAATGGTGGATCGCCAACCGTGCGCTTCGTACCCAAACCGGCGCGACCGAGAAGATGCAGGTTGACCTCGCCGGCAAAGTCGTAACCTCCTGATGCTTCACCCCGACACCCTTTCGCACTTCTGATATGCCTACCGCAGAATGGATTTTTGAAAACAGCATCTCGGGCGCCATGATTCTTCTGGCGCTGGTGGTTTCGCTTGCCATCGTGGCCTTCACCGCATGGCGCTACCTGCCGCGCTCGTCAACCGGCTTCGCCTTGCTCGGCCTGCGCCTGCTCTTTCTGCTGGCCTTTTTCTGGGTGCTGCTGCTGCCAGGCAAGAAAAGCGCGCTCACCGAAGTCATCAAGCCGCGATTCATCGTGCTGCTGGACATCTCAGGTTCCATGAGCCAGAGTAACGACGAGAGTGCCCAGCGCACCCGGTGGGAAGCGGCCATGGCGCTGATGAACAAGGCTGACTGGGTAAAAAAACTGCGCGCTTCCTGCCTGCTTGAAGTCTATCCCTTCCACGCCGACCTTGACTCGCCTGTCGGTCTCGAGCAGCTCGGCACTATCAAACCTGAAGGAAAATCCACGCACCTCAACCTGAGTTTAAACCGGCTTTTTGAGCGCCTGCGCGGTCAGGAACTGGCGGGCGTGCTGGTGTTGACGGACGCGATCGACACGCGCGAGAAGAAAGACACCTGGGCCGAAATGAGTTGGCCGACACCCCTCTATGTCGCAGAACTGGAAAAGCCCGGCCTGCCCGACGACAAGCCCGACATGCGCGTGGACATGGTCGATACGCCGCGGCGCGCGATCGTCGGATGGGATACGGCAATGTCGGTCACGGTCGCCGGACAGGGCGGTAAGGGCGAACCCTTTCAGGTTCAACTGCTCAAGACCGGCAAGGAGATCGACAAGGTTGCGGTCCAGCTTCCTCCCGAGGGCGGCAGCCGCGACGTGCAATTCAAGCTTTCCCATCCCGAAGTGGGCAGCGAAACCTACACCGTGCGTATCCCGGTCCTGCCCGGCGAAGTGCAGACCAACGATAACGAACTCGTGGTTGCTGTCGATGTCCTGGACGCCAAGAACCGTGTGCTGTTCCTTGAAGACGTGCCGCGTTTCGAGAGCAAGCACTTCGCCCGCACGCTGTTCGCCAACAAGGACATCACACCGCTGGCGTTCTTCCAGATGCCCAGCCGGACCGCCCCCGGCACCAAAGAGTGGATCGCGTACGGCGACCGTCAAGGACTCGTTTTCGACCTTACGCCCGAACAGCTCAGCCTCAACAAGATTATCGTGCTGGGCGACTTCGATGCCGAAGCGCTCTCGGCTGAACACTGCCGTGCAATTCTTGGCTTTGTCGAAAAGGGCGGCAGCCTGATCCTGCTCGGCGGGCAGAAGCTGTGGGGTTCCGCCGGTATCGCTCAAACGGAACTCGCCAAGCTGTTGCCTTTTACACGCGCCGGTGCTCCGGCGCTGGAGGGCAGATTCAACGTCGCTTGGACCGCCGAGGGGCGCGCCCATCCCGCCCTGGCCAACAATCCCGATATGCCGGCCGCCTTGCCTCCTGTTCTCTCCGTCTTCACCGGCGTCACCCTCTCCGGCGGCGCGTTCGCACTGGCCGAGGCCCAGACCGACAGCGGCAGCCACCCGCTCCTGGTCTCGCGCGTCTACGGCCAGGGCAAGGTGCTGGCCGTGCTGACCGACTCGCTCTGGCGCTGGGTCATGCAGCCCGGCGATGACAAGCCCTACCCGAAGTTCTGGCGTCAGATCGTGCAGTGGATGTCGCCGTCTGAAAGCGACCTCGACAAGTATCATCTCGAACTCTTTACCGACGCCGGCACGATCGCCGTCGGCGATCCCGCGATCCTGCAAAGCCGTTTGGTCATCCCGCCTAACGAGACCCGCAAGAACTGGAAGGTGTCATGCGAGATCACAACGCCCTCCGACCGCATGATCCCGCTCACCATGTCCGGACGCACGATCCAAGCCTCGGGCGGCGCAGAAATCCCGGGCTACGTGGCCGAGTTCATTCCGAACGAGCCCGGTAACTACCGTGCCATGGCGACCGTCGAAATTGACGGCAAGAAGGTGCTGTCCACCCCGTGCCTCTTCACGGTGCGCGCGACCTCGCAAGAGATGGTGCTGAAACCCATCAACGACAAAGTCTTGAAGGCGCTGGCCCGCTCGAGCGGCGGACGTTACGGCACGCCGGATGAAATTGACGCCACCCTTCAGGAGTTGCGCGTCAACGAACGGCGCGAACGCAAACTCGAATACCATTCGCTTTGGCAAACCCCGCTCGTGCTGGCTTGTCTGATCGCGCTGTTGGCGATAGAATGGGTAGCGCGTAAATTGAAAAATATGTCGTAAACGAACGCAAGGAGACGCCATGCACGCCACACGCACTCTCTTTTGGACCGCAGCGCTGTTCCTCGGCATCTGCGCGTTACACCCCGCGCATGCACAGAAAACAGCTCCCGAAGAACTGAACCTCTTCAAAAACGGGCACTTTGACGACCCGACCGACCCGCTCAACCATTGGATCTACGTCTTCGACCACAACAAGCACTACCAGAAAAACCACACCTACGTGTCGGTGGTAGAAGACAAAGCCTCCATGCGGCCGCATGTGTTGCGTCTGGACGCCACGGTCCACACCGTGTGCATCAACCAGGGCGTGCAGGTTTACACAGCGCCTATCCGGTTCGACCCAAAGAAGAAATACATGATTTCGCTCTCGGCGCGGTCGATCGGCACGACAGGCGGACCGGGGCCCAAGTGCCGCATCTATCCGATCGGCTACCGGTGGCACCCGCGTGCGGTCAAAAGCAACACGCCCGCCTTCGCCGACCTGCGCGAAGCCGTGCGTTTTCAGGTCATCTACTTCAACAGCGCCGAAACCGGCGAATTTTCACATGTGCCGAAACAGTGGAAGCGGGTTGAGCGTGTCATCCCGACTTTCGGTCGATCCGAACTGCAGCAGAGCCATCTGGAGAACTGCGAATGGCTGATGCTCAAGATTCTTGCCCTCGACGCCACCGGCGTCGATAAATGCAACACAGGCTATCTCTACGTCGATGATGTCAAGATCGTTGAGATCGGCTTGGCCGATGAGGTCAAGATCACCGCAGGTGCCGCGACCAAGGGATTCGACGGCAAGTCATGGACGGGCAGCAAGCCGGGCGCGAACAAACCCTTCGTGCCGATCGGTGGTCCTAAACCCTCCCGCAAGACGAAGTAGCGCGTCTCTCCTTAGCGCGCCTCGAGCTTGACCCGCACCGGGAAATGATCGGAGTAGCCTGTCTTGAAGGCGTTGCCTTTGGTTTTGCTTCGCACAAAACGAAACGGAATCGGGATACCTTCCTCGTCGTGTTGTGCCGGTGTTTTGAACACGGAATACCCGTCCTTCGCCACGCGCCAAGGTGCCCCCGGATTGACACCGTCCAACATGCCGCGCGTCACACTGATCGAATCCATGACGTTCCATTTCTTGCCCGCCGCATAGTAATAGGTAGACCTGCTTTCCTTGGGCAGGCTGGCAGCCAGATTGAAGAGAAAACGGCCGTTCGAGTCCGCACGCACGCGTGTTTCGTCGGGTACGAATCCGGCCGCATCGACGAGTATCTGGGACTCCGGCGCATCGTTGAAATCACCGGCCACCAGCACGGCGGCGGCCGGGTCTCGCGTCAGCCGCGCATCCAGATACGCGCGCACGGCAACCGCCTCTCGCCGGCGGATTTCATCACTCTCCGCTTTCTTCCCGAGCTGTGATTTCCAGTGGTTGACCACGACCGTCAGGGCTCGCCCGTCGACACTGAACTCGCATGCCAACACCTCACGCTGGCCTGCGGCGGTTCGCAGCCAGTTTGTGGAGACCGGTGCCTGGCGTGCCATCACCGCCACATCGATACCCCGTTTTTCACGGCCGTCACGGTGAACGATGACCGGCAGCGCGCAGGCATGGCGCGACAGCAGGACTGCCGACAGATCCTCAAGCACGCGCCGGTTTTCAATCTCGGTGAGGCAGAGCACATCCGGCTTCATGCACGCAATGATCTCGGCGAGATGCTCCAGTTTCAGACGGTAACGCGAGGGGGTCCAGCGCATCCAGCCACGCGGTGTAAAGCCGTCATCCCCTTCGTTGTCGGGGTCGTCTTCGGTGTCAAACAGATTTTCGACATTCCAACTGGCGACGACCAGTGTCGGGGCGGCCCCTTGCGCGACGAATGCCATCCACACGGCAAACAACAGGTATACGGCCCTCATTCGCCGGCCTCCAGCGCGGGCGCTACGTCCAGCCGCATCGCCGCCTCGCCGGTGACACCGACGCCCATGCCGGCCAGCCCCGCGATCATCGCGGCGTTGTCCCCGCAGAAACGGGGTTCAGCCGTCAGCAGCGTTACGCCGGCGTCCGAGGCCACCTCACCCAGCCGTTCGCGCAGGCGGCGATTCAGCGAGACCCCGCCGCCAACCGCCAGGGCACGATAGCGGGAGCCGCGCAAGGCGCGCGCGCAGCGTTCAGCGAGCGCCTCCACGATCGCTTCCTGATACGCGGCCGCGATCTCCGCCACCTCGGCCTCGTCACGCGGCGGGTGCTCGCGCAGCCGGTACATCAG
>Ga0123328_1004204_pt1 | contig 11844 bp, 8 predicted proteins | sample BioC12SIPDNA_2_FD_89702 | JGI IMG/M metagenome (GOLD analysis project Ga0123328, IMG submission 89702) | Anaerobic biogas reactor microbial communites from Washington, USA - Biogas_R1_A C12 SIP DNA | ecosystem: Engineered > Bioreactor > Anaerobic > Unclassified | place: Washington, USA...
CCAGCAGCCGCACGCCGATACTCTGTACCATAGTCCCAGCCTCCTGTGCCGATGGTTCTTGTGCCACAAGTGCTATCGACTACAGGAGGCTTTCTTCATGGACCCTAACTGAACCGTATTGGGTCTTGCCCGCCGTGCGGATCGTCCCGATCCGTCGGCTACGATCGTCTCCGCTTCTGGAGACGGTCGATGAGTTTCTCGACGCGCATGTCGGCCAGGTCGGCCACCCAGTGGGCCAGCCACGCCGCCAGGCAGAGCAGGACTGTGCGGACGCCCGCCTCGGCGATGGTCGAGATGCCTGCCAGAAACGCTTCGAACTTGTCGAACATGAGCGGCAACGCCGCCAGAACACTGGCCACGAACCACGTGATGGCCGCGATGCCCAGCAGACGCGCCAGGATGTGAAGCCAGGGATAGGCCGTCTTGTCGCGAAGCTCGGCCACAATGTCGCGCCGCTCGAAATCCGTCAGGAGATTGGCCAGGCTCTCCTTGTGCGCATTCCACGGCCCGTGGTTCTGCGGGCCCGATTCCTCATGGGCTGCCATGGCGATGCCTCCTTTGTGTCCGACCCCCGCGACGTGACGTGCCGGCGCGACTACCGCCTCCTGGAATTCAGTATAGACATGAAGCGGATGTGTGCAAGGGGTCGGCTGCTCAGATCGTGTCACGACCCGGCCGCAACGCAGGGCAGGAGGTGCAGGGCAGGGGCGACCGCCTCCGCCAATGCAACAGGGGACCGCACGCGGCCCCCTGTTGAACCAGCCCCCACCTCCAGCGCAATGGCCCCATACAGGGCATTACGGAGGGCATGGTATGGCTCTCGGTCTAAAAAACAGAGCTGGGCCGAACCCCAGCGCATGTCCGGCCCAGCTCGAAATCGATTCACCCGATCCTGGTCGGCCTCTGTCGCCGACCGTCATCCCCCCTGAAGCCCCCGGAAGCCGCCCCAACCGCTGCAACCGTCGATTCTGGCTCCCTATCGGCCTCGTTGCACCACAAGTATAAACCACGCTCCGGCCACCCGCAACCAGGACAAGTGTATTTTTGTGGCAAAAACCATGCAACAGGCCATGTCGCGGAATACCTTGTGGCACATTGGTTTGCGGCCTGCCTGCGGGCTTTCGCGACGATTTCCGCAGCCCCCGTCAGTCTCTTCGGTTGACAGCCGTCATGACGCGGAGTATTCTTCTTTGAACCACCACGCTAAACCACCATGCGTGTCCATGGTACTTGGCGTCAGTCGTAAGGGGGGTGGGAGTTGTTGTGGAAAGACGTACTCTGGCGGATCTGGTGTGCGACGGGTTGCTGAGGCGGCTGGCCGACGGGCTCTGGGACGAAGGACAGCGCCTTCCGGTCGTCCGGCAACTGGAGAAGGAATTCACTGTCTCCCGCGTGACGATTCTTGCGGCCATGAAGCAGTTGGCCGATGAGGGGCTGATCGCCGTCTCCCCGCGGCACTTCGCCACGGTGGCTCCGGGCGCCGCCGACCGGGCAGCGAGGTTGCTTGTCGCGAGCCTGGCCGTGCCGGCCCACCGCCGCGTCGCCGTGCTGGTGCCCGAGGCGCATCTGCCGCCCAGGTTCACGTTCGGCCAGGCCATCGAAAGGTTTCTGGCGCCGGCGGCCGCCGACAGGAACATGACGGTCAAGGTCGTCCCCTGGCCCGCCAGCGACCAGCCGCGCTTCGTCGAGCGGCTGATCCGCCGCGGGTTCATGGGCGCTCTGGCCTTCGGTCTGAGTGGATGGCTTCTGCCCACGGTCTACGAGATGCGGCGGAGGTGCTTTCCGTTGGTCGTCTTCAACCGCCGCATGCCGGAGACCGACGTCCCGTCGGTCCTTCTGGACGAGCGGGGCGCGGTTCGCAAGATTGCCTCGGCGCTGGCTGCGATGGGCCACCGCAACATGTGCCTGGTGTACCTGGCCTTCGACGAGCGGCTCGGCGAGGCGCGACAACGCGCCGACGCCTGGGTCGGCTGCCTCGCCGAAGCCGGACTGCTCGGCGAGTGCACGATGCCGCTCTATTACGTGCGGCCGCGCGACGACGTGGACCTGTTCGCGCCGCTGCTGCGACTGGAGAATCGCCCGACCGCCGTCGTCTTCGGATACGGGTATCTGCTGGAGAGGTTCCTGATGGGACGCCGCGACCCGGGCCTGCGGTTGCCCGAAGACATGAGCGTGGCCACGTTCGACATGCTGTACCGGGTGACGCTGCCGTCGTGGTGTCCGCCGATGACCGCCCTGTACGACGACCCGAGGCGGTCGATCGAGTGCATGATCGAGATGCTCGACCGCATGTGGCGCGGCGACCGGCATCCGCCCAGCATTCGCGTTCCCATGGACTTACACCGGACCGACAGCATCGGCCCGGCGCCGCATTAGCGCTCCAACGCGGGATCGCGGCATGGGCATTCCGCCCATGCGTCCCACAGGCATCTTGCCCGTGGACAAACCGCGTTGTGCAGGACCAGGATGGCCCTGCGATTCACGGGGCAGGACGCCCGTGCCACGGTGGAAAGGCCTCGTGGCGTGGCAGTACGAAGCCGTGGCGCGTACCGGGCAGGGATGGAGACGTTCGCGTGACCAGGCACGACAAAGCCCAGAGCCTTCTGGAGCAACTGCTTCGCTGCATCGTCGCCGGCGACTGGGCCCCAGGCGACGAGCTGCCCACCGTGCGGCAACTGGAACGACGCCTTGCGGCCTCGCGCGTCACCCTGGTCGAGGCCCTGCGACGGGCGGCCGACGCCGACGTTATCCTGCCCAGGGCCCGCCGCCCCGCCGTCCTGACGCCCGACGCCGCCGAACGGGCCCGCAGCCTTCTGCGAGCCATGCGATCCGACGATGTGCATCGCCGAGTCGCCCTGCTGGTTCCCCAGTCCGTCCTGCCTCTGCGGTATCACCATCGCGACCTGTTCGAGGCCCATCTGCCGGCCCGGGCCGCCGAACGCCACATCGACATCCGCATCGTCCCGTGGCCCATCGCCGGACAGCAGGAGTTTGTCGAGAGGCTGATCCGGGACGACTTCGGCGCCGCACTGGCCATGGGCGTCAAGGCCGAGCACCTGCTCACCCTGCATCTGCTCCGCCAGCACCGATTTCCCGTCCTGGTCTTCAACCGTCAGGTTCCCGACCTGCCGTTTCCATCCATCGCGTTCGACGAGTACGCCGCCGCGCAACGCATCGCCCACACGCTGGCCGACCTCGGCCATCGCAACCTATGTCTCGTCTACCCAGCCTACGACGAGCGGCTGGGGTTCGGCGAGTCGCGCGTCAACGGCTGGATCGACTTCCTCCATGGCCAGGGCCTGCTCGATCACTGCGCCGTGCCCGTCTACTATGTCGCCACGAAGCAGGAGTCCGACCTTTTCGCGCCGCTGCTGCGGCTCAGGAACCGGCCCACCGCCATCGTCTTCGGATACGTCGGCCTGTGGAAAGAGTTCGTCGCGCGGCATCCGGCGGCCCCGTTCCGCGTGCCGCAGGACGTCTCGCTGGCCGTCTTCAACTACCACGGACACACGGACGAGCCCGCCTGGTGCCCGCCCGTGGCGGCCGTCATGGACAACGTCGAGCAGACCGCCGAACGCATGGCCGACATGCTGGACCGCATGCTCGGCGGCCAACTGGCCCCCGGGGATGTCGTGGTGCAGCTCCAGATGATGGCCGGACCGAGCATCGGCCCGGCGCCGCAATGAACGATTCAGGTCGGTGGCCGCCTCGGGCGGCAGGGGGGATGGACTCGCTGTGAAGAAGCCGGATCGAGCCGATACCGTTCTGAGATCCCTGCTGCGCGAGATGGCATGCAACCGCTGGCCCGCAGGCTCACGACTGCCTCCGGTGCGGCAGTTGGAGGCCGAGTTCCTGACCTCGCGGCTCACGATGCTCGAAGTCATCCACCGGGCCGAGGGCGCCGGACTGCTGACCGTCAGGCCGAGGCAGGGGGCCACCGTTCGTCCCGACGCCCCGCAACGGGCCGTCGCCCTCCTGGCCGCGCGACGCGCCGCCAATCGGGGAAGACGACTCGCCATTCTCATCCCCGACTACTACATGCCCGTCACATACTATCGCGAGTTCGCGCAGGGCCTCATCGACGCCGCCGTCCAGCAGGACATCGCCGCCGAAGTCGTCGAGATTCCCGTTTTCAACCAGGTGGGCTTTGCCGCCGAGTTCGCCTCGCGCGGATTCTCCGCCGCCGCCGTCCTCGGCTACGCCCAGAGCTACCTCGTCGCCGTCCACATTCTCATGCAGCAGCGGTTTCCCATCCTGCTGCTGAACCGTCGGCCCAGGTCGCTCGATCTGCCCTGGGTGAACCAGGACGAGGCCGGAGCCGTGTACGCGGCCGTCGCCCGACTGACCGCCCTCGGCCACCGCAACCTCTGCCTCGTCCGGCGGCCTCTCGATGTCGGCCCCGTTCAACTCTTGACACGCGAAATGGCCTGGGTCCGCACCCTGCGGCGGGCCGGCCTGCTCGGCGAGTGCGCGCTGCCGCTGTTCTATGTCCCCTTCGCCGACGTGAACCTGACCCTGGGCGGCCTGTTCAGTCACCCGCAACGTCCCACGGCCGTCGTCTTCGAAAACGGCGACCTCTGCGAGCGGTTTCTCAGGAGCCCGAAGTTCAGCCACTTGAGCATTCCCCGCGACCTGAGCCTCGTGACCTTCGACCGCATTCACGAGGACGGGTGGCTGGTGGACTGCCCGCCGGTGACCACCATCGAGCCCGACCGGCACGCCCTGATGTCCGCCATTGTCCAGCGGGTGGGCGAGATGTTCGCCGGAACCGTCAGGCCCGAGAACGGGCTCGTGCCCATGACGTTACGCGTGACCGACAGCATCGCGCCGCCGGGAGGACGATAGCCGTCCGCGGAAATGAGGTGTTTCGTGGCACGGGCATCTTGCCCGTGCGTGGCAGGACCATCCTGGTCCTGCGTCGGCCGTTCTGCCACGAGCTTGCCTGCTCGTGGGACGCCTGGCAGGGCGTCCTCAATCGCCTGCCGGGGGCCGCCGACGCCCCGCGCTGAGGACATGGGAGGGATGGGACCATGGGTAAGCCACACAAGGACGTGGCCGATCGCGTTTTCGAGGAACTGCTCGGGCAACTCGCCACCGGACACTGGCTGCCCGGCGAACGGCTGCCGCCCGTGCGCCGGCTCGAAGCGATGTTCCACACATCGCACCTGACCATGCTCAAGGTGCTGCGACACGCCGCCGACCAGCGGCTCGTGTCCATCGAGCCGCGACGCGCCGCCACGGTCCGCGAGGGCGTCGTCGAGAGGGCCGCACGCCTCCTGGCTGTCCGACAGGCCGACCTCCACAACCGACGTCTCGCCGTCCTGATCCCCGACCGCTATCTGCCGCTTCAACCCAACAACGTCCTCGGCATCACCGTCAATGTTCTCGTGGACGAAGCCCTGCGGCGCGGCTTGGCCGCCGAGGTCGTCCAGTGGCCTCTGCTCGACCAGGTCTCCTTCGTCCAGCGGTTCACCGCCCAGGGCTACGCCGCCGCGCTGGCCGTCAGCTTCCTCTCGGGGTATCTCACGACCCTGCACCTGCTCAAGGAGCAGAAGTTTCCCGTCCTGCTGGTCATGCGACAGGTGCCCAGCCTCGACCTCCCCTGGGTCATCCCCGACTCCTACGGCGCCGCGCAGCACATGGCCAAGGTGCTGGCCGACCTCGGCCACCGCAATCTCTGCATGGTCGGCCGGGCCCACGACACCCTTTTCTCCAGGTTCGATTTCCAGCACGACGGATGGATGGACTACCTCAAGGAATCCGGGCTCATCCGCACGTGCTCGTTTCCCTTCTACTACGTGCGGCTCTACGACAACGACCTGTTCATCGACCCGATCTTCGACCACCCCAACGGGCCCACGGCCGTCGTCTTCGAGGGCGGCACCCTCTGCGCCGACTTCCTCGGCAAGAAGCGATTCGCCCACCTCCGCATTCCCCAGGACGTCAGCATCTGCTCCTTTAACTGGATGCCCGCAGGCCCGCGAGAGGTCGCCGCGCCGCCGATCACCGCAGCCACGTTCGACCCCGCCGAGATGGCCCGGGCCATTATCGCCAGCGTCGAGGCCATGATCGCCGGTCACCGCGATCCAGGCAACGCCACCGTGCCCATGACGCTCCACGTGACCGACAGCATCGCGCCGCCCATGGGCGACCAAGTCCACATTCTCTGAGTGCGAGTACGCAGGTCGGGTCAATCGAGGTGATGAAGGTACGTAGGTCGGGTCAGTACCTAGGTCGGGTCAACAGCACGCAGGTCGGGTCAACAGACCCGACATCCCAACGCATCTGCCGGGTGCCATGCCTGCCCCGTCAGGCATGGGCAAGTCTCCGTGCCCTTCCGCGTGGCTGCCCCTCGACAGTCTCGGAACCTGACGGCCCCTCGACGGTGCTCGGGAACTGCGTCAAGCAGCCACCCTGCCGGTCCGGTCACCTCAGCGGCTTCACCGCGAGCCGACGATCTCCAGTTCCAGCCGGGCTCCCGCGCTGCGTGACGTGACCGTGTCCTCGACAGCGACCTTCAACGCATAGCGACCCGCCGCCAGATTCGTCGGCAGCGGCAGCGTCGTCCGCAGGAAGAAGTCCTGCCGTGGCGTGCGGCACGTGTCGTCGATGTTCTCGAAACTGTGACGCCACACGACGGTTCCCTGTTCGTTCTCCAGGCTCAGCCGCTGCGCCAGACGCACGTGGTGCAACCCGTCGCCTTCGCGGCGACTCGTGAAACGCCGGACCTCCGTGTACAGCAGCAGGCTCTGGCCGGGCACGAACCGGTTCGCCGTCGGCGGCGTGTAAACGCCGAATCCCTGGATATCGTTGCAGAACCGTACCTCGCCCAGCGCCAGCGGCGCCTCGGACAAGAGGTCCGACCGCACTTCCTCCATCGCGTCAAGCACCTCGCCGGCGTGCGTCGCCCGGTCGGTCCCCGGCGTCCGGTCGCGCGCCACCATCATCGTCCAGACCAGATCGCGCCACAGTTTCTGCTCAGCCGGCGGCAGGCCGGGAATCGCTTCCAGGCTCTTTTCATCCTGTCCGGCCGCGAAATACAGCAGCCGCAGCGTCCGCGCCACCTCCACGTCCGCCGGTCTCTTCGCGGCCATCGCCTCGTACCGCTCGATCAGCGTCTGGAGCGTCACGGCCTCGGCCGGCGTGGCCGTCGGCGCGACGGCTGTCGCCGAAGAGCCATCCTTCGCGGCGCCCGTCTCCGCCGCCACGGGACGCACCGCCGTCAGGCTCACTTCGCCCGCCTCACGCCGCGCCTCGCCCGCCGCCGGCGCGACCGGTGAAGGCGTCTGCCGGGTGCCGCCTGTGGCAGTCGGACCGCGCGGCGGCGCCTTGGTGCGATCGGCCATTGCGGCCTCCAGTTCGGCCACCTGCCGCGCCACCTCGTCCGGCGACGCCGTCGGACGGCCGCCCGTGGCGCCCTGCGACGATGCCGCCTCGTTGTCCGTGGCCGCGGCCGCCGACGGATTGGCCGCCGCCGAGGCGCCCGACTCCGACGACCCGGTCCCCGCGCCTGCGGGCGGCGCCTCGCCTGTCGGCGATCCCGGTTTCCACCGGCAACCCGGCCCGCACAGCACCAGCGCCGCCGCGGCGACAAGAACGATCCATGCCCGTTTTCCGTTCATGAGTTCACCTCGCAGACGCCGTTGCCCGACGCCCCTGCGACGACAACGCCAGCAGAAGCCGCTCCACGATCAGCCGATCCGGATAGCGGCTCGTCTTGGCCTCCAGATCGGCCACGAGCAGTCGCCGGTACGCCGCCACCAGCCGCTCGACCGGGAACCGCTCCACGCGCCGTCGCAACTCTTCCTGGTCCCGCGGATTCCAGGCATGCTTGGCCACGGCCGCGGCCATTCCGTCCCGATCGGCCGCCAGGCGCGTGTCCAGCAGACGCCGCAGCGTGCTCCGCAACGCTCCCACGAGCGCCGGAGGCGGCAGCCCCTCGGCCATCAACGCCTCGGCCACGCGAAGCGCCGCCGCGCGGTCGCCGTCGGCCAGCGTGTCGCACAGGTCGAACGTCTGATACGCGCTATACCCCATGCCCACGGCCGACACGTCTTTCTCGGCAATGGCCGGCGCCGCGCCGACGTACAGTTCCAGCTTCGCCAACTCCGCCGCGATCCCCGACAGGTCTCCCTGGCACAGGTCCGCCAGCAACTGGGCCGCCCCGGCGTCGATCTGTTTGCCGTGAACCGCCCGCGCCCGACGCTGCACCCAGGCGATCAGGTCGCGCCCGCCCCGTGGCGCCCAGCACGCAATGTCCCCGCCCAGCGCCTCGATCCGCTGCGACAGCTTCGTCTTGCGGTTCCACTTGTCCACCGTCATCACCAGCACCGACGACTCGCACGGACGCTCCAGGTAGCTCTCCAGCGCCTTGCGGTGGCGATTCAGAAACTCGCCCGCGTTCTGGAGCACGACCATGCGGCTCGTGACGAACATCGGCACCGACAGCAACGCGTCCATCACCACGCCCGCGTCGCGCTGTTCCTTGGTGAACTCCACGACCGCCAGCGACGCGTCCTGACCCTCGCACGCCTTGGCCCTCAGCGCGGCCACGGCTTCCTGCACTTCGAAGGCGTTGTTGCCGTAGGCCACGTAGACCGGGCCCAGCGGCGAGCGGGCGAGATGGCGTTCGAGGTCCGAGAAGTACATGATGGCTGGTCCGTGGGTCTGCCGGGTCGGTCGCGCAGGATGCGAGAGCGTGCTGCCGACCGTTGCTGCATCGTACTCGACGGGCGCTACGGCTTCAACTGCAATCGTTTCTGGATCGCCGCCAGGCGTCCCTCGTGGCCGCCGCCGCTGTCGAGCGCCTTGAGCCACGATTGCCGCGCCTCGTCGTGACGCCCCGATTTCCAGAGCAGGTCCCCGTGAAGCACCAGCGCGTCGCCGTCGGTCGGCGACACCCTCAGCAGCGTCTCCACGGCACGCACCGCGCCGTCGGCGTCGCCGCGCGCCGCCAGCGACCGCGACAGGCCCAGCAGCGCGTTGGTGTTTTCCGGCTGAAGCGTCACGGCCTTGCGGTACGCGTCCACGGCCGGGTCCCATCGCCGGCCGGCCGCATAGATGCCGCCCAGGTCCACCCACGCCCGTGCGTGGTCCGGGTTCAGCGTCGTCGCCCGCTGCAACTGCCGCTCCGCGTCGGCCCAGTTCTCCTGGAGCCGCGACAGCGTCGCCATCGCATACGCCCGCTGCGACTCGGCCACGGCGTCCTCCGACGCCTGCTCGGTCGTCGGCGCGGCCGCCGCCGGCGGTGTCTCCGTCGCCGCCGGACGCACGATCTCCAGCGACACGTCCGCCGACGCCAGGTGCCCGGCCCGGTCCAGCACCGTCACGCGCACCTCCACCGTGCCGCTCGTGGCTTCCGGCGCCGTCCACGTGTGCGACCCGCTGCCCGGCAGGTCGGCCGCAATCGGTTGCCACAGTGTCTGCCCGAAGGCCCGCCAGTCCAGCCGCGCCGGACGTTCGCCCAGGTTCGCGTCCGTCGCCTGCCACGCCAGGGCCACCGTGCCGGTTACCTTCGCCGGCGCGCGGGCTATGCCGCCGGCGGCCTCCGCTCCGAGCGGCGACGTCCACTCGACGCGCGGCGGCTCGGTGTCCACGATGATCTCCATTTGCGGCGCTTCGCCGCTCAGCGGAACGCCCCAGGTGTTGCCCCCGGCCTCCCGATGCGTGTGGAACCCGTACACGCCGTCGGCCGGAGCCTGAAACACGAACAGGCCCGTCAACCGCTCGGCCACGTGGTCCAGTTGCCACGTGCGGCCGCCGTCGGTCGTCACCCACAGCCCCACTCGGTCCGGCGGATGCTCCTCGTCCCACGTGTAGCTGATGCTGAGCATGCGGCTGCGGAGCAGGGGCGTCTCCGCGGCGGCACGCACTTCGCCGCCCGGCTCCACCCACTGGTCGCCCCGGCCGCGCGCCGGCGCGACCGCCTCCGGCGACGGTGTGGTCGCGGCAGCCGAAGGCTGTGCCGCAATAGTCGATGAGGCCGGCGACGCCGTTGGTTCCGACGCCGTCGCCGGCGCGACAACGGGTTCGGTGGCCACCTGCGGCGGCGGCACGGGCTCCATCCTGGGTTCCTGCGACGACGGGGCAGGGGAGGTAGCCGCCGCCGGCTGCGCCAGCGGCGCGCCGGTCGTCGGGGCTGCCACCGGCGCTGCCGTCGGCACCGCTTCGGCCGGCTCGGCGACGGGAGTCGGCGCCGGGGTCGGCGAGGGCGCGACCACCGGACTGGGCTCGGCCGCCACCTGCGCCGCCTCAACGGCCGCCACCGTCGTCCGGCAGCACGCCGTCGTCATGTTCCCCGCCATGTCCACAAACGTCACCGCGAAATCCCACGTGCCGGCGCTCAGTGGACCGACCAGCGAACTGCCTTCCAGGCTCGGCGTCGCCTCCTGCGGCGGCAACGTCTCCTTGCTCTGGCCCTGGGCGGCGGCAATTTTCACGCCGCCGATCGAACTGCCGCGGTCGCTGACCTGCCATGCGATCCGCACCGGTTCGTTTTCCCGGGCGGCCGACGCCGTCAGGCTCGCGACCTCCGGCGGCGACGTGTCCACCGTGATGAGCAGGTCCGGCCGCGCGCCCGGCAACGGATCCGCCCCGCGCGACGCCACGGCCTCGCCCCGGAAGATCGCCCAGTACGTGCCGTCGGTCACCGCGCGAAACTCCAGCGCCCCCGTCGGCAGCGTCCGTTTCTGGGTGCGCACCCACGTGCGACCGCGGTTGCCGCTAACGTAGAGCACGACGGCCTGGTCCCGTCCGGGCTGCACGCCCTCGCACCTCGCCGGATCCAGCGGCGCTCGCACTTCACGCGCATTGACATACAGGTGAGGCGCCGACGACGCATCCGTCGCGGCCGCAACCGTCGGGCTCGGCGTCGCCGACGAACCGGCGGGCGCCGTGCCCGCGGGCTCTATTGCCGGCATCGACCGGACGATCGGCATCAACTGTCGCGCACTCTCGTCGTCGGCCACCAGCGCCCCGCAGGGCCACGCCACGACGACCAGAAGAACGCTCCAGGGCCATACGACAGGTCGCAGATGTCTCATCGGTGCCCTCCGGGCCATTCGCCTCGTCTTTGCTCCGCAACCCGCGCCTCCGGCACGAGCCCATTCACGTTCTGGCGAACGTGCCGCAGGGTCCATGCGTCCCGCAGGCAGGCACGCCCGTGGACACACGGCGTTGCGCAGGGCCAGGATGACCCTGCGACTCACGGGCAAGATGCCCGTGCCACGGTGAAAAAGCCTTGAGCCGTTGCAGCGCTACGGGGCCATCCACTGCCGCAGCTTCTCCGCCGCCTGAACCATCGCCACCTCGCACGGCGGCATGTAATCGTGGTAGAAGGCTTCCCATTCCACGTTCAGGTACCCGGACCACCCGGCCTTCTTCAGCAGGGCGATGGTTTCCTCGACGGGCCAGTCGCCCGCCCCGATGAAGCACTCGTACTCTCCCTGCTGGCCCGGCATCGGGAACGCGTCCTTGACGTGCAGATACGCGATCCGCTCGGGTCGGAGGTGCCGCACGGTGGTCTCGGGGGTCTCGCCGGCGTGCTTCGGGCCCGCCACGTCCAGCAGGGCCTTGGCGTTGGGCATCGCCGCCAGGTCCAGCACGCGACCCAGCAGTTCGCCCGTGCCCCAGTCGTCGTGGGCCTCCAGGGCGATGTTGATCCCGGGGTTGGCCTTGGCCCCGGCCTGCATCACCCGCGCCAGCCGCGGGATCGCGTCCTCGTGCGTCTCCCCCGGCGTCAGCCGCCCGCCGAAGATGCGCACGTTCCGCGCCCCGAGGTCCGACGCCAGGTCCACAAACCGCTTCAACTCCTCGATGTTCCCCGCCTCGTCCCGATGGTCGGGC
>Ga0123328_1004206_pt1 | contig 11839 bp, 7 predicted proteins | sample BioC12SIPDNA_2_FD_89702 | JGI IMG/M metagenome (GOLD analysis project Ga0123328, IMG submission 89702) | Anaerobic biogas reactor microbial communites from Washington, USA - Biogas_R1_A C12 SIP DNA | ecosystem: Engineered > Bioreactor > Anaerobic > Unclassified | place: Washington, USA...
GCCGTCGGCTCCACCGCGAACATTGTTGCGTTAGGACTGCTTGAAAAACGCGGCCACATGCACATCGCATTTATTGAATGGCTGAAAATCGGTGCGGTCGTCGGCATTGTGACCTGTTTGATTGCGTGGGCGATGCTCACCTTTATACCGATGCCCCGTCCGGTGGGCCACCCTGTCGAAGAACGCGAAGTGATCGGCCCGTTGCACGAACCGCATCTGTCACCGAAAACGGTCCAGTGACTCCATGCTGCCATCGGCAATAACGAAAAAAATGCTCCTGGGCTGGGGCGGCGACGCCGTGTACGCGCAAGCCGAAAGCATGGTCCGCAAAGGGCTTGTCCTGAAGGCCGATATGCAGGGCGACCTGATTAGCGGTGTGATCGCGCGCGAGTCGTCGACCGAAATCTACTCCAAGCTAAAGGTGCGCCCCGACGGGACCATTGACAGTCTCTGCCCCTGCTCGACCAACCGTAACTTGGGGCTGGTCTGTCCGCATGTGGTCTCGCTCGGCATCACCTTGATGCTGCGCCATGCCGATCCGTTGCGTGAGCAGGCCTACCATGAGGAACAGCGTCGCGCGCGCCGTCTCGAGGCAGTCGACGCCTCAGCCTATATCCAGCGCGGCGCGCGCGGTGTTCCGGCCCGCGTACAACTGTCACTGCCACAGACCTGGACCGCCGATTTTTGGCACGGCCAGGTGGCCCTCCGGCTTCAGCTCATCGTGGAAGGATGTACGGTTTCTCCCGAAGCGCTGCCTCGGCATGTCGGCCTCGCGCTGTCAACCGAAGAAGATGCGCTCCTCGCCGTCTTGGAAGACATTTGCGAGGGCCCGCCGCCTGAGCGTTGCATGCTCGCCGCCGCCGACCTGCTGAACGTGCTGACCGTCGCTGCCCGCGCCCTCGTGCAGGTCGACGGCTCGGGGCCGCTCACCATCGAAAGCGCGCCAATGCCAGTCACGCTGCGTGTGGATCTGGACTCGGACACAGGCGAACTGTTGATCTACCCCTATGCGGTGCTGCCATACGCCCGCGAGGGCGAACTGCCGCTCTTTCTCGTGAACGGACGCCGGGGCCTGATTCTTGCGAACGGCCACCTGTGGCCGATGAAGAACGTGCTGCCCCTGCCCTATCACAGCATCTACCGCCAAGATGAAATCGTCACGCGCGACCGGGTCATCCACTTTCTGCGGCGCGACCTGCCCCACCTCCGCTCACTCATTCAGGTTGAGCTGGAACTGGAACCCGATCTCTTCGCCGTCAAGCCCGGTATCCCGGCGTTTCATCTGGAGCTGCAGGGCAGCGGCGCTTCGCTGCGCGCAACCGTGACCGCCGTTTACGGTTCGCACCGCGTTGCGGCAACCCAACCGGACACGGAGGCTGAATTTGCGCAACCGGATCCGACTGACATTCTGGCGTATCAGACGCGCAACCTGCCCGCAGAACAAGCGGCGCTCGCTCGCTTGGCGCGATTGGGATTCTCGGGGGAAGGCTCATCCGTCACGTTGGTCGGCACACGCGACGTCTTGAATTTCTTCGGCAGCGGCTACCCGTCGTTGATCCGCGCCGGCTGGAAGATTAGCCTCTCCAGCAAGCTGCTCAACTTGCTGGACGAGTTGCCGGTGGTCACGCCAGTGGTGCAGATCGCCGAGCAACGCGCTGGCTGGTTCGACGTCGGCTACACCTTCGACCTGCCTGGCCGCGGCGCCCTTCAGCCTGCGGACGTGCAGCGCGCCATCAACTGCGGCGATTCGTTTATTCAGCGTGAGGGCAAGACCCTGCTGATCGACCGGGAGGCCGTGGAAGCCATGCGCGCCGTCTTCACCGATTGCCGTAGCCGGGAAAGCGCTCAGCCGGGCCATTTCCTGCTGCCGTCGGTCTATGCGCCCTTTGTGCAGGCCTCGCTCAACGCCCTCGACGGCATCGACGTCGAAGACCCGCCGGACTGGCGAGAAAAGGCGGCCGTGCGTAACCGTGCAGGCAACCGCCGTTTTTCACCGGTCCCGCTCGGCCCTCTCGACAGCACGTTGCGCCCCTATCAGAAGGAGGGTGTCTACTGGCTCGCGTTTCTGGAAAACAGCGGGCTCAACGGCCTGCTTGCTGATGAGATGGGCCTCGGCAAAACGCTGCAAACCTTAACCTGGCTCAGCCTGCCGCGGTCCGATGCTCAAGCTGCCGGCAAACCGGCGCTGGTGGTCTGCCCCACCAGTTTAGTCGAGAACTGGAGCCGTGAAGCCGAAACTTTCGTGCCGAATCTACGGCGCCTGGTCATCAACGGCCCCGAGCGTGAAGCGCTTTTTGAAAAGATTCCCGAGAGCGATCTGGTGATCACTTCTTACGCCTTGTTGCGCCGCGATCTCGACGCCTACCGGCCGTTCCTTTTCTCAGTAGCCGTACTGGACGAAGCCCAGCACATCAAGAACCGCTCCACCCAGAATGCGCTCGCCGCGAAACAGCTCCATGCGGTCAACCGGCTGGTGCTGACCGGCACGCCGGTGGAGAACAGCGTGGCCGATCTCTGGTCGATCATGGACTTCCTGATGCCGGATTATCTGGGCGACTACGAAGCGTTTCGGAGCGATTATGAGCAGCCGATCGCTGCCGGCGAACGTGAGGGCGAACTTGCCCAGGCCAAACTGCGGCGCAAGATCCATCCCTTCCTCTTGCGGCGCTTGAAAAAAGATGTGGCCAAAGATCTGCCCGACAAGATCACCAAAGTCTCCTTCTGCACGCTGACGCTTGACCAGCAGCGCGTCTACAACGATCTGCTCGCCGACTCGCGCCGTAAGGTGGGCGACCTCGTCAGCGCCAAAGGTTTCGACCGCGCCCGCTTTGAGATCTTGGCGATTCTGATGCGTCTGCGTCAGGCGTGCTGCCATCTTGATCTGCTCAAGGAACACCACCGGCCGGGCGCGTATGAGGCCCCTTCCGCTAAGCTGGACGCCTTTCTGGAACTGTTGGACGAGGCCGTCGATGGCGGCCACCGCATCCTGGTCTTCAGCCAGTTTGTCAGCATGCTGAAACTGCTGCGTGAAGAACTGGAGCGGCGCAGCCACAGCTATTGCTATCTGGACGGGTCCACCCAAGACCGCCTGCAGCAATGCCAACGCTTCAATCTCAACCCCGACATCCCGATCTTCCTGATCAGTCTCAAGGCCGGCGGTACCGGTCTGAACCTGACCGGTGCCGACATGGTTGTGCATTTTGATCCGTGGTGGAATCCGGCGGTTGAGGACCAGGCCACCGATCGCGCCCACCGCATCGGCCAGAAGCGTACGGTCTACAGCATCAAAATGATCGCCGAACATACCGTTGAGGAGAAAGTTTTGGAGATGCAGCGCCGTAAGCAGGCGATCATCAACGCCACCGTCGGCGTCACCGATGAGGCCGTGATGAAGAAACTTTCATTCGATGACATCCGCGATCTGATTGGCCTTTCATGAATACGCAGAACACGCTAACGCCAGAGTTTCACGCCTACTTCATGCGGCTCGCCCTGCGCCAGGCCGCCAAAGCTGCGGATGCCGGCGAGGTCCCGACGGGCTGCGTCATCATCCGCCGGCCTGACTCGGCCGAGACCCCGCTCGCGTCGGTCCGTGTCTTGGCTCGCGCCCACAATCAAACCGAACTGCTGAAAGACGCCACGGCGCACGCCGAGATGATCGCGCTCACGCAGGCAGCCGCCGCGGCTGGAGACTGGCGTCTGACGGACTCCATCCTGTACGTGACCAAGGAGCCATGCTGCATGTGCGCCGGCGCGATCGTGCTGGCGCGCGTTCCGCAGGTGGTCTGGGGACTCTCTGATCCCAAGCGCGGCGGACACTCGGTCTTTTCGATCCTGAACCATCCCGGGCTCAACCACCGCCCCGAGGTGCAACCCGGCATTCTTGAGCCCGAGTGCCGCGCAATCCTGCAGGATTTCTTCAAAGAGCGCCGCAGTGATCTCCAGTCTCCCGAATGACCGCGAGCTGCTCCTCCAACTCGGTCAGTTCCCTGGCCCAGAAGGCGCGCGTCCCCCATTCCGGATGATTCTGACGAAACGCCGCGTCTCCCGCCTGGCGCGCGCACCAGGCGAGATAGTAGGTCATGCGCATCGCGCGCAGCGGCTCGATCAGGCGCAAGCTCGCACGGTCAAACGCCCGGAATGATTCATAGCCTTCGATGATCTGCTCCAGCTCGGCGCGTGCCGAGGCCGCGCGTCCGGGCAGCAGCATCCACACATCCTGAACGGGCGGGCCGTTCATCATGTCATCGAAGTCGATCAGAAAGAGACCGGAATCTGGTCGCTCCAACACATTGGTGTGCTGGCAGTCGCCGTGCAGCCGGATCGTCTCTACCCCGTCAAAAAGCGGCGCCACCGCATCGAGCAGATCCCCGCCAAACGCCTCAAGCCGCGCCGCCTCGCGCGGCTCCAGAAAATCATGGTCCAGCAGATAGTCAAGATCCGCCGTCGTTGCGTTGAGCGGATGCAGCGTGAGCCGTGCCGGAGCGGGCGCGCGCTCGCCGACGCGGTGAACGCGGGCCAGCAGCGCCCCGAGGCGGCCCCAGAGCGCATTGCCGGGATCGGCCGGCTCGACCGGCCGTCCGCCGCGCTGCGTGAACAGGGCGAACGCGATGCCGTCTGCATCGCCCAGCGTACCGCCTTGCGCGAGCGGCAGCGGCGCGATAACCGGAATCTCTTCATCCGCGCAGGCGCACACAAACGCATGCTCGTCAAGGATAGCCGCGCGGCTCCAGCGCCCGGGACGATAAAATTTCGCCACGACACGCTCGCCGTTCTCCATGCCCACCGTGTAGACCCGGTTGATGTAGCTCGGCAAGGCACGAATGACCCCCGAGCACCGCTGCCCGGTCGCGCGTTCCACAGCGTCCAGAACGGCATCCGGCAGCAGGCCTGAAAAATCAGCCTGCGCCCCCGTCTGCTCTTCTCCGGTTCCTTTCACGGGCGCGTCCTTCCGGCCGTCCGCGCGTTCTGCAGCATCGCGCGCATCGCCGCGACCCGTTCGGGTTGCGAGCCGGCCAGATTATGGGTTTCGCACGGGTCACTCGCCGTGTTATAGAGCTGATCCACATTCCAACTGCCGGTATCCTGCTCGCCTTTGACAAACGCGTCAGGATCACCCAGCCGTCCAGTGTCCGCGCGCAGCGGTCCGTCTTTGCGGCCATTCGCCGGGATAAATTTCCAGACGCCGTCACGCACCGACATGCGGGCGCCCTCCGCAATGAACGACGTGCGTCCCGCCGTCCCGGAATCCAGCAGGGCGGCTGATAGATCCATGCTGTCCGGCGCGTCGCCGTGTGCCAGGGGCTGCCCGCACAAAGCCGCAAAGGTCGCAACGAGATCGACCAGACTCACCAGCGCCGCACTTTGCGTGCCGCCCTTGACCCGTTTCGGCCAGCGCACGAGGAACGGAACGCGCGTGCCGCCCTCGTAGGCGCTGTACTTATGGCCGCGGTAGGGACCGGCGGGACGGTGCGCCCCCAGCTTTTCAACCGCCTGATCCTTGTACCCGTCGTTCAGGACCGGCCCGTTGTCGCTGCTCATGATCACCAACGTATCTTCAGCCAGCCCGTGTGCGTCCAAGGCATCGAGGATCGCCCCGACCTGGAAGTCGAACTGCACGATCGCATCGCCCCTGGGCCCCATCGATGTTTTGCCGACAAACCGCGGATGCGGCACGCGCGGCACATGAATGTCGTGCGTGGCGAAATACAGGAAGAACGGCTTGTCCTTGTTACGCGCGATGAACGCCGCGCCTTTCGCCGCAAGCGTGTCAGCCATCTCTTCATCCACCCACCGAGCCCTCTTGCCGCCGGCCATGTAGCCGATCCGGCCGATGCCGTTGACCACCGCAAAGTGGTGCCCGTAATCCCAGTCCATCTTGAGCTGCGACCGATCACGGCGTCCATCCAGTTCGCCAGGATAATTCTCCTCTTTCAACTTAAAGCTCACCTGAATCGGATCGTCGGGCTCGAGGCCCACCACGCGCTGGTTCTCCAGATACACGCACGGCGTGCGGTCGCCGGTCGCGGGGATCAAAAACGAATAGTCGAACCCGATCTCGCGCGGCCCGGGAACGACCTCCTTGTTCCAGTCGGTCAGTCCCGGTCCGGGGCCGAGCCCCAAGTGCCATTTGCCGACCACGCCGGTCACATAGCCCGCGCGCTGAAAAACGGCGGCCAAGGTGGTGCGGCCCGGCTCGATCAGCAGTGCGGCATCACCGGTGGCGATCCCGGTCCCCTTTCTGCGCCATGCGTATTCGCCTGTGAGCAGCGCGTAGCGCGTCGGCGTGCAGGTGGCCGCAGAGGCGTGCGCATCCGTGAAACGCACCCCTTCGCGTGCCAACCGGTCCACCTGCGGGGTCTGCACCGCGGTTGCGCCATAACACGAAAGATCGCCCCAGCCCACATCGTCAGCCAGGATGACGACCACATTCCGCGGACGCGGCGGGCGCCCCGCCGCGGGCACGGTGACCTGCGCCTGCAGCCGCCATGCGGTGAGCCCCATTCCGACGGCCATCGCCGTCCATGCTGTCCGCATCATGCCAGCCTCCCTGTTGTCGCGCGTTTCATGGCTCGACGCGTCCCGCCGGGGGCCGCACAGCCTCCGGCGAGCCCCCTTCATTCAGTCGCCGCTTGAGCCCCATGCCTTCCAACACCCGTCCCGCATCCATGTAGAGATTGGCGAGCCCGTATGCAAATTCACGGTTCTGCCACGCGGTCACCCGGCAGGCCTGTTCCGCCAGCGCCAGCGACCGGACCATATCCCGGTCTTTCCGTTGCTTGGTCGACAAACAGGTGGCATACCGGTACAGCGCCTCCGCGTGCTCGGGCTCCCGCCGCAGAATCTCTTCGTACTGCCGGTCGGCCTCCGCGTACTCGCCGATCGCTGCCGCCACCTGGGCCAGTTCCATCCGATAACCGATCTGTCCCGGCGCCGCTGCCACCGCGCGCGCGAAGTGCAGGTAGGCGGTTTCGTTGTCGCCGCTCGCCCGCAGGCAGAACCCCATACCGTAATGCGAATGCGCGGAGCCCGGCGAAAAGGAGAGCAGATTCTCGTAGCACTTGAGCCCGCCTTTAAATTCACCGATCGCGATGCGCCGCCGCCCCTCCAGTTCCAAACTCTCGGCCAGACGTGTCAGCAGCGGATCACGCACATTGAGCTTCGCCGCAGCCCGCGCGTCGGCCAGACCGGCCTCGCCCTGGCCCGCCGCCGTCTGCGCCAGGGCGCGGGCTGACAGCGTGCGTGCGTCCGCGCAAAGCAGCGTTTTGTCACGGATCGCCTGGTAGACGCCCACGTCCATCTCGCCCGGCAATAGCCATTCCAGCGTCTTCTGCCGCACAGGTTCAAGCGCGTGCGGCGTCAGCAGGCCCTCCGGCGCCCCGGTGCCGAACACGACCCGCGGCACGCGCCCAGCATTGGCGCACCCGCTTTCAAAACCGGTGCGCTCAAGCCACGGCACGACGCCTGCGCCGTCACAGACCATACAGGCCAGCGCTTCAGGCAGAGCGAGCACGCCCGCCCTGGCAAAATCGCGCATGACCGGCTGACGTTCAAAACACGCCAGCATCTGATCGGCCGGACTCTGGATCATGCCATTCGACCCCACCAGCAACCAGTCATACGCCCCGGTGCACCAGAGCTGCATGTTCGGGAAGACGCGCGCGAAATCACGGGTGACCGCAGCGAAACGCCGCGCCGAGAGCGCACGGCCATCCACGTGCAGCGCCACCAGGCCGCCGGGCGCGAGCGCCGAGCGGCAACGGGCGAACAATCCGGCACCGTACGCCTTGCCGGTGCCACGCATCCACATCGGCTCACCGGCGAGCACAATCAGGTCGTACGCCTGAGACGCCGCAAGACGCGCGCGCTGCCGGAGCACACGCGTCACGTCCACCGGCGCACCGGCGAGATGTTCATCCGCAGCGAGCGCCAGCTTCAGCAGCGCCGCGTCGCATCCGCCGACCGCAAGTTCCTTTACGCCGGCACGCGCCAAGAACGGCAGATAGAGCCCCGCCTCAGGACCGAACAGAGCCGCCCGCGCGCACGACGGGTGCAGCAGCAGCGGCACATACGCCGTCAACGTGCGCGCCGTGTGGAAACGATTGCCGAACAGCACCGGCCGTCCGTCCTGCGCGAAGACAAACCCGTAATCTGAATCTTCATAGGCCGCGACCGCATGGTGCCGTGTCTGGCGGACAAACACGGGCTGACCGCGCGCGAAGCCGCTGTCGCGATGCACCAGCCGGCTGAACACCCCGGCGGCCAGAGCCGCGTCCAACTCCGTCGGGCCGACCCCAAAAAGGGCCAGCCCAACCGCCAGCACCGGCAGCATCGACCACACCCCGCGCGCCAACACAAGGCTGGCGAGCACACCGAACCAGAGCGCCGCCCCGCGCAGCAGCCCGAATCCCAACCACGGGATCAGCGTCCCTTCCCCGATGCCAAACCCGACACCGGCCGGCAGCAGGACCAACAGCACGCCCAGCGTGATCGCCGTCCCGGGCCGGACGTCGGGTGCCTCCTGCCGGAACATCTGAAGCGCAACCCGCGCGAGCGCCCCCACCGCCAACGCCGACACTCCTGCATAGAGCAGGCCCGTTCGGAACAGCAACGACACATATTGCGTCTCGCGCCGCGTCATCGCATTCAGCACCGTTTGCCACGACACGACAAGTCGGGGTGTACAGGTCCCCTGCACGATCACGCTTGCGGCCAGTGCCAGAAAGAGCAGGCTCAGCATCCCGCCGCCGCGTATCCGTCTGCGGCGGCAGGCGAGCGCCGCCGCGACATATCCCAATGCCAGCCCCGCAACCGTGCAAAGCCAAAACATCAGCCCCGTGTGCAGCGTCCGTCCGGCCGCCGCGTCCATCGCTCGCGACCCCACCGCCAGCAACACACCCGTCATCAGACTGGCCGCCACACAGACGGCCACTCGCCAACTTGCTGGATCCACCCGGATTCCTTTCATGGACACACTCATCCCTTCACAGCTTCATCGTCGGCTCACCCGCACCCTGGACTACCGCGACACGCCCATACGGCAGCGCAATGCCCTCCCGGTCAAACCGCTCCTTGATATCCCGCAACAGCGAAGTACGCGTCGGCAGAAACTCCTTCCGGTCAACCCAGACCGCGACAAAGAAATCCAGCGAGGCGCCGCCCACCCGCTTCAGCGCGATCAGCGGCTCCGGCTCGTTGAAGCACGACGGGTTTGCGATGATGACCTCGCGCAGCACCGTCATCACGCGGCCCGGCTCTTCCTTGCATGCCACACGGATATCCAGATCGATGCGCCGGATCGGATAGTGGGTCAGGTTGATCAGCTTCGATTTTGCGAGCATCTCGTTCGGGATGCGGATGACCCGGTTGTCGAAGGTGCGGATATACGTGGAGAGCATTTCGATGCTGTGGACGGTTCCCGTTGAGCCGTCGACCTCGATTAAATCACCGATCTTAAACGGGCGTTCCAGCACCAAGAACAGCCCGCTGATCAGGTTGGACAGACTGGTCTGCGACGCGAAACCGATGGCCACGCCGGCCACGCCCGCCGCGCCCAGCACCGCCGTGATATCCACTCCGGCCCCTCGGATCAGGGAGACCACAAACAACACAATCAGCAGAAATTTGAATCCCTTGGAAAACGCGCGCGCCTTGTCCGCGCCCAGTTTACGGGAAAGTCCGGTATAGAGCAGGCGCGACAGCAGAGAAGAAACCCAAACGCCGAAAATCAACCAGGCGCAGATACCCAGGAAGGGCAACGCATAATCAGTCAGCGCCGCATTCAGCTTGGAGGTGTTTACAGTCACAGGCCGTCATCCTGTCAAAAGGGTTGCTTGAATATGGCATCGGCGATCACGCGCGCCGTGAGTCCGGCCGAAGGCGCCACGCGAGGCTCGGAGATGAGCTTCGCCCCTCTGGCCTGTTCGGGTGCCATTCGCCCGAACGTGACCGATGCCGGAAAAATGCTGCCTGTGTAACCCAGGCGGCATTCATTGGTCCACAGCTTCCCGTCCGCAGTTTGATACACGCTCATGTGCCGCACGCTCAGCAGAAGCTGTGCGAAAACCAAAGCCTCGTGGGTGTGGTTCTCAATCAATACGGGGCAGATGGCGCGTCCCTCCACATCGGTCAGGTCCGCCGTCTCCTGTCGCGCCCGCGTGGTTAAAGCATAGCCGATCTCGCCCTCCTCTGAGGGATGGCCGAACCATGTTTTGGATAGCAGAGCGGTCGGGTAGTCGCCTAATTCAATGCGTCGAGGCGTCTCGGCCTGCACGCGCACCCACACAGGAATCGTCACGAAAAAGAGGCCTTTGTGACGCGGCGCGATCTCGATGCGCCCTTCTGGGCGGCTCACCACCGACCGGTCCGGCAGCACCGGCACCAACCGCACCGCAGCGGCATCTGGCGGCGTGACGAAACGCTGCCATTCAACGCGGGACGGCTCCGGGCCGCACGCGCGCAGTGACGCAAATTCGTTCTGTGCCTCGTGCCGGAACGCCGTTTGCCAGCCCTGCGGTATCCGCTGCAGCCACAACCTCAACTGCGCCATCGCGCAGGCGTAGGTCACGCCGACCTCACACGCATACTGGTTCCAATCGAACTGCATGTCATGAGTATAGCAAATCCACTGCGTGTCGCACATCGTTCAATTTCTTCCTCGTAATCTTAAAGGTAGAACTTAAAGCATGCTGAGTGTTGCGCAAACGAGTACCAATGTGAGAGAGTGTTCCAATGAGACGGAAGAAACAGAGCCCCGAAACGAAGATACCGACAGCCACCGACGCGATTTTGGAAAGCATCTCAGATGGTGTGTTCACGGTGGATGACGGGTGGCGTGTGACTTCGTTCAACCGGGCGGCGGAGAAGATCACGGGCGTGTCGCGTAGGGAGGCTATCGGCCGTCCCTGCGCGGAGGTGTTCAGGTCCAGCCTGTGCGGAGCGGAGTGCGCGCTGCAGAAGACGCTGAAAACGGGGCGGCCGGTCATCGGCAAATCCGCGTACATCGTCAATGCCGATGGTGATCGGATACCGATCAGCATTTCGACGGCGGTGCTCAAGGACGAACGGGGCAAGGTCATCGGCGGGGCGGAGGTTTTCCGCGACTTGTCGGAGCTGGACGCGCTGCGTCAGGAACTGCAAGGGCGTTTCCGTGCGGGCGATCTCGTCAGCCGCAGCCCGGTGATGCAGCGCCTGTTCGAGGTGCTGCCCGCCATCGCCGCCAGCCCCAGTACGGTGCTGATTCAGGGCGAGACCGGTACGGGCAAAGAGCGGGTGGCCCGGACTCTGCATGCGCTGAGCCCTCGCAAGGGCGGCCCGTTTGTGGCGGTCAACTGCGGTGCGCTGCCGGACACGCTGCTGGAATCGGAGTTGTTCGGCTACAAGGCGGGGGCGTTCACCGGCGCGGCGAAAGACAAGCCGGGGCGCTTCGCGCTGGCCAAGGGCGGCACGCTGTTTCTCGACGAGATCGGCGAGGTGAGCCCGGCCTTGCAGGTGCGCCTGCTGCGTGTGCTGCAGGAGCGCGTCTACGAGCCGCTCGGGGCAACGCGCCCGGAGACGGCGGACGTACGCGTGATCGTGGCTACCAACCGGGATCTGTTGGCGCTTTGCCGCGAGGGGGCGTTCCGTGAAGACCTGTACTACCGCGTCAACGTAGTGCGCGTAGAACTGCCGCCGCTTCGCCGGCGTAAAGAGGACATCCCGCTGCTGGCGGAGCAGTTCATCGCGCGGTTCAACCGTCTGCAGGGCAGAGACTTGGCGGGTATCGACAGCGAAGCCCTTTCCCTGCTGATGGCGTACGATTGGCCCGGCAATGTGCGCGAGTTGGAGAATGTGATCGAGC
>Ga0123328_1004213_pt1 | contig 11817 bp, 10 predicted proteins | sample BioC12SIPDNA_2_FD_89702 | JGI IMG/M metagenome (GOLD analysis project Ga0123328, IMG submission 89702) | Anaerobic biogas reactor microbial communites from Washington, USA - Biogas_R1_A C12 SIP DNA | ecosystem: Engineered > Bioreactor > Anaerobic > Unclassified | place: Washington, USA...
CGCGCCATGGCGGATGCGTACGCCGCCGCTTCCGGCGGCCGCGACCTGGTGCGCGACGCGCTGCTGATGACGCTCGGCGAGCGTGGACGGGAACGCGAACGCGCGGCGGCGGTCAACCGCTACCGCGCGTTGTGCCGCGACCGCAACGCGGAGATCGAAGATGATTTTTACCGCGCGGGCAAGGAGCATTTCGGGCCGGACGCCTGGATCGTGACGCACGCCACGTGGACGCCTTATCCCGGCGCGCAGGAGTTCCGCAAGAACGGGCTCTCGTGGTGGCACGCGACGCGCGATGTCGGGCAGAGCGATGAATCGACGCCCTACGCATGCCGCACGTCGCTGGCCAAACGCTGGGGCTATCCGCTCTGGTACAACCAATACTATGCCAAAGAGCCGGAGCCCTACATCGGCGAGCTGTGGGCGGGCGCGCTGAGCGGCGGCCGTTTGAATGTGCACCCGCTCTATCCGCGTTCCGACCTGCCGCGCTCGGAGCGCAACGGCCGCTTGATGCGGAGCGGGCTGATGGCCGGCATGACGCGGCTGCGCATGCTGGACGAGGTGAGCGGGGCGCCGTTGGCGTGTCCCGTGGCGGTCGTTTTCGGACACGCCTGCGCCATGAACTGGACCCATCCCGCCTACAACGACGTGGGGCTGGGGATCGCCTCCGCGCTCAGCGCCAAAGGGTTTCCGGTCGATCTGATCCCCTCAAGCCTGGCGGCGTGCGGCGCTCTGACCCTCGATACGGATGGATCGGTGCGCCTTGGCGAGCAGCGCTACCGGGCGGTGGTCCTGCATCAGCCGGAGTACGGCGGCGACGCGGAGCGCGCCTTTTTCCGGCGCGCGGCGCAGGGCGGCAGCGCGCTGTTTCGGGTGGGGGACTGGCTGTGCGACAGTCAGGCGCGGCCGTATGCGGACGGCGGGTTGCCGCTCGCGCCGGAGCGCGTGTTCAAGGACGGGGCCGCCTGCGTGGAGCCGGTGCTGCGCGCACTGGCCGCAGCCAACGTTCAGCCCGTCACGCCATGGACGGCTCGCGCGCAGCGTTGGGGACATGCGGGCGGGAAGCTCGCTGCGCCGCCGGTCGAGGGCTTCACCGTGTTGACGGACGGGACCTATATCCGGGTGGCAGGCGCGAGGCAGGCGGAAGGTGATCCGATTCAAGAGCGTTTCTCATGGCAGGGGCATGACCTTGAGGTCGATGCGGTCGGCTTGGTCGCGGTCCGCTTCGCGCCGGACGGCTCGCTCGCCGCGTTTGCGGCGGGCGGGTTCAAACACCTGCGCATGGACGGACTGGACGTGACCGTGCCTGAGCGCGTGGACATCGCGTTCAAACGGGGCGAGGATGGCCGTGTGCGCGGTGTGTGGCAGGGGGCACAGCCGAGCCTGCCGGACGGCTTGCGGGCCTTCACGCGCCAATGGACGCGCCTGCCCCTGCCCGCGAGCGAGGGCGTCCCTCAATGAACGGCAGAGTGATGCTTCAGTGACGTTTGCTCATCTCTTCGAATTTGCGGCGGATGCAGGTGAGAATCGTGACCGCGTTTTCAGCGGGGCTGTGGTAGTAAACCTGCCTGCCGTCACGGCGTGAGCGAATGATATCCGCGAGTCGCATCTTGTTGAGGTGCTGGGAGACTGCCGCCTGCTGGCCGCCGATTCCAGCGACGATCGTGCCCACCGTGCTTTCGCCGTTGAGGTCGATGTATTCGAGTATCCTCAGGCGCTGCGGATGCCCGATGATCTTGATCGTTTGCGAGACCTGGGCCATATAGCCCGCCGGCATCGGAGTGGTTTTCATCGCGGCCTCTTAGATGAAAAGCGTGTTGTGGCTTCGCTTGGTCATCTCAACAAAGCTGGCGACGCCGGCGATCTCGTCAACCTCGATCAGCTCGGAGCGCGTGATGCCCATGACGCCCATCGCCATCTCGCAGGCTACGAACCGGACGCCCAGTTCGCGGGCCTGTCGGATGAGGTCGGGGAGCGGGGTGACGTTCTGATTGGCCATCACCCGCTTCATCATCAGCGTTCCCATGCCGCCCATGTTCAGTTTGGATAGCGTCAGCTTACCGGCCCCCCGCGGCATCATCCAGCCGAACATCCGGGACATCAGCGTCTTCTGGGCCGGCGGCGGGGGGTCTTTTCGCAGGACGCTCAAACCCCAGAAGGTAAAGAAGATGCCAACCTTAGTTCCGGAAGCTGCCATACCGCAGGCGATGATCAGTGCGGCCATCGCTTTGTCCAGGTCGTTACTGAACAGCACGATCGCCGCTCCGTGTCCGCCTGCGGTCTCCGTTGGCGTGGAAGCATTCGCAGGGGCCGTTTTACGGATCACAGCTTCCAGATGTGTGTCTTTCTTTCCCATGCCGACCAGTTCGTTGCCGGTCGAGGCGATCCAGTTTTTCAGGTCTGGTTCGAAGGATAGCTGCGCCAGCAGATGAAGGGTCTCGCCGGCGGCCCGCGCGTCGAATGCCTGTTTGATCCGAACCACCGGGCCGGGGCATGCAAGGGCGCGGACATCAAGGATCTCTGCATCGGCAGCAGGCAGAGAGACAGTCTCAGAGGGGCAAGACGACGTCTTGGCTTCCGGCGCAAACGGCGCGGGATGAAAATACTTCCAAGTCAGAAAGCCGCCCGACAAGGTGCTGGCGCGATAACCCTTCTGTCTCAGAATCCGCTCTGCGAGATAACCGCGCAGCCCGACTTGACAGACGGTGACGATATCGCGGGTCGCATCGAGTTCCTCCAGGCGGCCGCGGAGTTGGCCGAGCGGGATATGCGTGGCGTCGGGAATGGTTCCCAGCGTCCTTTCGTCCGGCTCTCGCACGTCGAGAATCAGGGCGTCGGCGGGGATCGCATCGCCATGTGTCAGGCGGGTGTCGCCGCTGAGCACGTTGTCGGCCATCATGCCAAGGAAATTGACCGGGTCTTTGGCCGAGTTGAACGGCGGCGCATAGGCGAGTTCCAGATCGGCGAGTTCGGGTGCTGCGGTGCCGCAGCGCATCGCGACGGCTACCGTGTCAAGGCGTTTGTCCACGCCTTTGTGACCAACCGCCTGCGCACCGAGGATCTTGCCATCGGGAGCGAACAAGAGCTTGATGTGGAGTTGCGCCCCGCCGGGGTAATAGGCAGCGCTGGAGGTGGGGTGGTTGTAGATCTTGTGGTAAGGAAGCCCCAGTTGTTTCAGACGGCGCTCGGTGAGCCCCACGCTGCCTGCGGCCAGTGCGCCCACTTTGAGAATAGAGGTTCCTGTGCTGCCGCGGTAACGTGAAGCACGTCCGGACAAATTATCTGCGACGATGCGCGCCTGTTTATTGGCGGGGCCGGCTAAAGGAATCGCTGTCTTGCCGCCGAGAATCGGATCGGAGACTTCGATCACATCGCCTGCCGCATAGATGGAGGAATCGGACGTCCGCAGCGTTTCGTCGACGACAATGTGGCCGCGGGGGCCAACATCGAGCCCGGCCATTCGGGCCAGTTCAGAGTTCGGCTTGACGCCGACACTCATGACCACAAGGTCTGTCAGCAGCTTTTCGCCATCGTCCAGCACGGCGCAGAAGGTGTCCTCCGACCTCTCGAACGCCACAACTTTACGAGCCAGCCGCAAGGCGATACCCGCTGTGGAGAGTTCCTGCGCCAGCGGGGTGGACATCTCCTTGTCAATCGTCGGCAACACCTGGTCGGCCAGTTCGACGAGGGTCACGTCGAGCCCCCGCGCGTTGAGGTTTTCGGCGGTCTCAAGTCCGATGAAGCCCGCTCCGACAACCACGGCTCGGCGGGCTCCGCCGGTGATGGCTGCATTGATCTTGTCCATGTCCGGAATCGTCCAGAGCCGCATGATCCGCAGATCGTCAGAGCCGGGAATATCCAGCATCGCCGGGGATGAGCCCGTGGCCAGAACCAGATTATCATAACGCTCCCGGTACGTTCCTGACGGCCCTTGGATCGTCACCTCCTTTGCGGCGCGGTCGATGGCGGTCGCCTCGCAATTCGTTCGGACGTCCACATTGAACCAGGCTTTAAACTTGGCCGCGGGCATCACCAGCAGCGCATCGCGCTGGGGGATGACGCCGCCCACATGGTAGGGAAGCCCGCAATTCGCGTAGGAGATGAACGCGCCGCGCTCGAGCAGGACGATCTCTGCCGACTCGTTCAGTCTGCGCAGCCTCGCCGCGACACCCGCACCGGCAGCCACGCCGCCCACAATGACTGTCTTCATGTTACACCCTTTCACCCGAAAAAGCCGATACGTCAAAAGCGGGGCAAGTATATATCATAAAATCATGATATGTCAATATGTCACAACGCATGCTTGTTGCGTGGGCCTGGAGACGGTAAACTGAGCCGCACATGAGCATAAGAGTGAAGCATGGCGAGAACAGGGTTCCGATCACGCAGCAGGTCGAGTATCCAGCGACGTTTCATTTCCGTGTGATCGCGGAAGCATCGACATGCTCGGAGCCGCTACTTGCGGCGGTTCTGACTGCCTTCCGGGTGGTTGAACCGCTGTCGGCGTCGCGCACGTCCTCCCAAGGCCGCTATCACGCCTACAGCGTCTCGGTCGTGATGCAGACGCCGGATGAACTGCGCGCGCTCGATGCGGCGCTCAAGCGGGTCCCTGGCGTCCGCATGGTACTGTAGGAGCGATATGGCAGAGGTGGTCTTAGAGAAGGTGTGCAAGCTGTACGAGGGCGGTGCACGGGCGGTCGACGGCTTCAGCCTGGTGGTCCGCGACGGCGAGTTCCTCGTGCTGGTCGGCCCTTCCGGGTGCGGCAAGTCCACCACCCTGCGCATGATCGCGGGGTTGGAGGCGATCTCCTCCGGCACGATCAGCATCGGCGGCCGCTGTGTGAACGCGGTGCCTCCGAAAGACCGCGACATCGCGATGGTCTTTCAGAACTACGCGCTCTATCCGCACATGACGGTCTACGACAACATGGCCTTCGGGCTCAAGCTGCGGGGACTGCCCCGGCGCGAGATCGAGGTGCGGGTCGGCGAGGCGGCAGAGATCCTGGGCCTGGGCGACCTGCTGCGGCGGCTGCCCAAGCAGCTCTCGGGCGGGCAGCGCCAGCGGGTGGCGGTGGGGCGGGCCATCGTGCGTAAGCCGCAGGTCTTCCTGTTTGACGAGCCGCTCTCCAATCTGGATGCCAAGATGCGCGTGGAGATGCGCAGCGAGCTGAACCGCCTGCACCGGCGGCTGAAGGCCACCATGATCTATGTGACGCACGACCAGGTCGAGGCGATGACCATGGGCGACCGCATCGTGGTGATGGAGCGCGGCACGATCCAGCAGGTGGCGCCGCCGCTGGAGGTCTACCGCCGGCCGTCGAATCTCTTTGTGGCCGGGTTTATCGGTACGCCGCCGATGAACGTGTTGCGCGGGCGCTTCGAGCCGCGGGAGGGCGGCGGGCGCTTCCGGCACGCGCAGGGCGAGGTGGCGCTGCCTGCGCGCTGGGACGTGGCCCTCCAGCCGTTCGCCGGGCGCGAGCTGCTGCTGGGGTTCCGTCCGGAATCGCTGGACGGCGCGCCGGCGCCGCACACGGCGCGGGACGCCGTGTGCGGCACGGTGGATGTGGTCGAGCCGATGGGCGCGGAAACCTTCGTGCAGGTTGTGGCCGCCGACGGCACGCGGATCGTGGCGCGGGTGGGGGCGGAGCACACGTTCGAGCCGGGCGCGACGGTGGCGCTGCCGCTGGACTGCGATCGGCTCAGGTTTTTCGAGGCCGCGACCGGGCAGGCGATCCCGGCGGACGGCGAGGAGGCACGGTGATGCGGCTCGGTATTCTCGGCGGCAGTTTCAATCCGATCCACCTCGGCCATCTCTTGATCGGCTGTGCGGCGGCCGAGGCCTTTCAGCTTGACCGCGTGCTGCTGCTGCCCTGTTCGGTGTCGCCGTTCAAAGTTGGCGCGACGGATCTGGCGCCGGGCCCAGACCGCTTGGAGATGGTGCGGCGCAGCGTGGCGGGCGATCCGCTTTTCGAGGCGTCTGACCTCGATCTGGTGCGCGGCGGGGTGTCGTATGCGGTCGAGTCGGTGCGTGCGCTGCGCGCGTGTTATCCGGAGGCGAACCTTTTCTTCATTATCGGCGGAGATTCACTGCGCGAACTTTCGCATTGGCACAAGATCGGTGAGATGCTGGCGCTGTGTGACGTGATCACGGTTCAGAGGCCGGGGGTCACGCTGGCGCTGGATGAGGCCTTGGCGCCGTTTCCCGAGGCGGTGCGCGACCGTTTGCGGCGGCACACGGTTCAAGGCCGCACATGCGAGGTTTCTTCCACCGAGATACGGAGAAGAATTGCCGAAGGGCGCTCAATCCGCTATCTTGTATGCCCTGACGTCGAGGCCTATATCCGCGAGCGCGGCCTATATGCCGTCGGCACGTGATGAGGAGACATGGCTATTCAACCTGAACAGATAGCACGGGAAGCGGCGGCGGCACTGGACGCCAAGCAGGCGGAAAATATCCGCATCTACGATGTCCGCGGGGTTTCGAACCTGACCGACATCACGGTCGTGGCGACCGGCACCTCGGGCCCGCACCTCAAGGCGGTGATTTCGGAGGTGCAGCGCCGCATGAAAGACCTCGGGGTGGCAAGCTACCGCACATCAGGCACGCCGGACAGCGGCTGGGTGGTGGTGGACTACGTACACGTCGTGGTGCACGTCTTCTCGCAGGAAGCGCGGGAGTATTACGCCATTGAAAAGCTGTGGGCTACAGCCACAGAGATTCCGCTTCCTCAGTTTTAAAGAAATCGTCCTCGTTCAGGCCCTGGATCTCCAGCAACAGGTTGGCAAAGCCGGCTGTGGAGTCGTCAATACGTGCGCCAGCCGCTGCGACCGGTTGCGGGGCCAGGCGGTGTCGCTCGGTGCGCTGGGAAGCAAACCAGTGAGCCGTCCCGCCCAGCAGCAGCGCGAACGACGCCGCAGCCGCCAGTATGCGACGCCGCGGCCACGCCGACCGCATCCGGAGGGCCGCCGCGCGCCGCGCCTCGTCCCGGATCGCCTGCTCAACCCGCTCTGAAGGACCGCCGAGGCACACGAAGCCTTGCCGGACCCGAGGAGCGATCTCGGTCAGTTCGCGGTCAATGGCCGCGATCTCGTCAAAAGGTGTCTTCGTCTTCATGGTCAAGCCTCCTCTGCCAACAGCTTCTTCAGTTTTCCCATCGCGTCATGCATGCGTCCCAGCGCGGTGTTCAGCGGGATGCCCAGTGTGGCGGCGATCTCGTTGAAGGGCAAGTCGCCCTGAACGCGCATCAAAAAAACCTCGCGCTGCACTTCTGGCAGCGTCGCGACAGCCCGCATCACGCGCCGCGTCATGTCGTCCAGTTCCACCTGCCGTGCCGGTCCCGTCCCCGCCGCTGTCAGGCGCTCGATCAGCGGCTCATCCTCGGTGTCGGCCACCGCGTCCAGACTGATGTCCGGCTTGCGCTTGCGGCGGAAGTCGATCAACAGGTTACGAGCGATTTTCCACAGCCATGCCCGGAACGACACATCGTTGAAACGCGCCGCATGACGGATCACCCGGAACCAAACCTCCTGGAATAGATCCTCGGCGTCGGCACGGTTCGCGGTCATGCCCAGCAGCCAGGCAAACAGCGGCTGCCGGTAACGGCCCACAAGCTTGTCCAAGGCCGGTGCGTCGCCCTGCGCGAAGGCTCGGAGCAACTCGGCGTCGCTGATGTCAGGCTCTGGCATGGTTGTGTTCATGTTGCTAAACGATAGTCATTGCTGTTTATTGGCGGAATTCTTATGATTTCGGCCGGAACGTTCAAGCAGGAAATTGGAATGGGTTAGCCTGCCGCCCGCAGGGCGGGAACAAACGGCGGGATAACTTTCAACTTTCAACGTTCAACTTTCAAGTTATTAGGACGAGTGGCAGAGATGTGCGAAGTTCATGGTGCAGGCGGTGTGGCGTGCGGGAGCTTACTCCCGCTTTCCAAAGCGGCGGCAAGCCGCCGCGCTCCAAAGTGGTGCGGGCGTTCCGCCTGCAACAACGTGTCGAGCAATAGGTCGAGCGATCATGAAGTCAACGCCAACCCGCGTCTGGTAGGGACGCCTCGCCGAGGCGTCCGCGGCGGTCTCGGCGAGACCGCCCTACCGGGGGCGCGTCAGTGTCGAGTGCGAACCTTCACCTCGTGGGCGTCTTTACCCTCAACAACGTGCCTGATTCTCGCCGGCCTGATGTTTTGGGCGGGCTGCGCGTCATTGCCGCCGGCAGAAAAGGACGGCGGGGCTTCCGAGATCGCCCGTTACCAGGCGCAGGCAGCCAGCGTGCGCGGGCTGCCGTTGCGGCGTGAGATCTCGATCGAGAAGGAGACGCGCGAACAGATGCGCGCGTCGTTCGAGAAGGAGCTGGCGAAGAGCGACAACCGCGAGTTTTTGTCGCAGACCGAGCTGCTGTTGCGCCAGTTCCGTCTGCTGCCGCGCGAGACAGCGCTGTCGGCGCTTTTTCTTGAGCTGATGACTGACCAGGTGGCCGCGTATTACGATCCGGCGAGCAAGCGGCTGGTGGCGGTCAGCGAGCCTCCGACGCAGGCTTCCGAGGCCCCGCGCCTCAGCCGTGAGGTGCCAGGCATGGAGCGTTTCGTGTATGTGCACGAATTCTGCCATGCGCTCGAAGATGATCACTTTGATTTGGAGCGCCTGATGCGCGACTCCTCGCGCGATCTGGACAGCAACCTGGCGCTCACGGCCTTCTCCGAAGGCACCGCCGTGTTGGCCGGCTTGGACGGTCTGCTTGACGGCTACGGGGTGCCGATGACCTCGGCCTCGCCCTTTGCGGCCTGGGCGTTGGGCTTGCTCGGACGCGTCGATCTGGAGGATGCGTCCGAACAGCTCGAAGGAACGCCGCCCTTTTTGACGGCCGCGCTGCTGCGCCCGTATCTGGACGGCACCGTCTTCTGCAACCGTCTGCGGCGCGACGCAGGCTGGGGCGCGATCGACCGCGCCTACACCCGGCTCGTGCCGGCCACCACCGCCGAAATCCTCTATCCGGAGCGCCGCTATCTGACGGGATTCCGCGCCGCTGCGTTCGAGCCCGATCCCGGCCTGCTGCGCGAGGCCACGCACGGGGTCGCGGTCAACCGCCTGGGTGCGCTCGGCATCGCGCTCTGGCTGAACGGCGACCGCCTCGCCGCGCCTTCGAGCCACAGTTTCCTCAAGGGGTGGATGGGGGACTGCGTCTATTTCCTGAAAGGCGAGCGTCAAGAGGTCCAGACGGTCTGGCTGAGCCTCTGGGAACGCCCGGCCATGGCGCGCGCCTTCTGTCGTGCGGCCCGGCGCAGGCTGAAGGAGGATTTCGAAGGCACGCCGGTTGCGCTGCAGCGCGACGGCGCGCGCGTGACGATCGTCTGGGGCAGTGCCGACGCGGCGACCTGCGAGCGGCTGATGTCCTGCGCGCGGCGGTCGCGCGTCGACGCGCAGCGCCCAGGCTGGCTGGCCTCGGTCACGCGCGATCTGCCTCTGCCGTTGCGCCTGCCGCGCTATCCCGCCTTCTCGTCGGGCGTGGAGCTGCTGGGCGGCTGGGCAGCCGAGGCGCACGGCGGCGAAGATTTCTTCCGCGGCACGCTGGCATGCGGCTTGCTACGGACAGAATGGAATCCCGACCGACACGCGGTGGGCGCCGCATGGGGCCTCGTGTCGCACGCGTCCGACGCGCGCGCCGATTATACCTGGTGGAAGCTGCCGCTGCTGGCCTCGTGGCACCGCCGCGGCACGGGTGAGACGCGGCGTTACCGCTGGCGCGTGCTTGGAGGTATCCTGGCGGATGGCGATGAGCGGCGCGTCCGGCTGCTGTTTGTGCCGGTTTGGCGCGACCGTTGAGCGACAGCCTTGTCGGAACGGTACTCGCAAAAGCGTCTGGCGGGCGACAAAATTGTGACGTTTCGATTTTTTTGTGAGCGCACTGGGCGTCAGCGTGATTTTTCGCTACACTCTTGCACGTAGAAAACACAAAGAGGGTTTATGAAATACGACAAGAACCATGCGTTGCTTGAGAGTGCCATTCCGGGGCTGCCCGCGCCGAAGCGCGGCAAGGTGCGCGATCTGTATGATCTGGGCGACTGTCTGCTGCTGGTGGCGACCGACCGCATCAGCGCGTTTGACGTGGTGATGCCGAACGGCATCCCGGACAAGGGGCGGATCCTGAACAGCTTGAGCGTGTTCTGGTTTGGCTTGTTGGACGGCGTGCCGAACCATTTGATCACGGCGGATGTCGAGCGGTATCCGGCTGCGCTCCAAGCGGTGAAGGAGGATTTGCGCGGCCGATCGATGCTGGTCAAGAAGGTCGCGATTATCCCCTTCGAGTGTATTGTGCGCGGCTACTTGACTGGCTCGGGCTGGAAGGAGTACCAGAAGGCCGGCACGGTCAACGGCCTGCCGCTGCGGCCGGGCTACCAGAACGCGTCCAAGCTCGACACGGTGCTTTTCACGCCTAGCACCAAAGCAGAGCTGGGCGAGCATGACATGCCGGTGACCGCCGCCGAGCTGGAGCAGGCGCTGGGGGCGGACAAGGCTCACGCGCTGGCCGAGCGCTCGGTCGGGTGCTACTCGAAAGCGGCCGACCACGCGGCTGCGTGCGGCATCATCATCGCGGACACCAAGTTTGAGTTCGGCGAGGACGAACAGGGCCGTCTCGTATTGGCCGACGAAGTGCTGACGCCCGATTCCAGCCGTTTCTGGCCGCGCGAGAGCTATGCGGTGGGGAGCAATCCGCCCAGCCTCGACAAGCAGTTCGTGCGCGACTGGCTGGACAGTGTCGCCTTCAATCACCAACCGCCCGCGCCGGTCCTGCCCGACGAGGTGGTCGCCAAGACGCGCGCGAAATATGTCGAGGCCTACGAAACCTTGACCGGACAGCGCTTCGTGTAACGCGACGGGAAACACATGGAACCGGACAGGCATCAACAAGAACTCGCCTTGCTGCACAACATCAGCCGGATTGTCGACCAAAGCATCGACATGCGTTCGGTGGTGCACCCGGTTCTCGAGGCGCTCGCGACTACGCTCGGTTTCCGCATGGCGACCATCACGCTGCTGCGCAAGGGCGGCGACGACATCCTGATCGAGGCCGCGCACGGGCTGACGCGCATGCAGGCCGAGCTGGGACGCTACAAGCTCGGAGAGGGCGTGACCGGCAAGGTGGTGCTCACCGGCGAGCCGATGATCATTCCGCGCACCAGCGAGTCGCGCATCTTCCTCAACCGTACGCAGCTCGGGCGCAGCGCGGACACCGCGTTCATTTGCGTGCCGATCAAAGAAAAGCAGGAGGTGGTCGGGGCCTTGAGCGTCTGCCGGCCGCACGCGCCCGACGCGCAGTTGCAGGAGGACGCGCAGCTTCTCGGGGTCGTGGCCTCGATGCTGGCGCGCGCCGTACTGCTGCGCCGCGACGTGCTGGCCCAGCAAGAGTCGCTCAAGGAGGAGAACCGGCAGCTCCGCGCCGAGCTGACGCGCCGCTATCACCCCGACAACATCATCGGCAATTCGCGTGAAATGCAGGGGGTGTATGACCAGATTTATCAAGTGGCCAAGAGCCAGGCCACGGTGCTGATCCACGGCGAGACCGGCACCGGCAAAGAGCTGGTGGCGCATGCGCTACACTACGCGAGCAACCGCGCGTCAGGTCCGTTCGTGCGCGTGCACTGCGCGGCTCTGCCGGAGAACCTGATCGAGAGCGAGTTATTCGGTCACGTGAAGGGTGCCTTTACTGGCGCGGTCACCGACCGCAAGGGGCGTTTCGAGTTGGCAGACGGCGGCACGATCCTGCTGGACGAGATTGGCGAGATTCCGCTGCCGATCCAGGCCAAGCTGCTGCGCGTGCTGCAGGAGCGC
>Ga0123328_1004214_pt1 | contig 11816 bp, 11 predicted proteins | sample BioC12SIPDNA_2_FD_89702 | JGI IMG/M metagenome (GOLD analysis project Ga0123328, IMG submission 89702) | Anaerobic biogas reactor microbial communites from Washington, USA - Biogas_R1_A C12 SIP DNA | ecosystem: Engineered > Bioreactor > Anaerobic > Unclassified | place: Washington, USA...
AGGTGGCGATGGGCTACAGCGACTCGCAGACCGTGCGGGCTTTCGTGGAGGCCGAGTCCTACGACGGCCCCAGCCTCATCATCGCCTACAGCCACTGCATCAGCATGGGGTTCGACATGAGCAAAGGGTACGAGCACCAGAAGCTGGCCGTGGAGTCGGGCTCGTGGATCTGCTACCGCTTCGATCCCCGGCTGGCGGCTCAGGGCAAGAACCCCCTGCAGATCGACTCCAAGGATCCGATGCTGCCGGTGAGCGATTTCGTGCCCACCGAGAATCGCTACAACATGCTCAAGAAGGCCCATCCCGAGGCGGCGGAGATGTTGTGGGACAAGGCCCAGAGGCATGTGTGCACCCGGTGGCAGATCCTCAAACAGCAGGCGGAGATGGTCTACTCCGAGGCCTGTCCGTTCGAACCCGGTGTGGTGGACGAGGAGGCCCTGGCGGCCACCGGCGCCCGCGATGTTACCGGTCAGAGCGCCGGCCTGAACCTACCGGCCGGGAGGGACGTGCAGGACGAAGAGCTCGAAGATGGAACGGCCGGCTAGCGCATGAAGTCGTAAGGAGCCCAAGATGCCCACACGCAAGTCTGAAGCGACCTGGCGAGGCACCCTCAAGGAGGGCGCCGGCACGATGAGGTTGGCGAGCGGTCTCTGTGAGGGGCCGTACACCTTCTCTTCCCGGTTCGAAGAGGGGGCCGGGACCAATCCCGAGGAGCTCATCGGCGCGGCGCACGCCGGGTGCTTCTCGATGTTCCTGGCTGCCCTCCTGAGCGAGAAGGGCTATGCGCCGGAGCGCATCCACGCGACGGCGGCGGTCCGGCTGGGAGCTGGGCCCGCGATCAAGCGGATAGACCTCGTGTGCGAGGCGGTGGTGCCCGGGGTGGAGGACCAGGAGTTCCAAGAGCTGGCCCTTGCCGCGAAGGCCGATTGCCCGGTATCCAAGGCGCTCGCCGCGGTGCCTGAGATCACACTGGACGCGCGGCTGGTGGGGTAGCTCCCAATTGGCCCGCGACGTCCTGCAGCCGCCCTGCGGGAGACTCCCCGGCTACTCCGTCCGGGAGAGCGCCCGGGCGCGTCGTGTGCGGCTGGTCATGAGCGCGGAAGGGGGGCTGGAGGTGGTGGTGCCTCGGCGCTTCGACCAGCGCAAGATACCCGGGTTGCTCGAGAGCAAGAGGGACTGGATCGAACGGGCCGGAACGCGCATCAAGGACCGAACCGAAGCCCGGCGGCGCCGGCTGGAGGCCGATCCGCCGCGGTTGCCGGAGCGGATCGTGCTGCCGGCCGTGGGTGAGGAGTGGCGGGTGGAGTATCGGCCCCAGACGGCACGTGCGGCGTCGCCGCCCAAGGCTGCCGCCTCGGTCGTGCGGGAGCGCTCCGGCGGCCGTCTCGTCGTCACCGGTGACCCGGACGACTTTGGCTCCTGCAGAGATGCGCTCTGCCGCTGGTTGAGCCGGAGGGCGAGGCGGGTGTTGGTCCCCAGGCTCGAGGAGCTCGCCCTGAAGCACCGGCTGGCGTACGGCAGGATCTCTATACGGCACCAGCATTCCCGGTGGGCGAGTTGCTCCCGGCGCAACACAATATCCTTGAATGCGAGACTTCTCTTCCTGCCGCCGGGCGTGGTCGAGCACGTGCTGCTCCATGAGCTCTGCCACACCGTGGAGATGAACCACTCGCCGCGTTTCTGGACCCTGCTCGGCTACCATGATCCCGAGTGCCGCGTCCACCGGAAGCTTCTGCGGGCCGCCTGGACTGCTGTGCCCACGTGGCTCGATCACGGGCCGGGAGAGGCCCTTCTCTGACCGGCCTTCTATGCCGGCGGCTCTGTCACCTCGTCCAGGACTCTGCGTACCATGTGCGCCAGTGCCTCGGGCCGGAAGGGCTTCTCCAGGAAGTTGACGCCTGGGTCCAGGCGTCCGGCATGCGTGATGGCGTCTCCCGTATAACCCGACATGTGGATGATGGGCAACCCTGGGCGCAGCACGCGCGCCTGCTGAGCGAGCACGTCTCCCTGCAAGGCCCCCGGCAGCACCATGTCGGTCACGAGGATGTCGACGTGCTGGGATGAGTCCGCGATGACATCAAGAGCCTCGTCCGCGTTTCCCGTCATCCGGGTGGTGTAGCCCAACGAGCTCAGCACTCGGTCGAGGAGGTTGCGGACCGCGCTCTCGTCCTCCACGATCAGGATCGTCTCGTCCCCGCGGGGCGAGGGAGCCGTGGTCTTGGCGGGACTCTCAACCTGGACGGGCGCAGCCACTCTCGGTAGGTGGATCTCGAAGCACGTCCCGTTGCCGGGTTCGCTGTGGACTGAGATGATCCCGCCGCTCTGCCTCACGATGCCGTAGACGGTCGAGAGACCGAGTCCCGTGCCCTTGCCCGGCTCCTTGGTGGTGAAGAACGGCTCGAAGATCCTGGACCGCGTGGCTTCGTCCATGCCGATCCCCGTGTCGGAGACGGCCAGTCTGACGTAGCTCCCGGGCGTCGCATCGGGGTGCAGCCGGCGGTACGCCTCGTCGAGTTCCGTATTGGCGGTCTCCACGATGAGGCGGCCGCCAGACTCCATCGCGTCACGGGCGTTCAGGGCCAGGTTCATGAGCACCTGCTCGAACTGGTGGACGTCCACCTCGACGTGGCCCAGAACGGGGGAGGGGTGGATGGTGAGGTCGATGCTCTCTCCGAGCGTACGACGCAAGAGAGGCGTCATCCTCGCGACGAGCTGGTTGAGCGACACCACCGCCGGTTGCAGCGTCTGCCGGCGCGAGAAGGCCAGGATCTGCCTGGTGAGGCCGCTGGCCCGCTCCGCCGCGTATTTGATCTCGCGAACCTCGTCGCAGGCCGGGGTGTCGGCCAGCTCGGGCCTGCCGAGGAGAAGGTCACAATAGCCCAGGATGGCAGTGAGCAGGTTGTTGAAGTCGTGCGCGACCCCTCCCGCGAGCTGGCCGATGGCCTCCATCTTCTGCGACTGGCGGAGTTGCTCATCGCTGGCCCGCAGCGATTCTTCCACGTGTTTACGCTCCAGCGCGTTGGCCACGGCCTTGGCCACCTGTTCCGCCCGGCCCACGTCGTGACTGTCCCAGGGGTCCTTCTGAGAGATGCGGAAGAACCCGATCGCCCCGCGCACCACGGCGCCCCGTCCCTGCAACGGCACAAGAAGCCCGGAGCTGAGGCCCTGCCTCTCCCAGAGTCTGCGAAAAGCAGCGCCCTCCGGCGGCACGTCGTTTAGCGAACCGAGCAAGACCGTCTGGCCCGAAAGCACCTTCTCCTCGATCCAGGGCAGAGAGCCCATGGGCCGGTTGGTGAGCCACGTGGCGGCGCTCTCGAACCCGGGAGCGGCCCAGCTGTACGTGGCTCCCCAGGTGGCCAGGTCGTCGCTGAGCTGGAAGACGATGGCCGAGTCGACCCGCAGGAACCCGGCAACGGGCTGTATCGCCTCCGCGATGTGCTCGTCGATCTGGGGAGCGGCGGATCTCGCGATGCGGGAGAGCAGATCGGCGATGAGCTCATCGAACGACACCTGGCGGAGAAGCGCCTCCTCGGCTCTGGCGCGCTCCCCGATCTCCTGCTGCAGCGCCTGATTGGTCTTCTCCAGTTGCAGCATCTTGTCCTCGAGCTTGCGCACGAGAACCTCGCTGTACCGCTCGAGGATGGTCTCCTGGCCCACAGACGGCCCGTTTGCGGCGACGACCTGTCCGCTCTCAGCGCGAGCCAGGGTGGCTTGGACTATGGCCAGCAGTTCGTCGGGTTCGCTCGGCTTGGTGATGAAGGCGTCCGCCCCTATGTCCCGCGCCAGCCGTTCGTCCTTCGGATCGGTGTACGTGGCCGTGTAGAAGATGAAGGGGATGCGATTCAGCCGCTCGTCGGCCTTCCACTTGCGGCACAGCGAGAAACCGTCCATGACCGGCATGAGGATGTCGGAGATGATGAGATCGGGAGGACTCTCCAAGGCCATCTCCAAGGCTTCAGCGCCGTTGCGGGCGCAGCGCACTTCGTAGCCCTGGCTTCCCAAGAGCACCTCCAGCAGGTGGAGGTTCTCTTCGAGATCATCCACTGCCAGCAGGCGTGTCATGAGGCACCGTCCTTGGACTGCTGCAGATAGGACTCTACCTGCGACACGAACGTCTCCGGATTGATGGGTTTCTCCAAGTAGCCGTCGCAGCCTGAACCCAGAGCCTTCTCGCGATCACCCGCCATGGCATAGGAGGTCACGGCCACGATCGGGACGTCATCCAGGGACGGGCATTCCCGGAGTGCCTTGGCCACGGAGTAGCCGTCCATGCCCGGGAGCTGGATGTCGAGCAGTATGGCGTCTGGTCTGATCTTCGCCGCCAAGGCGACACCCGTGGGTCCATCCTCGGCGGCGACGACCTGATAGCCGTTCTTCTCGAGCAGGAAGGTCGTCAGATACCGGTTCTGCTCGTTGTCCTCAATCAGCAGGATCTTCGGCTGCATCAGTTCTTCCCCCTAGCACGGGGAGCGTGACCGTGAAGGTGCTGCCCACCCCGTACTCACTCTCGGCGTGGATATTGCCATGTAGCAGTTCTGCCAAACGTCGGCAGATGGCGAGCCCCAGGCCGGTGCCTTCGTGAGCCCGGGTGAGGCTGCTGTCCACCTGGCGGAACGGCTGGAAGAGGTCTTCGAGATCCTGAGGCTTGATTCCTATGCCGGTGTCGCGAACGGTCAGCCGGACTGTGCCTCCTCCGTCGTCCACGAGCGCGGCAAGGGTGACGGCCCCGGACTCGGTGAACTTGACCGCGTTGCCGAGCAGGTTCAGGAGGATCTGCTCGACCCGGCGGCGGTCGCTCACGATCTCACCGATCTCAGGCGCGATCTCTGTGGAGAGCGTCAGGCCTTTCTTCTCCGCCATGGGCCGCACGGTGGTGACGACGCGCGTCAGCGCTTCGCGCAGATCGAAACCCTCCTCGCTGACCCTGAGCTCGCCGGCTTCGATCTTAGAGATGTCGAGCACATCGTTGATGAGGTCAAGAAGGTGCCGCGCGCTTCCCCGGACCATGCCTATCTGCTTGGCCTGCTCCTCGTTGAGGGGGCCGGCCAATCCTTGTTCCAAGATCCCGCTGAAACCGATGATGGAGTTGAGCGGTGTGCGGAGCTCGTGCGACATGGTGGCCAGGAAGGCCGATTTGACCTTGTCGGCCGCCTCCGCTCGTTCCTTGGCGGTCGCCAGCTGGAGGGTGCGTTCCTGCACGCGCTCCTCCATCTCCCGGTAGGCCTTGCGGAGCTCCCGGGTGCGCGTGTTCACCTGGTGACGCAAGACCACGGCTCCCACGAGGCTCATGAGGAGAGCGACTCCCAGTGCGAGTCCCAGTGCCCACAGCCGGACAGGTAGCTTGTATTCGACCTCCTCCGACGTCCAGGTCTCGATTGCCTCGTAGTACGGCGACTGCGGATCCGACTTGTACTTCGCGAGCACAAGGTCGATGGCGCGAAGAAGGTCCTTGGGGTCGCCCGGCGTGGAGGCGAAGAAGAGGTCGGAGGGGTCGAAGATGACGGCCGTGTCTTCAAGCCCCGCATCCTTGGCATGCATCTCACCGTAGAAGCGGTTGCTGATCACGGCGTCGGCTTCTCCCGCGGCGACGAGCGCGAACCCGGACTGGTAGTCGGGTACGGGAATCAGTGTGACGTCCAGACCGAAGCCGGCGGTCAACTGGAGGAAGGTCCTCTGCTGGATGGAGCCTTCCAGCACGACGATGCTCTTGCCGTTCAGGTCCAGGATGGACTGGATCTCGCTGTCCGGGCGGGCGTATGCCTGCGACCAGGACGACAGCACCGGCACTCGGTGCAGGCCGTACGCCTCGGCCCGCTCCGCCGTATAGGCGACGTCGGGCATGAGGTCGATCTCTCCCTTGACCAGGAGGTCGAGGCCCTCGGCGAAGGTGCACGGCACGTACTGGAGGGTCCAGCCCTCGTGCTCGGCGATGCTCTGGACGATATCGATGAAGATCCCCGAGGGCTCACCTGACTCTGAGGTGAACACCTTTGGAGCGTTCTCGTAGACTCCCACCGCCACACTCTTCCCCTCACCCTCCGGCTGCGCGGACACCGGCGGGACCGTCAGTAACGATGAAGCGAGGAGGACCAGCAGAGCCATCAAGACGACGTGAGTCAGGGTGGCGAGGAGGCGGGAAGGGGGGACTGCGCGACCGTGAGGACTGTCAGCAGCCATGAGCGCTCCTCGACCGACGACTGGCGCGGGTACAACGCATACTACACAATCGACCGCGCATGATTGTAGCACGGGCCGTATTCCTCGCAGGGTAGAAGTCTCTACTGTGAGGCGAAGCCACGCGCGTTACGAGCGATCACAGAAGGGCAGCACGAGACGTCGGCACCGGGTAGACCTGCTCACCCTTCCGCGATAACATAAGTCGACCTTTAAACGAGTCCCGTGAGACCGAAAGGAACCTGGATGGACACCAGCACGCGTCCCTCCGCGCCCCGGCTTGCCTGCCGGGCGGCGCCCCCCGAGACGTTCTTCATCCCCTCCGTGCACGTGTTCGATCCACGGCACGGTGTCGACCTGGTGGGAGACCTGCTCGTGAAAGAGGGCAAGATCGCCGGCTTGGGAGACGTGCTCAGAAAGCCCTCGGACGTGGAGATTCTCGACGACCTGGCCGGGTGCTGGGTGTTCCCGGGTTTCGTAGACCCTCATGCCCATCTACGCACGCCCGGTCATGAGTACAAGGAGGACCTGACCTCGGGACCGCTCGCTGCAGCGGCGGGTGGTTATGTGGCGTTGGTGGCTATGGCCAACACCGATCCGGTAGCGGACTGTGGACCCGTGGCTGCCTGGATCCTCGACGAGGCGGCCAGGGATGCCGCTGTCCGGGTGGGCCAGGTGGGGGCCGTGAGCAAGGACCTCAAGGGTGAAGAGCTGGCCGAGATACGCGAACTGGCCGACGCCGGAGTGGTGGCCTTCTCCGACGACGGCAAGCCTCTCGCCGACGCGGATCTACTGCTTCAGGCATTACGCTACGTGCGGGGGACCGGCCGGCCGCTGCTGGTACATCTGGAGAACAGGAGCCTGTCCCTCGACGGGGTGATGCACGAGGGCAGGTGGAGCGCGCGGCTGGGGTTACGGGGGGTGCCCGCCGCCTGCGAGTCGGGCCCGTTGGCCCGCGACCTGGAGGTCATCCGGTACGTCGATGCGGAGCAGAAGCGCCTCGCGGGCGCGCGGAGCCGCGCAGGCGAGACTGGCGGCGACACTGGCGGGGCGGGCGTCGTCGCCGCGAGCGGCCCTGCCGCGGCGCCTCTGGTCCACTTTCAGCACCTGTCCGCGGCCGACAGCGTGAGGTTGGTCCGGCAGGCGAAAGCGGAGGGGCTTCCCGTGACCGCTGAAGCCACCCCTCACCATCTCCTGCTGACCGACGAGCGCCTGACGGGCTTCGACCAGAACCTGAAGGTCAACCCGCCCATCCGTTCCGCCGAGGACCGCGCCGCTCTGGTCGCGGCGCTCGCCGATGGGACCATCGACTGCATCGGCACCGACCACGCTCCCCATGCTCCACAGGAGAAGGAGGTGCCCTTCGAAGACGCCCTCTTCGGCACGACAGGGCTGGAGACGGCCTTTGCTGCCCTCCACACCGGGCTGGTCCTGACGGGGCAGCTGTCCATGGAGAGACTCGTGGAGGCCATGTCGGGAGCGCCCTGCAGGGTCTTGGGGCTTGCCGAGCCCCGGTTGGAGCAGGGGGCTTCGGCCGACTTCTGCGTTGTGGACCTCGAGGAACGATGGCTGGTGACGCCCGAGACGCTGCGGGGTAAGAGCCGCAACTGCGCGTTCCTGGGCGAGACCCTGACCGGACGGGTGCGGCTGACGGTGGCCGACGGGGCGCGCCGCTTCGCGCGCGCCCGGGGAGAGGGTTGATGTATCGCGGCGAGCTGCCCGGCTACGTGGTGCTGAAGGACGGCACATGCTTCACTGGTTTCGGTTTCGCAGCGGAGGGCCGCGTGCTGGGCGAGGTGGTCTTCAACACCAGCCTGAGCGGCTATCAAGAGGTGGTGACCGACCCCTCGTATCGCGGTCAGATGGTCACGTTCACCTACCCCATGATCGGCAACTACGGAGCCTCCGATCACCTGCTCGAGTCGCCGCAGGCGCATTCCCGGGCGATCATCGTGAGAGAGGCCAAGAACACCGCCTGGAACGCCACCTGTCCGCAGGGTTGGATGGAATGGTCGGCTGCTCGCGGGGTGGTCGGCGTAGGCGGCGTCGATACCCGGGCGCTCACACGGCGGATACGCGAGCATGGGGCCATGACCGCCTGCGTGGCGGCCGGCCGGGATCTGGAGGTGGACGATCTCCTGGAGGCTACTCGTAGCTTCCCCGACATGGCCGGCCGGGATCTGGCGAGCGCGGTCACGTGCGACGCTCCCTACGAGTGGCCGCCGGTCCCGGAGGCGCCGGCGCCTTCGGCGGCCGGCGCCTCCCCCTGGCAGGGCGCGGCGGAGAACGGGCTGAGGGCTCGTTTCCGGGTGGTCGCCTACGACTTCGGGATCAAACGGAGCATTCTCAGGAGCCTTGCCGCCATCGGCTGCGCGGTGACAGTAGTCCCTGCATGGTGGACGGCGGAGCAGACGCTCGAACTGCGGCCGGACGGTGTCTTCCTCTCGAATGGTCCGGGAGACCCGGCTGCCGTGGGGTACGCGGTGGAGACCATCCGCGGCCTGCTGGGGAGCGTGCCGGTCTTCGGGATCTGCCTGGGGCATCAGTTGTTGGCCCTGGCGCTGGGCTTCTCGACGTACAAGCTCAAGTTCGGCCATCGGGGCGCCAACCACCCGGTGCGGAACTACCTCACCGGTCGCGTGGAGATCAGCAGTCAGAACCACGGGTTCGCAGTGGAGCCTCCGGCGGCGGTCCGCGACGCCCTGGAGCGGGGAGCCGTGGTGGGGGTGGGTGGAGTCACAGAGCTGAAAGCGGACGATATGCTGCTGGAGTCCGAGTTCGGCCCGGCTCAAGTCACTCACCTGAACCTCAACGACGGCACGGTGGAGGGTCTGCGGCTGCTGGAACTGCCCGCATACTCTGTCCAGTATCATCCCGAGGCAGGACCAGGGCCCCATGACAGCCAATACTTATTCAGGAAGTTCGGCGATCTGATGTCAAAGAACGCCGGTACGCGCGCCCGGAGACCTTCCGGCGCCGGTTAGGAGGCGGATCATGGCGGCGGCGACAAACCCGCAAGGCGCGCCGGGGAACGGCGGCAACGGTCGCAAGCAGCGCGAGCTGAAGTTGCGGGTACCCGAGACGATCGCGGGCGGCGTCTACTGCAACACCATGATGGTCCACCATACGCCCGGCGAGTTCGTGATGGACTTCGCCATGGTCGTGGGCGGCGCCGGACAGCTGGTCGCGCGGGTGGTGACCAACCCGGCCCACATGAAACACATCGTCGAGGCCCTGGCGGACAACGTGAGGAAGTACGAGAGCGCCCACGGGCCCATAGAGCCGCGCAGGAAGGAAGCGTAGCCGAGGAGGTGTGGTGATGCTGGCGGTAGGCGACAAGGCGCCGCTGTTCGTGGCGCCCGGAAGCGACGGGGACGTCGATCTCGGGGCGCTGCTCGCGTCGGGACCGGTGGTGCTGTACTTCTTTCCTCGGGCGCTGACTCCGGGGTGAACGGTGGAAGCGGTTGAGTTCAACCAACTGCTGCCTGAGTTCGAGGCGCTGGGCGTGAAAGTCGTCGGCACCTCGGTGGATTCGGTGGCCCGGCTGCAGAGGTTCCGGGACAAATACGACTTGAGGTTCCCGTTCGCAAGCGACCAAGACAGGGCGATCGGGCAGGCCTTCGGGACGCTCAAGGGCGGACCGGAAAGCTCGCACGAGCGTGACACCGTCCTCGTCGGCAAGGACGGAGAGATTCTGTTAGCCTATCAACGGGTGGGCGCCAAAGGGCACGCGGCCACCGTGTTGAGTGACTCTAGGAGGCTGCGTGAGGAGGGTCGTATCTGAAATAGCCCGCCTGGGTGAAGGTGAAGGCGGCATGGTCCGCCGTCTGGGTTGGGTGATAGTAGCGGGTTTCGTTCTCTGTCTCGTGGGGGTGGCTCTGGTCTCTTCTCAGTCCGAGGCCTTGGCCAGGTCCGACGCTCTTCTGGGCCTCTCCGCTCAGGCTCTCGTCGATCCGGTGTCCGCGGATGTTCCTGCCTCGGTGCAGGCGGCCGGGGCGCCGGCCGACGTCTCGGCGACCGCCGGTGAGACGGGTGGAGGAAGCACGGAGGCCTCCGTCGCCGATGTCGTCCCCGTTCCCGCCGATGTGACGAAGACTCTCCCCGCCGTCGACGTGGACGTGGTGGTGTACGCCACTCAGACCTCCGGCCTGGCGGCCGTTCGCGAATTGGCGCTGGGAGCGCCTCACCTGCGGGTCGCCCTCATATCGTGCGGCAACCTGCTGGAGACCCCGCTGACGCAGGGTCTGAGCGTAGAGGACGTACGGAATGCCGGCCACGTCACGGGCGGCTTCTACGGTGAGTGGCGCCAGACGGTGACGCGCTACTACTCACTCTACGGGCTGAAGGCGGCCAACGGCACGGGCCGTTTCACGTACGAGCCCGAGGTGTCTGCGAAGATCCTGTGGTCGTACGTCTCCGGTTCGGCCTTGCCCAACGTGCAGTTCTACTCGGCCAAGCTGCTCGACGCGCACGACGGCTCCGGCGGCCGCTACGTGGACATCAGCGTGGAGGGGGCCGGCGATCTGAGATTGAACACCAAGTACTTCATCGACGCCAGTGTGGAAGCCGACCTTGCTCGGATGCTGGGCGCCGACTACCGTATCGGACGCGCCGAGGACGTCTACAACGACGTCCTGGGGAACAAACCTGCCTATCCGAGCTCGGAGAACGGGTGGGTCACTGCTCCTCAGCGGTTCTCGGCCTTGCTGACCCTCCAGGTGCACTCCTCCGGGAAGGCCCCCCGCATCGCCGATCTCTGGCACCCCAACTACGACCCTGGTTCGTTCGCCGGCACCACCTTCGCATGGAAGAACGTCGCTGCTTTCGCGAACAGCTGGAGCATGAAGATCGCCGTTCTGCCCAAGAACAAGCGCGAACTGAACGAGACGTGGAGCGACCATCCGGACATCGGCTGGGCTTTCCAGTGGATCTTCGAGCCCGACAGCCGCGGCGACATACGCAAGCAGGTGCTGCAGTGGACCATCAACCGCGCCCGTTATCTGCAGGAGAACGGATACGCACGGGTGGGGATCGCGAGCATCCCGCAGAAGCTGTACGTGCGTGAGGGTCCCAGAGTGGTCGGCCTCGACACGTACACGGCCGACGATCTCCGCTCCGTCACGCTCCGTCAACCGGTGGCGGTCGGCTGCTACTGCGAGTACGACCGGCATGACGCCTTCTATCCCACCCACATCGAGACGACCCGCTACGTCTACATGCCCATGGAGGCTCTGATAGCCGCCGGTCACCCGGCTCTGCTGGTGTCGACTGCGGTTTCCACCGACAGCGCCGCCTACTGTTCGGCGGTACGCATGGAGCACTGCAGGGCGAACATGGGCGCGGCCGCAGCCATGATGGTGATGACAGCCGCCGAGCTGGGCGTCGAGCTGAGCGAGGTCCCGTACGAGACCGTACGGTCGAAGCTGATCAGCCGCGGTTACCAGATACCGCTGAGCTAGACGACCAAGCTCCACCCTTTGACGCGCCGTGCCGGTCCCGGCACGGCGCCCCACTTCGGCTCCGCCCACGGGCCGGCGCCTTCGCACTTGCGCTCCCGGTCGCACATGTGAGACGGTTCATGCATTGACGCATCGTCTCGCTGCATAGCCGGGAAGAAGCGGGGCTTCGACGAGTGCACTGGG
>Ga0123328_1004215_pt1 | contig 11816 bp, 8 predicted proteins | sample BioC12SIPDNA_2_FD_89702 | JGI IMG/M metagenome (GOLD analysis project Ga0123328, IMG submission 89702) | Anaerobic biogas reactor microbial communites from Washington, USA - Biogas_R1_A C12 SIP DNA | ecosystem: Engineered > Bioreactor > Anaerobic > Unclassified | place: Washington, USA...
AGGTCCGCCGTGCGGAAGGTCGCCGAGCTCGCGTGGCCGATGTTCGTCCCCGTCAGCGCGTCCACCTCCTCCACTGAGAGCCCCGCCTTCGTCATCTCGTGCATGAGCCACTGCATGGCGAAGGTGATGATCCGGTTCGCCACGAAGTTCGGCGTGTCCTTGGCATACACGATGCCCTTGCCCAGCACGTTCTCGCCGAAGGCCGCCATCTGCGCCATCACCTCGGGCTTCGTGTCGGGGAGCGGGATCAGCTCCAGCAGCTTCAGGTAGCGCGGCGGGTTGAAGAAGTGCGTGCCCAGGAAGTGCGCCCGCATCTCCGCGTCCATGACCTCCGCGATCTTCCCGATCGGGATGCCGCTCGTGTTCGTGCTCACGATCGTCCCGGGTGTCCGGTGCTTGGCGACCTCCGCGAACACCTGGTGCTTGATCTCCAGCTTCTCCATCACCACCTCGATGATCCAGTCGCACTCGGCGATCCGCGCCATGTCGTCCTCAAAGTTGCCCGTCTCGATCATGTCCACATTGGACTTTACGTAGAGGGCTGCCGGTGACGATTTCAGCAGCGCGGCCTTCCCCTTGTCCGCAAAGCTGTTCCGCAGTTTCCGGCTCTTGCGCTCCTCCTCGGACAGGTTCGGCGGCACGATGTCCAACATGATGCTGGGAATGCCGCAGTTGGCAAGATGGGCGGCGATGGTCGCCCCCATCACGCCCGAACCCAGCACGGCGACGCGTTTGATTTCCCTCATGGTTGCTGCTCTCCTTCGGTGGTTGCGGTTTCGCCCGGGGGCCGTTCTATACCTAACGTTCGTTAGAACACCGTCCATAGCATAGAATAATCCGCGCCGCAAGTCAAGCACAATGCGAAAAACTCGACCGGCGTTTTGGCGGTATTCGTAGAAAGAGGGAAAATAGCACGTGCAGGGGACCACGAAACACGCGGAGGACACAGAAAGAAGACCGCCGCCACCCCCTCTCATGCTCCCCCTGCCTCCCCCAATCCCCATTCCCAAAAAAAGCAACGCGGGCCGCCCGGGGAGGGCGGCCCGCGAGATAATCGCCTCTTTTCTACCGGCGCCGGGGGCCCCAACTGGGCCCTTCGGCCGGCACGGGGAAGCGGGACATGCGCATCTCCTCCCCGGTTTTCACATTAACCGCATATACCTCGCTGCGCCCGGTCCGGTTGGACGAGAAGACCACATGACGGGAGTCGGGACTCCAACTGGGCGACTCGTTGATGCCCTGGGAGTCCGTGAGCTTGGTCGGGTTGGCCCCATCCGCGCCCATCACATATATTTCCATCCCCTCGCCCCTGACCTCGGACACGAAGGCCACCATCTTGCCGTCGGGCGACCACACGGGATCAAAGGCGCTTCCGCCGTGGAAGGACAGGCGGGTCTGGTTGCCGCCGTTGCTGTCCATGACATAAATCTGCGGCCGCCCGACCCGGTCGCTGACAAACGCGATCTTGCTCCCGTCGGGGGAGAAGGTCGGCGAGGTGTCCCCCTGGGTGTTCCGCGTCAGCCGCACGGGGTTCGACCCGTCCGGATTGCGGAGGTAGATTTCCGTGTTGCCGTCCTTGCTCAGGGTAATGGCGAGCCGGGACCCGTCGGGCGACCAGCACGGCGCGGAGTTGAGCCCGACCTCCTTGGACAGGGGGGTGGACTTCCCGGTGCGGCGGTCGAGGACGTACAGGTAGGAGTACCGGTCCTTGTAGGAGACGTAGGCGATGCGGTTGCCGTCGGGGGAGATCTTCGGTTTGATGGAGAGGGACTTGTGGTCCGTGATCTTGCGCGCGTTGGCCCCGTCATAGTCCGCCACGTAGATTTCCTTCGTCTCCCCGGCGGTCACGCTGAAGACCATCTCGGAGGTCGCGCCCCCGGCCACGCCGTCCAGATAGCGCACCACCTCCTCGGAGAAGCGGTGCCCGGCGAGGCGGGCGTTCTTCGCGTCCACCCGCACCTCCTGCCCGTAGACCTGGTTGAAGGACTTCAGATCAAAGAGGCGGAACTGCCCGACGATCTGGCTGCCCTCCTGGAAGATCAGGCCGTACACGAGATTCTCGGCCCGCGTCGCCTGCCATTCGGGGAAGTTGATGCTCTTGAGGTCCGCCGTGAACCCCGTGAAGCTCACGGGATACACGTCCCGCGGCAGCACGGTGAACACCCCCGAAAAGGTCAGGTCGTCCGCGACGACCCGCGCCACGTCCTCCGCGACGGCGGCCAGTCCCGGGTCCTGGGTGGCGAAGGGCGGCACGGCGATGGGGATGCGCGCGTCCACGCCCTTGGTGATGTCCACCAGCACCGGCTGCTGGGCATGCGCCATTCCCCCCAGAAGGGCCGCGGCCGCCGCGGCGACAACCGTCAACAGGCGTCGTGTCTTCATCGTCCGTTCTCCTTCAATGTCCGTGCGCGGCTAGAATCCCGCCGCGGCCGCCCGGGCCTGCGGCTGAAACCGCACCAGCAGTGTCAGTTCGTTTACTGTGGCCGCCTCCGAAAACGGCGGCAGCGTCGCGTTCAGCACCGCCTGGATGCAGGACTCGTTCAGTTCCTCGTTCGGCGACGGTTTTGTCACCGTGGGCCCGTCCATGATCCGCCCGTCCCGCGCCACGGTGACCATGACCTCCGGCATGAACGACGCATCGTTCATCGGAATGGCCGACGGCAGCATCCACTCCCGGTACACCGCCCGCTGAAACAGGCCCACCCACTGGCCCAATTCGTCGGGCACATCGCCCACGATGGCGACCGGCCCCTCCACAGTGGACGGCGGCGAGGACGGGACGAGCTGCACCGGGTCCTTGGGCGGCTCGGACGGCTTCAACTGGGGCGGCTTCGGCTGGGTCTTCTTCGGTTTTGGCTCGGGCTTGGGCTCCGGTTTCGGCTTGGGCTCGGGCTTGGGCTCCGGTTTCGGATCCGGTTTCGGATCCGGTTTCGGTTCGGGCTTGGGCTCCGGCTTGGGTTCCGGCTTGGGCGGCTCCGGCGGCGGCGGGGGCGGCTCCGGTTTCACCTCCTCCGGCGGCTCCGGCGCGGGCGGCGTGGGGGCCGGTTCGGCCACCGGCCCCGGCGGCGCGTCCATCAACTGCACCGAATACACCTTCACCGGATCCGGCATGCGGTGCCACCGCAGAAATCCAAGCAGCACCAGCGCCACCACCACATGGAGGGCGATGGAGAGAAGGATCATCCGCTTCAGGGACCGTCGGGACTCGGCCCTGAGCTCGTCGTATGCCGAAATGGGACTCATGACGCTCAGATCGCGCTTTCATTCGTGTACAGGATACCGAAGCCCCCGGACAAAATCAAGGCCTCACCACTACAAATTGTGTCTCTCGGGCAAAAATGACGGACACCGTGTCCCACATGTAGTGGCGGTATCCACTGCATGAATACCGAAATCGGGGGAAAGGTTTCCACGTCCCTCATTTCCGGACTGCCTGTGACGCCTCCACCTTCTGCACCAGTCGGGCAATGTTGCCCGCAAGGTCAAAGGCGCCCTCGATCGTGTCCCGCGCCCGCAGCGCCATGCGCCGAGCGGCCGCCGCATCGTCCATCAGCCGTCGAACCACCCCGGCCACCGCCGCCGCGTCCTCCGGGGCCACCAGAAACCCGGAGACGCCGTCCTCAACAAGCTCCGGATTGCCCGAGACGGCGGTGCTGACCACCGGCACCCCCAGGGCCATGGCCTCAATCAGGACAATGGGCGTGCCGTCCATGTCACGGTCCTTCGCCTGGCGGCAGGGCAGCACAAAGGCGTCGGCCGCCGCGAAATGGCGGCGCACCTCCTCCTGCGGCAGGGGCCCCGTCAGGGTCACCCGCCCGCCCAGCGCCGGGTCGGCCGCCTGCGCGCGCAGGGCGGCCCCGGCGGGGCCGCCGCCCACGATGGTCACCCGGAGATCGCGTCCCTCGCGGAGCAGTTCGGCGGCGGCGGCAATCAACAGGTCAAAGCCCTTCTTGTCCACCAGCCGCCCGACGGAGAGCACCTGAAAAGGTTTGGAGAAGGGTTTTTCCGCGCGCAGCGGAAACGCCTCCAGGTCCACCCCCGTCCGCATGACGTCCAGTTTGCCGGGGTCGCAGCCCATCTCGTCCACCAGGAACCGCACGTTGAACCGGGAGCTGCACATGCCAAAGGCCGCCCGGGCGGTCTTCTCGCGCAGGGCCACCCCGTGCACGAAGATGTCATGGGCATGGCACAGAAAGCTGTACGGTACGTCCGCCAGGAGGGCGGCATACATGGTGACCGCCGCCGGGGCGTGCGCGAAATTGCAGTGGATGTGGCGCGCCCCCGCCCGCTCCACCCGCTCCGCCAGCAGACAGCCCGCCAGGAAATGCCCCAGCAGTTTGGGGCGGTCGGACGGGGCCGCCGTGCGGGCCAGCAGGGCGTCGCGGGCCGCCAGGGCGGCGGTCCGCAGAAACCGTCCCGGGTGCCGCAGCAGCCTGCCCGTTGCGGCGCGCAGCACGGCGCCCGCGCCCAGATCGTAGAGATAGCAGGTCTCGCGGATGAACCCGTCCGCCTCGGCGGAGGTCACCTCCTGCCGGGGCCGCCGCAGGGAGAACAGCGACACCTCCACCCCGCGCGCGCGCAGCCCCTCCACGTCGCGGTAGACAAAGGTGGCGGACAGCACGCCGATCTGCGGGGCCATGTAGGCCATGCGCAGTCCGGCGCCCCCCCGCGCCGCCGTGTCCGGCCGGGATTCCGGCGTCATAAGGCTCTCCCATGAAAGAACCCGTGGAACAGCGGAATCACCCCGCCGTTCCACGGGAAAAAACATCAACCGTTCACTGCGGGATCAGGAGGCCGGCGTCAGGGACACCGCGGCGATTTCGGCGGGCTTGGCGCTGTTGCGCAGCACCAGCCGCACCGACACGGAGTCCGCCGCCGCGTCCGCCGGAAGCGTCACCTTCTTCATCTCCTTCTTCCAGGACGGCGATTTGCTGAAATACCAGAATTCGGTCTTGGGACCCGCCGCGGTCTTGTAGTCCACCGCCATGCCCAGCGCGTTGGCGTCCTGCACCCGCGCGGTCACCGCAAGAGTCAGCGTCTTCCCCGCCAGCGCCCCCTTCACCGGGCAGGACAGGACGCTGTCCCCCTGCGAAGGCTTAAGCTGGAGGGCGCTGGCGCCCGGCTTCTGGCCCGGGGCCTTGGCCACGGCGGAGGCGGAGCCCCGCCAGCCCTTGGGCCGCCCGTCCTTCATCCACGATGCAAACGTCCCGTTGGCAACCAGGCTCATCGGCGCGCGGCGCACCGCCGCGGAAGACTTGGCCGACGCGGGCTTCTTCGTGTCTTTCAGGGACGGGGCCTTCTTCGCGTCCTTCGCCGTCGGCTTCGCGGCGGCCTTCGCGGCGGCCCTTTCCGCCGGCTTCGCGGCGGGCTTGTCGGCCGGTTTTGCGGCGGGGACGGCGGCTTTCGCCGCCTCCGGCTGGCTGGAACCGCCCGAACCGCAGGCGGAAAGCCCAATCATCAGCACCAGCGCGAGGCCCGCACCCAACACCTTCACTGTCCATCCTTTCGGCATCTCAGAATCCTTTCTCTCTTCGCGGCTCTCTGTTGATCAAAACCGACCCATGATAGCACATTTCCCCAGTTTGGGGGCCTGACACCCCCCCCAGGACCATGCGGGCCCTTTCGGCCCCGGTCACGGCAACAGCACCACCTCGTCCACCTGCAGCACCCCGCTGGTCCCCGCGTGGGTTATCCGCACTGCCGACAGACGCAGGGGCCGGACAGGCCGAAACTCGGCCCAATAGTTGGCCCTGTCCCCGCCGTCTCCCGCAGTCCACGTCTCGAAGACAGGAACCGCCTCCCTTTCGAGAGCCTTCTCCCGCGCGAACGCCCGGTGGTCGGTTTGCAGGGTCTCGCGGCCCAGCCGCAGGGGAAACGGCTCGGACCCGCCCGAAACCGGAACCGGGGTCACCGTGGCCACCACCTGGCCCGCCCTGCGGCGGTCCTGACGGGGCAGCCAGCCCACGGAGGAAACGACCACCACCCGGGAAAAGGGGACAGACGGGTCCGGCACGGCCAGCTCCGCCGACGCCCCGGGCCCCACGCGCACCCGTTGCCCGATGGGACGCGCCGCGTCGCCGAAAAGCTCCCGGACGCGGTCCGGGGAAACGCGGGATTCCGCCGGTTTCGGAAGCACCTCGACCGGCAGCACCGCCAGCACCCATCCCGGGTCCTCTTCGGCGGACGCCCTGGGCAGCAGCACGGCGCGGAGCACGGCGCGCCCGCTGCCCGTCACCGGGGGAATCTCCAGCCTTCCGGCACAGGCCCCGGGCGCGGGGCCGTCCCAAGGCACGACTGTCTCCGAAGTCACCACCGGACCGCTGATATCCAGCGTGACCGCCAGCCGGTAGTTGCCCCCGGCCACCAGCGCGGGAATGCGCCATTCAACGGACCAATCGTACCCCTCCCCCTCCGCCATCGCCAGGGGCGGGGTCAGCGCCGCACCGCCGGCGTCGCGCAGGACAAGCTCCGCCACTTCCAGCGGGGCGGCGGGGCGGGCCAGTGTCTCCGCCGGCGGCCGCACGGGTATCGGAATCCCGTCCCCCGCCGCGGAAAATGCGCAGGCCAGGAAGAGCGGCGCCAGGAACCCCCGGCGGGAACGCGGACTCACGGCGCGGCGCCCTGCGCCGGCGGATCGGCGGGCGGCGCCGGCACGGGCGCGGGCGCGAGCCCTGCCTCAAACACATCCACCACCACCCCGGCGCGCAGGCGAAACTCCAGCGATTTCAGGTCCCGAAAGGGGGGATCCAGCGGGACGCGCCCGCCGTAGCGGTGCCGCTGAAACGGCGCGCCTGTGCTGTCCATGTGGTCGGCATCCTGCGACTCCACGATGACGGCCCGCTCATGCCGCTGGGAACCCGGCGTGAAATAGTCATAGTCCGCCCGCGCGGTGTGCACCCCGCTGAGCAGTTCCACCCGCCGTTCGCCGTCCCCGCCGCGCAGCACCACCTCCATCACCGGCTCCCCCTGCGGCACAATCCCGTAGGCATAGGCGGATGAGAGCACCAGCGCGGAAACCTCCGCCCCGTCCGCCGCCGAAACGGGCAGTGTGAGCACCGCGTCGTTGCACAGGCGGAAACTGGCGGAAAGCGTCCGCACTCCCGGCCCCGCAAAGGCCTCCCAGCGCTCCGCACGCAGGCGCCCCCGGCCCGCGGCGGGCCCCAGGTGGAGCGGCAGATTCTGGAGCACGAGCCCCGGGCCCGCATTCCGTCCCGGCGGCGCAGCCAACTGCACGGTGAGATGCGCCGCCCCGTTCAGGACATACACGATTTCCCGCACGGGCACCTCAAAAGGCTGGCGCGCCACCACGCCCGGCTCCCAGGGCGCTTCCCCCGGGCCTGGGCCGGCGGACACGTCCAGCGTCCGCGCCAGGGCCACCTTCTCCAGCCAGAACCGGAGCTGCGCCGGTATTTTCCCGGTGATGCGCACCGAAGGCACCCAGTAGGCCGTCACCGTCAACGTCTTCGCCCCGTCCACACGCGGGGTCTTGTCGGTCAGCGGCGCGTCCTGCGCCAGGTCCAGCCCCAGCAGCCGCAGGGGCCCCGGGTCCGCCTCCGGACCAAACACCGCCTGCACATACGGGGCGGGAAAGGCGGGGGTGACCTCCCGGAGGAGCCGGTCCAAATCCTCTGCGGACGGCGGTGCGCCGGGAGTCTCCTGCGCCCCCGCCCAGGCGCAAAGCAGCAGGCACAGCGCCCCCGCCACCGCCCGGCGGCGCGTCTCCATTCCTGGTTTCCCCTGGAAGACCGTCATGTGTCCGCACGCCTCCTGCCGCCCGGGGCGGCCCGAAATGTTGAAGCCGCCGGCATTATAAAGCCCCCCGCCCCAAGCCGCAACGTGCGGATCATGCCGACCGCGCGCGGCAGGCCGTTACCGGCCATGGGGCATCCTTTGTGCCGCCCTTGCAGGGCTGTAATGAGGAGAAGGACCCGCTTTCCCGGGGCTTGCGCCCCGGGCTATTGTATGCCGCGCTTTCAGCGCTGTCCAATCCGACGGCTTCACGGCCTCCCCCAGAAATGGGCGGCGGGCCGGAACCGTTCAGCATTTCGCGCGAAACCCAGCTGTCTTCCGCAGTCTGAGTTCCAACACGCTTCCCCGCCGCGCAGTTAAAACAACCCGGCGGGGCATGCCCGCAAACGAACGATTCGGCGTTTTCGCCACACCGGACGTCAGTCCGCAGCCTTCCCGTTCTTCACGCGGGTGCGGAGGATTTTGAAGGCCACGCTGTCCGCCAGGGCGAGGAAGGAGGCCGTGATGATGTTCTCGGACACGCCGACGGTGCTCCAGGACTCCATCGCGTCGCTGGACTCGATGAGCACGCGGGTCTTGGCCTGGGTGGCCAGCTTGCCGTCCAGGATGCGCACCTTGAAGTCCTCCAGGTGCACCTCGCCGATCTCGGGGTAGTGGTCCTGGAGCGCCTTGCGCAGCGCCAGGTTGAGCGCGTCCACGGGGCCGTGGCCCTCGGCCACGGTGTGCCGCTCGGACCCGTCGGGCAGCGCCACCTTCACGGTGGCCTCGGACACGGGCGCACCGGCGCTGTTCTGGTTGACGTGGGCGTGGTAGCTCAGCGGGGTAAAGAAGGGCTCGACGGCGCCCATGCCGCGCCGGATCAGCAGGATGAGGGACGCGTCGGCGCCCTCGAACTCGAAGCCCTCGTTCTCGAGCTGCTTCACCTGGCTGAGGATGCTCTTCGTCGCCGGATCGTTCTTGTCGAGGAGGATGCCCAGCTCCGCCGCCTTCTGGATGAGGCTGGACCGGCCGGACATCTCGCTGACGGCGATGCGGGTGGCGTTGCCGACCAGCCCGGGGTCCACGTGCTCGTAGCTGGCCTTGCACTTGCGCACGGCGTCGGCGTGCATGCCGCCCTTGTGCGTGAAGGCGTCGCGGCCCACATAGGGCGCGCTGTCGCGCGGCGTCATGTTGGCCAGCTCGGCGACGAGGTGGCTCTTGCGCGTGAGCCGGGCGAGCTGGTCCGGCTTCAGCACGTCATAGCCCATCTTGAGCTGGAGGTTCGGGATGATGGTGCACAGGTCCGCGTTGCCCGTGCGCTCGCCGTAGCCGTTCATCGTGCCCTGCACCTGCCGCGCGCCCGCGCGCACCGCCGCCAGCGCGTTGGCCGCGGCGCAGCCCGAGTCGTTGTGCGTGTGGATGCCGATGCAGGCCTTGGGGAGCCGCGCCGCCACCGCCGCCGTCGCCGCCTCCACTTCGAAGGGCAGGCGGCCGCCGTTGGTCTCGCACAGCACCAGCGCCTCCGCGCCCGCCTCCAGCCCCGTCTCCAGCACGGAGAGCGCGTAGTCCGCGTCCTCGGCATAGGCGTCGAAGAAATGCTCGGCGTCGAGGAACACGCGGCGCTTGTTCGCCCGGAGGTAGGCCACGGACTCCTCCACGATCTTCAGGTTGCGTTCGAGGGAGACCCCGAGGATCTCGCGCACATGCAACGGCGAGGTCTTGGCGAAGATCGTGACCACGCGCGTGCCCGCGTCGAGCAGGGCCTTCAGGTTCGGGTCGTCCTCCGCGGCCATTTTCGGGTGGCGGGTGCTCCCGAAGGCGGCCATCTCGGCGTTCTTCAGCTTCAGGTCGCGCGTCCGCGCGAAGAGCTCCGCCGCCTTGGGGTTGGACCCCGGCTGGCCGCCCTCGATGTAGCGGATGCCGAGCAGGTCGAGGGCCTTCACCACGCGAAGCTGGTCGTCCGCGGAAAACTTGACGCCGGGCCCCTGGGCGCCGTCGCGCAGGGTGGTGTCATACATCTCGATTCTTGGTTTCTGGGCTTTCATTGATTTCGACTCCTGGAAATCCGCCGGTCTGGGCGGGGGGCAATGCGGGCCTTGGAAAGAAAACGCCTAGAGGACCACCGTCTCGTCGCAGAGGAAACTGCGGAGGAGGCGGTGCCCCTCGGCAATATGCACGCCGCTTGCGGCGGCGGTGCCCTCCGTGTAGGCCGTGGCGGCGTCCCGGGGAATGCCGGGGCCGCACATGCCGAAGGGCACGGGGCCCCCGGCGTGGGTCTTGGTGGAGATGAGGGTGAAATGGTCCGGCGCGGCGAAGACCCGCGTGTCCGGATGGGTGTCGCAGTAGTCGAGGCAGGGGCCGACCACGAGGCGGGCGTAGTCCTCGATGGCCTGGATCTTAAGGTCCACCCGGCCCTGGTGCGCCGTCTCGTCGGGGGCCTCCACGTGGATGTACGCGGCGTCGCAGCGGTTCAGCGCGTCGAGCGCCGCCGCCACCTTGCCCGCGTAGTCCGTGTCCAGCCAGCCGGTGGCACCGGGCACGTTAAGCACCTCCAGTCCCGCGCACACGCCGATGCCCTTCACGAGGTCCACGGCGGACACCACGGCGCCCGTCCGGTTGAACTTGGTGAGGAAGGGGTCCATCACCGGGGCCTTGCCCTGTCCCCACAGCCAGATGGAGACGGCGGGGCGTTTTCCCTCGGCAAGCCGCGCGGCGTTCACCGGGTGCGCGGCGAGGATCTCGCGCGACCGGTCCATGAGCGTGCGCAGCAGGTCCGCGCCGCCGCCCTGGGGCAGGTACGGCGCGTATTCCTGGTCGGTGATGTTGTGGGGCGGCTCGCAGACCGCGTCCACCAGCCCGGCCACTCCCGCGGCGTCGCCGCCGCGGATCACGGCCAGATGCCGGTAACTGACGCCCGTGTTAAACTTCACAGGGAACTCGCGGGCCAGGGTGTCGTTCAGCGCGGCGATGATCTCCCGCGCCTCGTCGGTCGTGATGTGGCCGGACGTGAAGTCCTCCATCCGCCCGTCGGTCAGGGTGACCAGGTTGCAGCGGAAGGCCACCTCGTCGTCCGCGAGCTGGATGCCCTGGTTGGCCGCCTCGATGGGGGCGCGGCCGGTGAAGGTCTCGCGGGGGTTGTAGCCGAAGAGCGTGAGGTTGCCCACATCGCTGCCCGGCGGCATGCCCTCGGGGATGGGGCAGTACTGTCCGACCATCCCGCGCGCCACCAGGGCGTCCAGGGCGGGCGCATCGGCGGCCTCCAGGGGCGTGCGCCCGCCGAGCACCTCCAGCGGGTGGTCCGCCATGCCGTCGCCTATGAGCACCAGATATTTCACCGCACGCCCTCTTGTGTTGGATATTCCCGCAATTCTACCGCATTTCCGCGCCGCGCCGCAAAGATGCGGCGCGGTATGTTCTTGAGAAACACGGGGTTGCGCGGAAGTATGCCCGTCGGGCGCGGTGGATCAGCCCGAGGGCAGCGTGCTGAGCGCCTCGTCCTCCTCAACGGGCGCGCCCTCCGGGTTGGAGTCGGCCTCAATGGTGAGGGAGGCGGCGTCCACGGTGGACTCGGGCTTCGGGAAGGCCTTTTCCAGGAGGACCGCGCCGGGCGAGGGACGCTGGACCAGCGTCTGGCGCAGGAAGGCCGCCACGCGGTCGTGGACCGCCGTGCTGCCGTCCCCGTTGACGATGCCGTGGCGGGTGCGCTGGAAAACGGTCAGCTCCTTTTCAGCGGAACCCAGCCCGGCGAAGAGCGCCGGGGCGCTGTCGGGGTGGACCGTGGGGTCGTCGGAGGCCTGCACCACCAGCGCGGGCGCGGTGACGGAAGGCAGGCAGCGGTTTGTCTCGTACATGACGTCCAGCAGTTCCCTGACCCCGGCCAGGGGGTTGCGGGTGTAGTTGATATGGGTGTTCTCGGGATGGTTGTCCACATATTCCAGCGAGGGGCGCGCCGCGCCAAACCGCTTCAGGAGCGTGTTCAGCCCCAGCAGCGACGGGGCAAGCCGGGCGGAGGAACTGCGCAGGCGCAGGGGGGAGCAGATGGTGAACACGGCGCGGACCTGTTCCGGCCGCCGCGCCGCCGCCAGCAG
>Ga0123328_1004221_pt1 | contig 11805 bp, 8 predicted proteins | sample BioC12SIPDNA_2_FD_89702 | JGI IMG/M metagenome (GOLD analysis project Ga0123328, IMG submission 89702) | Anaerobic biogas reactor microbial communites from Washington, USA - Biogas_R1_A C12 SIP DNA | ecosystem: Engineered > Bioreactor > Anaerobic > Unclassified | place: Washington, USA...
GCTTGGCGCTCCCAGGGGGCTGCGACGGGAGGTATAACCCGAGACCGCCGCGCTCCAGCAACACCACGGCCTCGACGTGTCCCTTACCCCGAACGGACAGATACCCGCCGGCCGGCGCAACCTTCCCCTCCAGCGCACAGATACCCGCCGGTCAGCTCACCCTGGGATCGCCAGGCTCCAGCCTGGCATGGGCACTCTCCACGGCCAAGAAGAAACGCGTTGGCCCAAGAAGACGCCTGGAGAGGGAAGACAAGGCCGCCGGGACGGCGGCGCTACGGGCGTGTTGACCCGAGAAAGCGGCTGGAGAGGGAAGACAAGGCCGCCGGGACGGCGGCGCCACGGGCGCGTTGACCCGAGAAAGCGGCTGGCAAGCGAACAGGCCGCGTTGGCGTCAAGGTCAAACGGAGGACGTTTTACGAAGTGGAAAGCGCAACAAATGCGGACAGGCACAGACGGACTCAATCGCCCCGAATTCATCACAAGTCCCTGCCCGTCAACAAGCACGGGTTTTCGGGAACCACACCCCGCAATTTCACTGCCGGAATCTGAGGCGGACACGGGAGACTTCGGGATCGTCCGATGTCATTCCGCCAGATCGTCGTAGGCGTCGGCCTTTGCGTTCCATAGCGACAGGAAGGTGAAGACGCCGGCCACGGCCGCGCCGATGATGACGATGTAGGCATAGCGCCAGCCGAAGTGCTCGGCCAGCGCGCCCAGGCCGACGCCCGACACGACCACGCTCGCGTAGCTGAACAGGCTCGTGAAGCCGATTGACGTCCCGGCCAGCTTCTTGGTCGAGATGTTGGCGGCCGTGACGCCGGTCAGCGCCTGAGGGCCGTAGATGCAGAAGCCCGCCGCGAGCAGTGTCGCAAACAGGAGCCATGACGGCGCGGTGGCGGGAAGCATCCAAAAACAGAACATGAACAGCGCGGCTCCAGCCATGCAGAACACGCAGGTGCGCGGCGCGCGGCCCTTCATGAACCGGTCGGTGATCCAGCCCGCGCCCAGCATGCCGGCAACGCCGGCAATCTCAAAGGCCGCCACCATCCAGCCGGCGTGGTCGAGGGAGAGCCCTTTGGATTCTTTGAGCAGCGTGGGGCCCCAGTCCAAAACGGCGAACCGGACCACATAGATCGTGAAGTTGGCGCATCCGAGCATCCAGATCAGCGGATTGCAGAAGACCCGTTCGCGGAGGAACTGCCTGTTGACGGGTTCGTTTGCGCGGGCGCCCCTCACTTCCGTGGCGGCAATCTCCGGAAGGCCCACGGATGAGGGCGTGTCGCGCAGCGCCGCCGCAAGGGCCAGGAGTCCCGCCCCGGCAATCACCGCCGGCGCCCAGAAGCAGAAGCGCCACGCGCCCGGCCCGCCGTAAGCCATGATGTATCCGCACAGGATCGCGATCAGCCCCGCCCCGACGGAGTGCGACGTGTTCCAGATGGACATTTTGGTCGCGAGTTCGTTTGGGGGTATCCAGTGCGTGAGGAGGCGCGCGCAGGGCGGGAAACCGCTGCCCTGGAACAGGCCGTTCAGCACCCAAAGGACGCCGAGGATGACGATCAGGGCCGACATGAAGGCCGGGCCGGAGGGGGTCCCGGTGAAAACCTCGGCAAAGACCGGCCCGAATCCGAACGCGACGTTCACCAACAGACACAAGGCGAGCCCCACCATCATGTAGGTGCGGGAATTGCAGCGGTCGCCCCAGTAGCCGTTCAGAAACTTGGACAGCCCGTAGACCAATCCGTGCAACGTCAGAAACGCGCCAAGGCTCGTCTTGGTAATGCCCAATTCGGACTCGATGCCGGGCATCGCCAGGCTGAAATTCTTGCGCAGGAAGTAGAAGAGCGTGTAGCCAACCATCGTGGCGGCAATCGTGCGGTACTGCCAGTACTTGAACCGTTTGGCGCTCTCCGACGTCATCAAGTCTGGTTGCTCCTGCGGGCGCGTCCCTGTTCGCGTTGCACGCGCCTGGCGCCGCGCCTGTTCTTGCCAAAGGGACAGGACGATACGGACAAGATGATACTCTACAGCCGAAAGCCCCGGTTTTCAAAGCCAAGAGCCGCAGTGCTCTCGAAGCAGAGCCCCTCCATGAGAAAAACCGGCGCCGCGGCCCCCCTTCAACACCACGGCTTCGACGTGTCCCTAACCCCGGACGGACAGACAACCGTTGCGTCAGCGCACCCTGGGATCGCCGGGCTTCCCCCTGGCGCGGGCTTGGCCACTGCCCAGATACGGCGCGTTGACCCAAGAACACGCCTGGCGAGGGAAGACAAGGCCGCCGGGACGGCGGCGCTACGGGCGCGTTGACCCAAGACCACGCCTGGCGAGGGAAGACAAGGCCGCCGGGACGGCGGCGCTACGGGTGCGCTGACCCAAGACCACGCCTGGCGAGGGAAGACAAGGCCGCCGGGACGGCGGTGCTACGGGCGCGCTGACCCAAGAACACGCCGGGACGGCGGGGTTGCGGACGCCGGCCCTCCCCGTAGCGCAGGCGTCCCGCCTGCCTTGTTTTCTCCGCGGCTCCCCCTACCACACGCCGCCCATGGCGACCATGAGGGGGCTGCAGGGGATGCTTTCGGAGGGGTAGCGGATGAATTCGACGTGGCCGTCCATGTAGAGGGCGTTGGCGCCGCCGGGGAGGTGGTTGAACTGGCCGTTGCCGTCTTTGCGGAGGCCCTGGGTGGCGTCCCACATCACGGGGACTTCGGACTGGCCCTTGGCGGAGGCGCCGGCGTTGTTGATGTCGGTGATGAGGAAGCGCTCGACGCCCTCGCGGAGGCGGTAGATGGTCTGGCCGCCGCCGTTGCCGCGGAGGGCGTAGGCCTCCCAGGCGGGGGTGCCGTCGGCGAGGTAGGGGCTGACGGTGACCTGGATGCAGCGGCTCTGGCACCAGGTCTTCATGCGGGCGGGGTCGAGGGCGGCGAGGTCAATGTCCTCCTCCAGGATGCGTCGGCCCTCATTGCGCGTGACCTCGCTGCCGAGGCCGGCGTCCATGTTCAGTTTGCAGTCGGCGGCGAGGGTCATGGAGGCCCACACGTCGGGGTCCTCGGCCATCCACGCGGCGTAGACGTAGCTCTGCTCGTCGTTGAGGCACAGGGGGCTGAAGCTGCCCAGCGACGGGGCGACGCCGAGGGCCTGCCCGTCGGTGTACCATTTCCAGCCCTTCGGGCCGACGTGGTCCTCCGGGAAGAACCGGGGGCTGGAGGGGCAGAAGAAGAGGGTGATGTCCGTGAGGTATTCGGGGTAGACGGCGACGCCGTCGGGCAGGGCCCAGAGGTCGCGGCTGCTGCCGGGGGCGTCGGGGCTCTCGCCGAGGGCGAGGTGGCGGCCGTTGAGGGCGGACGGGGGGAACGCGCCGCGGTGCTCCGAGGCGTACATCTTGAAGATGACGCCGAACTGCTTGAGGTTGCTGGCGCAGCTTGCGCGGCGGGCGGCCTCGCGGGCGCGGGCGAGGGCGGGCAGGAGCATGGCGGCGAGGATGGCGATGATGGCGATGACGACCAGCAGCTCGATGAGGGTAAAGGCGTTTCTTCTCACGGGACACACTCCTTCCCCCGGTTAATCACGGGCCGGCCGGGAAAGTTCCCCGGGCGGGGCGGGCATAAAAGGGGCCGTCCCCGGACCGGGGTCCGGGGACGGGAAAAACACGGACCGCCGCGGGGCGGTCACTTGCTGAGGATTTTGCCGACGCGCGGGGCCTGGATGCGCTCCATGAGCGGCATCTGGCCGGCGAGCGGGCGGGCGTAGCGGAGGAAGTCTTCGGTCACATGGTTGCCCTCGGCGTTGATGAAGCGGTCGGGCATCTCGGTGGAGTGGCGCGCGACGGTCTCCAGCGGCGTCAGGAAGTAGGACACGGCGTAGTCGCCCTCGCGCTTGATGGCGACGGAGCCGTCCACGTTGTGCCAGATGGCGTACTGGGCGGCCTTCTCGCCGACCTCGCGGGCCTCGTACTGGTCCACCTCGGACACGCAGCCGAGGAAGGAGCGCTGGAGGTAGCCGAACGTGTCCGACCGGACGCGCTTGATGCCCGTGAGCTTCACGTGGGACGCGAGCAGGTCGCCCAGGGCGCCGGTGCCGGAGAGCTGGGCGTTGCCGTGCAGGTCCTTCTCGCCGCCCGTGAACGCCGTGATGATGGGCGTGCCGTTCTCGTCCACGATGCCCTCGGAGGCGGCGACGACGCAGCGGCCGTACTTCTCGTACACCGCCTTCACGTCCGCCAGGAACTTCTCCTTGACGAAGGTGCGCTCGGGCAGGTAGACGAGGTGCGGGCCGTCGTCCGGGTACTTCCGCGCCAGGGCGCTGGCGGCGGTGAGGAAGCCCGCGTGGCGGCCCATGACGATGGCGATGTACACGCCGGGGATGGCGCGGTTGTCGAGGTTGGCACCCGCGAAGGCCTGCGCCACGAACTTGGCGGCGGAGCCGAAGCCCGGGCAGTGGTCCGTGACCTTCAGGTCGTTGTCAATGGTCTTGGGGACGTGGATGACGCGCAGCTCGTAGCCCGCCTCGTGCGCCTGCTCGTTCACGATGCGGCAGGTGTCCGCGCTGTCGTTGCCGCCGCAGTAGAAGAAATAGCGGATGTTGTGGGCCTGGCAGGTCTGGAAAATCCGCTTGCAGTACTCCACGTCGGGCTTGTCGCGCGTGGAGAGCAGGCCGGCCGACGGGGTCGCCGCGACGGCCTCCAGGTTGTGGGTGGTGGCCTCGGTCAGGTCGAGAAAGTTCTCGTTGATGATGCCGTTCACCCCGTGGAGCGCGCCGTAGACATGCGTGACCTGCGGGAACTTGCGGGACTCGAGCACCGCGCCCACCACGCTCTGGTTGATGACCGCCGTCGGGCCGCCGCCCTGGGCGACCAGCACTTTTCCTTCGAGCTTGGCCATGGATAACTCCTCCTGGACTGTGTGGTTTGCCCCTCGGAGAGCCGGGAATTCGCCGGTGAAACACGGCGTCAAGGGGTGGCGCATTATCGCACGCCCGACCCGGGGCGCGCAACCGGGCCGCGCGGACGGGCGTTAAAAGGGGCGTCCCGGCGCTCCGCTGGGGAGCGCCGGGACGCGTTGTCTTCAGGGGGAGCCGGGGCTCAGTACATGCCGTCCATGCCGCCCATGCCGCCGCCGGGGCCGCCCGCGGGGGCCTTCTCCGGCTCGGGGATGTCGGCGATCAGCACTTCGGTCGTCAGCAGGAGGCCGGCGATGCTCGCGGCGTTCTGCAGGGCCGTGCGCGTGACCTTGGTCGGGTCAATGATGCCCGCCTTCATCAGGTCCTCGTACTCGCCGGTCTCGGCGTTGTAGCCCGTGTTGCCCTTCTTGGCGCGGACGTTCTGGACGACCGTGGCACCCTCGTCGCCGGCGTTCAGCGCGAGCTGGCGCAGGGGGGACTCGACGGCGCGCCGGACGATCTGGGCGCCGATCTTCTCGTCGCCCTCGGCCTCCAGCCCGTCAATCACGTCCTGGCAGCGCAGGAGCGCGGTGCCGCCGCCGGCCACGATGCCCTCCTCGACCGCCGCGCGGGTGGCGTGGAGCGCGTCCTCGACGCGGGCCTTCTTCTCCTTCATCTCGATCTCGGTGGCCGCGCCGACGTTGATGACCGCGACGCCGCCGGCCAGCTTCGCGAGGCGCTCCTGGAGCTTCTCGCGGTCGTAGTCGGACGTGGTGTCCTCGATCTGCCTGCGGATCAGGTTGATGCGGCCCATGATGTCGGCGCTGGAGCCGGCGCCCTCGACGATGGTCGTCGTGTCCTTGTCAATGACGACGCGCTTGGCGCAGCCGAGGTCGGAGATGGTGACGCTCTCGAGCGAGCGGCCCAGGTCCTCGGTGATGCACAGGCCGCCGGTCAGGATCGCGATGTCCTCCAGCATGGCCTTGCGGCGGTCGCCGAAGCCCGGCGCCTTCACCGCGGCCGCCTGGAAGGTGCCGCGGATCTTGTTGACCACCAGGGTCGCCAGGGCCTCGCCCTCGATGTCCTCGGCGATCAGCAGCAGGGGCTTGCCCGACTTCGCGATCTGCTCCAGCAGCGGCAGCAGGTCCTTCAGGTTGGAGATCTTCTTCTCGTTGATGAGGATGTAGCAGTTCTCCAGCACGCACTCCATGGTCTCGGGGTCCGTCACGAAGTACGGGGACAGGTAGCCCTTGTCGAACTGCATGCCCTCGACCACCTCGAGCGTCGTCTCGATGCCCTTGGCCTCCTCGACCGTGATCGTGCCGTCGTTGCCGACCTTTTCCATGGCCTCGGCGATGATGTCGCCGATCTCCATGTCGCTGTTGGCCGAGATGCTCGCCACGTTGCGGATCACGTCCTTGTCGTTGCGGACCTGCTTGCTCATGGAGGCCAGCTTCTCGACCACCGCCAGCACGGCCTTGTCAATGCCGCGCTTGAGCGCCATGGGGTTCGCGCCCGCCGTCACGTTGCGCAGCCCCTCGCGGAAGATGGACTCCGCGAGCACCGTCGCCGTCGTCGTGCCGTCGCCCGCGACGTCCGAGGTCTTGGACGCGACCTCCTTCACCATCTGGGCGCCCATGTTCTCGTACTTGTCCTCGAGCTCGATCTCCTTGGCCACGCTCACGCCGTCCTTCGTGACGGTCGGGGCGCCCCACTTCTTGTCGAGCACCACGTTGCGGCCCTTCGGGCCCAGCGTCGCCTTCACGGCCGCGCTCAGCTTCACGACGCCCTCGAGCACCTTGCGCCGCGCGCCCTCTCCGAATTCCAGTTGCTTAGGCATGTCTCAGTCTCCTTGTTCTGTTCTGCGGTTTTGGGGCGCCGGCTACTCGAGCACCGCGAGAACGTCGTCCTCGCGCATGATGACGTGCTCGTCGCCGTCAATCTTCACCTCGGTCCCGGAATACTTGCCCATGAGGATCCGGTCGCCCGGCTTCACCTCGAGGGCCACCCGCTTCCCGTGCTCGTCAAGACGGCCGGGGCCGACCGCGATCACCTTGCCCTCCTGGGGCTTCTCTTTGGCCGTGTCGGGGATGATGATGCCGCCGCGCACGGTCTCGCTGGGCTCTTCGCGCTTCACCAGGATACGGTCTGCCAGGGGACGAACTTTCATTGTGCTTGCTCCTTGTGGTTGGTTGGTTCGCACATACACTGTTGGCCCGTTCAGGCGGCTGCCATTTTGGCAAACCGCCCGGACCACCGCCTGCCATCGTTAGCACTCGGCGGTCGTGAGTGATAATAGCACGCCCCCAGCCGCCGTGTCAAGCCCCCATTCCCCGCTATTTCATGGGTGTTTTCCCAAAGGACACGATGTGGGGCGGCGCGGCTAGACAGAAAACAAGCATGGAGGAGGATTATGCCATTTTGGCAGCAACAGGAAGAGGGTGGCATCCCGGAGGGATGCAGGACATTAGCCGGTGGCTGAGCGCGGCGATGCCACCGGACGTCGCCCCCCCCTCTCTCTTGGAGAACCCCGGCAGGGGTTCAGGACACGTCCGATTCCTCCTGGCTTCGGGGTCCCGCACCCCTGCCGGGGTGCCAGGAATGGGGAGAAGCGTCCAATCCCGGTGGTGTCGCTGCGCTCAACCACCGGCTAATGGCCCCCACCCCTCCGGGGTGAAGAGGGACAGGACGCCACGTTCCACCGCATGTCCTCTTCTTCATGGACCGAGCCCCCGCCTCTGGCGGTCTGCCAATGAAGGAGGCCGATGGGGACGGCCACAACGCGGCATCTTGCCGCGTTCTTCGGGTCAACCAAAGGCCCAAAGAACGCGGCAAGATGCCGCGTCTACGTCTTCCGCCCTCTTCGCCGTCGGTCAGCGGACCTCGTTGCGGAGGCGGGCGGCGAGGCGGGTGTTGCGGCGGGTCTGGCTGGTGTTGCGTACGGCGCGGGCGACGGCGCGGCGGGAGCCGACGATGACGACCAGGCGGCGGCCGCGGGTGACGGCGGTGTAGAGGACATTGCGCTGGAGGAGCATGAAGTGCTGGTTGTGGAGGGAGAGGACGACGGCGGGGTATTCGCTGCCCTGGGCCTTGTGGACCGTGGCGCAGTAGGCCGGGGCGAGGTTGTCCGCCTCGTCCACCGGGTAGAGGACGGCGCGGCCGTCGTCGAAGGAGACCTGGAACTCCCCGGCCTCCAGGTCCACCGCCGTGACCACGCCCGTGTCGCCGTTGTAGACGTCGAGGGTGTAGTTGTTGCGGAGCTGCATGACCTTGTCGCCGAGGCCGTAGGCGCGGCCGGGGAGGGGCGCGCCGTTGGGGTTGAGCGCGGTCTGCATGGCGGCGTTCACGGCCTCCACCCCGGCGTCGCCGCGCCGCAGCGGGGCGAGCACCTGGATGTCGCGCAGGGGGTCCAGCCCGAAGCGGGCGGGCAGCCGCCGGGCGGCCACCTCCACGAGGGTCTCCACGGCCTTCGCCGGGTCGTCGCGCTCGATGAGCACGAAGTCCCGGTCGTTGAACACGGGCATCTCGCCGCGGTTGATGCGGTGGGCGTTGGCGATGATGCCGCTCTCCTCGGCCTGGCGGAAGACGGTGTCGAGGCGGACCACGGGGACGAGGCCCGACGCGATGATGTCGAGGAGGACGCTGCCCGCGCCGACGGAGGGGAGCTGGTCCACGTCGCCGACGAGCAGCAGCCGCGCGAAGGAGGGCAGGGCCTCCAGCACGCTCGACAGGAGCTGGATGTCCACCATGGACACCTCGTCCACGACGAGGAGGTCCGTGGCGAGGGGGGCGTGCTCGCCCTTGGCGAAGCGGCCCGTGGCGGGGTTGAACTCCAGCAGGCGGTGGAGCGTGCGGGCGTCGCGGCCCGTGGCGGCCTCCATGCGCTTGGCGGCGCGGCCCGTGGGCGCGGCGAGGACGAACGACACCCCCTTCCTTTCGAGGATGGCCAGCAGGCTTTTCAGCACCGTGGTCTTGCCCGTGCCGGGGCCGCCGGTGATGACCAGCACCTTGCCGCGCGCGCCCTGGCGGACGGCCTCGCGCTGGCGCTCCGACAGGGTGATTTTCCCCTCGCGCTCCACCCAGCGCAGGGCGTTCTCCACGTTAATCTCCACGGGGTCGTGGGGCGTGCGCAGGAGCCGCTTGAGCCCCTCGGCCGCGCGGCGCTCCGCCGCGTGCAGCAGGGGCGAGAACACCGCGTCGTCCTCCAGCACCACGCCGCCCGAAGCGGCCAGCGCCGTCACCGCCGCGTCCACCGGGCCCGGCGGCGCGGCCAGCAGCTCCGCCGCGCGCGACAGCAGCTCGCCGCGCGGCAGGAAGACATGGCCGTCGCCCGACGCGGCGGACAGGGTGTGCAGCACGCCGGCGCGCAGGCGCTCGGGGGCGTCGGCGGCGATGCCGAGCCGCCGCGCGATGGTGTCGGCGCCCTGGAACCCGACGCCGGAGATGTCCGCGGCGAGGCGGTAGGGGTTCTCGCGCATGACCGCCGCCGCGCCGTCGCCGTAGTGTTTGTGGATGCGCACGGCGAGGGCGGGGGAGATGCCGTGTCCCTGGAGGAAGACCATGATGCTCTGGAGGGCCTTCTTCTCGCCGAGGGATTTGTGGACCTGGGCCGCGCGCTTCGCGCCGATGCCCGGCACGCCGCGCAGGCGCTCCGGCTGCTCCGCGATCACGCGCAGGGTCTCGCGGCCGAAGGCGGCCACCAGCCGCTTCGCCATCTCCTTCCCCACGCCCGCGATCATGCCCGAGCCCAGGAAGCGCTCGATGCCCTCCGCCGTCGAGGGGAGCACGGTCTCATAGGCCGTCACGCGCAGCTCGCGCCCGAACTTGCGGTCCACCTCCCACCGCCCCGTCAGCCGCACCGTCTCCCCCGGCGACACGGCCATCAGGTTGCCCACGAAGGTCTCCAGCTCCCGCGTGTCGTCGCGGCGGAGCCGCCCCACGAAGAAGCCGTTCTCGGGGTTCTCGTAGACGATGCGCTCGACGACGCCCTCGACGGTGTCCGTCGTTTCCAGATCCGTCTGGCCGGGGGCGTCCGGCGGGCCGCCGCCGCCGGGCTTGCGGCCGTTGGGGAAGAGGTCGTCGCGCGTCCAGGGCGGAGTCATAGGGGCTCGCTGCCGAAGCGCCGGACGTGAATGATGTCCGTCACCGCGCGCGGGCTCTGCGTGGCGACATAGAGCGCCGTGTGCGCGATGTCCTCCGGCGTCATCCAGCCCGTCTTGTCGCGGTGCGGCATGTTGTCCCGCGCCATCTTCGTGTCCACCCCGCCCGGACAGATGGCGTGGATGGCGATGTTGTCCGCCTTCAGCTCCAGCGCGAGGGCCTTCGTCAGGCCGTTCACCCCGTGCTTCGCCGCCGTGTACGCCGACTGGAGGTGGAGCCCCTTGATCCCCGTCACGCTCGAGATGTTGATGATGCGGCCCGCGCGCCGCGCCCGCATGTGCGGGAGAAAGGCCTGGATCGCCGTGAAGACCGACGTCAGGTTCACGTCCAGCGTCCGTTGCCACTCCTCCGGCGTCAGCTCCAGGAAGGGCCGGAACACCGCCCACCCCGCGTTGTTCACCAGGATGTCCACGGCGGGGAACGCCTCCAGCGCCGCCGCCGCCATCCGCCGGACGTCCTCCGGCTCCGCCACGTCGCACCGGCGCCACTCCGCCCGCCGCCCCAGCGCGCGGACCAGCCCGGCCGTCTCCTCCAGCTCCGGCGCCGTCCGCGCCGCCAGGAACACGTCGCAGCCCTCGCGGGCAAACGCCAGCGCGATGGCCCGGCCGATGCCCCGCCCCGCCCCGGTGATGACGGCGGTCTTGCCCTCCAGCAGCATGATGTCTCCTTCCTCGAAAACCCGGCGCGCCGCCCGCGCGGCCGCGCGCAGACACTATAAGCGCGCGGCGCTGCACAAAACCAATTCGTCCCATGGATTGCTATCGCCTGCCTTCCGGCCGCCACAAGGCAGAGCCCCGTAATGGATAGTTACTTTTGATACCATTGTCGAAAATAGAAGGAACCTTTCCTACCTTGTGGTGACAGCCTTCCTCCACAGGCTGAGGCCAAAGATTAGTCTAGATCGTTTCGATTACCCCGAGTTGCTTTCAAGCGCATCCTGTTCACTTCTAATAAATACTTCGTCAACACCGTGACGGTCGTTTGCATGGATGAGTCGCATTAATACCTTCTCGCGGAGAAACTGTACTTTTCGTAAACTTAACCCTGCATATCGAATGGCACGATAACGGATATATGCGCGAGTCCGAAATGGGCATGTGCTGTACATATCAACCCGCATAAAGAATCCTTTGTAATCTATGATTAGCCTTGTTGTGTATAGCATCGGAATCATCGCCACCGTCAGAATCGTTGGCAATGCAAGAGGTCGGATTATTGAAATCGAAAACACATCAGCCATTTCTGCAGATAATGCGCGGATGGAAGCTAACAGGACGGCCAAGACAACGGATGCCTGAATGAGAGAAACTAGCACGGGAATCACACGAGGTTCAGGGTATCTTTCGGCTACTACCAACAAAGTTCCGAGAAGACCCAAAATGAATACAAGCATTACCTCTGCAATGAGCGGAAAGGTATGTATGTTTAAGATGTATTCAATTACGACCGCAGCCCTTACTCCGTCTTTGAGGAAGCGCCATATCACTAAGGTTGGGTCCTTTTCCAATATGATTCGCGATGGCATAACTGCAGAATATGTAACGATCCACAACAAGGTGTCTTTCAAGAGATCTGTTCTCCAGAAACCTACCTTGTATATAATCCATACTATTGCGGCTTGGTACAGAAGCGCCATCCCAAATAGTGTTAGTATCTTTTTATGAATGATTGCTCGAAGCACTCCGTTTGACGCTTTTCGAGTGCTTGGATAACATAACACAAAGAGAAGGATGAGAGCAGCCCAAATCAGCACCGCCATCTCTCGAGTATTAA
>Ga0123328_1004222_pt1 | contig 11804 bp, 9 predicted proteins | sample BioC12SIPDNA_2_FD_89702 | JGI IMG/M metagenome (GOLD analysis project Ga0123328, IMG submission 89702) | Anaerobic biogas reactor microbial communites from Washington, USA - Biogas_R1_A C12 SIP DNA | ecosystem: Engineered > Bioreactor > Anaerobic > Unclassified | place: Washington, USA...
AGAGCCTCTTCATGTTCCCGGTCAAGCTGGTGGCTTTTTTAAACGACCACCAGGTCAACACCTTGTGCTGGGTCGTGTCGGCCCTGACGATGATTTCCGCCTTCGGGACACTGGACACGGTCGTCCCGCACACACTGCGGCTGATCGCCTTCGGCTCCGAGGTGATGCCGATCAAGCAGTTGAAATGCTGGCGCAAGGCCCTGCCCGAGGCCCGTTTCATCAATCTCTACGGCCCGACCGAAGCGACGGGCATGAGTTGCTATTACGAGGTGGATCGCGACTTTGCCGACGATGAGCCGATCCCGATCGGCCGTCCTTTCCGCAACACCGCCATCCTGCTGCTTGGCCCGGACAACCGCCCCGCCCGACCCGGCGAGACCGGCGAGATCTGCATCCGCGGCACGGCGCTGACGATGGGCTACTACAAGGCCTTCGAAAAGACCGCGGAGGTTTTTGTCCAGAACCCGCTCAACGAGGCTTATCCGGAGCTGATCTACCGGACCGGCGACCTGGCCCGGCTTAACGGACGGGGCGAGCTGGTCTTTGTCTCGCGCAAGGACTACCAGATCAAGCACATGGGCCACCGCATCGAGCTCGGTGAAATCGAGGCCGGCGCCAACGCGCTGGACGCGGTGCGCATGGCGGGCTGCATCTATGACGCCCAGGAGAGCAAGATCGTCCTCTTCTATGTGGGCGACCTCGAGCCCGGCGCGCTGCTGACCGCCCTGCGCGACCGCCTGCCGCGCTACATGCTGCCCAACCAAACCGAGCGGCTCGATCAGCTGCCTTTGACCTCGAACGCCAAGATCGACCGGGTCGCCCTCAAGATGCTGCACGAGCAAAAGAAAAAGGAGAAACAACATGGATGAACTGATCGGCATACTCGAAGGATTGCACCCGGACGTGGATTTCGAACACACCGCCGGCCTGATCGACGACGGCATTCTCGATTCGTTCGACATCATCTCGCTGGTGGCCGAAATCGACAATGTCTTCGACGTGCAGATCCCCGCGTCGGAAATCGTACCGGAGAACTTCAATTCGGCCCAGGCCCTGCATGACCTGGTCGAACGGCTCAGCGACAGCTGACGGAGGTCACGGCGCGTGCTCTTCACATCCTACAGTTTTATCGGCTTCATCCTGGTGCTTTTTGTCGTCTACTACCTGGTGCCGCGCCGGATCCAGTGGATGCTGCTCCTTTTTTCGAGCTACCTGTTCTATTTCCTGGCTAGCCCGGAGTATTTGATCTATATCTCGCTGACGACCGTCTCGACGTTTTTGGCCGCGTTTTGGATCGACCATCTGGCCGCGGTACACCAGGAGCACCTGGCCGCGCACAAGAGCAGCCTGACCCGGGACGAGCGCAAGGCAGGAAAAGAAGCGCTCAAGCGGCGCCAGCGCCGCTACCTGGTGGCGTGCATGCTGCTCAACTTCGGCTTGCTCGCCGTGATGAAATACACCAATTTCGCCCTGGCCAATGTCAACAGCCTGCTCCAGGCCTTCGGCAGCGAACGCCAGCTGGCTTTCCTGAATCTCGCGCTGCCGATGGGCATCTCCTTTTACACGTTCCAGTCGATGGGCTACCTGCTCGACGTCTACCGGGGCAAGCATCCCGCGCAGAAGAACGTGTTCCGCCTGGCGCTGTTCGTGTCTTTTTTCCCGCAGCTCGTCCAGGGGCCGATCAGCCGCTATGACGACCTGTCTCAAACGCTGTACGGGCCGCACGCGTGGGACTGGACCTCGGTCAGCTACGGGCTGCAGCGCATCCTGTGGGGCTTTTTCAAGAAACTGGTCATCGCCGACCGCATCCTGGTCGCGGTCAACACGATCATCCGCGCCCCGGAAGAGCACCAGGGGGTTTTCGTGCTGGTCGGCATGCTGTTTTACACCTTGCAGCTGTACGCCGATTTCACCGGCGGCATCGACATCACGATCGGCATCGCCGAGGTGCTGGGCATCCGCGTGAAGGAGAACTTCAACGCGCCGTTTCTGGCCCGCAACATCACGGACTACTGGCGGCGCTGGCACATCAGCATGGGCACGTGGTTTCGCGATTACCTGTTCTACCCGCTGTCCGTGTCGCGCCCGATGCTGAACCTGTCCCGTTCCGCCCGCCGCAAGCTGGGTGACGCGCTCGGCAAGCGCGTTCCGGTCTACCTGTGTACCCTGATCGTCTGGTTCGCGACCGGCATCTGGCATGGCAGCAGCTGGAATTTCATCGTCTGGGGCCTGCTGAACGGCGTGGTGATCATGGTGTCCCAGGCCTGCGAACCGCTTTACGCCCGTTTCCACGCCCGTTTCCAGGTCAAGGACCGGCTCGCCTACCGGGCGTTTGAGATCGTCCGGACGACGCTTTTGATGAGCGCGATCCGCCTGTTCGACTGCTACCGCGACGTGCCGCTGACCTTCCGGATGTTCGGCACGATGTTTACGACCCACAACTACGGGCAGCTGTTCAATGCCGAGGCGATGAAGCTGGGCCTTGGCGGCGCCGATTACCTGGTGCTGGCCGCCGGCGTGGCGATCATGGTCGCCAGCGGCATCCGGCGCAAGCCCGTCAGCATGCGCGAGCGCCTCGAACCGATCCCGGCCGCCTGGCGTTACGCGGCGATGTACCTGCTTTTGATCGCCGTTTTGCTGTTCGGCGCCTACGGCGTCGGCTACGACGCCAGCCAGTTCATCTACAACCAGTTCTAGGAGTTCAAATGAAGCGATGTACCGTTCTGAAAGCGATCTTGTCCGTCTGCCTCATCCTGGGCAGCCTGTTTCTCCTGCAGCGGCTGGTGATGCCCAAGTATGTCCGGGGCATCGTCGAAGGTTCGCTGGTCGAGTCCTATTATGAGGAGACCACGCCCCACGATGTCATCTTTATCGGGGACTGCGAGGTCTACGAGTGTTTTTCGCCCATCACGCTCTGGAACGAGTACGGCATTCCCAGCTTTATCCGCGGCAGCGCCCAGCAGCTGATCTGGCAGTCGTATTACCTGCTTGAGGACACTCTGGCCACGGAAAAACCCGACGTCGTCATCTTCAATGTGCTGGCCTTGAAATACAATGAGCCGCAAAAGGAAGCCTACAACCGCCTGACGCTGGACGGCATGCGCTGGTCCCGGACCAAGCTGGAGGCGATCCGGGCTTCGATGATGCCCGATGAGAAGCTGATCGACTACCTGGTGCCGCTGTTTCGCTACCATGCCCGCTGGAGCGAACTGACCTGGGACGATGTCCGCTACCTGTTCGGCAAGAAGCCGCTGTTCCACAACGGCTATTACATGCGGGTCGATGTGCGTCCGGTGACCACGGTGCCGGAAGGCAAGAAGCTCCCGGACTACCGCTTCGGCGATGATGCCATGGCCTACATGGACAAGATAACCGCGCTGTGCGAGGAGAACGACATCGAGCTGATGCTGATCAAGGCGCCCAGCATCTACCCAACCTGGTACCCGGAGTGGGAAGAGCAGGTCGAGGACTATGCCCGTCAGCACGGCCTGGTGTACCTCAATTTCCTCGAGCACCAGAAAGAGACGGGCATCGACTACAGCACGGACACCTATGACACCGGACTGCACATGAACCTGTCCGGCGCGGAGAAGCTTTCCCGATTTATCGGGCCGATCCTGCGCGATACATACGCGCTGCCCGACCGGCGCTGCGATCCGGAACTGAGCCGGGTCTGGGCTGGCAAGACCGCCTTTTACGAACAGATGAAGGCGGATCAGCTATCCGAGCTGGAGCAGTACGGCTACCTCAAGAGCCTGGGGGCGCGTCCGCCGGAGCAGCCTTGACATGTTAAATCATTTAACATTATACTGGTGACACAAGCTGCCGGCACACCTGCCGGCCGATGAGGTGACCAGATGATCGAAAGACTCGTGACGCCAAAACGCCGGATCCGACCGCTAAAAGCCATCCTGTTTGATTTCGACGGAACCCTGTCGACGCTGCGCTGCGGTTGGGAAACCGTCATGGCCGCCTTGATGCGCGAGCTTTTAGGCGGATTAGAACCGGACGAGGCTCTCGAACAGCTAATCGACGATTACATCGACGCGTCGACCGGAATCCAGACGATTTTCCAGATGCAGTGGCTGGCCGAACAGGTTCGCGCCCGGGGGCGGGAACCGCTCGATCCCTGGGCGTACAAGGCGATCTATAACGACCGCCTGATGGAGACTGTCGCCAGGCGGCGGGACATGGTTCAAAAGGGCATTGAACCGGCGGAACACTACCTGGTTGCGGGCAGCCGCCCGTTTCTGGAAGCGCTCAGCCGAAGAGATGTCGCACTGTTTGTGGCCAGCGGAACCGACCAGGCCGATGTGGCCGCAGAAGCCGGGATCCTTGGTCTGGCAGGTTTTTTCAGCGAAATCGCCGGTGCGCTGCCCGGCCAGGCCAGCTGCAGCAAGGAGGCGCTGCTGCGCCGCCTGGTGCAGACGCACGGCCTTGGCGGGGACGAGCTGGCGGTGATCGGCGACGGCAAGGTCGAGATCGGCATCGCCCGCGAAGCAGGGGCCAGGGCCCTGGGCGTCGCCAGCGACGAGATGCGCCTGTCCGGGGTCAACCCGATCAAGCGCAAGCGCCTGGCCGCGGCGGGCGCGCAGGCCATTGTCGGCGATTTTCTCGAATCCGACGCGATTCTGGACTGGCTCTTTTTGTGAGCATCAACAACCGCTGCCAGACCTGCCATGTCCGGCCGGCGGCACCGGCCCGGATTGCACCATCACGCGCGAGGAGGACTCGTTATGAACCGTTATGAGGACCAGATCGATTTTAGCCGGATCCGAACCTGGCCGCTGACCGGCCGGCACAACCTGGTGACACTGGAGAACATGGCTGATCCGGACAAGGACAGCCTGCCGGACTGGCATCCGCCCGGACTTGACGACCTGGTCGCGCGGCTGCGCGCGGCCAGGGAAAGCTCCAGCCCGATCATTTGGTCTCTGGGGGCGCATGTGATCAAGAATGGCCTGTCGCGCTACCTGATCGACCTGATGCAGTGCGGCTGGATCACGCACCTGTCGGGCAACGGCGCCGTCAGCATCCACGACTTCGAGCTGGCCATGATCGGGGGCACGTCGGAGGATGTGCCGACGGCCATCGAAGACGGGTCGTTCGGCATGTGGGAGGAGACCGGGCATCACATGAACCTGGCGCTGCAGCAGGGCTGGCAGGCTGGCCTGGGCTACGGCGAGGCGATCGGAGCCTACATCGACCGCCACCCGGAATTGTTTCCCCACCGGTCGGTCAACGTCGCCTGGCAGGCTTACCGACTGGGCATTCCGGCCACGTATCATATCGCACTGGGCACGGACATCATCCACCAGCACCCGAGCGTCGACTTCGCGGCGATCGGCGGGACCAGCGGCGTCGATTTCCGCAAGATGTGCGTGTCGGTGTCACGCCTGGACGGCGGCGTTTTTCTTAATTTCGGATCCAGCGTAATCGGCCCCGAAGTCTTTCTGAAAGCGCTATCCATCGCGCGCAACCTGGGCTATCCGACGTACCGGATCACAACGGCCAACTTTGACCTGATCGATCTGGGCGATTACCACAAGCCGCTCGGCTACGACGATCCGCTCTATTATTACCGCCCGCGCAAGAATATCGTCAACCGGCCGGTCAGCCGGGGCGGGAAGGGCTATCACTTCACGGTCGACCACAAGGTGTCGATCCCGGTTCTTCACGCGCGCCTGATCGGAAACGAAGGGAAGGGGACGCGGCATGGCTGACGCAACCTTCAGGGAATACCCTGGCCTGACCCGAACGGTCCTGGCAGAAGGCTTGGCCGCGCTGGATGCGGTCCGCGCCGGCCTGATCGGCGATCTTGGCCTGGACGGGTACTGGCTGGCGGACATGACGCTAAGCGAGCTGTCGCGCGAGACCCCGCATTTCCCGCTGCCGGTTGTGTCCGAGCGCTATGCGCCCGGGGCCGGCGGCAACGTCGCGGCCAACCTGGCCGCACTCAAACCGCGCTTGGTTCGGGTCCTGGGTGTCCTGGGGCAGGACTGGCGCGGCGATTTGCTGCTGCGCGCCCTGGCGGAACAGGGTGCCGACGCGGGGGCGGTCATACGCAGCGCAGCTCGGATCACGCCGGCCTACATCAAGCCGATCCGGCAAGGTTACGGCGGCGTCGCCTACGAGGACCCCCGGCTCGATTTTGCCAACAGCACCCCGCAGGGCCCTGATCTGGACGAAGCGGTTATCGCCAGAATCGACGCGCTGGCGGCCGAATCGGATGTTTTTTGCGTCAGCGACCAGTTTCCCAATGGCTGCATCACCGAAGCGGTTCGCGGCCATCTGGTCAGTCTGGCGCGGGCCGGCGCGCGTATCGTTGTCGACAGCCGCAGCCAGATTGATGCATACCCCGGCTGCCTGCTCAAGCCCAACGAGCTGGAATGCGCCCGGGCGCTCGGCGCCGTCCCGCGGCGCGATGCCTCACTGGCCGAACTGACCGATCTGGCGCTTGCGCTGGCCCGACGGACCGGCTCGACGGTATGCATGACCCTGGGTGAACGCGGTTGCCTGCTGGTCGAACAGGGTCGGATCCCGGTCCATGTCCCGGCTGTGCCTGTCGAACCGCCGTTGGATATCTGCGGCGCCGGCGACAGCTTTCTGTCCCTGTTCGCCCTGGCCCTGGCAGCCGGGCAGGCGGCGCCTGACGCCGCCGCCATGGCCAGTTTGGCATCGGCGGTGACCATCCAAAAACTGGGCCAGACCGGCACGGCTTCCCGGAGGGAAATCCTGGATCTGGCCGGGCGGGACGCAACTTGACCCGTAATGCCAGAAACGCCGCCGCCATGAAGGCGGGCAACATGTTGGAGATCATCCGCATGGTGCAAAAAGAGCCGCTGACCCGCGCGGAAATCGCCCGGCGTACCGGCCTGACCCGGGCGGCGGTCACGATCATCGCCGATCGCCTGACCGGTGACGGCGTCCTTCAAGAAAACAGTGTCAGCGGCAAATCGGGAACACTGGTCCGCCAGCTGACCGTCTGTCCGCAGCGCTTCCTGTTCCTGGGCCTTGATCTGCGCCGCGACGGCTATACCGCCGGCCTGACCGACCTTGGCGGCGAAACGCTGGACAGCCGCGCGGCACCTCTGGATCCGGGCCAGTCCTTCGAGCAGCTGATCGAATCGGTCAAATCGGACCTGAACCGCCTGGCGCACCCCCTGGTGACTGGGGTCGGCGTCGGCGTACCGGGTCCCGTGGAACCGGAAACCGGCCGGGTGCTAAGCCCGCCCAATTTCAGCCTGATCTGGCACCGTGACCTTCGCAAGGCCCTTCAGAACGACCGGACATCGCCCATCTGGATTGAGAACAACGCCCTGGCGCGCGCAGTATATGAAAAATATGCCGGACTGGGCCGATCCCTTTGCGCCTTCATGGTCGTGATCGTCGACCGCGGCATCGGGTCCGGGCTGTATCTGGGCGGACAGCTTTACCGCGGCGCCGGGTATGCCGGCGAACTGGGCCACCTGTCGATCGACCGTCAGGGCCCTCTTTGCGGCTGCGGCAGCCGGGGCTGCCTGGAAAACTACGCCGCTGTGCCGATGCTGCTTGACCGCTTCAGGACCCAGATCGGGGCGAATGTCAACAGCTGGGCGGACCTGGTGGACCAGGCACAGTCGGGCGATCCGGGCTGCCTGAATGCGCTGCGGTCGGAGGCGGACTTCCTGGCGCAGGGGCTGGTCAGTGTGCTGAACCTGCTCGATCTGGAGGCCGTGATCCTGACCGGCGACCTCACCTACCGGCCGGACCTGCTGCTGGATCGGGTCCGGAGCTGTGTGCAGCTAAGCCGGATGGCCCGCCAGGCGCACGATGTCAAAATCGAGGCGGCCCGTCCCCGTCCTGATGCCGGGATGGCCAGCGCCGCGATGGTCGCCATCGACCGCTTCTTGCACGGCCAGGCCGCCTGGCCGTCTGCCTGACTCAACGAGACCGTATCAAAGGATATGTCTATCCCTTATTGATATATACAATTATTGCTGTTACAATAGGAATGGATGATTACGTGATTCGCTTGTATCTTGCTGCGCGGGGCGGAGCGGTTACTAGATTGCGCGGGAGCGGCGATATGGAGCAAGACGGTCAACTGAAATACGTGGATATTTTCAACCATTATCTCGGGTTGATCCGTTCCGGCGTGCTTCGACCGGACAGCAAGCTGCCGACAGAAAGCAAAATCGCGGAGCAGTTTCAGGTCAGCCGGATTACCGTGATCCGCGCCCTCAAGCAGCTCCAGGCCGACGGCTATATCCGCCGGATCCAAGGCAGCGGCAGCTATGTTCAAAACCAGAAACCGGCAGATTCCGGCCTCAAGGTCGTTTCCCTGATCATGTCGCTGCACGGCCAGGGCCGGGAACTGCAATTGATCCAGGGCATCGAACAGAAGCTCAAGGCGGCCGGATACATCCTGACCGTCCATAATTCGCATGAGAACTCCGAAGAGGAACGCGACTTGATCCTGAAGATGAAGAAGGACGTTCAGGGCATGATCCTCTATTCCGCCAGCAGCATCGAGAACAACCGCCTTTTCGAGGACTTGATGAAAGAGCACTGGCCGGTTGTCTATGTCGACCGCTATCCGATGAACGTTCCCTGCAGCTATGTAACCTGCGACAACAAGGACGGCGGGTATCTGCTGGGCGATTTTCTCTGCAGCAGCGGTCACCGGCAGCTGGCCCTCGTCTACCACGACATCGTCGGCCTGTCATCGGAACGCGACCGCTTCGACGGCTTCATGAAGGCTGTCAGCACGCACCAGATCCCGCAGAAAAATGTCAAGATATTGTCGATCAACCGCAACGAAACCGAAGAGGTCGTCAACCGGATTTACGACGAGCTGTACGTGCTTGAGCGCGACAAGGCCCGCTGCCCGACCGCCATCTTCACCTTCAACGACTCCCTGGCCATCCTGATGATGGAAAGCCTGCGCAAACGCGCGGACATCGTTCTGCCGGAGTCTTTCACCATCGCCGGATTCGATGACCTGATCGGTTTTGCGCGCCCGGTTCCCTTTGTGACGATCCGCCAGGACTACCTGGCGATCGGCGAAGCCGCGGCCGAACTGCTGCTGGCGAAGATGGAAAGCAAATCGCTGGTCAACCGCCAGGTTGTCATCCCGGTCCAGCTGGTGCATTACCCCAAATCAGGCGCAAAATAAGACATGACCAATTGGACAGCATCCTGACAAAAAGGCAGGCCGCGTGCGCGCAGCCTGCCTTTTCATTTGCGACATGCATAAATATTCAAGAGATGCAATAAAAGTTATTATCCAGACAATGACTTGACATAACAAATAAAACACCGTATACTGAAGTTAATGTAAGAGCCGTCAGTATGTTGAAACCATGCAGCAAAACCGTTGGAGGTCAAGGCAAGATGAACAACCCGTTCAAAGGGATTGTCGTCCCTACCGTCACCCCATACCGGCCCGATTTATCTCTCGATCTTGATGGCGTTGAATCCGTATTGGCTTATTTCGACCAGAACCCGGCCGTTGACGGCCTGTTTATTACCGGTGCGACCGGTGAGTATGATCAGCTGTCTTTTGACGAGCGCTGCCAGATCATCGACCGGGCCCTGGCGATGCAGCTGAAGAAGGACTGGCTTCCCAATACCACCAGTCTGGACATCGAGCAGTCGCTGCGTCTGACCCGCTACGCCATATCCCGCGGCGTCAGCACCGTCGGCGTGATCTTCCCCAGGGAATGCCAGACATTTGCTGACGTCAAACGCTTTCTCAAGCTGATTCTTGATCTGGGCCCGACCGTCTTCATCTACCAGACCGGCAACAGCCCCTATCCGCTCTCCGTATCCGAGCTCGGCGAATTGATCGGGCTTGGACGCGTCGCCGGTATTAAGGACAGCTGCAGCGGCCGCGACATGGTCCGCCACCTGCGCTATATCACGGAGCTGGGCGATCGGATCGCAGTGATTCAGGGTGTGGAGATGCTTTATCTGTCTTCGCTTGTCATGGGCGTGTCCGGCGTCATCGGCGGCGGGTGCAATGTCTATCCGGAACTGCTGCAGCGCATTCGCCAGTCGTTTGCGAACAACGACCTCGCCGCGGCCTGCCGGGACCAGGCGCTGGTCAACGATCTGGTCGAACGTCTCTACGAAGAGGGAACCGGCAATGAGGCGATGAAGTATTACCTGTCCTTGTGCGGGGTCTGCTTAGGAACGGCGTCGCGCAAGACCCGAACGCCGCTGAGCGACGGCAAGAAAAAACGAATCCAAGCGCTTTTCCAACAGTTGCACGCAGGTAACTAGGCCCGTTTGACGGCATGTACCGTCAAACCGCAGCGTCCGTCACGAGGCACAGCAGTCTGATTGGGCTGTTTGTGTCCCAATGGTTCACCCAAGTCCAAGGAACGAATGGCAAAGAAACCGTCTAAAGAATTCTGGAGGTGTGACACGTGAAAAGAAGAAGAATGCGCCTGGCTATGTTGGCCCTGTCCCTGTTGCTCGTATTCAGCCTGATGGCCTGCCAACAGACACCGACGTCGACAACCGGCAGCACGAGCGGCGGCGCGACGACCACGACAACGAAAGCATCAAGCACCACGACAACCACCACGCAGGCAGCCGAGGAACCTGTGCCGATCTCCATCTGGTATGCGGTCGGCCGTTTCACCATCGATGACCGACGCGACAAAATCCCCGAGGAAAAAGACATCGGCTTTTTGAATGAGCGCTTCAACATCGACCTCAGCTATACGACGGTGCCTTCAGAACAGGCCCGCGACCAGCTGGGCATCATGCTGGCGACCAATTCGATGACCGACATCATCTCGATGCAAGGTTCGTTCGACACCTTCCTGATCCGTCCGGACCAGATGTTCGCCGACGGCCAGATCATCGACCTCAAATCGGTCGCATCCAGCATTCCCACCTACATGGGCATCGTGGATGACAACCCGGTTATCAAGAAGAACGTTATGGACGACGCGGACCACATCCTTTATTTCGGCATTCCGATCTTCGAGGCCGAAGTAGGCATGTCCGGCGGCCTGATGATCCGCAAGGACTGGCTGGACAAGTACGACCTCGGTCTGCCCCAGTCGATCGACGAGTTCCTGACCGCCCTGCGCGCTTTCCGCGACAACGACCCCAACGGCAACGGCCAGAAGGATGAAGTCCCGTTCTGCGGCAACCAGGGTTCGCTGCAGGTTATCGGCAACCTGATCGGCGTTCAGGAAACCTTCTCCATGGTCGGCGGTTCCGGCGGCTATGTCGTCTTCGGGCCGTTTGAGGAAGAAGCCTACAAAAAGCGCCTGACCCTGATCGCCACCATGGCCCAGGAAAAGCTGATCAATGAAAACTATTACAACTTCGATTTCCAGATGCGCGACACCTGGATCGCCGAAGACCGGATCGGCGCGGCGCTGACCGGCCTTGGCAACCTGGACAAGTGGAACAACCTGATGGCCGACCACCCGACCTTCCTGATGTGGCCGTTCAACAACCCCGCCCAGGAAGACGGCAAGCGTTACTTTGACCGCACCGACCTGTCCAAGGCCATGCGCCACGACGTGACCATGATTTCGTCCAACGCGGCCGATCCGGCCAAATGCGGCGAGTTCCTCGACTATTTCTACACCGAGGAAGGCCACATGCTGACCACGTTCGGCATCGAGGGCCTGACCTATGAGATGGACGGCGACTTCCCGAAGTTCACCGACCTGATCGTCAAGAACCCCGACGATCTCGGAGTCGGCGACGCCCAGGGCAAGTACATCGGCATCCCCGGCGTTCGCACCTATGAGGATCTGCGCGTCTGGGCGCAGCTGTCCCTGACGACACCTGGA
>Ga0123328_1004224_pt1 | contig 11804 bp, 10 predicted proteins | sample BioC12SIPDNA_2_FD_89702 | JGI IMG/M metagenome (GOLD analysis project Ga0123328, IMG submission 89702) | Anaerobic biogas reactor microbial communites from Washington, USA - Biogas_R1_A C12 SIP DNA | ecosystem: Engineered > Bioreactor > Anaerobic > Unclassified | place: Washington, USA...
CGACCGGCGCCGCCAGGACATCCAGCCGGAGCAGCAGTGCGACGGCGAGAGTGATCACCAGGACAACCGGGCCGACGGCCATCCACGGCCGCCACCGCATCATCCGGTCCGGGGTCGCGCCCTGGACCCCGGTGCTGATCGATGCCCGGGAGGCCACCCAGGCGGGAAGGAATGACGCGGCCACCGAACCGACGACGGCGCACAACCACGTCAACCCCGCCCATCCCCACGGGACGGCCACCGGCCAACCCGGATTGGTCACCGCCCACCAGGCGGTGGCACCGCCGACGCCGGGAACCAGGCCCAGGGTGGCACCCACCAGTCCCGCGCCCAGCCCGTAGGCCAGCACGCCCAGCCGGATATGGGCGGGCGAGGCGCCCTGGGAACTCATGAGCGCGAAGATCCGCGACTGCCGGGAGGTGGCGATGGTGAACACCGGGGAAATGAGAAGCAGGAGCAGGACCCCGAGCACAAGGAGATAGGAGGCGCTGACCAGGAAGAACAGCCACCCGCCCCAGTCGGCGCCGAGGTACTCCTGGTCGGGGTCAGCCATCTCGGGGTAGGCCTCCTCCGCCGGAGGAGGAGTGTCCTGGACATCCGAGGAGACGACGACGAATCCGGCCTTATTGAGTTGTGTCACGTCATCCCAGGTGAAGGGCTCGTCCCCGAGAATGGTGAAGGTGGGCATCGTCGCGTCATCGACGGTGAACGTCGGCTCGATGACCAGGGACTGGTAACCGGGCAGGACACCGGAGACCCGCAGGTCCGCGGAGTCGACGGTGACGGTGTCGCCCTCGCCCACGCGGGGCTGGTCGGCCACCTGGTGGGTGAGCATGATCTCGCCTACGGTGGGCAGCGATCCGGTCCCGGGGTCCAGGGACGGCGGGACGGCGGAGACCGGCAGCTGGAGGATCTGCGCGTCGGCCTGCCGGCCGTCTGCGGCGGTGACGGGGCGGTAGAAGGTCGGGCGGAGCTCGGCGTGGAAACCGTGGGGGAGGGCGGCGTCGAGAAGCTCACGCTGTGGCGCGGGGGCCTGCAGCGCATCGCCCTCGCATTCGTAGGACAGGCCGGAGATGGACTGGATGCACGAGGTGCCGCCGTAGGTCGCGGTCGTGGTCGGATCCGACCAGCGCAGCGCCGAATCGGTGGAGGTCTGCCACGAGGTCATGGCGGTCAGGGCGATGACCGGCACAGCGATGAGGAGGACGGCCGCGAGCAGACGCCACGGATGACGGAGCATATCGCGCCGGGTCGGGCGGGTGGCGGCGAGCAGGGCGGACATCATGACTCCTCGATCCGGCCGTCACGCATGAGGACCACCCGGTCGGCCCAGCCGGCGAAACGCGGCTCGTGGGTGACCAGCAGGCCCGCGGCCCCCGCATCCACCCGGTCCCGCAGGATACGCAGCACCTGGTCGGCGGTGGCGGTGTCGAGCGCTCCCGTCGGCTCGTCCGCGAGGATGACGCTGCGCTGGCCGATCAGCGCCCGGGCGATGGCCACGCGCTGGGCCTGGCCGCCGGAGATCTCCTCCGGGAACCGGTCGGCCAGGCCCTCGAGGCCGACCTCGGCGAGGGCCACCTCGGCGGCGGTGCGGCAGTCGGCGGGGGAGAGACCGTCGAGTTCGAGGGGGAGGGAGACGTTCTCCCCGACGGTGAGGGTGGGGACGAGGTTGAAGTGCTGGAACACCAGACCGATGCGGGTGCGCCGCAGGTGCGCCGTGCGGGCGGGGGACAGGTCGGCGGTGTCGGCACCGTCGACGAGCACGCGCCCGGAGGTCGGCGCCAGCACCAGGCCGGCGACGTTGAGGAGAGTGGATTTGCAGGAGCCGGACGGGCCCATGACCGCGATGAGTTCGCCCGGCTCGACCGCGACGGAGACGTGATCCAGCGCGGTCACCCGGCGGGGGCCGGTGCCGAACACGCCCGTGACGTCCTGCAGCTCGAGCGGGCGGGGGAGGTGGGGGACATGGCGGTCACGCATCCTTCGCTGAGGCGTCGGAGGCGTCGGGGGAGTCGGAGGAGTCGGAGGTGTCGGGTTGGGTCAGTGATTCCACGCGGTCGAGCCAGCGGGCCTCGGCCTCGAGTTCGAAGATGCGGCGCTCCAGGTGGAGGCGGTCCGTGGTGCGGCTGACCGCCATCCCCCGGGAGGCCCGGGTCAGCTCGCGCAGCTCGGCGATGACGAAGCGACGCTGGTCGTCGAGCAGCGGGATGAGGCGGTCACTGCGGCACTGGGCCGCCAGCGCGACCTTGATCACGAGTTCATTGCGCTCGGCCCGGGGACGCTGGACCGGGGTGTCCCACCAGCGGGCCAGGAGCTCGTGGCCGTCGTCGGTAAGGCGCCAGGTGTCGGTGATGTGGCCGTTCGCGCCGGTGATCTGGCCGTCGACGACGATGAGGCCGTCCCGTTCCAGGCGTGCGAGGGTCTGGGTGACCTGGCCGATGTTGAGCGGCCAGACACCCTCTGTGGCGTCGCTGAACCGCTGCTGGAGTTGTCTGGCGGACCGGGGTCCGTCGACCAGCAGGGCAAGCAGGGAGTGCTTGATGGACATGGGGCGGCTTCCTTCGCGGCCGGGCCGGTAGGTTACCGGGTAACCTTTGGGGTGAAGTTACCGGGTAACCTTCGGGGCGTCAAGGGGGCGGGACCGGTGGGCGTCGGTTACCGGGGCGGTGACAGGCGGGAGTGAGGGGTGAGAGTGCGGGGATGACGGGGACGGGGTCCGCACATACGAGACGGGCCCGACCTTGGGGAAGGTCGGGCCCGGAAAGAAGGGGGAGAAGAAGCGCTACTGGATGGTGACGCCGCGCTCGGCGAACCACGGAACCGGATCGACGGCGCCGCCGCCGGCCGGGTGGATCTCGAAGTGCAGGTGGGAGCCGGTGGAGAAACCACGGTTACCCATGCCTGCGATGTTCTGGCCGGCGACGACGGACTGGCCGACGCCTACGGCGAGGGTCTCCATGTGGCCGTAGACGGAGATGGAGCCGTCCTCGTGCTGGATACGGATCCAGTTGCCGTAACCGGAGGCGGGACCGGAGTCGATGACCACACCGTCCATGACGGCGAGGATCGGGGTGCCCACGGCGTTGGCGATGTCGATGCCGGCGTGGAGGGTGCCCCAGCGCGGGCCGTAACCGGAGGTGAAGACGCCCTCGGCGGGCTTGACCACGGAGGGGGTGCGCATGGCCAGATCAGCCTGGGCGCGCTCCATGCTGTGCTCGACGGCCTTGGTCAGCTGGTCCTCGATGTTGGCGACCGGCTTGAACTCGGAGATGGCCAGGATCTGCGGGGCGGCGGCCTCGGCCACGGCCACCGGATCGGCGGCGAGTTCGATGTCGTTGACCTCGACGGCGGGGGACTCCGGCTGGGCCTGCAGGGAAGCTGCGGCAGCGCCGCCGATGCCGGCGGAGGAGACAGTGCCGGTGGCGACCGCCACCAGTGCGATCCGACCCTTGGTGGTCTGCGAGGTCGTGATCTTGCGGTGCTTGCCCCCGGTAACCCGCTGAGTCTTCGTTCGCATGAAGCCTTCTTTCGTTTCGCCACAACCCGTTGGGTTACGGGATTGTGACCGTCTCGTTATCTACGATCGGTAACAATAGCGTCTCAATTGATTGAGGGCAACTGACCAGGCGAGAAATTTCTCTTATTCGTCATCCCGGCCGGATCCGTTACATCCCCCGGGGCGGTCGGTCGTGCCGTCCCTTTCTGCGGGCCACATCGTGGCACAGTGAATGGTGATGAGCAAAAAGACCAGCCCCCAGTCCCGGCCCCGCCGGCGTCCGCGCACGCTCCGCGGGGGTGAATCCACCCCGGCCACGCAGGGGAGGGAATCAGCCCGGGCCGCCACCCGCGGAGCAGCGCAGAAGGCCGGGCAGAAGGCCGCGCAGAAGAAGATCACACCGGACAAGGACGTGCCCACCACCGTCCTCGGCCGGTTCCGGCGTTTCCTGCCCACCGTGGGTATCCCCAACATCGTGGTCGTCCTCGGCATCATCGTCGTGGCACTCGCCGGACTGATGTTCACCGCCTCGCCGCTGACGTGGCTGCCCGCCGCCATCGCCCAGCTCTGGCTGATCCTCAACGCCGCACCCGCCACCATCGACGGCCTCGAGATCGGCGTCGTGCCACTGCTGCCCGCGCTCGGCCTCGTCGCACTCATCGCCCGCCGCATCCGGGTGGCGGTCCGCGAACGCGTGAGCGTCGCCGACCTGCTCGTGCTCACCGCCTGCACCCTCGTCATCCCCGTCGTGCTCACCCTCATCGCCGCCGGCATGATGTGGGACGCCGGCCGGGTCTTCGACGTCGGCGCCCCGCCGCTCGCCGACGCCGTCGGGCGCACCCTGCTCCTCCACGCCACCGCCCTGGTCATCGGCATGGGCGGGCGACTGTGGGGCGCGCTGCTGCGCCGCTACGGCGCACCCGACGGGCTTGTCGACGCCGCCGTGGTCGCCCTCCGCATCCTCGGCTGGCTCGCCGTGGCCGCCGCCGTCGTCATGGTGATCCTGTTCATCATGAGCTGGCCGCGCCAGGTGGAGGTCGCCGGCGTCTACAACAGCACCGCCGCCGTGGTCGCGGTGAGCATCCTCAGCGTGCTCTATCTCCCTAACGCGGTCATCTCCGCCGTCGCGGTCCTGCTGGGCTCGGAGTTCCACATCGGTGCCGCCTCCGTCTCCCTGTTCGCCATCGATCTCGTCCCGCTCCCGCCCCTGCCGCTGCTGGCGATCATTCCCGGCACGGCGAGCCAGTGGGCCGTCATCCTGCTCGTCGCGGTCGCCGGCATCACCGCCTACCTGGTGGGCTCGGCCCGGCTCAATCTCATTCAGGCGGTGGCCGCCGGTGTCGTCGCGGCCCTGGTCGCCCTGGTGGCCACCGAGCTCACCTCCGGTCAGCTCGCCGAGTTCGGTGACGTCGGGCCGATGCGTCTGCTCACCGCCGGACTCGCCCTCGCCTGGATCACCGGCGTCGGCCTCGTCGCCGCCGGCGTGGGCAAGCTGGCCGACCGGCGTGCGCCCGAGCCGGAGGCGGGGGTCGACGCTGACCCGCAACCCGACGCGGATACGGAGCCGGTGGACGACGGTGACGATCAGGTCATCGACGGGGAGGTCATTGAAGACGCTGACGGCGCTGATGACGCTGACGGCGCTGATGACGCTGACGGGACCGAGGGCTCCGAGGGTGCCGACGGTGACGAGGGAGACGTCGATACGCACGAGGACGCGGCGGATGCCGCGGACGCTGACGATGCTGGGGAGGTCGAGGGTGTCGACGATGTCGAGGAACCTGCGGAATCCGATGAGTCGGCGGATTCCCCCGAGTCGCAGCATCATGACAATGACACTGTAATAACAGAGGACGCTGCAGCCACAGCGGACGCAGAGGACGCAGAGGGCACTGACGTCTCAGGAGGCACAGACGGCAGGAAAACACCGGCCACGGACTAGTATCAGACGCGTGACTTCCACGCCCGCACGGACAAGCCCCCTCGACATCGTCGTCCTCGTCTCCGGCAGCGGCACCCTGCTGCAGTCGATCCTGGACAGTCAGGACGATTCCTATCGGGTGGTCCGGGTCATCGCCGACGTGGACTGCCCCGCCCTCGAGCGGGCGGAACGCGCCGGAGTGGAGACCGAGGTCGTCCCGCTCAGCGGCGACCGGGCCGCCTGGAATGTCACGCTCGCGGACGCCATCGACGCCGCATCGCCGGACCTCATCGTCTCCGCCGGATTCATGAAGATCCTCGGGGCCGGGGTCCTCGACCGCTTCGAGGGCCGGATCATCAACACCCACCCGGCCCTGCTGCCTGCCTTCCCCGGCGCGCACGCCGTACGCGACGCCCTGGCCTACGGGGTCAAGGTCACCGGTTCCACGGTCCACTTCATCGATGCGGGTGTGGACACCGGGGCGATCATCGCCCAGGAGGCGGTCGCGGTCACGGCGGAGGACACGGAAGCCTCACTCCACGAGCGGATCAAACACGTCGAACGCCAGCTCATCGTGTCGGTGCTGCGGGCGGCCACCATCAATGACAACACCGGCCAGGACAACAGGAAGGTTGACTTCATCCATGAGCGATGATCGCAAGGTAATCAAGCGTGCACTAATCAGTGTCTACGACAAGACCGGAATCGAGGAGCTGGCGAAGGCCCTGCACGACGCCGGTGTGGAGATCGTCTCCACCGGTTCCACCGCCGGCCGCATCGCCGATCAGGGCATCCCCGTCACCCCCGTCGAGAATCTCACCGGGTTCCCCGAGTGCCTCGAGGGCCGGGTGAAGACCCTCCACCCGAAGGTCCACGCCGGCATCCTCGCCGACACCCGCAAGGACGATCACCTCTCCCAGCTCACCGACCTCGGTGTCGAGCCCTTCCAGCTCGTCGTGGTCAACCTCTACCCCTTCTCGGAGACGGTCGCCTCCGGCGCCTCCTTCGACGAGTGCGTCGAGCAGATCGACATCGGCGGCCCCTCCATGGTCCGCGCCGCCGCCAAGAACCACCCGTCCGTCGCCGTCGTCGTCGACCCGGCCCGCTACTCCGACGTCGCCGCGGCACTCGCCGACGGCGGTTTCACCCGCGAGCAGCGCACCCGCCTGGCTCTCGACGCCTTCCGCCACACCGCCGCCTACGACGTCGCCGTCGCCACCTGGCTCGGCGAGCAGGCCGCCGGCGAGGACGAGACCTTCCCCGCCTGGATCGGTTCCTCCCACGAACTGGCCCACACCCTGCGGTACGGCGAGAACCCCCACCAGGCGGCCGCCCTCTACGCCGACAAGGGTGCCTGTGGTCTGGCCAACGCCGAGCAGCTGCACGGCAAGGAGATGAGCTACAACAACTACCAGGACGCCGACGCCGCCTGGCGCGCCGCCTGGGACCACGAGCGCGCGTGCGTGGCCATCATCAAGCACGCCAACCCCTGCGGCATCGCCGTCTCCGACACCTCCATCGCCGACGCCCACCGCCGCGCCCACGCCTGCGACCCGATGTCCGCCTTCGGTGGCGTCATCGCCGCCAACCGCGAGGTCACCGTCGCCATGGCCGAGCAGGTCGCCGACATCTTCACCGAGGTCATCATCGCCCCGTCCTACGCCTCCGGCGCCGTCGACGTCCTCGCCCGGAAGAAGAACCTCCGCGTCCTCCAGGCCGAGCCGCTGACCCGCTCCGGTCTGGAGACCAAGGAGATCTCCGGTGGCGTCCTCGTCCAGGAGCGCGACGCCCTGCAGGCCGAGGGTGACACCGCCGCGAACTGGACCCTCGCAGCCGGCCAGGCCGTCAACGAGCAGGTCCTCGCTGACCTGCAGTTCGCCTGGACCGCGGTGCGTGCCGTCAAGTCCAACGCCATCCTCATCTCCAAGGACGGCGCCACCGTCGGCGTCGGCATGGGCCAGGTCAACCGCGTCGACTCCGCCAAGCTGGCCGTCGAGCGCGCCAACACCCTCGCCGGTGACGCCAACCGCACCAAGGGGTCAGTCGCCGCATCCGACGCGTTCTTCCCCTTCGCCGACGGCTTCGAGGTGCTCGCGAACGCCGGCGTCAAGGCCGTCGTCCAGCCCGGCGGCTCCATCCGTGATGACGAAGTCATCGCCGCCGCCGAGAAGGCCGGCGTGACCATGTACTTCACCGGGGCACGCCACTTCGCCCACTGATCACACCGCGCAACGCCTGCACCCCCGAACCTCAGGCAAGGTTCGGGGGTGCAGGCGTTCCTGCCTCAGGGGCACTCAGTAGTAGACCTTGGGGGAGCCGACGGCGAACCAGCTGTTCCCGGCACGTTCGCCTGCATGGTTGGTGATGGTCCAGTCGATCCGCAGATCGGACGGGTTCTTCAGGCTGATGTCCAGCCTATGAGGCTTGCCCGGAGTGACCTCGAACTCCCGGATGATGGTGTCGTCGGCACGGACAACGACGTTGGCCTTGTAACCGACAGGCGCTCGATTGTCCACGAATCCCACGGTGGCGGTGGCGCGGGTGTAAGGCTCATCGAGCCGCCAGGACAGACGTTGGACGGAGCCGTAGGTGCTGTAGGAGGAGAACTGGTACTCGACACCGTTGATGGTGACGGTCTGATTGGTCGAGTTGAGGAACTTCCCACCCACCGGGTTGGCCGGGGTGTTGGGCTTGGAGGGAGCCGTGGTCCTGCCGGTGTCGGAGCTGGAGGACAGGCTGGAGAACTGGTTGGCCAGCTGTGCGCCCTGGTTCGCCACCTGGATTCCCTGCTGGGCGGTGGTGATGTTATCGGCCAGCGTCTGCGCCTGGGCGACGGAGAACGAGGACAGGACGACGGCGGCGCCGGCGAGGACGGTGGCGGCGCGGCGGGTGGTGCGTGACATGGGGGAACTCCTTGGTACTCGAAGTGGGGGAGGGGTCGAGGCGGTGATCACTGCCTGCCACCTGAACGTAAATCCGCTCACCCGGCACCGGCGACTTTCCGGGGAGTACTCCCCATGGGGGTGAAAACAATCGTGCCTAGACAACTTCTGTGAGTTAATTAAGTAGAAGCTGGCAGTAATCGGTTCCCGCCCTACAAGGAAAGTGATCACCATGACCAACAACGATCGCCCCGGTCCTCCCGATGACACCTGGGGCGGCGGCGATGGCACCTGGGCGAGCGGCGACTGGGCTGCTCGCCCCACCGCGTCCGGTACAGGGCAGGACGAATGGGGGACCCGGCAGTTCCCCACGCAGCACCAGTCCCAGCATCAGGCACCCGCGTGGGGTCAGCAGCCGCCGTACCAGCCCACGTATCAGCCTGCCTATGCACAGTCGAAGCCGTCCCGTGCCCCTCTGCTGCTCATTCCGCTGGCGCTGCTACTTCTCCTGGCCGCGGGCGTCTTTGCGTACGGCTGGAATGCGGGCTGGTTCAGCTCGGTGACGAGCCAGTCAGCCCCGCAGACGGTGACCAGCACCTACGTCGTCGCTCCGGAGGAGGATGCGCCCGCCGCCGCGGAACCGGCCGATCCCCGGGAGGCCTCACCCCAGTTGCCGGGTGCCGCCCGGCCCGTCACCGGCGCCGGCTCGGCTCCCGCGGGTGACTTCGAGAACGTCTACCGGGGGACTGAGGTGACCAGTGAGGCCTTCGCCAACTCCGTCGCGCAGGAGTACCGCCGCGCTCGCGCCATGAACGGCGAGGAGGATCTGGTCATCTCCGCCTACAGTCCGGTGACCGGACAGACGTACCGGATGACCTGCGACGACAACGGTTCCTTCGTCACGTGCACCGGTGGTAACAACGCAGTCGTGTACCTCTGGTGAGACGCGCGATCCCGTTCCTGGCCCCGCTGCTTGTGGTGGGGTGCGTCAGCAGTCCGTCGGAACCGGCGCCGGTCACCGAGGTCGTCACCTCCACCGCGCAGCCGGAGCCCCCGGTGGTCACTGACCTGCAGCCGCTTATCGACGCCGCCGTGGCCACCCACGGCGGCACCGCCGGGGTGGCCGTCTCCGACGGCACCGACACGTTCGTGGCGGGGGATGCCGGCGGGCACGTCGCCTGGTCGACGATCAAGGTACCGATCGCCGTGGCGGCCCTGCGTGCCGACCCCGCCCTCGCCCCGGTGGCGGGTGCGGCCATCCGCTCCTCGGACAATGCCGCCGCCGAGACCCTGTGGGCCAGCCTGGGGCCACCGGAGGTGGCGGCTGACGCCACGGAGAGCGTCGTCGCCGAGACCGGGGTGGTCATCGACGTCACCGAGACCGTCACCCGACCTGGGTTCAGCAGTTTCGGCCAGACCCCGTGGACGGTCAGCGACCAGGCCGTCTTCGCCGCCGGCCTCGGTTGTGTCGCGGGCGCCGACGCCGTCCTGACGGACATGGCGTGGGTCGACCCCGACCAGCGATACGGGCTCGGCCAGTTCCCGGGCGCCCGATTCAAGGGCGGCTGGGGGCCGGATCCGGACGGTGGCTACACCGTCCGGCAGTTCGGTCTCATCCCCACGGACCACGGTGAGGTGGGGGTGGCGCTGTGGGTGAAGCCGGCGTCGGCAAGCTACCTCGGAGCACAGGCGATGGCGACCCAGCTGGCCTCCGACCTGGGGGAGCGGCTGGCGGGAATGCCTGCCACGGCGTGCGACCGGTGAGATAACGAGCAGACCTTCATACATCGACCAGGAGACTCCCTGTGACTTCGCCTGACCTGCCGGCGCCCCCGCTGCGTATCGACGATCTACTGGGCAACTACGTCATCCTCGACCCCACGATGCAGGCCACCGTCGGGCGTTCCGGCAGCTTCCCCGTGGGCACCGACGACCGCTACCTGCACCGCATTCTCTTTCAGGTCTGGTACAGCGGGCAGGGCTGGTTCCTGGGCAACCGGGGCTCCCACATCACCCTCGACGTCGAGTCGCGCAGTGTGCTACCCGCAGTCGGGCGAGCGTGGGGCCGGGGGCGATCATCCCGCTGCCGGCCGGGCCCAGCGCGGTGGCCTTCAGCACCCCGGAACGCACCTACGAGCTGCACATCGACATCCCCACCAGTGGTCTGCAGCGGCCCCAGCCGGTCCAGCCCGACGAGGGGACCGAGGCCACCTACGAACGCCACACGCCGACGCTCGAGCAGCGCCAGCTCATGGACGTCCTCGCAGAGCCGCTGCTGAAGTTCGCCGGCGCCTCTGACTCGGACATTCCCACGGTCAAGGAGGTGGCGGAGACTCTCGGCTGGTCGGAGAAGAAGACCCACCAGAAGATCGAACGGCTCTGCGCCCGCCTGGCCCAGGACGGCGCAGGTGTGTACAAACCCTACCGCCTGTTCCTCGCCCACTACGCCGCGGCCCAGCGCCGACGCTGACCTCACAGGGGTGACGAGCGTGGGGAGTACTCCCCAGAAAACGTCCGGAGGAGTGGACATTTCCGCCCGGTCTGCCACTATGAAAATTGACAGCTAAACCTCAGCGAAAGGCAAGACAGTGGGCCACTACGATCTCTACTCCTCCCTCGGTCTCGAGCGGACGGGCAGCTCCGCAGACATCGTCACAGATCTTCAGCAGCGCCTTGACGACGGGCGGACCGACAACCCCGGCGGTGAGGAGGAACTGCGCCTGGCCTCCACCATCCTCGGCGATCCGGAGAAGCGCCGGCTCTATGACACCCGCATCAACGACCCCGACGCCCCACCCGTAACCATCTCCGCGATCCGGGAGCTGGCCGCGCTTCAGCCGGTCGGGGCACCGGCGCCGGGCCCGGGGACAGCGCCGGGACCCGATGCCGGCTCCGGCCGCCCGTCCTCCTTCGACGCCGCCCGCGAACGCGCCACCGAACAGGCCCACAAGGTCTCCTCCGAATACAAGCGCTCCTCCCGCACAGCACTCATCCTCACCGCCGTCGCCTCCCTCGTCGTCGGCGCGCTGCTCGCCTCGGCCGCGTTCGTCGTCTTCGGCAACGGCGGCGGATCCACCGGGGTGGACAATGTCGGCGATGCCGAGAAGAAGGTCCAGGAGTTCCTCGACCTGCGCACCGCCGACGAGGCACGCACCTGGCTGGGGGAGAACAGCGCTGCTGAGACCCGCTCCGGCCTGACCTCGACCCTGAGTCTCAACGAAGGTGGCAACTTCGCCGGTACCGACGCATACTTCCAGGCCACCGACCCCGAGGTCGGCTATTCCGTCAACATGGTCCGCGACTGGTTCGCACCGATGTACCGGGTGACACAGGAGCGCTTCTCTGAGGCCGCCGCCGCTGAGGGACTCGAGGATCTCGTCATGGTCACCGTGCTGGATGCCGCAGGTGTCAATGTCGGCGTGGTGTTCATGGCCAAGGCCGGAGATGACTGGCGAATGATGGACCTGACCAAGGCCGACTCGGCGGACAACATTGACCTCGACAC
>Ga0123328_1004228_pt1 | contig 11801 bp, 8 predicted proteins | sample BioC12SIPDNA_2_FD_89702 | JGI IMG/M metagenome (GOLD analysis project Ga0123328, IMG submission 89702) | Anaerobic biogas reactor microbial communites from Washington, USA - Biogas_R1_A C12 SIP DNA | ecosystem: Engineered > Bioreactor > Anaerobic > Unclassified | place: Washington, USA...
GAGGTCCTGGAGGCCAAAAAGGGGTCCCTGAAGCTCCTGGGTAGGGTGGACGAGGTGATCTCCACCTGCGACCAGATACTGAAGCTGGATCCCAAGAACAAGGCGGCCGCCATGGACAAGGCTTCCTCCCTTCAGACCCTGGGAAGGGTGGACGAGGCGCTTAGGACGTACAACAAGGTCCTGGACGGCAATCCGCGGGACGACCTGGTGCTGGAGAAGAAGAAGGAGGCCCTGATGCTGAAGGGGGACTACACAGGCGTGATCGATGCCTGCAACCTCCTGCTTCAGATCGAGCCTCGTTCCAAGTCCGCCCATACCGATCGCGGTGACGCCCTGCAGGCGCTGGGCCGGACACAGGAGGCATTGATCGAATATGATTATGCCCTGAGGCTCGATACCAGCGATAAGGCGTTATACAACAAGAAGGGGATCGCCCTGATGGACCTGGGCAACTATCAAGGAGGTGCCGAGGCCTTCGACCGCGGGTGGAAGATGGACCCCGGCGACTCGGTCATGCTGGACAACAAAGGCCGGGCCCTTTTGATGTCACGCGATGCCTCCGGAGCGCTGGAGGCTTTCAATCATGCGGCGAACATAACTCCTGCCAACCACACCTTCCGCATGGACCAGGGACGGGCCCTGGCCACCCTGGGCAGCTACGACCAGGCACTGGAGGCATTTGAAGCAGCCCTGCAGCTCAATGCCAACGATCCTCAGGTGTGGAAATACAAAGGGAACGTGCACCTGAAGCTCGGCAACAAGGAAGAGGCCATCAAGTGCTTCGACCGCTCCGCGGAACTGGGCTCCCCCGATCCCGCCACATACCTGTCCAAAGGTAAGGCGGAGGAGGAACTGGGCAGGCTCGAGGACGCACTTGGCTCGTATCTTGATGCGGCCAAGATCAACGCCAACGACGCTCGGCTGTGGATGCGTATAGGGATCGCGCAGGCCAAGCTCGGCAAGCTCCCAGAGGCGGTGGAGAGCCTGGACCGTTCCATCGCCCTGGACCGCACCAACAATCGTGCCTGGCTCAACCGTGCCGCCCTGCTGGAAAGGCTGGGGGACGATGAGGAGGCGCTGCGTTCTTACGATACGGTCATCGGTAATGAGCCCCAGGACAAGTATGCCTGGAGCGGGAAGGGTCGCATCCTCATGAAGATGGACAAGCTCGACCACGCCAAGCGTTCTTTCGACCGGGCGCTGGAGCTGGACCCGCAACTAGAGTCGGCAGTGGAGGGCAACACCGCCCTGGATTTGAAGCTGAAGCAGCGGCAGATCTCCATATACGCGGCCCGGGTGCTGGAGTACGAGCACCGCCGTAACGCCAAGGTAACGCGCGAGGAGGCCTTCAAGGACTGTGGGCTGCCCTTCAGCGCCCTGGACGAGGTTACGGCATACCTTCAGGCCAAGGAGGCAGTGGACGTGGAGGGGCTGGACGAGGGGCGCTTCCATGCCTACGAAGTGCTGTCGCACGATGTCCTCATGGCCACCCTGGGCAACCCCAACTATCAGAGGCAGGGGCTGCGCCTGGCCGACGTGTACATGAGCATGCCGGACCGAGATGTGGAAAAGGCCAAGAAGGTCATGTCGTACATCGAGACCGTCAACAAGATGGACTTTACCCCTGAGGCCATGGACAAGAAGACCGAGAAGATGGTGCGGGCGGCCCTGGAGCTGCCCTCGTCCGCCCATAGCACCCTGGGGATCATGCAGAACCTGGAGGTAGGTCTGTACACCGCCCGGCGGATAGTGAGCATGCTCAACAGCTTGAGCTCGGGAGCATCCGCGCCCCGTCAGTATCAGGTAGCAAGGGAGCGGCCCCCGTCAACAAAGGATGCGCCTCAGGCACCCGTTGCAAAGGGGCGTGTCAGATCACGAGAGACAGTGGACCCTGCCGATGTGGAGGGGAGCTATGAGAGGCAAGAGGTAAGACCGATGTTCAAAAGGAAGAGGAGAGAGGAGGCCGCACCCGCGAGGCCCGTGGACCGCTCCAAAGCGGTGACTGTCACTTATCAACAGGAGACCGGCCAGTACCATGGACGCAAGTGCCTTTTCCATGGGGGGGCGGCGGTGTCAGTGTGCCCCAGCTGCGGGACCATGTTCTGCATGGATTGCGTAACCAACCTGGATATCTGTCCGAGGTGCCAGCTGGCCATCGACTTCGTCGATGGGGCGACCATAGGCAAGGCCGTGGACGACAGGGACCTTATAGAGACCGAGGCCCAGAGGAAGGCGATCCAGCAGCGGTGGGCGATGAAGCGCCTGGCGGAGGCGGATCGCAACAGCGCTGCCGGTGAAAAGCAGTACAAGGCCGTGGAGCGGGAGCTGAAGGCTGCGAGGCCGGACAAGGAGAGGATGGTGGAGAGGCTGGTGCAGGAGTCGCAGAAGCGATATAACGCTCCGCCGGTCCAGAACGCCCCCCAGGCTGCATACCGTGCGGCCGCCGAGAGCGTGGAAGAGGCCCCGCCCACCCTGAAGGAGCAGATCGAGATGCTGCAGCAGGACGCCCCCGAGCCGCAGATCTATCAGCCGGCGAGCATGGTGGAGGAGACCATGCCCAGAGAGGCTGCGTTGGCAGAGGGAGAGCTCAATGAGATGGAGGCGGTGGAAGCAGCGCCAGAGCCCGAGGAGATATTGCCGGATGAGCGCGCCCCTCCCGTGAGAAGGTCCGACGACCGGAGGGAGAAGCTGAGGGAGATCCTGGAGGCCGAGCCGGAACCGGCGGCTGAGGTGCGTGACCTGAGCCGGTTGTAAGCGACCTCATCCGGTCAGATGGTCCTGAGCGACGGAAGACCTGGCTCAGTAGTCCATCAGCTCGCCCTTCTTCATGAACTCGCGGAGAAGTGAGGTGGCGTAGCAGCCCTTGTTCAGCTCGAACGAGAATCGGACGCTGTCCTCGGCGGCCTCGTACCGGAGGTCCTTGACCCTCCCGAGGATCTCCCTCCAGCTCCCCTTGGAGGAGCACTGGTGGAGCTGGGGTACCATGAAGTCCTTTGCCTCCAGCCCCTCCCTCTCGATGATCAGGCGCTCGATCTCGCCCATGGTCCCCTCGGAGAGTACGGACTCAGATCCGAAGAGGACTCCCCCTATGTACGCTCTGCCGTTCCTGACCTGCCTCTCCACAAGGTCCAGGTTCTTCGATGTTACCGGAACACCGTGATCGTGGTCCGGAAGACCTTGACGGTCCACGGGGAGGACTACGTCCCCAACCAGAGGGCGGTTGAGAGGCAATCCCCTGCGGATACGCTCGCTCACCGTGAGGTTGAAGAGGTACGACTGGTAGGCATGGACGAACATCATATGCAGGTTGGGGGGCAGCACCCGGATGGCTCCCATGTAGTCATCAGGGTTGCGGGCCAAGAAGCCTATGATCATCCTCTCGAAGGTCAGCGTGCGGGGGAAGTAATCCAGCGCCTCGCTGAAGTCCCGGTTCTCGTCCAGCCTCTTGCGGGCCTCCCTGGCGGCCTCGCTTTCCTGAGGTACAGGATTCCCGGCGTAGGTCATGACCGCCCGCTCGAAGTCCCCCTTCACGATCCACCTCCCCACCTCATGGGTCACCGGGCGCACTGCCCCGAAACGTTGCACCCCGAAGAAATTGGGATAGCCGCCCAGTTGATCGAGGGCGGCCGCCGTCCCATCGAGGGACGATCGAAGATCGTTTCCGGATAGAGCAGTCTCCTTCACTTGGATCTGGAACCGGTTCCCTACGAGGTCGCCGATCGTGAGCGGCTTTTTCGCTCGATATGCCCCCTCCACACTGACCTGGTGGATATGTACTTCCATGACCTGGTCCACGGGGGCCAGGAACGACATGAGCTGAGTGGTGATCGCCCTCTTGTCCTTGGTCCCGGCGAACCCGATGGAGTCCCGGGAGATGCCCAGGGCCTTGGAGAGCTCCCGCACCAGACGGTTCATCTCCCAGTTCTGGGCGGTGACCTGAGCTATGGTATAGGGGCCGATATCGTTCCTCTCGGGAAAGGAGGATACCTCCTCGACCAGAAAGTCCTCGGGCGAACGCTTCAGCCGTCCCCCGATCCCAGTGGTATCAGAAAAATAGACCTCGAGGCCTATGACAGCCTCACGGGAACTGCACTCCAGCATGTCACTTGCTCTTCTCTAGTTTCTCCCGCGCTTCCTTGAACTCATTGGAGAGGGTCTTGGCAGCCCTCTTCAGCGCGGTCTGGGGCTTGCCGCTCTTGACCTTGATCGTCAGCACCGGTATGTCCAGATCGGGGTGACCAGTAACCCACTTGACCTCCTCCACGCCCTCGTCCGCCAGGAGCTCGCTGATGAGCGGCTGGATCAAGGTCATATCGGCGTCGCGGATCTGGACCTGTATGGAGTCCTTATCCTTGTCAAGGAGCTGAAGTTGCATGAAGGCGCTCAATACTGCCGCCGATTATAAAGGTTTTCTCCTTCGCTCCCATATCCCCTGAGCCTCATGGCCAGCCCCATGGGCATGTGGAGAATGACTACCTGGGAACGATGGAGAAGGACGGTAGCATGTTGGGCATGCTTCTGGACTTACCTCATCCCTTAGGTGGTACGATCAAGACGGGGATGTGAACATGATGCGTTACCCTGCTGGTGACGCTCCCCAGGAGAAATCCCTCCACGCTCCCCAGTCCCCTGCTGCCCATCACCAAGAGGTCATAGCCCTTCTTGGACTCGTCGATGATGTGCATCGCTGGATTTCCTATCTTCTTGATCACTGAGTAGGTTATACCAGCATCCTTCAGGATCTTCTCCGCCTTCACGAGCTTTTCCAGCTCATACTCCGGGATCTCACGAATGACGATCCCCTGTCCGGAAGCGGCCGGTGGGTGCCACACAAAGATCAGCGTTATGGAGGAACCGTATTTCCTCCAGATATCTTCCGCATATCTAACGGCCTCTTCGGAATTCTTCGAGCCATCAACGCCGACCAACAACCGTTCCATTACCATCTCCCGAGCATCCTCCTAAAGCTTGATTGAAAAATTAAATCAAAAAGCTCTATATTAAACAAATTTTTATTTCTATCTATACATGATGAAGGAAGATATCGACCACCGCGTCGGCGCCATCGGCAGGTATGACCAGGAATCGGTGGGTGGACAGAAAAGGTCAACAACCTGGAGCCATCGATCGTCCTCTCAGCTCTCGACCTTCTTCAGCTGGGCGTTGTACATGTCGTACAATTCATGGCTGGTGGTGGCGTCCCTGGGTCTCTTATCGTCTCGGAACGTCCCCGTGAAGCGGGGGAATCTGATCGCCAGCCCCGCCCCGTCCCGGATGCGGCCATGGGCGCAGGTATGGATGGGGGACAGGCTTATCTCTGCCCCCAGCACCTCCAGGACCAATGCCGGTTCGAACCACACGTCAGCCTCCATCTTGGACTCCACCAGAGGATGACGTTCCGCAATACGGTAGGGGTCCAGCCTATCCGGCAAGAGGGCCAGGGTGGCATCGTCGAAACCGCTCCCGAGCTTGCTCACGGTCTCGAAGCGGTCCTCGTCCGCGTCGTACGTGGCCATGAGTAGAGCGCCATACATCCCCCCGCGCCGCCCTCGCCCGTGGAACGCTCCCACGACCACCAGATCGACGGTGTCGTTCATCTCCGAGCGGTACTCCTTCTTGTACTTGATCCATAGGAAGCCACGGGAGCCGGCGCGGTAGACCGAACCCTCGCCGAGGAACTTGGCCATCAACCCCTCGCATCCAGCGTTGAGGGCCTCAATGAAGAACTCCTGGACCTTGGAGGGGTCGTCAAGGACCCTGGCCTCGGAGAAGCGGACGTCCTCGGTGATCTTGATGCACCTGGTGAGCGCGGTGCGGCGGTCCGGCAGGGGCTCATCGGTCATGTCCGCTCCGTCAAGGTACAGGCAGTCGAACAAATGTATGCGCACGGGATACTCCTCGATGGCCTCGGTCAGGCCGTGCTTCCTCCCTCGCCGATGCGATACCTCCTGGAACGGCAGAAGCTCCCCGGTGTTTATGTCCACAGGGACGCACTCCCCCTCGACGATGGCGCTTTTACAAGTGAAAGCCTCTTTCAGAGATTTGACCACATCGGGGAACTGGGAGGTGAGGTCCTCCAAGCGGCGGGAGTACAGGGTGACGTTCCCGTCCTGGATATGGGCCTGGACACGCAGGCCGTCATACTTGTACTCGAACATGGCCTGACCCCCCATCCTCTGCAGGATCTCCTCCGGTGATGGCAGTCTCTCCGCCAGCATGGCGCGTAAAGGGTTTCCGACCCGTACATGCATCTCCTCCAGCCCGGCGATCCCTTTCTGGCAAAGTACCTCCCCCACAAGGCCGAGGTCGGAGGTGATGTTGAACGCCCGCTCCACCGCCGCCTTGTCCTGCTTGGTGGCGAAGGCCTGGGCCAGCGAATCGATGACCGTCTGCGAGGCCACCCCCAGGCGCATGCGGCCGGTGACGATGCGTGCTATGTACCGCGCCTCGGCAGGCTTGGCGTCATGCAGTATGTCCGCCAGGTAACGGGTCTTGTACTCCTGGGAACCGCTCCCCTCGGAACGCGCGACCTTCAGGAGGGCATCGTAAACACGATCGAGCGTCAAGGGCTCGGAGAACAGGGTGGTCTGGCGTTTGTTCTCGAATACCTTCTCGGTGATGATACCGAGGTCTCCCTCCTGGGCCCACAGCTTGCGGACCGACTCCTCGTTGGCGCCAGTGGCCGCCAGCAGGGTGCGGACATACAGCTTATCGGCCATCCCCAGCTTCTCCGGGCAGAAGTCGGGGACAATGCTGCCCTGGGTCATGTATACGATCTTCTTGATGTGAGCGCAGTCAGTGGACCTGAAGAGGTCGGCGAGGATGTCGGCCATCTCCAGCCTGGAAGTGGTGGACTCGAGGGCCTGGTAAACCTTGACCAGGTCATAGTATAGCATGAGGTTCGATACGGCTCCCAGGTAGATAAACCGGATGCTAGCCCTATGCTTTCGGGGGGAAGTCTGACAGGTTCGACTGCCCCTTCTTAGGCTTCGGAACAGACGCCTCGTCCCTACCGTTCTCCCTGTCCCACTGCTGCTTAAGGGTACGCAGACGCTTGCGCATCTCCCGCTCCTTCTTCTCACTGGAGTTCAGCGAGGCCTCGTCCCTGGTGCCAGCGGTGACCAGCACCACCACGCGCCCCGCCCGCGACCGCCCCGTTCGCCCCCTCCTCTGAATCGATCGGATCTCGGACGGCACCGGCTCGTAGAAGATCACCAGGTCGGTGTTGGCCACGTCCAGGCCTTCCTCGCCCACGGAGGTCGCCACCACCACGTTGAACTCTCCGTCTCGGAAGCGTTGCAGGACCCCGATCTGCTCCTTCTGCCTCAGTCCCTTGTCACTCCCCCGTCCGGACTGGCCGATTAGCTTGGTGACCCTTGCGCCTTCTATTCTTGATAGGAGATTGGTGACCATGTCACAGGTGTCGCGGTACTGGGTGAACACCAGCACCCGGGAGTCGGGCTTGACCTGCAGCTGGTTGCTCACGATACTCATGACACGCGAGATCTTGGGGTGCTCCATCTTCAGCGAGCCCAGCAGCCGCTCTACCTCCTGGAACTCCTCGGAGGCCACGATGGCCCGGGAGGCCTTGGAGCCTTCTTCTGATGAAGCCTCCTCCCGGAGCTTCTCCAGGTAGCTGGTCAGGGCCGTCACCCCCTGGGTCTCGGCCAGCTCCAGGGCATGGCCCACCTTGATGGCCCGAGCCTGGACAGAAAGCGCGTTATATATGGTGCGGTTCTTCTCTCCCTTGTTGAGCCTTACCTGGATGGCCCTCTGGACCTCCAGCAGGTACTTGATGGATGGCGGCCGCGCGCTCGTCATCACACCCATCGCCACCAGCTCCTGGATGTACCGGTTGAACAGCTTCCGCAGCACATCGGCCAACTTTCGCATGCCCACCGGTACCTCGACCTCCACCCAGTCCATCTGGATATCGTGGACGTACGGCGCGACGTCGGGGTCCATCTCCGAGCGTACCTCGATGTTCTCGATCCCCAGGTTGGTGCACACCTCCTTGATCTTGGCCATGCTGGAGCCGGGGGAGGCGGTCATCCCCATCACCAGGCCGTTGTGCCCCATATACTCCTGGGCGATGGCCACGTACGCGTAGTTGCCCACACCGCGATGCGCTTCATCGAACATGATGAGGCGCACGTCCCGCAGCGAGACCCGCTCCGTGCGCAGGTCATTGGCCACCACCTGGGGGGTGGAGGCTATGACGTCGCTCTGGACCCATTCTGCTTCCCTCTCCTCGGGATCGATCTCCCCGGTGAGCACCGCGACCCTCTTACCCACCAGTTTGTCCTTTAGGAAAAGGGCGTGCTGCTCCACCAGGGGTTTGGTGGGCGCGAGCAGGAGCACCTTTCCCTTCTTGGCCATCAGCACGTCCGCGATGACCAGCAGGGCGATGACCGTCTTCCCCATGCCCGTGGGGAGGACCACAAGCGTGGAGGAGCGCAGGCAGGATTCCGCCAGTGCTCGTTGATAGGTCCTATCTTCGACACTTTCCCGGGCGATTAGGGGATGCTCTACGAACACGGACCCCAGCATGATGGGGGACGTTGAAGAAACTTATGGTCGGTGGCCTGAAGCTCTGAGAAGGGTCGTTCAGAACCACTTGCGGCCAGCAGCCTGAGGGACGGGCCGTATCAGCTCCTCCGAGTCCCTGCTCAGGTCGTTGACCTGCCTGGACACGGGGTAGGTCTCCATCCTCTCTGATGGGAAGGGACTAAGGACCCTCTCCCTCTCCGCAGCCTCTAGCGTCCCCGGCTCCAGCCATACGACCTCGTCCTCGCGGGAGAGTATCACCGGCATCCGATCGTGCACCTCTGACAGGAGGTCATTGGCATTGGTGGTGATTATGGTGAAGCTGTGGATCTCCTCCCCTGAGGGTGCCTTCCAACGATCGAAGAGGCCCGCCATGGCAAAGAGCTTGTCATCCTTCAGGCGAGCAAAGTAAGGTGTCTTACCATTCTCACCGTCCTTCCATTCGTAGAAGCCTGTGGTGGGAACCAGGCAGCGGCGATCCTTGAGGGCGGCACGGAAGGCCGGACGTTCGGCAATGGTCTCGGCGCGGGCGTTGATGAGCCTGGAGCCGATCTTCTGGTCCTTGGCCCAGAAGGGGATAAGGCCGAAGCGCATCATGATCAGGCGGTTAGGGCTCCTCCTCACGACCACGGGCGAGCTCTGCGTGGGAGCCACGTTATAGCGCGGCCTAGGCATGTCTGCAACGGGCTCCTCGATGGAGAAGCGTGTCATGAGATCCTTGATCTCCCCTATGGTGAAGCGGCCGCACACATCATGTCATGTGAGCTAGGAGTATATCTTGCCAGCGGGAGGTATGCTGGGCGCGATCTTCGAGCCAGGCCTGAGCCAGGGGAGGGGGTCGCTGGCGATAATTGACAAAGTAAAAAATGAAGGATGGAGAGGCCGTAGGGCCTTCCCGATGTTTAATGGCAGCCGCCGCAGGTGCCGCAGCCGGACCTGAGGTTGGGGTTATTGACGACCAGACCGGCACCGTTGGGCGTCTCGATGTAGTCGACCGTGGACCCCTCGAGCATCTCTCCGGTCTCTCCGTCATAGTAGAAGGAGAAGCCGTCGACCTTCTCCTCATTGTCATCCGAGTTCTTCTTCTCCTGGAAAGCCATCCCGAACTGGGGACCGGAGCAGCCCATGCCTGCCAGATAGATCCTGATACCGTATCCTTTCTTTTCGTTCTTTTCCAACAGGTCATTGATGAACTTTATCGCTTCAGTGCTGACGGTAACCATGTACTATCACCATTTTTACTTGACAAATCTCAAGATATATAAGTCAATTGCCGTAAGCATACGATGGGCTCCTGTACCACGCGTTCCTGTTAGAAGGGTTTATCGTCGTCGGGAACATGCGGCAGAAGGTAATGATAGGAGCCATCTCCCGAACGATGACACGTAAGGACCTCCCCCAGGTCCTGGCCATCAGCAGGGAGAACATGTCGGCGATCATATTCTCATCGTGGGGGGTGGAATACCGTGATGAGGACCTCCTTCACATTCTTCTCGAGCCCTCCGCTCTCAACGAGGTGCTGGAGCTTGATGGGAGGATAGTCGCCTATTTCTCCGTGGACGAGCGCAACGGAAACCTCTTCATCAACTCCATACAGGTGCAGAAGGCCTGTCAAGGTTGCGGCCTGGGCAAGAAGATGATGGCCTACATCGAGGAGCAGGCCCGTCAGCGGGAGTCTCCTGCCATCGAGCTATTGGTGCAGTATACGAACAGGTCGGCTATGGAGTTCTACAGGCGCATGGGATATCGCCTCATCTCCCGCCAGGGCAACAACTACCTAATGAGGCGGACACTGGACCCTGGCAAGGGACCTCGTTTTGTGGGACTATCATTTAGAGAGGAGACTTTGGAATAGAGCGATCTATTGAGCGTCAGACCAGGTCTATGAATACTGGGTGAACGGATCAGGTGCGCTCCCCAGGATTTGATCCTTGTAAAAAGGAGGCGATAAGCGGATTAGAGAAACCATTATCTGACCGAAGCCGATTCCAGCGCTCACCGGTATGTCCGAAGGGGAACATTCTCGCCCGAGCGGAGTCGAAGTCACTCTCAACCGAGATCTCGGTCTGGCCGAGGTCCTGATGATAGGTATCGGACCGAACATCGGCTCGTCCATCTTCCTACTCATCGGTCTGGCCACAGAGATAGTAGGCCCCGCCCTCCTGATAACGTTCCTACTGAACTTCATAGTGACCATATTCACCGCCCTGGCATATGCGGAGCTTTCCAGCGCGTTCCCGGAGACCGGGGGAGGTTACCTGTGGATTAAGGAGGGGCTCTTCGAACCGCTGGGGTTCCTGGGGGGTTGGATGTCATGGATCGGCCATTGCATCGCCTGCAGCGTTTATGCAATAGGCTTCGGTACCGGTGTCTCCCTCCTCCTCGATCAGTACAACATCGTCATACCTGGGGTGCCCATGGAGTGGGTGTCCACGGCCTTTACCGTGGGTATCGCCGTGCTCTTCTGCCTGCTCAACATCCGAGGGGTGAAAGGTGCAGGGAAATCGGAGATACTGGTCTCCTCCTTCCTCTTGGGCATCATCGTCCTGTTCTGCCTCTTCTGCATCGCCTACGTATTCGGCAGCCCTGACGCCGCCGGGGCCTCGGGCTTCGGACCCGTTTTCGTCCCCTTCGGCTATCTATCCATAGCCACCTCCATGGGCTTCACCTTCATGATCTTCGAGGGCTATGAGGTCGTGGCGCAGACAGGGGAGGAGGCCAAGGACCCTGAGAGGACTGTGCCCAAGGCGATGTTCCTGTGCATCACCATCTCCGCGGTGCTCTTTATCACCGTGGCCGCGGTGACCTTCGCCACCATCGGATGGGAGGCCGCGGCCGTGGGCGGAGATCACGCCCTGAACATCGCGGCCGACCGGACCATACCCTTCATGGGAGGGGCACTGATGTCCGTGGGGATGATCATCGGCTCGGTGGCCGCGGTCAACTCCATTGTGTTCTCCACATCCCGGGTCTCTTTCGCCATGGGCCGGGACGGGAACCTTCCTACGGTCTTCGGTAAGCTCCATCCCGAGACGCATACGCCGGTGATAGCCATCCTTATCAGCGGCATAATAATCATAGTCATGGCCGTGAGCTTTGACATCAGCAAGGTGGCCACGGTCGCGGACGTGCTGATCCTCCTCCTCTTCGTGCTGGTGAACCTGTCGGCCATATCGCTGCGGAAGAAGAGGCCGGACGCCAAGCGCTCATTCATCACTCCCTTCTTCCCCTGGATACCCATAATCGGGGTGGTA
>Ga0123328_1004233_pt1 | contig 11795 bp, 13 predicted proteins | sample BioC12SIPDNA_2_FD_89702 | JGI IMG/M metagenome (GOLD analysis project Ga0123328, IMG submission 89702) | Anaerobic biogas reactor microbial communites from Washington, USA - Biogas_R1_A C12 SIP DNA | ecosystem: Engineered > Bioreactor > Anaerobic > Unclassified | place: Washington, USA...
GTAGTCGCCGGTCACCAGGAATTTTTTGAGCCGGATGCCCTCCTCCACCTCTTCTTCCCCCAGGAACTGGATGCCGTTATCTTTAATATTTTCAGATAGATAGTAGCCCAAGTTGCCGGATTGGAAGGCATAGCCTTCCGGAATTGCCTCTGGGAACATCAGGCCGGTGCCGGATTCACGGATCAGCGCCGCCATTTCTGAGGGATCGGTAAATTGCTTGGCTAAACTGCTGAAGATTTGGGTTTTCTCCCAGATTTCCGCAACCCACACCTCTCCTTCCGGCGTGTTTGCTATAATCTCCCTTGCTTTTTGCGCCCGTGATTGAATGGTTTCAAGGTCGGTTTCTGTAACGGCCAGCTCCGGCATATCATCAGAAACCTTTTTGCCAAACCAGTCGATCAGCCCGCTCTCGTTTAAGGCAAAAGCGGACACGCCAAGAACTGCCACAATCGTCAAAGCCAGTGCCAGGACGCGCCGGGGAATCAAACGGGGGCGGGCAGAGGTTTCCTCGGCCCTAAGGCGAATGCTGCGCAGCATCCTCTCCTTATCCTTAGGAGAGGGGGTCAGGCTGTCCCAGGCATCGAACAATTCTTTATTCCTCATGGTCTTCCTCCAATAGTCTGTCTTTCAGCAGCGCCCGGGCCTCCTTCAGGTGGTTGCGGATGGTGGAGGCCGGACGGCGCAGCAGGGCGGCAATCTGCCGGGTGGGGTAGCCCTCGTAGTAGTAAAGATAGAGGGCGGATTTATAGCGGTCGGGCAGAGCCAGCAGCGCTTTGAGCGTTTCGTCCGGGGGCGTTTCCTCCGCCTCAAGGGGCAGGGAGGCGATATCCGCCATCCGGCGCTGGGGATTTTTGAGGAGGTTTTTGCAGACATTGCCGGCGGTGACGATAAGCCAGGCTTTTTCATGCGTCTCATCTTCAAAGGATTTGCCGGAGGCCATCAGCTTGAGAAAAGCAGTCTGCACCGCGTCCTCAGCGTCCCATTTGTTTTTCATGTAGGAGTAACACAGGCGGTACACCATATCCGCATGGCGCAAATAGATCGCCTCCAGGTCTTTGTCCGCGCGCGACAAAGGTTGTTTCATCCTTTCACCGCCTTTCACCCTGAATACAATTCAGACGCTTAAAATGTCGGACGCTCACAAAAAAAGGCCCGTCGTCATCGAAAGGCCCTTGGAAGAAGCGTTGTGCTAACTAAAATTTCCCGCCCCGGCCGCCATAGGAAGTGCCGCCCCGGGAACCGGTGGAAAAGCCGCCGCCACCACTGCTGCTGCCCCCGGAGTTGGACTGAATCCGGGTGCGGGTGACGGTTTGATAGAGGAAGAGGTCGGAGGATTCCGTCAGGTTTAAGGAATTGGCCAGCACATACTGGGCGGCGTTGGTTTTGTGCCGGGCGATTTTCAGCTTGCCTCGCAAAATAAGCGCGTAGACCAGCCCGATGACCAGGCCGATGATCAGAATAATGGGGAGGAGTTCTCCGGTTCTTTGAAGCGGAGTAGGGGGAATCAGCAGGCGCCTGACATAGCGCAGGTAGTTGCTCATGGCGCCGTGATAGTCCCCGTCTGACAGCTTGCCTTGCACCACCCGGGCCAGGTCATGGCTTTCCCGGTAGGTCAAAAGATTAATGCCGCTGCCCCGGGCGGCCTCGTAATAATCCCGGGTATCAAACATCACTGCAAACAGCGCGCCGTCCGGGTAGGCTGAAGCGTCGCGGAAGGCGTGGTAGTAGTCAAAGCTGTAGTCCATGGGCCCCTTGCCCTGGGAATTGTTGGTGGTGTGGAGGATTACGTCAAAACCGGTCAATTCAAAAAGCTCCGCGGCCTCGCGCTGCAAGTCCTGGGCCTCGTCTGGGCTTAAGACCCCCGCCAGGTCGCTGACGTGCTCAAGCACCCGGGCGCTGGACGCGCCTGCAAAAAGCAGCAGGCAGACGGCAAGGATTGCTATCCGCTTCATTTAAATCACCCCCATCGTGATAAGCAGGAAGACCCCTGCCGCCCCGATGGCCGTGGCAAGCCCCGCCATGCCAAACAGGCGGCCAAAGAACTTGGCCTTGGACCAGGGGATGTTGCAGGTGAGCTCACCCGTCTGCCCGTTGATGGCAAAAGTGTAGGTCTGCCCGCCTTTTTTGGTGGTGATGTGCCAGATGGGGTAAAGCACCGGCATGGAGGTGGCGTTGTCCAGGTTGATGCTGACGGTCTGCGGGGTGACTGAGGAATATCCGGAGACCGTCTGACGGAAGGTGTCCTGAGTGGAGCGCTTCACGCGCTGATTGGCCCGCTCCTGGCAGGTCTCGGTATCCACATCCGCCCGGTTGGCCTGGGCGCCGGACAGGGTTTCCGGCGCGAAGGAAAGGGACTGGGCGGTGTTGAAGGGCTCGATGGATTCCGTGATTTTGTTGTCGATGCGGGTGCTGGCATCCACAGGCAGCTGCCTGAACCCCAGGGTGCCGGAACGCCTGATCAGGTAGTGCTGGGTGGTGGTGACGCGGTAATTGCCGCTGCGGCTGGTCAAAACCCGGGTGCCCCGGTAGGTCATCCGGGCATCGGCGTCACAGTCAAACAGCCAATAGGGCACATAAAGCTGGCGGATTTCGTCGATGACGTTGCGGCTGGTAAGGAAGAGATTGGGGATCAGCTTCCTGTTTTTGAAATAATCGTGGAACAGTTTTTCCGCCTGGTCCTTCTGGATCAGGAAGGGAATGATCTCCTGGGGTTTTGTCTCCAGGGTGAACTGGGCCGGGATGACCGAGGGACTGCCGCAAAAGGCGCAGTTGGTGGCCACGGTGGTCTCATCCGTAAACAGCTCGGCCCCGCAGGAGGAACAGGAGAAAAGCCGGGTATGGGCGGCTTCCTCCGGGCTGAAGGCTTCGTCCTGCGTGCGCCAGCTCATGTCCTCGTGCTGGCTGTCCTCCTGTTCTATCCGGGCCACCTGGCGCACGGTTTCAACGTCAAACTCGTTGCCGCAGCTGCCGCAGGTCATTTGCTGGGACCGGCCGTCGTAGGTGAGAGGGGCCCCGCAGGAGGGGCATTTGTAGGTAATGGTGCTCATCCGAAAACCTCGCTTCCCGCAGTCATTTGGCTGGTGGGCCTGTAGCGAACTTATGAACCTCATCTTACAGTCTATAGCCAGGCTTGTAAAGAGAAAAGAGGGGCTTGTGTTTGCTTGCGGATTTGTGGTAAACTGTTAATGGTCAAAGATGGTCAGCATCTTGGCCCGGTCACAAAGGAGGAAGGCATGCGGCTAAGCGATGCGATTGAAGCGTTCATTAAGGAGCTTTGGGCTCAGGATGACACAGAGGTTGAGTTAAAGCGCAATGAGCTGGCGGAGTATTTTCGCTGCGCGCCCTCTCAGATTAACTATGTTTTGTCCACACGCTTCACCCCGGACCACGGCTATGCCATTGAAAGCCGCCGGGGCGGAGGCGGATTTATCCGCATCATCCGCGTGCAGCGCAGCCGGCGTGATTCCTTCCGGTATTTGCTCAACGAGCGGATAGGCGAGGCCATCAGCGCCAGGGAGGCGCAGATTCTCTGTTTGCAGCTGGCTGAGCAGGGTACGATTAGCAATGAGGACGCGGAGCTTATGAGCGCCGCCCTCAAACCCCAATCCCAGGCCGTCCCCATTCCTGAACAGGTGAAAGACGCCATTCGCGCCAAGACCCTTAAGAACATGTTGCATTCAATCGCCAGGCGGGCGCAGCAGCAGTAAGGAGAAAACCATGATTTGCGAAGTATGCCGGCAGAAAACTGCCAATGTGATATTCAAGACCGTCACCGAAGGCCAGGTGGCCACCCGGGCCATGTGCATGGACTGCGCTCAGAATCTGCAGCAGGATATGCACCGGGTGTTTCTGGCCCTGGGCCTGGGCATTGAAGGACAGGCGCGGCCGGAAGCCAGGCAGGCGGAGGCCGCTGAAAAACCCCAGGCCACCATGCCCAGCTATCTTTGCACCCATTGCGGCCGTCCCTTTGACGCGCTGGATGAGCAGACCATGGCGGGCTGCGCCCACTGCTATGAGGCCATGGAAAAGGAGCTGATGGGGGTGCTGGAAGCGGAGCGGGGTTCGGAGGAGGCCGGCGAAACGGAAGCTGCCAGGACGAAGTCTGACCAGCATACGGAACTGAAGTATCAGCTGCTGGAAGCGGTCATGAAAGAGGACTTTGAGGCGGCGGCGCTTCTTCGCGACAGGATCAGCGCCCTGAACAACGCGGGCGCTGCGGAGGGCCAGCCATAAGCACTGAACAGACCATCCTGGCCGGCGAGGCTTTGCTGCGCCGAAATTATCAGGATTTAACCTTTTGCCCCCAGGACAAGGAGGCGGACCTGCTGGAAAGCAGGCGCCGGACGCTTTCGGCTGTTAAAGCCAAGGCCCCTGACCTGCGGATTTACTACCCCACCACCCTAAGCGCTCTGGACAGGGCGCGCCTGATGGAAAAGGGCTTGCTGCCCGTCTCCTTTGACAAACTCACAGCGGCGGCGCTGGCGGCGGACGAGGGTGAAAAGCGCTCCCTTGCGGTGAACACCGGAGAACACCTGCTCATTAAGACCAGGGATCAAACCGGCCGGCTCCAGGAGCTGGCAGAGGGGGTCAGGGCCCTGGAAGATGACCTGATTCTGCCAGAGCACCCCTATGCCTATGATGAGCGCTTTGGTTTTCTCTCCTTCAGCCCCGTGCTGGCTGGAAGCGGGCTGTATGTGTCCCTGGTGATGCATTTGCCCATGCTGAACTTTTTAAAGCAGATCAGGGCGCTGTCCCAGACCCTCAAGCAGCGCTACTACTGCGACCTCAAGCCCCTGGGCTATGTGGAAGGGCGAAACCCGGGCAGCCTGTACCGATTGGGGAATGCCGCCAGCTTCAACAGGGAGGATGAGGGCATCGTCCGCCAGGTGATGGAGGCGGCCGCGCTGATTTCAGACAAGGAAGCGGTTCTCAGGGACAAGGCCTTTCACCAGGCCCGGATCACCCCCCTGGCGGACCGCGCGTGGCGGGCCTATGGCGTGCTGCGCTATGCCAGACGGCTGACCCCGGAGGATTATCTGTCCCTGTGGTCCCGGATGCGCCTGGGGGCACTGGCGGGCATTGTGCCCCTGTCCCTGGCGAAAACGAACCAGATGCTGGAACTGGGCGGTGACAGCCGCTATTTGACCGAAGGGGCGGACCGGAAAACCTGCCCCTTCCGCCGGGCGGATGAAGTTCGCCAGGCCTTATCAGGAGGATAATATGCCAATTTTTGGAAGGTTTGACAATAAAGCAAAAGAAGTGCTGGACCATGCCCAGCAGGCGGCTGTCAATATGCGCCACCGCTACTGGGGGACGGAGCACCTGCTTCTGGGCCTGCTTGCAAAGGCCCGGGAGGATATGCCCAATCTCCCTGAGAGCGTGACGCTGCAGGCCGTTGAGGACGCTGTGCGCCAGCTGACTGCCTCCGACCAGGAGCAGCCCAAGGTGCTGGAGCTCACCCCCCGGATGAAGCGGGTGCTTGACCGCGCGCTAAATCAGGGACAAAGGCCAAAGCAGACCCCGGTGGGATCCCTTCAGCTCTGGCAGGCGATGCTGGAGGAGGACGGCTGTGTGGCCGTGCGCATCCTCACGGTGTTTGGAAGCGATCTGGACGCCTTAAAGGAAGAGGCGGCCTCCCACTCTGAGAGCGGGGAAGACCAAGGCGCCGGCAAAAAAGAGGAATCCACCCTTGAAAAGAACAGCCGGGATCTGACCGCCCTTGCCAGGCAGGGCAAGCTTGACCCGGTGATTGGCCGGGAACGGGAGACAGAACGCCTGGCGCAGATTCTCTCGCGGCGCACAAAGAACAACCCTGTCTTAATCGGCGCCCCTGGCGTGGGGAAAAGCGCGGTGGCGGAGGGCCTGGCCCAGCGGATTTTATCAGGCGAGGTGCCGGATACCCTGGCGGGCAAGCGCCTTTTGTCCCTGGATCTGGGCAGCCTTGTGGCGGGAACCAAATACCGGGGCGAGTTTGAGGAGCGGATGAAGGATGTGGTCAACGAGGTAAAAAATGACCGCAGCATCATCCTGTTCATCGATGAGCTTCAAAGTATCGTGGGCGCGGGAAAGGCGGAGGGCTCCATTGACGCGGCGGGGATTTTAAAGCCCGCTCTGGCCCGGGGCGAATTGCAGTGCATCGGCGCCACCACCCTGGACGACTATCGCAAATACATTGAAAAAGACGCAGCCCTGTCCCGGCGTTTCCAGCCGGTGATGGTGGAGGAGCCGGACGCGGAGCAGTCCCTCCAGTTCCTTAAAGGTCTGCGGGGACACTATGAGAGCCACCACCGGGTGGAGATCAGCGATGAAGCGCTGGAAGCCGCGGTGACCCTGTCCAGCCGCTATATCAACGACCGGCAGCTGCCCGATAAGGCGGTGGATCTGATGGATGAGGCCTCCTCCCGGGTGCGTCTGCGCACGCGCAAAACGCCCCTTGACATCACCTCGCTGACCGATTCCCTGGAGAGCATCCAGCGGGACAAGCGGGACGCCATTGCCAAGCAGGACTATGAGAAGGCCGCGGCGCTCAGGGACCGTGAGCGCAAGGTGCGGGACGAGATACAGGAAAAGCGGGAGGCCTGGCAGGCCCAGCAGGAGGCTCAGCGCCCCGTGGTGGGGGAAGAGGATGTGGCGGCGGTGGTTGCCACCTGGACGGGCATTCCCGTGCAGCGCATGACCATGGCGGAGTCCTCCCGCCTGATGAAGCTGGAGGAGACGCTGCACAAGCGCGTCACCGGCCAGGATGAGGCGGTGTCCGCGGTCAGCCGGGCCATCCGAAGGGCCCGGGCGGGCCTTCAGGATCCGAAGCGGCCCCTGGGTTCCTTTATTTTCCTGGGCCCGACAGGGGTGGGCAAGACGGAGCTTTGCCGCACCCTGGGCGAGGCGATGTTCGGCGATGAGGATGCCGTGATCCGCCTTGACATGAGCGAGTATATGGAAAAGCACACCGTTTCCCGCATGGTGGGCTCACCGCCTGGCTATGTGGGCTATGAGGAGGGCGGCCAGCTGACCGAACAAGTGCGCCGTAAGCCCTATTCCGTGGTGCTCTTTGACGAGATTGAAAAGGCGCACCCTGATGTGTTCAACATGCTGCTGCAGATACTGGAAGACGGCCGCCTGACGGACAACATGGGCCGGGTGACCAGCTTTAAGAACACCGTTCTGGTCCTGACCTCAAACGCGGGCGCTCAGCAGCTGGCCTCCGGCAGGTCCCTGGGCTTTGGTGAGCACAGCCAGCAGGAGATTGACTACGAGGAGATGAAGACCAAGGTGCTGGACGAGACCAAGCGCATCTTCCGGCCTGAGTTCCTAAACCGCCTGGACGAGACCATCGTGTTCCATCCGCTGGCGGACGAGCATATTCAACAGATCGCCAGCCTGATGCTGGATAAGATCATCCAGCGCATGGCGGATAAGGGCATCACCCTGACGGTGGAGGAGCCTGCGGTGGCCTTCCTGGCCCGGGACGGCTTTGATCCCCAGTACGGCGCGCGGCCGCTGCGCCGCGCCATTCAGCGCCGGGTGGAGGACACCTTGAGCGAATCCCTGATTTCGGGCGAACTGGAAGAGGGGGACAGCGTGCGGGTCTTCTATGAGGGCAGCAAGCTGGACTTCACCATTCAGAAGCGTCAGCCCAAGACCGTAAGCGAGGAGCTGCCGGTGGGCTGAGGACATAAAAGACCTTTGCGGGAGGCTGCCATGTGGGGCGCCTCCCGTTTTATATTCGTTTCGTGGTATAATTTTCTCAGGATGAGGTGAGCGCATGTGCGGCAGATTTTTTGTGGCGGTGGATGACCCGGAGCTGCGGGAGCATATCCTGAAGGCGGAGGAAGAAAGCAGGCAGCAGGGCTTGTTTGATCTGCCGCCCATCAAAACCGGAGAGATATTTCCCACCGAGCATGTGGCGCTGATCGTTGCTAAAGATTTCGGGCAGCGGCGCTATCAGCGGATGAAGTGGGGGTTTAGCGGCTTTGATGGCAAGCGGCCGCTGATTAACGCCCGCTCAGAGACGGTGATGGACCTGCCCACCTTCCGGGATCTGGTCAGAGAAAATCGCTGCCTGATTCCCGCCTCTTATTATTATGAGTGGATGAAGCGGCCTGCCCTTAAACAAAGCATCAAAAACATCATGCGGGACCCTAAGTCAACCACCCTTTATATGGCGGGCATTTACCGCCAGGAGCCGGGGGAAAGAGTGCCCAGCTTTGTTATTCTGACGCGCCAGGCGGCCCGGGGCATTGCGGGCATCCATGACCGGATGCCGGTGATTCTGGGCCGGGAGGAGCAGCGGGCCTGGCTGTCAAAGGGCGCCGATATTCCCGCCATCCTTGGGCGGGCCATGGAGGACATCATGGGGATGCCGGAGGAGGAACCCGGATTTCAATAGCTGAGGAGAACAGAAAAAGGGGAAAGCGGCCTGAACCGGAGGCCGCTTTTTGGATGCGCCGACGCCTTGACCGCTTTCTTAGCGCGTGATATGATTCGCTTAAAGAGAACAAATGTTCTTATTTTAGAAAGGCGGAAAGAGAAAATGGAAAGGGTGGTTTTGCACTGTGACGCCAACAGCTTTTACGCCAATTGTGAGCTGGTGGAGCGCCCCGCCCTGCGCGGCCTGCCCTTTGCGGTATGCGGCAGCACCGAGGAAAGGCATGGCATTGTGCTGGCCGCCACCAAGGAGGCCAAGGCGAAAGGCGTCAAAACGGCCATGGTCAACTGGGAAGCCAGGCAGTGGTGCCCGGAGCTGATCACCGTTCCCCCCAATTATCAGCGGTATATCTATTTTTCAAAGCGTCTGCGCGCCCTGTATGAACAATACACAGACCGGGTGGAGCCCTTTGGTCTGGATGAATGCTGGCTGGATATCACCAAGCCCGGCGTGGGCCCCCGGGAGGGGCTGAGGCTTGCGGATCAGCTGCGCGGCCGGGTGAGGGAGGAGCTGGGGCTGACGATTTCCGTTGGCATTTCCTTCAACAAAGTCTTTGCCAAGCTGGGCTCCGACCTGCGCAAGCCGGATGCCAGCACCCTGATTTCCAGAGGCAATTTCCGGCAAAAAGTCTGGCCCTTGCCGGTGGGGAAACTGCTGGGCGTGGGGGAGCGGGTCAGGCATAATCTGGCCAAGCGAAACATCAGAACCATTGGCGACCTGGCGATTCAGTCCCCCCAGCAGATGGAGGCTTGGATCGGGAAAATGGGAATCACGCTTCAGCGCTTTGCGGCCGGGGAGGACACAAGCCCCGTAAGCCGGGCCACGGAGGAGGCGGAGGTCAAGAGCGTGGGTAATTCCATCACCTCACCCCAGGACATGCACACCCTAAAAGACGCCCATTGTGTGCTTTACGCCGTGGCTGACTCTGTGGCCTCAAGGCTTCGGGAGATGGAGATGCGGGGAAAATGCGTTTCCCTTATGGTGAGGGATGCGGAGATGCGCTGCTTTTCAGCGCAAAAAACCCTGGACCATTACACCGCGCAGGCGGAGGAAATGGTCCCGGTCGCCATGGAGCTGATCAAGGCCAAGGGGCTTGAACGGCACCTGCCCTACCGCTCCCTGGGGCTTAGCATGGAAATGCTGCAGACAGATCGTCAACCTGTGCAGACGGATATGCTGGGCCGCTCTTCGCGGCTTGAAAAGCTGGAACGCTTAAGCCAGGCTGTGGACGAAATCCACCTGCGCTTTGGCGTCCGGGCGATTGAACGGGGATTGGCTTTGGCCAACCCGATTTACAACACCATCATTCCCCGGGCGGACCATCTGGTGCATCCGGATGGTTTTATGAAGTGAGCGAAAAATGAGGGAACGTTATTCTGATAAAATCTATGTAAGCGTAGTGGCCCTCACCCGGCCGGACGGCAGCGTCATCCCCCTGCAATTGATCTGGCCGGATGGCCGCCAGTGGGAGATTGACCGGGTTTTGGATGTGCGGCCGGGCGTTGCCAGAAAGGCGGGGGGCGAAGGAATGCGCTATCTCTGCCGGATTTCAGGGCAGCAGCGGGAGCTGTGGTGCTCCCAGGGGCAGTGGTTTGTGGAGGGGGAGGATTTTAAGGATTAATTGGTTCCACAGGGTCAAACCCTTTTGCGCGCAGATGCTCCTTGATCTGCTCCAAATCCAGCTTTTTAAGCATGGCGCCCTTGGGCAGGGTCATCAGGCGGCCAACGGTGTTGAGCATGCCTGGCTTTACGATATCCGGAAAGCCGATCTCAACCAGAATGTCCGTCAGCTCCGGATAACGGCTGCACAGCGCATGGACGGATTCATTTAAGGGGAGGGTTTTTTTCTCCATCTTTTTTATACCTCCGTGATCTGAGGGCCGCAAGAAGCAATCGGGACCCTAAGGTCTTTTCATAATGTACCACGAAGAAGGGAAGGCAAGCCTTTCAGGCGGCTATATTCTGCTTTGCTTGACAATTCCTGTGCCTGACTTATCATATGCGGTGAAAACATTGAAGGCAAGGGATGAGCGATGAAGAATAGCAGGGCATTGGCTGAACTGGAAGGCAGGGTGATTGTGGGCAACCGGGTGGGCAGAACCTTGGGGGTGCCCACGGCGAACATCGCCTATGACCCGGAGAAAAAATGCCTGCCCGACGGTGTGTATGTGGCGGATATCGTGCTGATGGAGCAGGGCCATCAGGTCTATCAGGGGGTGTTGAACCAGGGCAGCCACCCCACCGTGCCCCAGGGGCAGCCTGCGGTGGAAATCCATCTGTTTGATTTTCAGGGCCTGCTTTATGGGCAATGCGTGCGCATCCGGTATTGGCATTTTCTCCGGGATGAAATCGCCTTTCCCTCCCGGGAGCTGATGCGGGTGCAGATGCAACAGGATATTGCAGATGCCCGGCAATGGTTTAAGGATCACCCGGATTATTTGGCTGAATAAGCGCTGATCAATCGAAGAAAAAGCGCTCAAGACGGGCTGTTAATTCCTTGCCGCCGGAGCTGTTTAAACTGACCTGTCCCCTGTGCCTGGGCTCTGCCAAGAGCCCGGCGCTTTTTAGTTGTGCGGCCAATTGATGCGCCGCCTGTTCGTAGCCCTCAATCAGGGGCACTGCCTTTTGAAATGCCTGGGCGATAAGATCTTTAATTAAGGGGTAATGGGTGCAGGCCAGTACCAAGGCGTCCACCTCTGAGCTGTTGATTGGGGCAAAGAGACGCCCAAGATATTCCTTTTGAGCCGCGCTGTCCTCCGCCTCCACCAAATCCGCCAGCCCCGGGCAGGGGAGGGGACGGATGCGCTTTCCAAAGGGCGCGGCCAGCGCGATAAAACGGCTGGAGCTTAAGGTGGCGGTGGTGGCCATCACCAGAAGGCTTCCGGTGCCCGGCAGCGCCATCGCCTGCGCCACAGGCGGCTCAATGCCCAGAACCAGAAAAGGATATCGCCCCATCAGGGCGGGCAGGGAGGCGGTGGAGGCGGAATTGCAGGCGATTACCAGGGCCTTAAGCCCCTTTTCTGCCATGGCATCACAAGCGCTTGTGGTTAAGGCCCGGATTTCTTCGGGCGTTTTTTCCCCGTAGGGCAGGTTTTGATGATCTCCGAAATAGAAATAATTCTCTTGAGGCAGCACCTGGCGAAAGGCCTTTAACACGCTGATACCGCCTGACCCGCTGTCAAACATCCCGATGGGCAGATTTTTGCGCATACTTCGCTCCCTTCCTTGCCTGGATTATATGTCAGAGCGAATCGTTTTATCAAGATATCAGCCCTTTTCTTGTGAGGGGAAGGCCCGATGTGCTACAATGGGGCAAGCGATTTTCAGGAGGGCTCATGGCAGCGAATTGGTTTGGGAACAACCGCAGGAA
>Ga0123328_1004234_pt1 | contig 11794 bp, 8 predicted proteins | sample BioC12SIPDNA_2_FD_89702 | JGI IMG/M metagenome (GOLD analysis project Ga0123328, IMG submission 89702) | Anaerobic biogas reactor microbial communites from Washington, USA - Biogas_R1_A C12 SIP DNA | ecosystem: Engineered > Bioreactor > Anaerobic > Unclassified | place: Washington, USA...
CCTTAGCGCCGCGGGCCTCAAGCGCCCCGACATCTCGGTGCTGGATGAGGCCTTTCTAGATCAGGTGCAGCGCATGCCGCAGCGCAACCTGGCAGCCGAACTGCTGGAGAGGCTGATCCGCGGCGAGGTGCGGAGCAGGCGAGAGCGCAACGTGGTGCAGGCGCGGTCTTTTGCCGAGATGCTGGATGCGGCCATCACCGCCTATCGCAACCGCGGCATCACGACGGCGCAGCTGATCGAGCGGCTGATCGAGCTGGCCAAAGAGATGCGCGCCGCACAGAATCGCGGGGTTGCCCTCGGCCTCAGTGACGAAGAGCTGGCCTTTTATGACGCGCTGGCCGACAACGAAAGTGCCGTCGAACTGATGGGCGACGCGGTGCTCTCACAGATCGCCCGTGAGCTGGTAGAGATGCTGCGCCGCGAGGTGACGATTGACTGGACGGAGCGCGAAGCCATCAAGGCGCGGCTGCGGGTGCTGGTCAAGCGGTTGTTGCGCAAGCACAAGTACCCGCCGGACAGGCAGGAGAGGGCGACAGAGACAGTGCTGCAACAGGCCGAGGTGCTGGCGCAGGCGTGGGCGACCGTGTAAGTCGTGAGCATGACTGAGCGTAATGCGGTGATCGCCGGATGAAGGCTGTGATGGGCGCCAGGCTCTATGTGGGAATGACCGACAACGACTGGTTCCATTTCCTCGCTGAGCAGAAGCCGGACGAGGTCAACTTTTGGCGACCCGGGGGGAAGCAGAGCTTTGCCGTACTTACGCCGGGCGACCCGTTCCTCTTCAAGCTGCACAGCCCTGATGACTATATCGTGGGCGGCGGCCATTTTGTGCGCTTTAGCAGATTGCCTGTCGACCTGGCCTGGGAGGTCTTTGGGATCAAGAACGGCGCTGCGACACTGGAGGCATTCCGCAGCAAGATCCTGAGCTACCGGCGCCGCGCAGGAGATGGGTCAGCGAATCTAATGATCGGCTGTATCATCCTGACAGAGCCTTTCTTCTTCGAGCCCGAGGGGTGGTTCGTCGCACCTGAGTGGCATCGGAGCATCGTTCAGGGTAAGGGATACGACCTGAACTCTCCTGTTGGTGCGAGCTTGCTGGCTCAGGTGAGCGAGCGACTGAACTGGCGGGCGGCGGACTCCGGCATGATGGCTGAGACGGGGCCTCGATATGGCGAACCGAGCGCCTATGCCCCTCGGCTGGGCCAGGGCGGGTTCCGCGTCGCGGTCATGGAAGCCTACTATCGGCGCTGCGCCGTGACAGGCGAAAAGGTGCTAGCCGTTCTTGAGGCGTCGCACATCAAGCCCTACTCGGCCGATGGCCCTCACGCGGTGAACAACGGGATCCTGCTCCGCTCGGACATTCACCAGCTGTTTGATCGCGGCTATGCGACCATCACTGAGGACCACAAGTTTGAGGTCAGCAAGAGCGTCAAGCAAGAGTTCGACAACGGCCGCGAGTACTACCAGTACCATTGCATCGGGTTACAGGTGCTGCCAGGAGACGCGATAGAGCTGCCGTCACGCGAGTTTGTGCGCTGGCACAATGAGCATGTGTACCTGGGGTGGGGGAGGTGAGGTGATGGGCTCGTTGGCCTATGCAAGCCTGTTGTCGTTCGGAGCCATAGCCTGATCGGGCTGGGGCGAGACAAGTCCGGTCGGCCCTTTCAGGGCGTAGCGGAGGTCGTCAGTGGGCTCATCGTGTCTGGAGAACTTGTCCACTAAACTACATAGGTTGGCCCCGACATTGCGCGAGCTGCTTGGCACGCAGCGCTATGCGGTGCTGGGCACGTCAGGCGAAGAGGGCATCAGGCTGAACCTGATGGCTGTGGCAGTGACAGATGACCTGCGGTCGCTCATCATGGCTACCGAGCGAGCGACGCACAAGTACGCCAACCTGCTGGCCAATCTTCAGGTGTGTTTGCTGATGGACAACCGCGCCAATGACAGCGGCGACACGCAGTCAGCGATCGCACTAACCATCGATGGCGTAGCCGCAGAGGCGGTAGGGCCAGCACGCGTTGGGATAGAGGCCCTCTTTTTGGCCCGACACCCGCAAATGCTGTCATTTCTGCAGTCGCCGACGTGCGCACTCTTTAGGGTGAGGGTGACTCGATATGAGCTGGTGCGGGGGCTGCATGAGGTTGAAGAAGTGCAGTTGGGGTGAGCTGGGGCGTGGCGGCCGCAGTGGGCAGGGATCCGCAAATGCTGGAACGAGAGATGGAGAGGATCAGGGGGGGCGTAGATCGTTTCGCATCTTGGCCGGGAGGGGAAACCGGAAATGTTGTTGCCTGACGGCTCTTGGCAGAAGCGCTATAAGAACCGCATAAAGACGCGGCGGTGGGTGCGCCAGCATCATCGGGTTTGGCGTGCGGTAGTTGCGGTTCTGTTGCTGGCACTAGCGCTGTGGCTTGCCTTCCGAGCGGGCAAGACCGTGGAGGATGTGGCTGCGGAGTTGCCGACCGAGTTGATTGGAGCGGTGATCACCTACATTCTCCTGGAGCGCTGGCTCCCGCGCATGGAGGAGCAGGAGGCCGAGGTCCGCCGGCTGATGTTCGAGATGAGCAGTACCAAGAGCGGCACGGCTGTGCCTGCCGCTGAGAAGCTGAGCCAGATGGAGGCGTGGCGTGATGGGTCGCTGCGCGGCGCGAGGCTAAGTGGCGCGAATCTCGCAGGCGCTCGCTTCTTTTTCGCTGACCTTAGATCGGCAGAGCTGTCCCGAGCTAACCTATCGGGCGCAGAGTTCTTTAGCTGCGATCTCCGCAATGCCAATCTAGTGGGGGCCGACCTTCGTCATGCAGCAGTGTGGGACGCCGATCTGCGCGCCGCAGCTCTTGTGGGGGGAGACTGGCGCGAAAGCCGGCTGTGCGCGGTCGACCTTGAGGGCACTGATCTGTATATGGTTATGCTAGATGGAGCGCAGGTATCAGCGACTGGCGTGACAATGAATGCGAATACACGGCTTCCCGACGGGACGATGTGGGCTGAGGGACGGAGTCTGGCAGAGTTTGGGGCGCAGTTGGTCAGGTAGCCGAACTCACCTTAGTCGATCGGAGAGGTGGCAGGTGCCGGCTTCCGCAACTATGTGATTGCCTGGTACACGTCTTTGACCACGTTTCGCTAGTGTGATGCCCAAGCGCTGCTGATCGATAGTTGGGGCGAGCTTAGCCCTAGCGAACGGTGAAAGTACTGGGCATATTCGGGCGTGATTTGGCTATGTCGTTGTGAAGCTAAGGTCGAAGCTCCTGGCCAACTGATGGGAGCTGCTGGAGCGAAGGGCGGAGCTTGAGAGAGTTTGGGGCGACGACGAGCTTTGCCGAGTGGCGCGAGGCGCGCGAAAGAGTATTGAGCGAGGCAGGACTGGAGCATACGTAGTAGGTTCGAGGCCTGTGAAGGATGTGGGTGCGCCGTGGGCCTCGCTAACGAACGCGCTGAAGGAGAAGGAAATCAAGTTGTACTGGGAGCGAATCTGGTGAACATGGACAGAAAGCAGAATGGGCCAGAAGGTTGCAGTCAACTGTTGGGCTGCGTTGACCACCCCCCAATAATGGTACCACTCGCTGTGTTAGTGCCAGGGCGCAGACTATCTGTATAACCAACAGCCAGGGTTGTGGCGCTGGCGGCGATAGCCCGCCGGTCCGAGTCCTGGGACTAACATAGCAGGTGGTACAAACACTGGGGGCTGGTCTCCCCTTCCAGGCCGCTAACAGGCGCTCGCCCTTGACGCCGCACTTTCAGGCCTTTTCCTATCTGAGCAAATGCGAGGCCAGGCGCCGTACAATGGCACGGTTCTTTCCCGCTATCTTTGCGCACTCGATAGCGGTCTCTTGCTCCGCGGTGACAGGCCTGCGTGTCTGGGTCGCAGAGTCTACCTGCAAACCAGGCGCTTACTTTTCTAGGCCGATTGCTCAGCTCCGTCTGAATCATGACAGCAACAGCTCAAAGCGCGGCGGCCCATACCCGTCGTCGCTCAGTGAGAGGAGCCGCTCGTCCATTTCGCGCTGAACCACGACACCGCACTGTCTAAAAACATGGGCCCCAAGCCCTGCTCTCTACTGTAGGCGGTGTCCGCAATGGCTGCAGAACCTGCTGGGTTTGGCCAACTGACTGCCGCAGTTCGAGCAGAAGCTCGGGTTTTGTATCTCTTGTGCCTGTACCGTTGCTCCGTATGTCGGGGCAGTCGCTGCTTTCCTTTTGTTTCGCGAGGCGACGAAAACGATTGCAGCGATGCCGGCCATCAGCGCAAAGGCAGCCAAAATCACAGCGACGGTGGGAGACCTTGCGCCGTCCTTTTGGGTAAGGGCTGCCTCCTCCATGGCCTCGGCCGTCACTTGCTGCACATATGGATCCCAGCGGGCCAGCTCCTCCTCCACATCAAACATCGTCAGCGTGCCCTTGCCGGTGCTGTCTGTGCTGACCATCTCTCCGCCGCTCACCTGAATGGTCTTGCCGGTTGCTCGTGAGGTCAGCTCCACCGAACCCTCGAACACCTTTAGCGTGGAGACGCCGTCTCTTTCCTCACACACAAAGGTGGTACCCTTGATGCCGGCGACCGCCTGACTCATCTCGTAGCTCAGGTCGCCGTCTTTGACCAGTTTCTTGAGGTTCGTCCACACTGTTCCGGCCAGTATCTCGACCTTGCTTAGTTTCTCTTGCTTGATGTCCAGCCGAATGCAGGAATCCTCCGACACGACGAAACTCGACATATCGCTCCACGATAGGATTGCCCCGCTCCTTCTGCGCGTGATGATCAGATCGCCGTGATACAGCGGCGTGTCATAGTCGGCATAGATCGCCTGGTCAATGTCCTCGTCCCAGGCGCGCAACACCCAGGTCTCACCGGTCAGGCTTCCGAACTTGACGACCTGCGGCGCGCTCATGGCCGCCTCGATCTCTTCGGGCGTCCACTTCTTGGCGTTCTCCTCCCACTTTATCCAGAACTCGATATTCCTCAGGATCTCTGCGCTGCCTGGCCGCGAGCGGTTCCCCGCGGAAATCGCTGCAGCGGTAGTGGGCGTCGACTCCAGCGCCGGCGTAGCGACCGGCGTCGGCGGAATGGGTGCTGGTTCGGAACTGGATAAGAGGGTAACCTTGACGGCAACGGTCTCCGCCGCCGCCGCATAGGGGGTGGTCCATTCGGTGGTAAAGCTGCCGAACAGCTCCACCTTGTCGGCGTAAGCGGGTATCTCAGCAGAGATCTCGTCCGCCATCGTAGCATCGGCGCTGTGCTCGAACGTCTTGCCCTTGGCCAGATCGGTCAATTCCCGGCCCGACGCGTCATAGTACTTGACATAGAAATCGAGCTCGTTGCCCTTGTGAGTCATTTGGTACCCCATCTCTCCCATCGTTGCGGAGACATGAAGCGCAACATTCTCTCCGGGCGTAAATGTTCCTGTGAGGTTGTAGCTGACATAGCCCCGGCTAAAGCTCCAGTCTGCGCCGGTGAGCTCGCCGCCACTGACAGTAAACGAGTCCATGCTGGTATGAATCCAGGTGTCACAGGTAAAGCTGCCCGACGATACAACGGGAACCGGATCAGCATCCTTATCAAGCCGATCCGTTGCCAGTACAGGCATAGGGGAACAAACTAGAACAATAACGACTGTGAACAACGCCAGAAACCTTCGCATACTGTTCCTTCTCCTCAAGCGGTCTGTGGTGTCCCAGAAACTGGACACAAAGCGGCCAGTCTCTATGGGATGACCTCTTCGGCCACTCCGTCAGTCGCGATTATAGTGTGAGCTCGGCTGATGTCAGGTAGACAAATGCCGAGCTGGGGCGCCCGTATGGTGAATGTTGTCGACGTGCCAAGGTTCAGCGAAGGAATGGACGACTGAGGGAGAGCCCCACAACCATGCTGGGCGACATGGAGGGGGAGCCTTTAGCCTCGTCGTTAGATGGGCAACCTGTCGAGCGCTGCTTCAGGCCTGCCGATGGTCGCTGTACAGCTACAAGCGGCCTCGGCAGCAACTTGTGCAGCGCGAAGAGAAAAGGTATGCGACTGCCAGCCAGACCCGCATCCAGGTCCGACGCCTGTGCGATCCTGGGCACCTCGGGCTCGGTGCCAGCCCAATAGCGGCGCTGCCTCTACGGAGGCCAACCCCTCGGCGCCCAACTCGACCTTGCCGCCCAGTGGCGACCACGGGTCACGCCCGTTTCACCGGGTCGAGTCACGAGAGCGGCCTATGTCCTACGGGATGAGACTGCTACCGAAAGCGACGTCGGATGATACCACCAGGGCAGTCTTCCTCAAGCGCGATCGACAAGACATGCCAGTATCGTCGGCAGCTGTTTACGGTTCCCAAATTGGCCAACAGGGCTCCTTTGGCACGACGATCTGCCGCCTCGGGCGCCCATGCAGCATACTTGCGTGGGCGTGGCATATCCCCGATAGCCCTTCTGCAACACGCTAGGTGAGTGAGCACAGCTGATTGACAGACAGCCTGGCCTTCACTACCCTGTAAACGCTGGCACGCTCATCTGTGCCTTGCGACCGCGTTGTGATCAGCGAACCCGTCATACGCCTGTCTTTTTTGCCGGGCAGCCTTCTCAGGGGTGCGGGAAGGCCACCCCGCCCTGTGTTGTCGAGCAGCAAGACCTATCGGAACGGGCGAGGGCTCGTCCTGGCATACCGTTAGCTGCCCTAGCGTAAAGGTGCTCTGATGAACTGGGGTTACGCTTATACGCCCTACGTCTGGCCGATGCTGCTCTCGGCCGCCTTTGTGTGGGCCCTGGGGGTATATGGTTGGCGCCATCGCGCGAGCCCGGGCGCCCCGGCCTTTGCGGTTGGTTGTGCTTTCGTTGGCGCCTGGGCGGTGGGCAACGCCGGCGAGCTGGCGGCAACCGATCGCGACCTGGCGTTCTGGTGGTTCCGCCTCCAGATGATCCTGTCTACACCGAGCGCCGTGGCAGGCCTGTGGTTTGTGATTCAGTATGCGGGCCTGGGCCGCTGGTTGACGCTTACGACCCGTACGCTGCTCATCGCGCCCAGCCTCCTCATAGTGCCGGCCTATCTACTGCGCGATGCGCAACTGCTGTGGCGCCAGGTCGCGTATGTAGACGGCCGGTTCGTCCGGGCTCTGGCGCCGCTGGGCGTGGCCTGGAACCTGTACGGGCTGGCGATACTGGCTCTGTCTGTGGCCGTGCCCATCATGCTGTTTGTGCGCTCGCCTCTCTACCGCAAGGCGGCCGCCCTGATGACTCTGGGCCACTCGGCTATCGTTGCTGTGCAGATCCTCGAAATGAGCCTGCCCGCGCCAGTGCTGCGGCCCAGCCTGATGATCCTCTCGATCGACCTGACCTTTGCCATGTACGCGGTCGCTTTTCTGCGCTATCGGCTGCTGGACGTGGCGCCGGTGGCACGGCACAGCGTCGTCGAGCGCATGCCCGACGCGATGGTCGTGGTGGACGCGCGTGGCCGCATCGCCGACCTGAACCTGGCGGCACAGCACCTGCTGGGGATGAGTCGCGCCAGCGCACTGGGCCAAGCCGCGGCGCAAGCTCTCGATGCGGTGCCGGGCCTTGCGGCTCTCGCCGACAACCAGGAGATCACCGAGGCCGAGATCGCTCTGGAAGACGATCGCGGCTGCCGGTGGTATCGGATTGTCTCCTCGCCGCTTGAGGATGGGCGTGGTTTTCATCTCGGCTCTCTGCTGGTGCTCCATGAGACCACCGAGTTGCGCCTTGCCCAAGACCGCTTGATCCAGCACGAACAGACCGCCGCTACCCTGCGAGAGCGAGAGCGGGTGGCGCGTGACCTGCACGACAGCATCGGCCAGGTGCTGGGCTATGTCAGCCTGCAGGCAGAGGCGACGCGGGCGTTGCTGGCCGCCGGCAAGACCGCCGCGGCTGATGCCCAGCTTGCGCGTCTGGCTGGCGTGGCCCGTGACGCCCATGCCGATGTGCGCGAGTTCATCCTGGAATTGCGCGCGGCTCCCTCTGACAGGCGTACGCTCGTGGACGCCCTGCAGCAGTATCTGGACGGCTTTGGCCAGAACTATAGCCTGCGAACGGCCCTCGTCGTTGCTCCCGAGTTTGAGCAAGAGCGCCTCACGCCCGAGGCCCAGAGCCAGCTCTTCCGTATCATTCAAGAAGCGCTCAACAATGCCCGCAAGCACGGCAACGCCAAGGCGGTGCAGGTGCGGCTCGAAGAGGCCGATGGGCAGGCGAGGGTGGTCGTGCAAGACGACGGCCGAGGCTTTGACACGGAGGCGCTGGCGCGGTCGGGAGGGGGCGGTCTGGGTTTGCAGTTCATGCGCGAACGCGCGCGAGCGCTGGGCGGGCAGATCGAGGTGGACGCGGCTCCCGGCCGCGGGACGCGTGTGGTGGTCTTGGTGCCGTAGTGGCGACCGAGGGAGAGCAGAGGAAAGCATGCGCGTCATTCTGGTTGACGACCATAGCCTGGTGGTAGAAGGGCTCACCAACCTGTTGACGGCCCATGGCATCGAGGTAGTGGGCACGGCCGGCGACGGCCTGGAGGCCCTTGGCGTTGCCCAGCGGTGTCACCCCGACCTGATCCTGATGGATGTGCGCATGCCGCGCTGCGACGGGCTGGCCGCCACGCGCCTGATCAAGGCGCAGAGTCCCGAACTGCGAATCGTGATGTTGACGACTTCTGCCGACGATGATGACCTTTTCGAGGCGGTCAAGAGCGGCGCCTGCGGCTATCTGCTCAAAAGTGCTACCAGCCACGAATTCGTCGAGGCGCTGCAAGGGCTAGAGCGTGGCATTCCCCCCTTTTCGCCCGGCCTGGCAGCCAGGATCCTGCACGAGTTTGCCCGCCAGGCGGCCGAACAGCGCCTGCCCGCGGCCGTAGACAATGCGGCGCCATCTCACCGAGAAGGGGCCGCCGTGCTCACCGAGCGCCAGATGGATGTTCTGAAGGCGGTTGCAGCGGGCCTGACCTACAAGGAAGTGGGTGCCAGGCTGGCCCTAAGCGAGCGCACCGTTCGCTACCACATGGCCGAGATCATGGACCGGCTCCATCTCGAGAACCGGAGCCAGGTGATCGCCTATGCCGGCCGCTTAGGCCTGACAGGTTCGACTGAGGACTCTTCCGAAACACGCCAAGGGCCCCGCGCGCTCTAGGCGGTGGCCACGGGCGCCTGGCTGGCCTCGGCAAGCGCTCACCTCGTCGGGCCCGTCGGTTGGGCCGTAGTGGCCGGCCAACGCTCTCGCGATCCCCAAGACGCACCGTGTCACTTGTGACAGTCCCAGGCTGCCTGGAGACTGTCGTTTTTGTGCCGACAGTGACATTGTGGCGGCGTTTGGCTACCCCTATATTGGCAGTAGTGAGCGATGCTTACGCTGTGGGCGCCCGGCGCAGCCAAGCCAGGAGGCGAGGCCAATGCGGCACAGAGTGGTGTTGTATGGTGAGTCAGTGGTGCTGGCGGGTGTTGGCAAGAGCCTCGAGCGCTACCCTCATCTGGAAGTGCTCTCGCTCGCCGCTGACTATGACGCGCCACAGACGCTGCATGCCCTGTGCCCCGACGCGGTGATCCTCGATCTGGGCATTGTCTCGACCGATCTGGCTTTTTCACTGCTCAAAGATCGTCCCGACCTGTTGTTGATCGGGCTCGACCCGGGCGGCGACCGCCTGATGGTGCTGTCGGGCCGGGAGGCCCGAAACCTGACCACCGATGATCTGGCGCGGCTAATCGAGGTCGGTGTCTTGCTCAAGCCCAAGACGTGAACGGCCTAAAGGCCTGCACCAGGACGGCCTGGCTCAGGATGGTGAGTGTGGGGGGGATCCGCTGGGCTATGAAAGGAGGGTGGGGGTGCCCACTTGGGAGGAGTGGGCTCGTCTCTGCTTGTGGGTTACCGAGTTCGGTCTCCAGAGAGAGGACAGCGACCCACAAGCATGCCGGAGCGCATGGCCAACGAGAGCTTGCTATTGCCAGACAAAGGAGTTGACCGATGAATACCGCAAAGAGGTTCGTCTCGATCACAGCCATCGGCATGGTGTTCGTTCTTGTCCTCGGGCTGGTCTCTGGCGGCATGGGTACGGCCATCGCCGCATCGCCGTTCGAAGGAGCTCAAGAGGCGCTGATCATCAACACCGACGCCCAACCCGTACCGGTTCTTCCCCAGGGCACGACCATGGTGTCGGGCAGCGTAGACGTGGGTAACTGGCCCATCGATCCACTCCCCGTGGCCCAGCAGGGCCCGGTGGATGTCTTTGGCGAGGTCTTTGGCACGGTGGGTATCGATCCGGCCGCCAATACGGTTACGATCGATGGGCTAGGTCCGCTGACTGTCTCAGGGACGGTGCAGATCGACTCCACCACGCCGGTTTCGGTTGCTGCGCAGGGCACAACCGACGTGAGCGGCAGTGTGAGCGTGAGCAACTCTACGGAGAACCCTGTGCCAGTGGCGGCGCAGGGCACGACCGACGTGACCGGCAGCGTGAGTGTGAGCAACTCGACCTCAAGCCCTGTGCCAGTAGCGGCGCAGGGTACGACCAATGTGGCCGGCAGCGTGAGCGTCAACAACTCGACCTCAAGCCCCGTGCCAGTGGTCCAGCAGGGGGCTGTGAACGTCTCTGGGACTGTCGGGCTCTCTACCAGCGCCAACACGGTCAAGTTGGATACCAACAACAACACGGTGAAGGTGACGAACCCCTCAGGCCAGGCCCTCAATGTGAACGTCGTCGGCGGTAGCACGGGCGACTCGGCTCCCGAGGCGGTGCAGTTCACTTCGCACTATACCGCGAACTTTAGCTGGACCAATGCCTACCAGGTGCCGGCGGGCAAGATCCTCAAGATCGAGTTTGTCAGTGTGTACGCCGAGACAGACGGTCTGTGGCCCGTGGTCAGCATGAGAACGACGCTGGGTGGTAATACAGTCGAATACTGGCTCCCCAGGCTGGAGACCGAATACGTGCAACAGGAGGGGAACGCGGCGCAGATCTTTAGCCGGATGGGCTACCGGATGAGCACGCAGGTGGCGATCTATGCCGACGAGAACACCTGGGTGCAAAGCGCCGGGCGCTGCGCAACCTCGAACTGCGGCAACCCGGGCTACAACATCACCTTTGCGGGTTACCTGATGGACAAGTAGCCGCACAGAGATGCCCGACGCGGCGGCACGGGGTGCAAGAGGATCTTCTTGCGCCCCGTGCCTTGTCTCCTCTTAATGGCCAATCTGCCGGCCACGCCACGCGCCATTACACCAAGTTGACGACCTGGATCTCTGCGCCGAGCCCGAGCGTCACCTGGAAGATGATGCCTCTGCCGTCGGCTCAACGATCGACATGAGCGGTGTTGGCAATGGTGTGGCACCCTGTCGAACGCAGCCTGACGGGCCAGCGCAACCTGCGGCTGTGCTCTTTGCCGGCCAGTATCACGAGAGCGGGCTGGCCGGGGCCGAGGGGTTGTACTACTATAATGCCAGGAAGTTGGCATTGGCCGAAGGCCAATGCTCAGCGAATCGGCAAAGCCGATTCGCCATGACCCGGCGCTGGGCCGGTTCACGCAGGCGGATACGCTTGTGCCCGAGCCGGGGAATCCGCAGGCGTTGAATCGGTATGCATATTCATATGACAACCCTATTCATTATAGCGATCCCAGCGGGCATTGGGTAGAGACAGCGCTCGATATCGCTGGCATCGCCTTTGATCTCTACGAGATCAACCGTGATGGGCTCAACTGGGTCAACGGCATAGCGCTAACGGTCGACGTGGCATGTCTGGCTCTCCCGCTCGTCGCTGGGGGTGGTTTGGCCGTTCGCGCCATTGCCCATGCGGACGACGTGGCAGACATCGCTCGGGTGACCAGTCACGCCGACGATGTGGTCGACG
>Ga0123328_1004237_pt1 | contig 11791 bp, 8 predicted proteins | sample BioC12SIPDNA_2_FD_89702 | JGI IMG/M metagenome (GOLD analysis project Ga0123328, IMG submission 89702) | Anaerobic biogas reactor microbial communites from Washington, USA - Biogas_R1_A C12 SIP DNA | ecosystem: Engineered > Bioreactor > Anaerobic > Unclassified | place: Washington, USA...
CCGCTGGCGGTTCCCCCCCTACCTCAAGCCGGCCGTTGGCGGTCTTGTGGTCGGGCTGGTGGGTTTCTTCCTCCCCCAGGTCTTCGGTACGGGTTTCGCTCCCATCGGGAGCATGCTCAATGGTCAATATCTTCCTGGTCTCCTGCTCCTGCTTGTGGCCGCAAAGATCTTCGCCACCTCAGTGACCCTGGGGGCGGGTTCCTCCGGTGGGGTGTTCGCTCCCGCGCTTTTCATCGGCGCGGCACTCGGTGGTGCGTGCGGAAGTGCCATGTACATGCTCTTCCCCACAGTCACGGCCGGAAGCGGTGCCTACGCCATCGTGGGCATGGCGGCTGTGTTTGCCGCGGCGGCCCGGGCCCCGATCACGGCCATTGTCATGCTGTTCGAACTCACTCTTGACTACCGGATCATGCTGCCGGTGATGCTTGCCACCGTTGTTGCCGCTGCCATCGCCAATTGGGCGGAGCCGGAGAGCATCTACACGCTCAAATTGGTGAGGCGCGGAATCGATTTCGCCGCTGAGCGTGCCCAGCGGGCCCTCACAAGGCTGCTGGTGTCCGAAGTGATGATGGCTGCGCACGAACTGACGTGTCTCCATCCACAAGCACCCCTATCGGAGGCGCTGGCCGTCTTTCAGAAGAAGGAAGACCATGCCTGCCCGATCGTGGACGAGGAAGGGCGACTCATCGGGATCATCACCATCTCCGACGTCGAGCGGACGGTGGTGGAGTCTGGGCCCCAGCCCACTGTGGGAGAAGCCTGCACGCGAAGCCTGGTGTGCGCCTTCCAGAACGAGCCTGTCACTAGGGCGCTGGCCCGTGCGGGCGAGTCGGGAGTGCATCGCATGCCCGTGGTCAATGCGGCCGACCGTACCCAACTGGTGGGGATGCTAACCAGTGCCGATATGGTGCGGGCCTACAACCGTCTCTTTGTCTCACAACGCTCGAAAGCATCTGCCCGATGAGGTACGGATATCGTCTCTTCCTTGACAGCGTGTAGGCGGGTGGGCAGAATAAGAAAAACACAAAGACGCGCGGGTGCCGGTGTCTGCCGCCGAGCGCCGGGATGCGCGGTCCTGAACAACCACAGGGAGAACCACCCCTTCGCCCAGCCCGCCTCCCCCACGCAGTCATCCGCCGCTGTTGAAGGGGAGGATTGAAGCGGAGGATCATGGATCAACAGCCTCATCCCCGAGAGAACCGGCTCATCGTTGTCTCTAACCGGCTGCCGTGCGTGCTGGAGAAAGAGCCTGCCGGGAACTGGCGCGTGGTGGCGGGGAGTGGTGGCCTGGTGACGGCTCTTCACCCGGTGCTGCGTGATCGCGGCGGTGTCTGGATAGGCTGGTCCGGAGCGGTGGAGGACCCTGCGGAGATCGCAGAGGTGCTCAGGGCACACGATCGAGATGTGGGCTATGAGTTGAGGGCTGTCCCCATCAACCGGGAGGAGGTGGAGCGCTACTACCACGGGTACTCCAACGAGATTCTGTGGCCACTCTTTCATGATCTCCAGTCGCAGTGCGATTTCCTGCCCGATTACTGGCACACCTACGTCAAGATCAACAGGCGTTTCGCGGAAAAGGTAGCGGCGGACCTGAGGCCCAGCGACTTCATTTGGGTCCACGACTACCAGCTCATTGATGTGGCCCATCATCTCCGAGAGTTGGGTGTCACCAACCGGCTGGCCTTCTTCCTCCACACTCCCTTCCCGCCGCCGGACATCTTCCTCAAGCTCCCGGAGTGGCACGTCCTGTTGCGGTCGCTTATGGCCTATGACTTCGTGGGAGTGCAGACACAGAGGGATCGGCACAACCTGGTCCACTGCATCCGCCGGCTCTTGAAGGACGCCCACGTGAAGGCCGAGGGTCATCTTCATCGGGTCACCCTGGACGGTCGGGACAGTCACGTGGCTTCGTTTCCCATCGGCATCGACTTCCAGGACTTTGCTGTGGCCGCCGCTGCCCCCGAGGTGGAAAGCATGGTCCAGGCCATCCGGGAGCACAACCGCGGCTCCCGCTTGGTGCTCGGGGTGGATCGGCTCGACTACACCAAGGGCATCCCCCATCGGCTGAGGGCCTTTGCCAATCTCCTGGAGCGGTTCCCGGAGGTGCGCGGCCGGGTGACCCTGGTCCAGGTGGTGGTTCCCAGCCGGATCGGTATTCCCAAGTACGATGCGCTGAAGGTCCACATCGAGCAGCTGGTGAGCGAGATCAACGGCCGCTACTCCTCGGTGGACTGGATACCGGTGCATTACGTGTTCCGGAGTCTGGGGCGCGACGAGCTGCTGGGCTACTACCGCGCCTGCCACATCGCCCTGGTCACGCCGCTCAAGGACGGCATGAACCTGGTGTGCAAGGAGTACTGCGCCTGCAGCTTGGAACAGGACTCAGTGCTCATTCTCAGCCAGTTCGCCGGGGCTGCCGCTCAGCTGGGGCGGTCGGCGCTGCTGGTCAACCCCAATGATGTGGAGCAGATGGCCGATGCCATCTACAAGGCCATGCGCATGCCCCAGGCTGACCGCCGCCGGCGCATGAGGCGGCTGAGACGGAACGTGTACGAGCACGATATCCACTGGTGGGTGAACTCCTTCATGCGGGCGGTGATCGACAAGGAGCTCAAGGACTTCCCGGTGCTGGAGGAGTTCGTGTTGCCGTTTGACGGGCAGCAGTGGTCGAGGGCGGTGGAGGAGTGACGCGGGAGAGAACCGGCACTTCCTTTCTGGACCTCGAGGCCTACATCTTCGATCTGGACGGTGTTCTCACCCAGACGGCCCGCCTGCATGCCGCCGCCTGGAAGGGCATGTTCGACGAGTTCCTGCGCGGTCGGACGGCTGGAACCGGTGGGGAAGCGGCCCCCTTTGATGAGGGCGATGACTACCAGGCGTATGTGGACGGGAAGCTGCGCGCTGAGCGCGTGACCGGCTTCCTGGCCTCGCGCGGTATTGAGCTTCCTCCAGGCGATCCAGCCGATGCCCCCGGCAGGGAGACGGTGGCCGGTCTGGGCCAGAGGAAGAACGAGCTCTTCCACCGGCTGCTGCAGGAGCAGGGGGTGGAGGTCTATCCGCCGGCCGTGAAGATGGTGCGGGAACTACGGCAGTTGGGGAAGAAGGTGGCGCTGGTCACCTCCAGCAGGAACGGTCCCCTGATCATGGCCGCCGCGGGGCTGGACGGGTTGTTCGACGCCGTCATCGACGGGAACGCGGCCGCTGAGCGGGGCCTCAAGGGGAAACCGTCGCCGGACATCTTCTTAGAGGCGTCCCGACTCCTGTCCGTCAGCCCGGAGGTGGCGGCGATCGTGGAGGATGCCGTGGCTGGGGTGGAGGCGGGGGTGGCCGGCGGGTTCGGCTGTGTCTTGGGTGTGGATCGAGGTGGCAACCGAGTCCGGCTGGAGCAGGCCGGAGCGGACGTGGTGGTGTCTGATCTCTCGCGGGTGGGGAGGGGCCTGCCCGACGCGACCGGCGCCGTTCCCTGCCTGCTGCAGGAAGCGGGTGGCCGGAAGCTGATGGTCTTCCTCGATTATGACGGCACGCTCACGCCCATCGTCTCCCGTCCGGAACTGGCGCTTCTGTCGCCCACCGTGCGGGAGACCCTGGCCCGGTTGGCTGCTCTGACGCCGGTGGCCGTGGTGAGCGGGCGGGACGTGGCGGACGTGCGTGCGCTGGTTGGCCTCGATGGCCTGATCTATGCCGGCAACCACGGCCTGGATATTCAGGGGCCGAGAGGCGTGGGCATGCAGTCGGAGGAGGGCACGGCCGCCCTGCCGCTCCTGGCCGAGGTGGAGGAGGCGCTGTGGGCCAAGTTGGAGGGCGTCGGCGGCGTCCTGGTGGAGAGGAAGCGCTTCTCCATAGCCGTGCACTACCGTCTGGTGGACGATGCGCACCTGCCGTTTGTGGAACAGGTGGTCGACAGCGTGCTGTCCGTGCATCGTGGGCTGCGGGATGTGCCCGGCAAGAAGGTGCATGATCTCCGTCCCGACATCGCTTGGGACAAGGGCAGGGCCATGGCGTGGCTGCTGCGGGCGCAGGGTGCCTCTCGCCACACGGTCTTCCCCCTCTACCTGGGCGATGATCTCACGGATGAGGACGCCTTCCGCTTCGTGCGTGGCTGGGGAGCCGGCATCCTGGTGCGCGACGGGGATGACCGGCTGACCCTGGCCACCATGACACTGGCCGGGACCCAGGAGGTGGAGCAGTTCCTAGTCCAGCTGGCCGCGCAGCTGGCCGAGCCGGCGGAGAATGCCCGGGAAGCGCCGGAGGACCGTCCATGAGCAGCTTCGCCCTGGAGTATCGCGCCTACGACCCCGAGCAGGAATTGCTGCGCGAGGCACTGTGCACGCTGGGCAACGGCTACTTCGCCACCCGCGGGGCCTGGCCTCAGTTCCCGGCAGGAAGGCTCCATTACCCGGGCACCTACCTGGCGGGTGGGTACAACCGCCTGCTCTCCCAGGTGGCAGGCCGGGAGGTGGAGAACGAGGACCTGGTCAACCTACCCAACTGGCTTCCGGTGGACTTCAGCGTCGACGGGGAGTCGGTGGTGAACATCGATACCGCGGAGATCCTGGATTACCGGCAGCAGCTTGATCTCCGCGCCGGTATGCTCCTCAGGGACGTGCGCCTGCGTGACAGGGCCGGCCGCCACACCCGCTACCGCGAGCGGCGCGTGGTCAGCATGGCGGACGCGCATACGGCGGCGCTCGAGATCACCCTTGTCCCGGAGGACTGGTCCGGCGTGGTGACAGTGAGGTCCGCGCTGGACGGCCGGGTGGTCAACTCGGGTGTGGCCCGCTACCGGAGCCTGGAGGGCAGGCACCTCACCCCGCGCGAGTCGGCGGTATCGGGCGAGGATCTGTTGTTCGTGAAGGTGGAGACCAGCCAGTCCGAGCTGAGGGTGGCGGAGGCGGCCCGCACGCTCGTCGAGGTGGTGGGCGCCCGAGCCGACGCTCCGCGGCGCAGCATCGTGGAAGAGGGCTACGCGGGACAGGAATTGACGGTGGACGTGGCGGCCGGGACGGAGTTGCGCGTGCAGAAGCTGGTGGCGCTCCATGTCTCCCGCGACGACGGCATCTCGGAGGCGGGACTCGCCGCCCGCGAAGCGGCGGCCGGCATGCGTGACTTCGACCACGTGGCTGCCTCCCATGCCACGGCGTGGCGCCACCTGTGGCAGAGGTTCAACGGGGAGATCACGGGGCGCGATCCGGCCGAAACCGAGCGCACCCTCCTGGTCCTGCGCGTCCACATCTTTCATCTGCTGCAGACGGTGTCACCGCTGAGCCGTGATCTCGATGTGGGTGTCCCGGCGAGGGGCTGGCACGGCGAGGCCTACCGTGGCCACGTCTTCTGGGACGAGTTGTTCATCTTCCCTCTGCTCAACCTGCGCATCCCCGAGATCACCAGGTCTCTTCTGGCCTACCGTTACCGGCGGTTGGGCAAGGCCAGGGATGCCGCCGCGCGGGAGGGCTTCCGCGGTGCCATCTACCCCTGGCAGAGTGGGAGCGACGGCCGTGAGGAGAGCCAGCGGCTCCACCTCAACCCCAGGTCGGGCGAATGGGTAGCGGACAACACCCTGTTGCAGCGGCACGTCAACTCCGCCATCGCCTACAACATCTGGCAGTACTTCCAGACCACGGGTGATGTGGAGTTCCTCTCCTTCTACGGCGCGGAGATGTTCCTGGAGATCGCCCGCTTCTGGAGCAGCATCGCCACCCGGGATGCCGAAAGCGGCCGCTATGAGATCCGGGGGGTCATGGGACCGGACGAGTACCACGACGCCTACCCCGGGGCGGAGCGGCCGGGCCTCAACAACAACGCCTACACCAACGTCATGGCCGCCTGGGTGCTGTGGAAGGCGCTGGAAGTGCTGGAGCTGCTGCCGGCTCGGCGGGCCTGTGAGCTGCGGGAGAGCCTGGGCATCGATGAGGAGGAGGTGCGGCGCTGGGACGAGGTCAGCCGCGGGCTCAAGGTGCCCTTCCACAGCGACGGCGTCATCAGCCAGTTCGAAGGATACGAGGGGCTGCAGGAATTCGACTGGGAGGGTTACGCCGCAAAGTATGGGGACATCCACCGGCTCGATCGCATCCTGCAGGCGGAAGGCGACACCCCCAACCGCTACAAGGCCTCCAAGCAGGCCGACGTGCTGATGCTCCTCTACCTCTTCTCCTCCGACGAGCTGCGGGAGATCTTCCAGCGCTTGGACTACGAACTGCCTCCCGACGCCATTCCGGCCACCGTGGCCTACTATCTACAGCGAACCTCTCACGGCTCCACTCTGAGCAACGTGGTTCACTCCTGGGTGCTGGCCCGGTCCGATCGGGCACGATCCTGGAGCCTGTTCAAGCGTGCCCTGGAGAGCGATATCGCTGATGTGCAGGGGGGCACCACGGCGGAAGGCATCCATCTGGGGGCCATGGCCGGAACGGTGGACCTGGTGCAGCGCTGCTATACCGGCCTGGAGGTGCGACGTGACCTCTTGGTGCTGAACCCCGCCCTACCCTCCAACATCCGGGGCCTCCGGCTTTCCGTTCGTTACCGAGGTTGCTCGCTTCGGCTGGACATCAGCGACGAGGTTGTGCGCGTGGCCTCGGAGGCATGCCCGGCGGGTCCCATCCACCTTTCCTATCGTGGCGAGGAGCAGTTGCTGGCGCCGGGGGGGGTCCGCTTCGAGCCGGCGTAGCGGTTGGTGGCGCCTCTACCTGTCGCGCTGTCTGCGGCGCTGGGCCAGCGCCCGGGTGACCTCTGCTCCGAACAGGACAATGAGAGCCACGTAGTACATCCAGACCATGATGACCACGAGGGAACCTGCCGCGCCGAACACTGAGCCGGTGGCGGCTCTCGCCAGATAGAAGCTCACCGCCAGATTGCCGAGGGTGAACAGGACGGCGGAGATGGCAGCGCCCAACCACACCTCCGCCCAGGAAAGGCCGGCGTTGGGGAGGACCCGGAATAGCACCATCAGGAACAGGCCCACGAGGGCGACGCTTGCCAGGGACCCAAAGAGTTGAAGCGCCGCTGAGGGTAGCGGAAGACTTTCGGGCAGCAGACCCGCCAGGGTGGCGAGGGCGGTCTGGATGACCATGCCGCCCAGAAAGAAGACGCCGGCGGCGACCGCCACACCCACATCCAGCAGCCGTGCCAACGGTATCCATGTCAGCCCCTTCTGGGATCGCGGCTCCACCTCCCAGACGCTGTTGAGTGAGCTTCTGAGGTTCCCAACGAAGCCGGACGCACCGTAGAGCACCACCAGCGCGGCGATGCCGATGGCAACCACACCGCCGCCATGCGCGTACATCTGGGCGACTGCCGCCTGCACCAGCGTAGCCGCTTCCCATCCCACCAGCGATGACAGCCGTTCGACCAGCAACCCTTCCGCCGCCTGGCGTCCGTACACGACACCGGCAATCGCCACTGCGATGACCGTCAGCGGCGTGAGGCTCAGGATGCCGTAGTAGGCGAGGGCGGCCGCCATACGGGTGGCGTGGTGCCGCTGCCAGCCTTTGGCTGCGTCCAGGATGACGCGTTGGGCGGTGCGAAGGAACGCACCCATGGGCTCAAATTGGTGGGCGGAAAGGGGCAGGGCCCGGCCCGCCCGCCACAACGCCTTCGATCAGCGTGGTCCCGGGGAGCAGCTGTGAGCGAGGCAGCAACAGACTGTGTGTCACGGACGCGCCCGCTCCCATGAGGCAGGTATCGCCCACGACAGCCGGTCCGTTGATGACTGCCCCCTCGCCGATCTCACACCCGCGGCCGATAAGGACGGGTGCCTCCAGGCGCGCCGACGGGGAGATGCGCGCGCCGTCTTCCACCCACACGCTGGGGCGTATCTCGGTGCCGGGCACGTCCACCCGCACACGTTTGGTGAGGGCGTCGACGTTGCCGCGCAGGTATTCGCGCAGATTGCCCACGTCGCTCCAGTAGTCATCGATGCGGTGGATGTGGAAAGGGATGTGTAGGCGCAGCAGGTCGGGGAACAGGCGGCGCCCGAAGTCATCGAACCGGCCATCGAGAATGTGGGAGAGGATCTCGGGCTCGAAGACGTATATGCCGCAGTTGCACAGTCGTGAGCGGGCCTCCTCCGCACTGGGCTTCTCCTGGAAACCCACCACTCGATCATCGTCATCGGCTACCACCACGCCGTAGAGGCTAGGGTCGGCCACTTCCTTGACAGCCACCGTGGCGATGGATCCCGTGCGGCGATGGGCCGCCACCAGACCGGTGAGATCAATGTCGGTGAGGGCGTCACCGCTCACCACCAGGAAAGTACCGCCGTCCAGGAAGGCGGCGTTGTTCCTGACGCCGCCCGCCGTGCCCAAGACTTCCGGCTCGTGCGAATAGGTGATGTCCATCCCCAGCGGGGCCCCGTCGCCGAAGTAGTCGGTGATAGCTTGGGGCAGATGGTGGAGATTGATGACCACCTCCCGCAGCCCGTGACGGCCTAGGAGACGCAGGATGTGGTAGAGGGCCGGCCTATTGACGATGGGCACCATGGGCTTCGGCATGAGATCGGTGAGGGGGCTGAGCCTCGTGCCCTTCCCCGCTGCCATGATCATGGCTCGCATTCCGCCCCCTTTCCCGGTGCCATGCGGCAGATGGGCCGCGGAAGCATCCAGCCTCGTTCGGCTTGCGGCGCTCCGCTGCCGGCGGCACGTCTTTGACAGCTACGGCGGATATGGGCAGAATAAAGAACACATAAAGATCAGTCAAGCCGGTACCCGGCAGATGGGCCGGTTCATGGCAGATCGAGAGCATGTGATTGCAGTGAGTGAAGCTCAGACCTTTCTCGCACAGAACTACGATTGGATCGTTGTCAAGCCCATCCGCGTTGCGCTGATGCTGCTGGCCGCTCTTGTGCTCACCTTCTTGGTCCGCCGGGCCATCAAACGCTTGGCGGGGCGCATCGCCTCCGCGGACGCAGCAGCCGGGGAGGCGCGGGAGGGGGACGGACTCTGCGAGGAGCGGAATAAGGAGGGTGTGCGGGTCGGGCTGATGCGAGCCCTTCCTTCGGCGGAGCACCGGGAGCGAGGCGCCCAGAGGGCGAAGACCCTGGCCACCGTCCTCACCAGCACGGCCACCATCGTCATCCTCGTCCGTCCCGATGAAGTCGCTTGGGTCGAGCGCTTGTGTCTGTTGGTCGGTGAGCGTGAACTCCTGATGTGACAGGTTGGTGCCCAGGCGCAGAGATGCCATGGGCTTCATGTTCTCCACTGGAAAGCTCATGAGCCGGCGCAGGGTGCGGGGTAGATAGCGGTAGCCTGCCAATGTTGCGTGGAAACGCGCCAGTTCGGTGGGGCCGGGAAGCGAGCCGTGAAGGAGTAGGTAGGCAACTTCCTCGAAGGAGGAGTGAGCGCACAGATCGAAGATGTCGTAACCGCGATAGACCAGCATGCCGCGCGTGCCGTTGACGTATCCCACGCTGCTCTCGCAGGCTATGGCGCCCTCCAGACCCAGGCCGACGATGCAGGGCAGTGGCCAATCCACGTGGCCGGCCAGTTCCGGCCAGGGATACTCGCTGGTCTCCAAACGGGCCCGCCGGGTGGCGGCCAGAACGAGATTCCTGATCGCCTCAGCCTGTTCTTCCACCGGACCCTCCGTTTGCCGTGTCTCCACGCGTCTGCCAAAGAGTAGCGGAAAGACGTGGCTGACGGCGTTTGCTCTTCGGCGGGTGGTAACGGCCCGTCTCCGCCCCTCGCCGCCTGCTCACCCAGCGGCTACCATAGAGGCACACCCTTGCGCCAGGCCACGCGGACAAGAGGAGAGCGCCATCATGCCCGTGAATCTCCATAATCGGCATTTCCTGGAACTGATTGACTTCTCGCCCGCCGAGATCCGCTTCCTCTTGGACCTCTCCGGGAATCTCAAAGCCGCCAAGTACACCGGCACGGAGAAGCCGCGCCTGTGCGGGAAGAGCATCGCCCTCATCTTCGAGAAGGACTCCACTCGAACCCGCTGTGCCTTCGAAGTCGCCGCCTACGACCAGGGCGCCCACGTCACTTACCTGGGCCCCAGCGGCTCGCAGATGGGCCACAAGGAGACCATCAGGGACACGGCTCGGGTGTTGGGGCGGATGTATCACGCCATAGAGTACCGGGGCTTCGGGCAGAACGTGGTGGAAGAGTTGGCCCGCTACAGCGGTGTACCCGTCTTCAACGGGCTCACCGACGAATCACACCCCACGCAGGTGCTGGCCGACTTCCTCACCATGCGCGAGCACAGCCCCAAGACGCTGGAGCATATCTCCTTCTGCTATCTGGGGGACTGCGGCAATAACACGGCGCACTCGCTGATGGTGGGTGGCGCCAAGCTGGGGATGGATGTGCGCCTGGCCGGTCCCCGCAGCTGCTGGCCGGCGCCGGAGGTTGTGGCGCAGGTGAAGGCTATGGCGGCGAGCTCTGACGCAAGGGTCACTATCACGGAGGACGCGCGCACTGCCGTCAACGGGGCTGATTTCCTCTATACGGACGTGTGGGTATCCATGGGGCAGCCCTACAAGCTGTGGGCCGACCGCATCAAGGAGATGCTGCCGTACCAGGTCAACGCTGAGCTGATGAGCGCCACGCGGAACCCGGCCGCCAAGTTCATGCACTGCCTGCCGGCCTTCCACAATACGGAGACCAAGGTGGGCAGGGAGGTGGCTGAGCAGCTGGGGCTGGACGCGCTGGAGGTGACAGAGGGAGTGTTCGAGTCGCCTGCATCCATAGTCTTTGATCAAGCGGAAAACCGCCTGCACACCATCAAAGCCGTGCTGGTAGCCGTGCTCGGTGACTGAGTTTCGGCGTAGTTCTCTCCCGGCGGAGGAGACAACGGTTCGGCGAGCCACGGCCGCTTCTCCGGACCGCCGCCTGCTGGTGGTGGCCCTGGGGGGGAATGCCCTGCTGCGTCGCGGCCAGGAGTTGACGGAGAAGAACCAGCGGGAAAACGTGCGGCTGGCGGTGAGGGCACTGGTGCCTTTGGCGCGACACGATCTGGTCATCACGCACGGCAACGGCCCCCAGGTGGGGCTGCTGGCACTTGAATCCGCCTGCTACTCGGCCGCGGAGCCCTACGCGTTGGACGTGTTGGGGTCGGAGAGCGAGGGGATGATCGGCTACCTCATCGAGCAGGAACTGGGCAACGTGCTGCCGGAGGAGAGGCATATCGCCACGCTGCTGACACAGGTGGAGGTGGACCGCCACGACCCGGCCTTCGCCCGACCCACGAAGCCTATAGGGCCGCAATACGGCCGGGAGGAAGCGGAGGGGCTGGCGGCGGAGCGAGGGTGGGCCGTGGGGCCGGATGGGGATCTATGGCGGCGGCTGGTGGCCTCGCCGCTACCCAAGCGGATCTTCGAGATCGAGGTCATCCAGCTGCTGGTCCGCCACCACGTGGTGGTCATCTGTGCCGGTGGTGGGGGCATCCCCACCGCTTTCCGGCCGGACGGTATGTTGACGGGCGTGGAGGCGGTGGTGGACAAGGACTTCGCCGGGTCGCTGCTGGCCCGCGAGCTGCGGGCGGAGCGCTACCTCATGCTCACGGACGTGGACGCCGTGTACGTGGACTGGGGCACGCCACGGGCACGAGCCATCAAGCGGGCCTCTCCCGAGCAACTGGGCCGGATCCGTTTCGCCGCGGGCTCCATGCGGCCCAAGGTGCGGGCGGCCTGCGAGTTCGTGCGGGCCACGGGCTCGGAGGCGGCTATCGGCTCACTCACGGATGCCTCCGCGATTCTGCACGGGGAGAAAGGAACCACCGTGAGCCTGGAGGTCAGGGAGATCGAGTGGCATGAGCACTCCCCCGCGGTGAGGTGAGGACGGCGGGTTCAGCGGGC
>Ga0123328_1004238_pt1 | contig 11790 bp, 8 predicted proteins | sample BioC12SIPDNA_2_FD_89702 | JGI IMG/M metagenome (GOLD analysis project Ga0123328, IMG submission 89702) | Anaerobic biogas reactor microbial communites from Washington, USA - Biogas_R1_A C12 SIP DNA | ecosystem: Engineered > Bioreactor > Anaerobic > Unclassified | place: Washington, USA...
CGCCCGACCCGCCAAAGCTGGTGCTGGCGCCACACCACTCGGCGCCCTTGATCCAAAAGTGCGCCACAAGCTCGCGGGCGTCGTCCAGCGTTATGCGCCCCTCGGCGAGATCGCTCTCCAGGTACGGCCCTAGCATGGCGTCGAATCGGCCCACGCCGGGCCAGTTGCCGCAGAGCCGCTGGAAGGCAAAGAGGAACCACAACGCCTGAATAGCCTGGCGAAAGCTCTGCGGGGGTAGCTCGGGTACCCAGGTGAGGCTGCCACGCACGGCCCGGTAGTGAGCGCGCTGATCGCCCCCGCTCTCGGCGATGAGCTGATCCAGCGCATCCAGGTAGCGGGTGTGCCAAACGCGGGCCGCATCCAGGCAGACGAGCATCGCCCGCAACAGCGCCTCGCCCGATGCGTCCAGCTCTCCTTGGGCCAGCCGCTGGGTCACCTCTTGGCGCAGGCCGGCGTAGCCCAAGTCTAGGGCAAAATCGAACCCAGGGGTCACGTGGCTGATGCTGGGATAGATCGGCTCGCCGCGCCAATAGGCGGGCACGCGATGCTTGGGCGCCAGGGCCAGGGTCGCAGAGCCCACCAGCAGCTCATCCGGGTCGATCCGCACCGGCGCCTCTTGGGCGATGCGCATCACCGCACGGGCGTAGCGAGTCTCGTCGGGGGCATCGGCCAGGCCCGACTCCTCGCTCAACTCGATGGGTAGATCCGCCAGGCTGCGACCGAATTCGCCCGCCAGCGTCCTCTCGGCGAGCGTATGGGTGGCCGCCGAAAGCTTTTGCACCGATGGTCTCACAGCATCCCTCACCGTCCCAGCGCTCGTCATCCTATGCAGAAGCGGCGCGAGCCCCGCACCCGCGCCGCGCCAAGTCTATCCCCGCCGTCGCCCGCGTCAAGCCTCCGTCGCACCGTCCGCTGGCCCGACGACCACACAGTCGCCCGCCTCCAGGCTAACCGCCGCACAGGTTCCGGCCGGCAGCTCGATGACGTACCGCGCCCCGCGGTGGAGCTTGCCCACGCGCCCCGGCGCCAGGCTGTGATCCACCCCCACTATGCGGTCCTCGGCGTCCAGGTAGAGCACGTCGATGGCATAGCGCATGCCGAACATGTGCACCGACGAACAGGGGGTAATCAGCAGGCCGTCACCGGGGGCCAGCTCGTGCGTGCCCAGCAGCCCCTTGAGCCGCGGCCAGGTCCAGGCGGCCACTCGCCCGTTACGCACAAGCGTCACGCCGCGCGCCGGCACCGTCGCTCTGAACCTCTTGAGCTTGCCGTGGGGCTTGGCCACTGTGCGGTCCTTTCATCGGCAAGGGCGACCGACGCAACGGTTGCGTCAACGCAGCGCAAGGATCACCGCCTGCTCGTCCTCATAGATCTGCTGCCAGCGCGCATCGGCCTGGGCCGCCTCCAGCAGGTCGGGCTGTCGCTCCCGATCCAGCAGCAGTAGATTCACGCCGTACCGCTGCAACCGCTCGAACCAGTCATAGCGCGCCGAGCTAGCGGCCAGATAATCATCCCACTGCTCCGGCGGATAGAGCTCGATGCGCGTATCCACGAACACGGGTATCTCGGGCGCGGCATAGATTAGGTAGCTGCCGTACGCCTCGGTGTGAAACGGTCGCACCTCGGCCTCGGCGGCCAGATCCCGCAAGGCGGCCACCGCGGCCACCGGCGTATCAGCGCCCAGATAGGGATGGGTCGGATCGATGGCGGGATGCGGCAGATAGCCGCGCAGCCAGGGCAGCGTCACGACGCCCGCCAGCCCCAGCAGCCCCACTAGAACACGGTTCATGCCGACGATGCCGCGCTGCTCGCGCTCAGGCCGGAACATGGGCACTTTGGCCACGGCCCGCGCCAGCATCGGCGTGGTCGCCAGGCCATACCAGATTACGCCCCGCACGGCCACCAACGTCAGGCCGCCAAAGGCCAGCAGCAGCAAGGTCTCCCGAGAGCTGGGCCGATGTCCGCGCCACAGCCAGAGCGCCAACAGCACCCCCAGGTGCACCAGGAAGGCGATCCCCACGCCCTGCCGCGCGTTCAGCGGGGCGAACTCCATGTTGAGGTTACGGGTGACGGGATGCTGAGCGAACCCCAGCACATAGCCCACCATGCCGGTGCCCAGCGGCGTGGCCAACACTGCCGCCAACGACAGCAGCCCGACGACCACCCATCTCAACGGAAAGGGCGCCCGCCGCCGCGCCCATCCCCAGAGCTGCGCCGCCACCTGGATGCCCAGCGCCAGCAGCCCGAAGATAAAGCCGCCGTGCAGGTTGGCCCACAGGGAAAACACCACCGGCAAGCACCAGGCTAGGCCGGGAACGCCGCTGTCGTCCTCAGGACGCGCGTGCATCGCCGTCATGAGGCCGCCGAACAGGGCGATGGAAAAGAGCTGGGGGCGCACCTGCCAGGCCGGCGTCCCCACCACCATCCCGAGCAACATGGCCAGGGCGGCCGCCCGCCGGTTGCCGCCGGTGTGCACCTTGGCGGCCCGCAGCGCCAAACCATAGCCCACCAGCGTTACCGCGGCGCCCACGGCCACGAGCAGCGGCACGCCACCGGCTTGATGGACCCACGCCAGGATGACCTCGGCCAGCCAGGACTGGTAGATCCAGGGAGTGCCGGCCTGGGTATAGCTAAAGAGGTCCACCTGGGGAATGGAGCGGTGGGCGAGCATCCACTCGCCAGCGCGCAAGTGCCACCAGAGGTCGTTCGGGGCGACCGAGCCGGCCGCAAAGACAACCCAGGTCATGACCAGGGCCGCGGCCACCCAGACGTCAGCCAGCGACCCGAGCAGCGGGGAGCGCTCCCTGTGGTGGTCCTGGTCGACAAGCGGCATGCGGCGCGCCATCTAGGGCGCCCTACTCGCCCGCGGTCTCGTCAGAGGCCGCCGGCACCCGCGTGGGAGCACGGCGATCGTAGCGCTCGAGGTACATGCGGTCGAGCTGCCGATCCACCCAAGCGCCCAGCTGATCGGACTGGTCGCCCACCCAGAGCAGCAGGTTCTCGGTGGCCTCACGCGCCACCCAACGGCGGTAGAAGGGTTCCAACGCAAAGGCGCCCACGCCGATGACCACAATGGCGACCACGCCGATGAGCGCCGAGCGCAGCGGCCGGATGGCACGTCGGTAGCTGGAATCCACGACCTCTGCCGGCTTTTCCATCGAGGCTCGCACCTCGCTTACCGTCGCCGGCACATTAGCCAGCGCCAGAGCGCCCAGCCCCAACAGCAACCCAGTATTCGAGATTAGCGACACTGGGATGGCCGTTATCCACACGAGGGCCGCCAGGCCGGCTGCCGCGATCACACTCAGCGCCAACGTCCAGATGCCCAGTTGCAGCAACCAGCGACCGGTAGCATAGCCCACCGGCCAAGACAGCCGCTGGCGGAATCCACGCCAGGCGCCCAGCACGGCCCAGGAGACGCCCACCAGCACGCCAAACAGCGCCTCTGGCAGATCGCCGCCATCCAAGCCCAAGCGTGCCATGATGCTTGGAGACCAGATCGCCCGGTTCGCGATCAGGACGCCCAGCGCCGCGCCAAAGACCAGGCCCAGGATCAGGCCGACTGCGGGCCTGATCACCCATCGATTCACCTTGTGGGGGGTGCCTACCACGCGAAGGCGCGCCGGCACCGAGATCGGATGCTCCGAGGCGGTCGAGTTCAGCAGAACCGCCGCCTGGTGCGGCCGTCCCTGAATCGTCAGGGTGTCACTGCTGGCCCAGATCCGCAGGTCAGCCTTTTCGGAAAAGCTGCTGGGCTCAACGCGCAGCCACGGCTCGCTGGTGTGCAGCTTGCCGACCAAGTACCCCCGCCCCACCCCTTTACGGATGCGCAACCGAGCGACGCCGTCCTCGCCAGGCAGGACGTACCCCAAATCGGCGCGCTGCGGGCTCAGCTTGACCTTGGGACGACGTACCAGCCCGGTGCCAATGAGGAAACGCTCCACGGCGATGCGCGCATCGCCCTCGCGCTCACTGGTCGCCTCCCTTGCCAGAACGGCCAGATGCCGCGCCCCCTGATCACGGAACCATCGCTCCAGCGTGCCGTTGCGTAGGTGGTAGGCCCCGTCGTCGGGATGGCGATCGATATGCCGCACCGCCTCGCGGATGGTCCAGGCCTTGCGCCCACTACCAAGCACGCCGCCGCTGCGGAACACAAACGGCCGTGAGGCTCGTTGCCGGCTGGCCAGCTCTCGCTCGCGCAGGGCCCGTGCCAGCTTTTCGACAGCCTCCTGATCCAGCGAATCGCCGGCGGCGGCCCCACGGATGGCCATGATCTCCTGGCTGAGGTTGTCGACATGCACGGCGGGGGGATCAGTCGCGCCATAGGTCTCTATCTGTGCGTCCCGCGAGGTCAAGACCAGCAGCGCCTGCACAGGGACTTGTGTTCGAGGGTACTCGTCCCGCATAAAGCTGCGAACGGCACGCTGCGCGCGCTGAGCCCGTGGAGCCGGGTTGGGGTAGCTGGTCCGTTGGCCGGCCTCATCGACGACTTCCCATTGGCCGGTGCGGGCCGTGTGCACGCGCCCCGCCCAGTCTACGGTAGCCAGCACATAGAGGCCCTGCGGTCCCACGACGATGGCGTCGATATCTTCGCCATAGATGCGTGCCTCGGTGACCACAGCATAGTCGCGGCTCAAGGCCTCTCTGAGCCGCCGACTTAGGTCGGCCATGCTCAGCCAGTCATCGCCCTGCCTTTGGCCCGTGCCCCGTCGATCGGCCATGGCGCACTCTCCTATGCCAAAACCACCTTGTCGTCGATGAGGCGTTCACGCACGAACCGCCCCACCGGTAGTAGATGGAAGTGGGCCGCATCGAGCTCAAACTCGACGTCCACCGCGTTGACGCCCGCCCGGTTCTTTTCAATGCTCAGCACCACCCAGTTGCGCATGGCCTGCGCCTGGGCCGGGTTATAGACCATATGCTCGCGGCTGACGATCTCGTACTTGCTGTTGAGGACGGCGCCCACATCGGACTCGTACTGGATAGCCGCCGAGCCCTCGAGATCATGAAAGCGCATGCGGGCCGCTTGGAGACCCCGTCGATCGGCCGCGGCCAAGGCGAGAATCCGCAGCTCTAGCGTCATGGCGATCTCTTTGAGGCCATTGGCCAGATAGGTGATATGCTCCATCCCAGGTGGGATGTGCTCACGCTGCACGGGGATCTTTTGCATATAGTCCACCACCACCAGGGCGCGCTGAGCGCCAGAGGCGGCCACCAACTGGGCCCACTGGCGGATCTGCTCCAAGCGCGTCTGGTCACCACTGGCCTTGGCCAGGGTCAAACGGGGAGCATAGCTGGCCATCGAGTCGAGCAGCTTTTCATAGCGGCGGGCTTGCCGCAGGCGCGAGATCAGCCCCACTCTGCCCGAGCTCTCGTAGGCCATCTCGCTCAGCTTGCGCAACGTAAGCTGGTCCTGGGGCTCGAGCGTCAGAGCGCTCTCCAGACAGAGCAACCGCGAGAGCAGATGCACGCGATCGTGCTCGTAGCAGATGTACAAGGCCGCATCGGCCTCGCTGGCCGCGGCAACGTTGCGGGCCGCCTGCAGCGCCAAGATCGTCTTGCCAACACCGAACGGTCCGCCCAGCACCATCAGCTCGCCAGGCCGCAGGCCGCCGTTGAGTACGTCATCCAGCGGATCAAATCCCAGCGGCAGGGGACGAAACCGCGTCGTGTCTCCCGCCGCCACCTGCTCGTCCACGTCGGCCATTACGTCGGCCAAGCTGGCGGCGCCCGTGGGCTCGTGCTGCCACGACCCCCCTAGTTCGCCGCCAATCATCGAGTCAGCCATCTCGCCTCCAAGGAATCAGGAATCGTACTCCTAACGCGCAAACACCCGCGGGTTGATCTGCAGCCCCGCCCGCTCAATTTCTTCCATGAACTTGGGGCGGACGCCCGTCGATCGAAACTCGCCCACCACATGGCCGTCTCGGACGCTCTGTTGCTTGTACTCGAATATCTCTTGCATCACGATGATATCGCCCTCCATCCCCTGCACCTCACAGACCGAGGTGACGCGACGGGAGCCATCTACCAGGCGCGCCAGATGGACGATGATATCAAAGGCGGAGGCAATCTGCTCGCGGACGGCACGGAGCGGGAGCTCCATACCCGCCATCAAGACCATCGTCTCCACGCGGTGCAGCGTGTCGCGAGGCGAGTTCGAGTGGGCCGTGGTCAGCGAGCCATCGTGGCCCGTATTCATGGCCTGGAGCATGTCCAAAGCCTCCCCGCCACGTACCTCCCCCACCACGATGCGGTCGGGTCGCATACGCAGCGAGTTAATGACCAGTTGCCGTAGCGGAACGGCGCCCTTGCCCTCGACGTTGGGGGGGCGGGCCTCAAGCCGCACGACGTGCTTCTGGTGAAGCTGCAGCTCGGCCGCGTCCTCGATGGTGACGATCCGCTCACCAACCGGCAGATAGCTCGAAAGCACGTTCAGGAACGTCGTCTTGCCGCTGGATGTACCGCCTGAAATGACAATGTTCAGCCGCGCATGAACGCAAGCCTTGAGCACGTCCAGCATGTCTTGCGTCAACGCGCCCATTCGCACCAAGTCATCGCCGGTAAAGGCCTGCTTGGCGAACTTGCGGATGCTGATACAGGGGCCGACCAGAGACAGTGGCGGGATGATGATATTGACGCGGGAGCCATCGGGCAGACGCGCATCGACCATGGGGCTGGATTCGTCGACCCGTCGCCCCAGCGGCGAGACGATGCGATCGATGATCCGCATGACCTCGGCCGTATCGCGGAACACGATGTCGGTATCCTGCAACCGGCCATCGCGCTCGATAAAGACCTGCTTGGGGCCGTTGACCAAGATCTCGGTGATGGTGTCGTCCCTCAGCAGCGCCTCCAGGGGACCGAGTCCGAGGATATCGGCCACCACCTGCTCGAGGATTTCCATCCGCTCGTTGCGCGAGAGCGGGATGTTTTCCTCCGCGATGGTCTCGGCAAAGATCTGCTCCAGGCTACGCCGGACCTCCTCGGCATTATCCAGATCCACAGCGGGGCTGAGCTCGGAGAGCAGTCGGCGCTGCACACGGTCGCGGATATTGCCATAGGACTCGGCCGTTGTCGGGCGCCCAGCGGTGCGCGCGGGAGGCGGGGGCGTCGGATTATGTCGATTACGGCTTAGCATGCTATCAGCCTCACTTGATCCAAATCGGATCGTACTCTTCCCACGCACTGTTACTGATGTTGCGCGGGTTGCGCCCGTCGGCGTCCATCACCCAAATCTGCATGACGCCCGAGCGGTTGGACCAGAAAACGATGCGCGACCCGTCGGGCGAGAACGAGGCGTGCTTGTCCCAAGGGTAGCGGTTCTCGGTGAGGTTGCGACGGCCGCTGCCATCGGGCCGCACGATCCAGATGTCGTCGCTTTGGTCCTGGTTGCTTGAGAAAGCAATCAGGCCGCCATCGGGAGACCACACGGGGTCATAGCTAGTGCCCGCCATATCGGTGAGCTGCGTTGCCATCGACTCGCCAGGCACCGTGTAGAACACCTGAGGCGAGCCAGCATCACGCACGAACAAATAGTACTGCTCATCGGGCGAGTACCTTTCCCGCTCGCGCATGGCCTCGTACTGCGAAATGATGCTGCGGCTACTGCCCAGGTACTGCCGGTTACGCCCACTGGCATCCATTGCCCATAGACCTGTGGCGTCAGGGTTGTTCGAATAGAACACGATCTGGTTCCGATAGGCGGCCAGAGGCCGCGGCGTCGGGATGGCGGTGGGCAGCGGCGTGTTGGTAGGCGTGGGCGTCACCGTCGGGGTGGCCGTCGGCGTCAGAAACGGCATGACCTCTTCGATGCGGGCAAGGCAGAGCGCCTTGTCGGCCACAGGAAGGGCGCACGCGGCCCGGTAGCGGTCGTGAGCCAGGTATAGATCGTTCGCCAGCTTGCGCTGGTCCCCTGACTGAATATAGGCCGTGTAGAGCAGATCCAGTACGCGCCCTCCGAGATAGTCGGGGCGCTCACGATAGATCGATTCCAGCCGCGCCACAGCCATATCCCACGCGCCCTGATCCACATAGCGGGTTGCTTCGAGATAGCTTTGGGCCAGGCGATGCTCCCTCGTCACCTCGGGATCCGTCGGACGGAACGCCAACGCCTTGGCATAGTAGTCGGCCGCGCGCTGCACATCCTCTCGCGTCGGACGCGGGGCATCCAACTCGCGCGAACCCAGCGTCACATAGATATCAAACAGCCTGTCAGCGACATGGCTGGCCTCATAGCTGGCGCTGTAGGCCCGCAGCCCCTCGTATGCCTGCATGGCCTGCACCAGATCGCCAGCGTCATAGAGCTCATCAGCCTCTTGCAGCATGTCATAGGCGGCCAGCACGCGTCGGATATCGGTCACCCGCACGCGCACATCGCGATAGTTGGGCGCCGAGACCTGCAGGTCCATATAGGCGGCTAGTGCGCCGTTCAGGTCACCTGCCTCCTGCAAAGCCACCGCCGCCAGATACTGCTGCTCTAGCTCGCGTTCGGCCGCGATGGTCTGAAGGCCACTCTCGGCAATGGCGTGATAGGTACGCTCTTGCGTTCCCTCGGCCGTCTGCACAGTGGTGACGGCATCGGGCGGCGCGATCTCGAGCAGCCGCAGGAAGGCTGCCTCCGCTTCGTCGTAGGCGAACTTTTGCATGGCCGTCTGGGCTTCGGTCAGGACCGCCTCGAGCTCCCGTTGCTGGCGCAGCTCGGCCAGCGCGGGTCGCACGACGTTCCGCAGCATCTGGCTGCCGCCCCAAACGACGACTCCCAGCAACACCACCACCAATACGCCGAACACGATGGGCCGCCAGTTGATGACCCAGCGCTTGGCTCGCACCTTGGTGGAGGCATCGATCTCGGCCTTGAACTGGGCCTGAGACAGCGCCTCGGCCACCCGCGGGTCATCGGGGAACTGGTGCGCCAGGCTACTAAAGCACAGGATCGCCCTGGCCCACTTGCCAGCCTGCATGTGGCCGACGCCCTCGGCATACAGGGGATGCGAAAGGGCGTCGTCAACGCTATGAGGGTGGCCGTTCGCTGCCTGCTCTACCATGCAATCTGCCTCATCAGCCCCCAGCGATTCCCGCGAGATCCATCAAGGTGGGGATGGCAGGGCCCAACAGCACCACCAACATCGCAGGAAAGATCAAAAACACCAGTGGGAACGCCAACTTGGTCGCGGCCTGGTTCGCCAGCGTCTCGGCCTTCTGGCGGCGCTTGACGCGCATCTCGGCGGCTTGCGTGTGCAGCACCTGGGCAATGCTCACGCCGAGCTGGCTGGACTGCACCAGAACCGCCACAAACGTGCCCAGCTCGGGCACGCCCGAACGCCGTGCCATCCGCTGCAGAGCCTCCTCGCGGGCCACGCCCACGCGCATCTCACTGACGGCCCGCTGGAACTCGCGCGTCAGGGCATTGTCCCAGCGGTCGCCCACCCGCAGCAGGGCCGACTCGAAAGCCAGGCCCGCCTCGACGCCGATGGTCAACATATCGAGCGCGTCGGGTAGCGCCTGAGAGATCTCTTTCTTGCGGCGCTCCATGCGGGTGCGCAGCCAGAGCGTCGGCACGAAATAGCCGCCCAAGGCCGCCACCGCCGTCACCAGCGCCTGGCGGTTCAGTGGCAAGGTCCGTCCCACCAGCCAGAACGCCGCCACGCCCAACACCACCACGGCGATCAGCCGCAGCCCGAAAAAGTCCAGCACGGTGAGCCCATAGGGGCGCCCCGCCTCCTGGAGGAGCTGCTCGGTAGACGCCGCCGCGCGGCTGGGCGCCACACCACCCACCCAACGCACCAGCCCTCGCAGCATCGGAAAGAGCACCCGCGTGCCAAAGGAGCCCTCCATCTCTTCCTGCTCGATGACATCGCCTCGGTCCACGTACCCCTCGAGGCGATCCTCCACCTGCTTGGCAGACGTGGAAGGCATGAGCGAAAGCGAGATCAGGGCCACCGACAGCGTCACCAGCCCCGCAAACAACCACGGAGACGAGAGCAGCGTCAGCAAGCCAGAGCCAGTTCCTCCCATGGCGCTACACCTCGATATCCACGATCTTGCGCATCGCAAAGAACCCTAGGATCTGAAAGATAACCGCCATCACTGGCAAGATGCGCACCAGACCGGGCTGGAAAAGCTGGGACATATAGTCGGGGTTCAGGATGTAGATGATCACGCCCAGGGCCACCGGCAAGAACGCCAACACATAGCCCGTAAAGCGCTGCTGTGACGTCATCACCCGAATATCGCGTTTGAGCTTCAGGCGGTCGCGCACCGTCACGCCGATGGTATCCAGCGTCGTGGCCAGGTTGCCGCCGGTCTCGCTCTGCACGTTGATGGCCGTCACCACCAGCGACACGTCGTCGGTCCCCACCCGGTTCGCCATGTCCGTCAACGCCTGCTGGATGGAGAGGCCAAAGCCGGTCGCCCGTTGCACTCGCTCAAACTCTTTTGAGGCCGGCTCCGGTAGCTGCTCCACCAGCAACTCGATGGCCTGCGAGAGGCCATAGCCCGAGCGCAGCGCACCCACCAATAGGGTGAGCACGTCGGGAAGCTGCTCGGTGAACTCACGCTGGCGCTTGGAACGGCGGCTGCGGACAAAGATACCCGGAATAAACAGCCCCACCACCGCCAGCAACAGGCCGATCAGCACCTCACCGATCAGGAACGTCCCGATGAGAAAGCCCAAAACGGCGACGCCCAACAACACCAAGACGTACTCGGACGCCGTCATCGGCAGGTCGGCCTGCATCACCGTGTCCGCCAGCTTGTGGCCCAGACCGAAGCCGTTGACCATGCGGTTCAGGCTACGCCGCAGCCGCTCGCGACTGCCCACATCCTGAGCCTGACCGTTGGGCGTCAGCTCCTCGCGATAGCCATACTCGGACAGGCGATCATCAACCGGATCGCGCCCGCCGGTCATGGACCACAGCCCCACAAAGCCGATGAGCACGAATACACCCATCAGCAAACCGAACCAGAGAGGTGCGTTCTCGATCATAGTCTCCCGCCCTCCCGTTACCGCTCGTCCGATCGCCGTGGGATCAGTCGGCGCAGGAGCGAACCGCCCTCGTCCGCCCCTGCATCCTCGCTCCGCAGCGCCCTCGGACGCAGATCACGGACCAGCTCCTCGGCCAACTTGGCCATGGCCTTGGCCACGGCGCCACGCGTGCCGCCCATCATGATGGGCACGCCACGGTTCACCGCATGGGTCGCCAACGCCTGGTCGTCGGGTATCTCGTTGCGAATGTCCACGCCCAGGCGCTCTTCGATACTCTTGCGCGAGACCCCGCCCGGCAGCGACGACCGGTTCAGCACCAACCAGACCCGCTCGTCAGGATAACCCCGGCCATGGAGCTGGCTCAGCATCAGCCGCGTGTTCCTCAGACCCACCATCTCGGGCAGTACCGACATGACGATCCGGTCGGCATCATCCAGGAACGCATAGGCGGTCTCGTCCATGGGCAGGCCCAGATCAACCAGCACCCACGGGTATATCCGCTTGAGCGCCACCATGATCTGCTGCACCTGCTGCAACGGGATCGGGCTGGCCACGCCCTCGGGAGGCGGCGCCAGCAGCACCTGCACGCCCGACACGTGGCTGACCATCACGCCCGAGACCAGGTCGTCATCCAGCTGCGACAGGCGTGGCAGCAGGTCGTTGATGGTGCGATCGGCCGGCAGGTTGAGCGCCACATCCAGGGCCGGCGCCGCATAGTCCGCATCCACCAGCGCCACCGGCTCGCGCGTTCGCTGATGCAACGCGATGGCCGTGTTCAACGCCAGCGTGGTGCGGCCCGTCCC
>Ga0123328_1004244_pt1 | contig 11780 bp, 8 predicted proteins | sample BioC12SIPDNA_2_FD_89702 | JGI IMG/M metagenome (GOLD analysis project Ga0123328, IMG submission 89702) | Anaerobic biogas reactor microbial communites from Washington, USA - Biogas_R1_A C12 SIP DNA | ecosystem: Engineered > Bioreactor > Anaerobic > Unclassified | place: Washington, USA...
ACGCCAGGGGCAAGATGCCCCTGGGACTCACGGGCAGGATGCCCGTGCCACGGTGAAACGGCCACGCCGTGTTGCGGCAAGTCACCCGGGGCGGTCTCCTCGTGCGGCGTCCTCGCAGGGGCCTCGTCGTGTCACAGAGCCAGCATGGCCCGGTACTGCTCGTAGCGGCTGCGGATGTTGTCCATGCCGATCTGGCGGAAGCGGTCGAGGCTGAAGTCCTCGACGCCGAACGAGGCGACGACCGTGCCGTAGGCCATGGCCCGGCGCAGCCGCGGTTCGTCGAAGACCTCCTGCGTGGCCAGGTAGCCCATCATGCCGCCGGCGAACGAGTCGCCCGCGCCGGTCGGATCGACGACGCGGTCGGTCGGGTAGGCCGGCAGGACGATCACGCCCGTGGGCGTGACGAGCATGGCCCCGTGCTCGCCTTTCTTGATGACGACGAACTTCGGTCCCATGGCCAGCACCTTGCGCCCGGCGTCCACCAGGTGCGAGGCTCCGGTGAGCATGAACGCCTCCTCGTCGTTGAGGACCATGCCGTCGATGCGGCGCATGAGCTTCAGCAGGTCGTCGCGCTGGCTCTCGATGTAGAAGTTCATCGTGTCGGCGACGACGAGCTGCGGGCGGGCCACCTGTTCCAGGACGCGCATCTGGACGCGCGGGCTGCCGTTGGCCAGGAAGACGAACCTGGAGTCGCGGAAATGCTCGGGCAGCGTCGGATCGAATTCGCCGAAGACGTTCAGGTCCACTTCGAGCGTGGTCCGCTTGTTCATGTCCTTTTCGTACGCGCCGCGCCAGAAGAACGTCTTGCCCTCGACGGTTTCCAGGCCGGCGGTGTCGATATTGCGGCTCTGGAGCAGTTCGCGGTAGGCCGGCGGGAAGTCCGTGCCGACGACGCCGACCAGCCGCACCGGGCCGAAGAAGCTGGCGGCATAGGAGAAGTACGTGGCCGATCCGCCGAGCACGCGGTCGGCCTTGGCGGCGGGAGTCTCCACAGTATCAAAGGCGAAGCTTCCGACGAAGATCAACGACATGGGCGATCCTTTCACCTGGTCACGGGCACCTTGCTGCCGACACCGCACAACAGCAGGGCAGGATAGCCCACGGCGAGGGCTTTGGCAAGGGCGATTGCCCGGCCTTGACCCCACCTGATCCATGCGGTACAGTCCATGACCATGCGGTGATTTCTGCGGGCATGTCGAGCATTGGCTGCGGCATGGCCGGCTTTCTGTGGGCGATCGACTTCATCTGGAGACAAGGATGACCGCTGCGCGCAAGAAACCTTCTTGGCTGTGGTTCCTCGGTGCCGTGTTTGTGCTTCTTGCCGGCCTCGTCTTCTTTGGCCTGAACCTGTACCGACAGATCACAGGGATGGTCGGCGGCTATGATCGGCACGTGACGCCCGACACATGGACCATGAACGTCGAGAAGCCCGGCAGGGTTGTGGTGTACCACGAGTATCGGAGCGTTTTCGGGGGGAAATCCTATAGCCAGATGCCGCACGGGGTCGGCCTCCGAGTGGCTGTGCGGAGAGACGGCTGCGAGGTGCCCGTTCGCCCCTATCCGGGCGACGCCAACTACAGTCTCAACCAGGTCCAGGGCGTTGCTGAGTCTGTGTTCGATGCCGAAAGCCAGGGGCAGTACACCATCACCGTGGATGCCGATGAGCCGACCGTTGTGGCTGTGGGACGCGACATGGTCGGCCCGATTCTCGGTATGCTCTTCGGCTCGGCGGCCCTTTGCATAGGGTCATTCCTGGCGGCCCTGGCCATCATCATCGTGACCCTTGTGCGAATGAGCCGCTACAAAGCGGCTGCGCGGCAAGCCTGAGTTTCCGGCCCGTGCCTGCGGCGTCGGCTCCGTCACAGAATGCACACTCTGGCCCGGACTTCGTCCGGCCTCCACCGTGTGGTACCTCCCTTTCTGCCTTGTGAGACCCTGCGACCCGCCACCATGACGTGCATGCACCGGGATGAGCCCCGGCGGCACGGCCTCACTTGGCGTCGGGTGACGCGACGGTCAGCCCCGGCACGTCGCCGCGCGGCAGCACGTCGCCGAACGGGGGCAGCCGCGTCAGGCGGTATCGCTGCGGACCGCAGACCTGAAAGGGGGCGGCTGCGACGATGGCCGCTCCGGCATCGAGTCCCAGGTCGGCGAGCACCTGCTCCGGCGTTGCGTAGGTCTTCGGATTTCGCCACGAGGCGCCCCACGCCCAGAACGCCTGAGACCCCTGCACCACGTATCGGTTGTCGCGGAACGTCAGGCCCATTTGCGCCAGCAGCGGCGGCAGGTGCCGCTTGTCGTCCACGTCGAACCACCCGCGCACCTGACCGTCCACGTTGCAGGCGATCAGGTTCGCCGTCACCGCCACGTCCTTGACCCGGATCGGCGCTTCCTTCTCCTGGTCGATGCGCGGCGTGGTGCGCTGCTGCTCCCGGAAGGCCAGGCCCTCGCGGTTGCCGATGAGGATGTTGCGTTCGACTTTGCATCCCTGGGACGACGAGATGGCGATGCCCGCCTGCGACCCCCATGACGAGGGATTGTGTGCCAGACCGTTGCCCACGGCCAGGTTGTCGTGGGCGTGGAGGCCGTAACTGATTTCGTAGAAGAGGCCGGCGGCCTCGTTGTCGGCCAACAGGCAGTTCCGCACCGTGACGTCTTCGGCCCCGATGTCGAACCACAGGCCCACACCCCGGTTGTCCACGACCTTGCATCCTGCCACCTCCACGCCGCGGCAGAGCACCAGCTTCATTCCGCCGGCTTCCCATCCGCGTTCGAAGCCCTTGGTGTTATTGCCGCTGATGAGGCAGTCCAGCAGCTTCAGTCCGTGGCACCGCGCTCCGCCCAGGCCCATCTGGCCGTTGTCGCGGAACGTGCAGCCGCGCAGCCTGACGGCCTCGCCGGTGACCGTTGCCGCCACGCCGTTGGTCCGCTCCACCACGCACGCTTCAACTTCGATGGCCTTGCCCCTGAGTTGTGCGGCTCCCTGCTGGGCGGCATTGGCCGCATGGCGGATCGTCAGGCCGCGCACGCACACATGGTCCGCCTCGATGATCAACACCTCGGCCCGTGTGGAGGCTTCGACCGACACGTTTGCGTCAAGATAGTCGGCCCCGTCTATCGGCATCGCGTAGAGCCGCTTGCCGCTCAGGTCCGCGAAGAACGTTCCCGGAGCCACGTGCGACCGGTCCAGCACCTGTCGCAGCAGATATCCCCGGTCGATCACCTGCTCGGCCCTGCCGACGAGTCTATGCTCTGGGTCGTCCGGGTGGGTGTTCTGTCTGGAGTGGTTGATGAAGACGTGCCGCCACTCGTGGCTGAAGACGCCGCGTTCCTCGCTCTTCCACGCCTGCAATCGGTCGGCTCCGGTCAGGACGACGGTCGCTCCATCGGCCGCCTCGATTCGGACCGGGGCCTCGGCCGTACCGCCGCGGCGGACCGTCACGCATTCGCGGTAGAGGCCGGCGAGGATCTGCACCGTGTCGCCTGGTTGTGCGGCGTCAACCGCCTGTTGAATCGTTCGGAACTGCCGGGCCTCGGAGCCGGTCGAGACAGGTTCCAGCGACACTACGAGCGTGGCCGCGGCGGCACCGGCGCACCATGCGGCCGACGCGACGGCCGCCACGATGCAGTGTGCAACGACCCGTCGTTTCGACCGCCCGGCGGCCCGAGACGTTCTTGCGAGGCGTAGACAGCGAGACACGAGACACCTGGGCGTTTTCATCGGTGGCGACCTCCGGTTAACGGTTCGTTTCCGGCCGGGAGCGGCAAACTCGCCGCCGGCAGGGCACAGTATATCTTGTGTGTAGGCGCTGTACATCCCACTTTCTTCTCGGCAATGTCATTCCTTCGTGGGGGCCGCCCGTGGCCGCGGGACGGGGCGTCTACCGCCATCGTGACTGGCGGGCGAACTGGCTGGGGGTCTGGCCGACGATCCGTGTGAAGGTGCGGCTGAAGTAGTGAAGGGAGTTGAAGCCGACGGCCTCGGCGGTACGGGTGACGGAGTCGCCGCGGCCGAGGTGGACCTTGGCGGCGCGGATGCGGACGAGGGTCTGGTAGTGCATGGGCGAGCAGCCGAGGAACCGCTTCGAGAGGGCCAGGAGGTAGCTGGCGCTGAGGTCGGCGTGTTCGGCTACCTGGTCCAGGGTCAGCGGTTCGCGGAAACGGGCCTCGATGAAGTTGCGTGCGGCGAGGAACTTGGGGTAGCGCGGGGGCGGCGGGCTTCCGGCCGCGCGGCGGATCAGGGGAAAGAGCAGGTCGAAGACCTGGTGGACGAGGGCCTTCATCCGCAGGGGGTGGCCTTCGGTTCGCGTGGTGAAGGTCTCGAACAGGTCGGCGAACAGCGGCGCCAGGGCGGGCACGTGATCGACGTTCATCCGCGTGGGCCAACACTCGGCCAGGCAGCGGCTGAGGGCGGGGCGGCGGCCGCTGAACGGCAGCAGGTGCGTCCAGTACTGGCTGAAGGGGCGGTCGGGGTCGGCGCGGTCTTCGTGGTAGTGCTGCCCCGGCTTGAGCAGGAGCAGGTCGCCCTGGGCGAAGTCGATCCACGTATCGTCCAGGCGGACGCTGCCGCGACCGGCGGTGATGTACCAGAGGTCGAAATCCGTCAGGAGGGAGCGGCTGGTCGTGTAGGCGTGGCCGGGCTCGGCGGTCATATATCCTACAACCAGGACCTTGGGGTCGATAGCCTGGTAAAACTCGTCGGTCCACAGGATGTCGTTGGAATAGGGCATGTTCGGGCCTCCGGGCGGCGGCCGGCGGGCCGTCGCGCGTCAGTGTGTAGAATGTGATTTCGTGCAACTCATTGTAACATCGTCCAAAGGCGCACGCCAGGGGCTGTGCTATGCTTGCGGCAGATGAGGCGGCGGATTCGGAGGGTTTGCCCCGCTCGCCCCTCACCGCCCCTCGACTATGCTCGGGGCACCTCCCCCTGGAAGGGGGAGGGGTTGTTGACTGCTCTTCCTTGAGGGCAGGGGGCGAGGGCAGGACGTTGATTTCGTGGCAGGCCAGGGGCGGCCTGAGGAGGACGGACATGGGCGAGACGATGACGCGACGGGAACGAGTGTTGGCGGCGATGCGGCGGCAGCCGGTGGATCGGGTGCCGTGTGTGGTATCGTTCAATCCGCTCTATCCGTCGCAGCGGACGTGCTGGAACTTCCCGTGGCCTCAGACGGCAACCGTCGAGGAACGGACGGCGTACCAGGTGGACGTGCTGGGCCTGGACCAGGTGCTGGAGATCGGAACGGACTTCACCTGTGCGTCCGAGGGCGTCACGAGCCGCACGTGGAAGGAGGGCGGTCTGCTGCACAAGGTGTACGAGACGCCGGCGGGTCCGTTGCACGCTTCGGTGCGGCACAACGAGTTGTGGGCACACGGCGACGACATTCCGCTGATGTCGGACTTCAACGTGGGGCATTTCGAGAAACCGTGGATCGCCAGCGAGCAGGATCTGGAGTGCCTGCGGCACGTGATGCAATGGGACTGGACGGGGCGGAAGCAGGGCGAGATGAAGGAGTACTATGATCGCCTGCGGCGGCTGGCGGACCGGTACGGCCTGGCCGTCAGGGGCCGCGCGGGCGAGGGGCTCACCGGCGCGATGAAGATGATGGGCGCCGAACCGCTCTGCGCGATGGTGGTGGAGAATCCCGGCCTGGTGGACGCCTACCTGGAGTACGAGCACGCGATCAACGTGCGGACCATCGAGGTGCTCGGAGAGTGGGGCGTAGAGATTGTGGGCCGCAACGGGTTCTACGAGACCGCGGACTTTTACGGGCCGGCGATGCTGGAACGGTTCGTGGGCGGGAGGCTGCGGCGGGAGGCTGCGGCGGCGCGTGCGGCAGGCGTGTTGAGCAGCTACACGATCCACACGGGGCTGATGCCGATCCTGGACTACCTGGCCGGGCTGACGATGGACACGCTGTTCGGCATCGACACGGCATTTCACGGGGTGGATCTGGAGCGTGTGCGGGATCGGCTGAGCGCGGGCAAGAGCCTCTGGATCGGCCCCAGCAGCACGTACCATTTGTGGTCGGGGCCAGAGGCGACGCGCGAGGCGGTTCGCCGCGTGTTCGAGGTGTTCGGCGACCGGCCGGGGTTCGTGTTGTCGCCGGGGGTGTCGGCGCACAGCATCATGCCGTGGAAAAGCACGACGGCGATGATCGACGAGTGGAAACGGTTGGCCGGCGTCGCGTGACGGCGCGGCGGAAGTCGGCAGCCGCCCGCAGATGCCGCGGGGCGGCCCTGTGGCGGCAAGGCGGCATGGCGTGGCACGAGGAGGAGTGTTTCCGTGAGACAGACGAAGACGCGTTGTGCGGCGGGGAAGCTGGCGATCGACGGCGGTCCGAAGGCCAAGGCCACGCCGTACCGCAAGGGGATGCGGTTCGGGCGCGACGAACTGAAGGAACTGAAGGAGGCGCTGGCGCAGAACACGCTGTTCTACGCGCACGGCCAGAAGGTGCGACAATTCTGCGAGACTCTGGCGTCGAAGTACGGGCGCAAGTACGCCGTAGCGACCACGAGCGGCACGGCGGCGATTCACGTGGCGCTGGGGGCGGTCGGCGTGGGCGTGGGCGACGAGGTGGTGACGAGCGTCCTGACCGACGCCGGGAGCTTCATTCCGATTCTGTATCAGAACGCCGTGCCGGTGTTCGCGGACATTGATCCGCGGACCTACATGATGACGCCCGAGACGATCGAGGCGAAGCTGACGCCGCGGACGAAGGCCATCCTCGTGGTGCACCTGGCGGGCAACGCGGCCGACATGGACGGGATTCTGAAGCTGGCCCGCCGCCGCAAGCTGATGGTCGTGGAGGATTGCGCCCAGAGCTGGAACTGCTTCTACAAGGGCCGGCCGGTGGGGACGCTGGGGCACATCGGCTGCTATTCGCTGAACGACTACAAGCACCTGAGCGTTGGCGACGGCGGCGTAGTGCTGACCGACAACGCGCGTCTGGCGAAGCGGGCGGCACTGTTCGCCGACAAGTGCTACTCGCGGAACATGTGGGGCCAGCGGACGGGGCGTCTGTGCCAGTTTCTGGCGCCGAACTACCGGATGAGCGAGTTGTCGGGGGCGGTGGGGCTGGCGCAATTGCGCAAGGTGGACGGCATTTGCCGCACGAGGAACGCGCACGGCACGTTGCTGACGAAGCTGATCGCCGACGCACCGGGGATTCTGCCGCCGGCGATTACGCCGGGGTGCGAGTCGTCGAACTGGTACTATCTGTTTCGCATGGATCCGAAGGTGCTGGGCGTGTCGCGCGACCGGTTCGCCGAGGCGTTGAAGGCCGAGGGGGTACCTGCCGGGTTTTATCTGCGACGCGTGGACCAGTACGAGATGTTTCAGAAGATGACGATCCGCACGTCGCGGAAGAAGGGATTCGTCTGTCCGTACGATTGCCCGGCCTACGGGGGCGGGCGGATCGCGTACCGCGTGGACGACTGCCCGAACGCGGAACTGGTGCTGAAGACGGGCGTGATCGTCCAGATGAGCGAGTTCTACTCGCGACAGGACATGGTGGAGACGGCCGGGGCGATTCGTAAGGTGGCGGAGGCGTTTGCCGCGCGGCGGCGGACCTGACACGGGGCGAGGCGTTCGTCCGCTTCGCCGCAGGCAGAAGGAGGAGCGGTGATGAGCGGCAATCGGACTCGGCGTGGCGCCGTGGGGCGGTTTCTGGCGGCTACTGTGGCGGCGGTGGTGGCTGCGGCCGCGGGCGTCTCGTGCGTAGGTGAGGAAGCCAACGCCTGGCGACCGCAACCGACCTTGGCCGAAGACATGGCCCGGACGGACGTGAAGCTCGTCGAAGGATACCTCGGCCGCCATCCGCGGCTGCTGTTTGATGCCGGGGATCGCGAGTCGCTGGCACGGAAGGCCGAGGCCGCGCCGGCCCTGTGGAAACAGGTGCTGGCGGCGGCGCGCCAGCTGGGCGACCAGGCGCCGGATCGCAAGGAAATCCGCAGTGGGGCTCACTACTGGCGCATCGAGCGTGTGCAGTCGGGGGCCCTGGCGTGGTTCGTCACGGGCGACAAGGTCCACCTCGACCGGGCCGCGCGATGGATGGTCGCGTACTGCAAGGAAGACGTCTGGGGCGACGGCGAGTGGCGGCCCAATGTGGACCTTCAGGCGTCGTGGTACCTCTATCACCTCGGCATCGCCTACGACATCCTGCACGACCAGCTCGGCGAGGCGGACCGCAAGGTGATCCGCGACGGGTTGGCCGCTCATGCCAAGGCCATCTACGACGACTTCGACCCGAAGGCCAACGACATCCGCTTCGACCAGAACCACACGTACATTCCGATGATCGGCATGACCACGGCGGCGCTGGTGCTTGCGGACGAGACGCCCGCGGCGAAAGACTGGCTGAAGCTGGGTTACTCCGTGCTGCGTCGGTGCCGCCACGCGCTGGGTCCGGACGGCTACTACTACGAGGGGACGGGCTACTGGGCGTACGCGCTGCACTGGCACGTGCGGTACGCCGACCTGATCTCGCGGGCCACGGGCGAGAGGGCGCTGGATCTGCCGATCCTTCGCGAGAACTGGCGGTTCCCGCTCTACCTGACGGTGCCGGGCGTGCCGAACGTGTTCGACGTGGGCGACGTGGACCGGTGGCCGGAGGGTCGGCGCAGCGGCATGTCACTGACGAATTGCGGCATGTTCTGGGGCATCGCCGCCGCGCTGAAGTCGCCCGAGTCGCAACTGGCGGGCAACCTGATGAGCCGCCGGTGGCCCGAAACGGATTACCCCTCGGCGGCCTTCCTGTGGTTCGACCCGGGGACGCCCGCGGCGTCGCTCGATGCGATTCCGCCGTACCACTACTTCCAGGACCACGGCTTCGTGTCGTGGCGATCGGGGTGGAACGACGATGCGACGTGTGTCCTGTTCCGCTGCGGCCCGCCCGAGGGGCACGCCGCCGTGGCTAAGCTGAAAGAGATGAGCGACTGGGTGCCCAACGCCGGTCACGTGCATCCGGACATCGGGGGCTTCTGGCTCTATGCCAAGGGTGTGCCTCTGGCCTTCAACACCGGCTACACCGCCGAGAAGTGGACGCGCGACCACAACACGCTCCTGGTGGACGGCACGGGCCAGGGTGCCGACGGGTCCTACTGGAACGATCGCGGATTCCCGTGGGACCGTTTCGGCAAGGTCCGCATCGACCGCGCGCGTCTGACCGACCGCTATGCCTTCGCCTCGGGCGAGATGGGGCCGGCCTACGCGGCGAAGCTCGATCCGCTGTCCTTGCGGCGAACGTTCGTGGCGACGAAGGACTGGGTGCTGCTGGTAGACGACCTGGAGGCCGGCGCAGCGCGGCGGTTGACGTGGATCTGCCACAGCGACGGCCCGTTCGAGGCCGACGGCGCGGGCGCCACGGCCAAGGTGGGCGGTGCGGCCCTGCACGTCCTGCCGCTGGCGAAGGTTGACATCGAGGCCAAAATGGACAAGACGACCGTCGTGGGCGGCACCGGGCCCGGCAAGGGCGCCCCCGCACACCGCGGCTACGAAATCACGTACACGATGAAGGAGCCGGCGCAGCGCGCGCGGCTCGTGACGATGCTGGTTCCGCTGGCGTCCGGCGAGAAGCCGCCGACCGTTCAGGCCGTCGGTGCCGAGGCGGCCGCCGACGCCGTGTCGCTGGACATCGTCTGGGCCGACGGTCGGACCGAGAAGGTCTCTGTCCACCTCGTCGCCGCGGACGCAGAGGCCGAGCCGGTCGTGTGGCGGAAGTGACACTGGGCGGTTCATGTCTGAGCGGCTCGCGTCTTGCCAGTGAGGAGACGCGAGCATAGAATGGATTGTAGCAGCGGGGAGTTCCGGTTGCGGCGAGAACGAGTCGCGAGGCCGCCGGGACGCCCCGTTTCTGTCCACGGGGAAGGTCTGTCGTCGGGGCCCGCCCATGGCAGTCCCGCTCTTCCGGAGGTGGCGGCGCTGGCGACTGTCAGCCGAGAACGAGGAGGTTATCCGAGATGCATCCACGAGAGATTCGACCCGGCATTCAGGCCATTGCGACGGTGCACTGGGAGCGGCGGCTGTTCGACTCGCTGATTCCGCTGCCCGACGGCACGAGCTACAACGCGTACCTTGTCCGAGGCGATCAGGCGACGGCCCTGATCGATGCGGCCGATCCCGCCCTTCAGGGCGAGTTCATGGGGCACCTGCGCGACGTGGACCGCCTCGATTATGTCGTATCGCAGCACAGCGAACAGGACCACTCGGGGGCGATTCCGCTGGTGCTCCAGCGGTTTCCCGAGGCCAAGCTCGTGTGCAGCACCAAGGCCAGAGACCTCCTGGCGACGCACCTCGGCGTGCCCGAGGCTCGCATCGTGCCGGTGGAAGACGGTCAGACGATTCCCTTGGGCGGCAAGACGCTGCAATTCGTCTACACACCGTGGGTCCACTGGCCGGAGACGATGTGCACGTACGTTCCGGAGGACCGGTGCCTGTTCTCGTGCGACTTCTTCGGATCGCACCTGGCGACCACCGACCTGTATGTCATGGACCGGGCCCGCGTGTACGAGGCCGCCAAGCGGTACTACGCCGAGATCATGATGCCGTTTCGCGGGGTGATCACGAGGAACCTGGAGAAGGTGTCGGCGCTCGGCTTCGACCTGATCGCCCCGAGCCACGGCCCGGTGTACGACAAGCCGGTCTTCATCGTGGACGCCTACAAGGAATGGGTCTCGCCGACGATGAAGAACGAGGTCGTCCTGCCGTACGTGAGCATGCACGGTAGCACGGAGGCGATGGCCCGGCGGCTGGTCGACGCGCTGGCCCGTCGCGGCGTCACGGTCCACGCCTTCGACCTGACGGCGACCGACATCGGCAAGCTGGCGATGTCGCTGGTGGACGCGGCCACGCTGATCGTCGGCACGCCGACGGTCCATGTGGGCCCGCACCCGGCCGTGTTCTACGCGGCACACCTGGCGAATCTCCTGCGGCCAAAGCTCAAGTACGCGGGCATTTTCGGGTCCTACGGATGGAGCAGCAAGGCCATCGAACAGATCACTGGCCTGATCCCGCGACTCGACGTGAAGGTGCTCGGCACAGTGCTTCAGAAGGGCGTCCCCACGGCCGAGACGTTCGCCCAGCTCGACGCCCTGGCCGAGGCCGTCGCCACGGTGCATCGCCAGGACGACCTCGTCACAGGGTAGCGGCGGCGAGAGGCTCGGGTCACGGCCTCTGAGGTGCCGGCACGGGCCCCTGCGGCGGGGCGGCCGGCGCCGTGTCTTGCCGAGCCGGTTCTGCGGCGGGCTGGCGGAATGGTTTGGCGAAGGGGCGGTAGAGTGGGTCGCCGACGAAGGTGATCGTCCACGACAGCATCTCCTGCGACATGTACGCCGCCTCGGCAAAGGTGTATCCCTTCAGAAGCCGGTCGGTGAAGACGTCCAGGTGCGGGGTGCCGCGCAGATACGGTTCGTAGACCGCGCCCATGCTGACGGCTGCGCCGCGGGCCAGCAGGGGGCCCACCCATCGCTCCTTGGTGCTGCGAAGCGTCCAGGCCGAGAAGCTGTGCAGGTGGTAGGCCACCGCACCCCGTTCGAAGCGAAACCCCGGGCGTGCGATCGCGCCGCCGACGTGCTCCATGTACCAGCCCATGTAGTAGCAGGCCTGCGGCATGGTCTGGCCGATGCTCATGACCTCGGCCTTCTCGTCGAGGGTCGTGGGGAGGCCGGCGGCCGTCGCGAGTCGCGCGGCCTCGCGAATCCATCGGTCGCCCTCGGCGTAGCCGGTCTTGGTGATGTTGCGCACGTCGAAGTAGGCCCGGCCCGACAGGCCGTGCTCCTCGGCC
>Ga0123328_1004247_pt1 | contig 11776 bp, 8 predicted proteins | sample BioC12SIPDNA_2_FD_89702 | JGI IMG/M metagenome (GOLD analysis project Ga0123328, IMG submission 89702) | Anaerobic biogas reactor microbial communites from Washington, USA - Biogas_R1_A C12 SIP DNA | ecosystem: Engineered > Bioreactor > Anaerobic > Unclassified | place: Washington, USA...
GGAACATGGCTTCGGCCCACTTGAGATAGCGTTCATAGCGGTAGGGGGCCAGTTCCTCGGAGCGGGTGTAGCACTCGTGGGCGGTTTTCCAGTCGCCGAGGAGGGTGTAGAGGACGGCGAGTTCCTCCCAGAGCAGGGGGTTGCGCGGGTTGCGCTGGATGGCGTCCTGGAGAAGCGTCACGGCGCGCTGTTGCTCTTCCAGGCGGCGCAGGACCTCCATCAGCCACTCCAGGGTCCAGGTGTAGGGGTGGTTGGGGCGCTGGCTGTGTTTTTGCCACTGGAGGGCGGCGTGTCGGTTGATGCCGTCGAGCAGGTGAAGGGTTTCCGCCAAGGCGATGGCGGCGTCCGAATTCCAGGGATCGCGCTGCAGGGCGTAGTCGAGGAAGGGCCGGGCATCGGCGGGGCGGTTCATGGCGAGGAGTTCGCGGCCGATGGCGACGGCGGCGTGGATGTCGCCGTAGCCGCAGGAGCCGGGGGCCTCGCAGAGAAGCGCGAGGCTGTCGCGGGCGTCCCGGCCCAGGCAGGTTCGTACCAGGGCGAGCAGGGCGCGGGTGTCGAAGCGGTGGGGCCAGCGGGCGTAGGCGGTCTCGGCGGCGGCCTGCGCGCGTTCCGGATCGCCGGACTGGAGCAGGTGCCAGGCGGCGCGCATGGCCAGCCAGGCATCGCGGGGACGGCTGGCGAGGCGACGGGCGAAGACGGCGCGGGTGTTGTCGGGGGAAAAGGCGGCGGCGCGTTCCTTCCAGTGCCGGAGTTCGTCGTTGAGCCGCGCCAGGGTTTCGGGGTTGGTCAGCTGCCGCCGGAAGGGGGCGCGCAGCTGCTGGCGGATCAGGGTTTCGGTCTGGGCGGCGCGGCCCCAGGGATGATAGAGCATGTCGTCGGCCAATTCGGCGGGGGGCGGGAGGCGTGCGGCGGGCTGGGCGGGGATGGCGCGCATGAACTCCAGCCGGTGGATCAGGGCGGAGGCCAGCAGGTGGCTGCCTTCGAAAGAGAAATGGATGTGGTCGAGGAAGAGTTCGCGGCCGGGGATGCCCTGGGGGGAGCGGATGGCGAAGAGGGCTTCGGCATCGAGCAGGGAGGCCGAGCGGTCGGCGGCGCATTCGCGGATGAGGGCGTTGAGGCGGGAATCGGCGCGCAGGCGAAGGGCGTCGGCGTCGCGGGCGCGGGAGAAGAGGGCGGCGGCCTCGGCGGTGCGGTGGTCGTCCAGGGCCAGGCGGGCGGCGCGGAACAGGGCCTCGGCGTGGGAGGGGTTCCGTTCGATGGCCCGGGCATAGAGGCGGGTGGCCTCGAAACGGTTGGTGGCGGCTTCGGCTTCGACGGCGGCGCGCAGGGACTCGCGCACCTCCTGGGCGGTGGCCTCGTTGTCCAGGAACGAGGTGGAGAACGGGGCGCAGTCGCGGAGATTGACCGGGACGGTGCAGACGATGACGGCGGGAGAGGCTTCCTCCGCGGCGGTGAGAATGGCGGCGAGGTTCTTGCGGAACGATCGTTCGACGGTTTTGAGATGGGGATCGCGGGGGGCCAGGCGTCCGCGCAGGGTGATGGGTTCCTGACTGCGCCAGGCCTCCAGGTCCACGCGGGCGGGGAAGAGGCGGTGGAAGGCGTCGGCGATGAACTGGGAGAGGCGGGTGCGGGAGAACAGGACCATGAGGCGGGCGATGCGGGAACTGGAGTGGAGGCGACCCAGGCCGGTGGCGGGGCCGTAGGGACCGGCGACTTCGTCGTTGCCGGTCAGCACGACGACGGCATCGGGCCGGAGGCGGGTCAGGTCGCGGGCGACCTCGCGCAGCACATGGGAGTTGGCGCCGTCGTAGCCCAGGGGGAGGACTTCGATGGCCTGGCCGGGATAGCGGCGCTGGAGCATGAGTTCGAGCTGGCGGGGCAGGCCGAAGGCGGGTTCGGGCATGCCCATGGCGGCGGAACCGCCCAGCAGGCAGATCCGGATGGTGTCGTCGGGGGGGGATTGGAGGGCGACGACGGGCAGGGGGGCGGGGGCGAGACGGCCGGGATAAAACCGGTAGGTGAAAAAGGGGTTTTCGGTCCAGGCCGGTTGACCGTCGGCGGTGCCGGCGACGAGAAAGCGAGGGGAGCGTCCGGGGAAGAGCAGGGGGGAGACCAGTTCGAGCAGGAGGGCGGCGGCGGCGAGGAGCAGCAGCGCGAGACCCAGCCGCTTGAACTGGCGAAGCAGAAAAGCCGCCCAGGGCGGCAGCTCGATCGGGTTGGCGGAACGGCTCATGCGATGGAAAAAACTATGGCAGGGCGGGACCGGTCTGTAAAGAACGGGCGCCGCCGCCGATCGGGCGGCAAAAAGATGGAGCCAAAGATCGGATTCGAACCGATGACCGTCGCATTACGAATGCGATGCTCTGCCAGCTGAGCTACTTTGGCACCCACGTGACGCGCACTATGCCAGAGGGCCGGCGGCCAAGTCAAGCGGGCGGCGCGGATTCGCGGCAAGCGCCGGCTTGCGGGGGCGGGGGGTGGAAATCAGAGCGCAAACGGTTGCCAGTAAAATCCAATTAAAATTCAGTTAAATCTGCGGTATCCCCATTGACAGGCCGGGGGGTGTATTGAACGATGGACCGTTGGAATAGACCGAACGGGCACGGGACATGCCGATGACATCCATGGCGGAATCGCGTTACAAAGAATGCAGGCATTGCGGGAACCGGGTTCATCCGCGGACCCGTCAATGTCCGTTTTGCGGGGAAGTGATCGGGGCGGGCTGGTTTTCTCTGGTGGGCACGGCGATGCTGGTGCTGGTGGTGCTGGGGCTGCTGACCTATGCCGCCTGCAACCGCACGCCGTCGCCGTCGCCCGGCCGCACGCCGGCGGCTTCGATCCTGCTGCCGGAATAGGGCGGTCTTCCGGGCAGGGAGGGGGACGGGAAGAAAAATGCCGGCCAAACCGAATGAGGCGTTGACGGCGCCGGGGCGGTTCCCTACCCTTGGCACGTACCCAACGGGAACGTTCTGATTCGAGAGGAGAGATCGGCATGAGCACGACAGTCGGCGATTTGTTGCGCGTCAAGGGGAGTGCGGTGGAGACCACCACGGCAGAGCAGACGGTTCTGGAAGCGATCCGCCGCATGAACGAGAAGCACATCGGCTGCCTGGCGGTGGTGACCAAGAGCGGGAAGCTGTCGGGGATTGTCTCGGAGCGCGACTGCCTGTGGAAGATCGTGGCGGCGGGCCTGTCGCCGAAAACCCATTCGGTCAAGGATGCGATGACGCCGTTGCGGCAGATGCAGACCGTGACGCCGGCGCACACGGTGGAGGAATGCATGGCGCTGATTTCCGGCCGCCGGCACCGGCATCTGCCGGTGATCGAGGACGGCAAGCTGGTGGGCATGGTATCCATCGGCGACGTGGTGAAGACCCTGCTGGACGCGCAGCAGGCGACGATTGACAGTCTCGAGAAGTACATCACCGGGACGTTCTGATGCGCACGGGGGGGAAAGCGGCGGCGGCGGCCGCCCGAACGACCATTCGCTCGGTCATCGCCCGTTACGGGGATGACGCGACGCGGCTGATGGACATCCTGATTGACATCCAGGACGCGCTGGGGTGCCTGTCGCGCGGGACGGTGGCGGAGATTGCCAAGGGCCTGGGGATTCCGCAGGTGGATGTCGAGCAGACGGTGTCGTTCTATCACTTCTTCGCGCGGGAGCCGCGGGGGACATACGCCGTGTACCTCAACGACAGCGTGGTGGCGGACTTTTGCGGCCGGGCGGCGGTGGCGGCGGCGTTCGAAGAGGCGGCGGGCTGCCCGTTCGGGGAGGTATCCGCCGACGGCATGGTGGGGCTGTTCCACACGGCGTGCATCGGCATGAGCGACCAGGAGCCGGCGGCGCTGATCAACGGGCAGGTGTTTCCGCGGCTGACGCCGGAGCGGGCGCGGGAGCTGGTGGCGGGAATGCGCGCGGGCCGGAGCGTCGAGGAGCTGAAAGGGACGGCGTACGGCGATGGGCAGAACGCGCATCCGCGGGTCCGTGCGCTGGTGTGCAACCACATCCGCCGCCGCGGGCCGACCGTGTTTGCGGACTATTCGCCGGGGGCGGCGCTGGCGAAGGTGACGCGGATGAGCTCGGGGGAAGTGATTGCGGCGGTCAAGTCCGCGAGCGTGCGCGGGCGGGGGGGGGCCGGATTCCCGACCGGCATGAAATGGGAGTTCGCGCGGCGCGCGCCGGGCGACATCAAGTACATTTTCTGCAACGCGGACGAGGGCGAGCCGGGGACGTTCAAGGACCGCGTCATTCTGACGGAGCGCCCGCAGATGGTGTTCGAGGGCATGGCGATCGCGGCCTACGCCGTGGGCGCGCGCCAGGGCATTTTGTATGTGCGAAACGAATACCGCTATCTGCGCGACTATCTCGAGCACGTGCTGGCGGATCTGCGCGCGAAGGGCCTGCTGGGCGAGGCGATCGGCGGGGTGGCGGGGTTCCGCTTCGACATCAGCATCCAGTTCGGCGCGGGGGCCTACGTCTGCGGGGAGGAGTCGGCGCTGATCGAGTCGGCGGAGGGCAAGCGGGGCGAGCCGCGCGACCGCCCTCCGTTCCCGGTGGAGAAGGGCTATCTGCAGCGGCCGACGGTGGTCAACAACGTCGAGACGCTGTGTTCGGCGGTGCAGGTGATGCTGAAGGGGCCGGAGTGGTACAACCGGCTGGGCACCGAGCAGTCCAAGGGAACCAAGGTGCTGTGCGTGTCGGGCGACTGCGACCGGCCGGGCATCTACGAGGTGGAGTGGGGGTTCTCGGTCAACGACATTCTGGCCATGGCCGGCGCGGACAACGTGCAGGCGGTGCAGGTGGGCGGGCCGTCCGGCGCGTGCATCGGCCCGGAGGAATTCGGCCGGGTGCTGGCCTACGAGGACCTGGCGACCGGCGGCTCGTTCATCATTGTGGGCAACCACCGCGATCTGCTGAAGGACGTGGTGCTGAATTTCGCGCGGTTTTTCCGGGAGGAATCGTGCGGGTCGTGCGTGCCGTGCCGGGCGCTGACGGGCATGGCGCAGGTCGTGCTGGAGCGGATCATTGCGGGCACGGGCACGGCGGAGGACGTGGAACGCCTGCAATCCTGGCAGGCGATCATGCGATACAACCGCTGCGGACTGGGCCAGACGGCGCTGAATCCGATCACCAGCACGATCAAACATTTCCGCGGGCTGTACGATGCGCGGCTGTCAACGGGCGATCCGCGCTTCGTGCCGTCGTTCGACCTGGCGGCGGCGGTGCGGGACTACGAAGCGGCGGCGGGCGCCGGGAAGGAGTAGGGGAAGGCCATGGCCAGTTTTGTCCGGTTCACGCTCGACGGCAGGGAGTGCCTGGCGGAGGAAGGCGCCCAGCTGGTGGCGGCGGCGAAGGAGTGCGGGGTGTTCATCCCGACGCTGTGCAACTGCCCGGGCATTCCGCCCAAGGGGGCGTGCCGGATCTGCACGGTGCTGGTCAACGGCATGCCCCACACGGCCTGCACCACGCGGGTGGTGGAGGACATGGCGGTGGTGACCCGCACCCCCGAGCTGGAGGCCTTCCGCAAATCCGTCGTGGAGATTCTGTTCGCGGAAGGCAACCACCTGTGCCCTTCGTGCGAGCGCAGCGGCAACTGCGAACTGCAGGCGCTGGCCTACCGCTACCGCGTCACCGTGCCGCATTTTCCGTACCTGTTTCCGAAACGCGACGTGGAGGCCTGGCACCCGAAGCTGGTCAAGGATCACAACCGGTGCATCCAGTGCAAGCGCTGCATCCGGGGCATCCGCAACGACAAGGGGCAGGCGATCTTCGCGTTCGGCAAGCGGGGCGACAAGGTGGTGATCAATATTGACCCCGAGACATCGAAGGACATCAGCGACGAGCTGGCGCAGCAGGCGATGGACATCTGTCCGGTCGGGGCGATTCTCCGGAAGGGCAAGGGGTTCGACACGCCGATCGGCCGGCGGACCTACGACCGCGCGCCCATCGGCAGCGAGGCGGCGCCATGAGCCCGAAAAGCGCGAAGGCGAAGAAGATCGTGGCGACGACCTCCCTGGCGGGGTGCTTCGGCTGCCACATGTCGCTGCTGGACATTGACGAGCGGCTGTTCGACCTGATCGAGCTGGTGGAGTTCCACAAATCGCCGATTGACGACATCAAGACGTTCACGAAGGAGTGCGACATCGGCCTGGTGGAGGGCGGGTGCTGCAACGACGAGAACGTGCACGTGCTGACGGAGTTCCGCAAGCACTGCCGGGTTCTGGTGGCGGTCGGCGAGTGCGCGATCATGGGGGGGCTGCCGGCGATGCGCAACACCATCCCGCTGAAGGAATGCCTCGACGAAGCCTATCTGGGGGGGGCGACGGTGGCGGACTGCAATCCCGGGCGGGTGATTCCCTGCGACCCGGACATTCCGAAGATTCTCAACCGCGTCTATCCGTGCCACGAGGTGGTGAAGATGGATTATTTCCTTCCGGGCTGCCCGCCGAGCGCCGATCTGATCTGGGACGCGCTGGTGGCGCTGGTGTCCGGGAAGGAACTCGCCCTGGAATACCGGACCTTCAAATTCGATTGAGAGAGCCCATGACCCGCAAAATCGTCATTGATCCCGTCACGCGCGTGGAAGGGCACGGCAGAGTCACGATCCAACTGGATGACGAAGGAAACGTGTCGCAGAGCCGGCTGCACATCGTGGAGTTCCGGGGGTTCGAGCGGTTCGTGCAGGGGCGTCCGTACTGGGAGGCGCCGGTGCTGGTGCAGCGCCTGTGCGGCATCTGCCCGGTCAGCCACCACCTGGCCGCGGCCAAGGCGATGGATGTGGTGGTTGGCGCAGGGACGGGCGACGGGCTGACGCCGACGGCGGAAAAGATCCGCCGCCTGATGCACTACGGACAGATCTTCCAGTCGCACTCGCTGCATTTCTTCCATCTGGCCTCGCCGGACCTGCTGTTCGGGTACGATGCCGCGCCGGAGACCCGCAACGTGATCGGCGTGGCGATGGCGAACCGCGAGCTGGCGACGCAGGCGGTGCTGATGCGGAAATACGGCCAGGAGGTGATCGCGGCGACCGCCGGCAAGAAGATCCACGGCACCGGCGCGATCCCCGGCGGCGTCAACAAAAGCCTGACGCCGGAGGAGCGCGACGCCCTGCTCCTGGGCGGGGGCGGGCCGCTCAACGCCGACCACATGGTGGAGTGGTCGCAGGGGGCGCTGGCGTTCTTCAAGGACTACTACCGGCAGCACCGGGAGTTCATTGACGGGTTCTCGCGGTTTCCATCGAACCACCTGAGCCTGGTGCGCCGGGACGGCGCGCTGGATCTGTACCACGGCGTGCTGCGGGCGGTGGACGCGGACGGGAAGCGGATCCTGGACGACGTGGATCCGCAGGACTACCTCGATCACTTCCGCGAGGAGGTCAAGCCGTGGAGCTTCATGAAGTTCCCGTACCTGAAAAAGCTGGGGCCGGAGAAGGGCTGGTACCGGGTGGGGCCGCTGGCGCGGCTGAACACGGCGGACTTCATCCCGACCCCGCTGGCGCAGGCGGAATTCGAGGCCTACAAGGCGGCGACGGGCGGGAAGCCCAACGACCGCTGCATGCATACGCACTGGGCGCGGCTGATCGAAGTGCTGCACGCCGCGGAATGCATGCGCGACCTGCTGAACGATCCGGACATTCTGGGCGGGGACCTGACGGTGAAGGGCGCGCGCCAGGCCGTGGGCGTCGGCCTGCTGGAGGCCCCGCGCGGCACCCTGTTCCACCACTACCGGGTCGGCGACGACGATCTGATCCGGATGGCCAATCTGATCGTCTCCACCACGCACAACAACGAGCCGATGAACCGGGCGGTGAACCACGTGGCCCGCGCCATGCTGACGGGCGTGAAGGACATCACCGAAGGCATGCTCAACGCCGTCGAGGTGGCGATCCGCGCCTACGATCCCTGCCTGAGCTGCGCGACGCACGCCTACGGCCAAATGCCGCTGGAGGTGACGCTGCTGGATGCGGCGGGGGCGGTGGTGGACCGGCGGCGGAAATCCGCGGGTGTCCGCCGGACCTGATTCACCCACGGGACAAGCCCGTGGGGGTCTGGGGGAAGCTCGGATCTCAATATCCAATGTCCACTATTCAATTCATGAGTTCAGATTCCAGTCGAGTGGGTTTGAAACCGCTGCTGATCTACGGCTACGGGAATCCGGGGCGGCAGGACGACGGGGTGGGCGTGGCGCTGGCGGAGGAGCTGGAGGCGTGGGCCCGGGCGGAAGGGATTTCCGGCCTGGCGTTTGATTCCAACTACCAGCTCAACGCGGAGGACGCGCTGGCGGTGGCGGAGGCCCGGGCCGTGGTTTTCGTGGATGCCGCGCGGGGGGGCGCGGAACCGTTTGCATTCAAGCGGCTGGAACCGCGCGGGGAGATCGGGTTTTCGACGCACGCGATGTCTCCCGAAAGCGTGCTGGCGCTGGCCGGGGAACTGTACGGGGCGCGGCCGCCGGCGTGGCTGCTGGCCATCCGGGGGGAATCCTGGGAGCCGAACGAACCGCCCACCGCCGCGGCGCTGTCCCATCTGGCCGCCGCCCGGGAATTCCTGCGGGAGTGGCTGCGCCAAGAACCCTTGGGTTGCCCGGACAGCCTCCCCGGACAACCCATGTGAACCGCAGAGGACCGCCGGATTTTCCACGGTGTGGTCCGGCGGCTGCCGGATTCCATGGCGTGGAAAACCGGCGGAAAAAGTTTCCATGGCGTGGAAAATCCGGATTTTTTGGCTGGGAGGGGGCGTGGGGGGAAGAGCGATCCGAGCGCCTACCGTCGGTTTGCCCGGTCGAGGAGGGCCAGGACGATCCATTGGCCGTCGAGGATGGGCTGGCAGGTGACCCAGGCGCCGGAGATTTCCAGGCAGTCGCCGGGGGAAAGGCGCCGGGAGGCGATCTCGCGCGAGCAGGCGTGCAGCAGGTCGCCGGCTTCCTCGACGGGTTTGAGCTCCAGGCGGGTTTGCCAGTCCTCGGCGGTGCGGGGATGGTCGGTATCCACGACGATCCGGTGGACGGTGCGGGGCGGGCCGCCGTCGGGATCGGGTTCGGGCATGGCCCGGAGGAGCAGGCCGCGGCGGCGGGCGGTGGAATCGCCGGAGAAATCACGGAGCAGGCCCTGGAGGGTATCGAGGGTGATTTCGACGCCGACGACGCCGACGGAGCGGCCGTCGACGTGGAGCCGGCCCATGCAGCTGCACAGGAGGACGCGGGTGCTGGCGTCGGCGTAGGGATTGCCCCAGACGGGCCGGTTGTCGGGGGCGTGGATGGCGGCGAGATACCAGGCGCGGCGGGTGGGGTCGTAGTCGGGTTTGTCGCCGTAGCGGGCGAAGCCGGGAAACCCGAGCAGCAGGCCGGTTTCGGATCCGGCCAGGGACCAGAGGATATCGGGTCGGACCCGATGGACGCGGGAGAACAGGCGGTTGAGGCGGCCGAGGCGGGCGGCGGCGTTTTCGACGGCGGGGCGGGTGTCGGGTCCGCGGGCCCAGGGGGCGCGGACCACGGTGGGATAGTCCGGGGAGATCCGGGTTTGATAGCGGGGGCTGGGGACCATGCCGGGAGGGCGGGCGGCGGGATCGGCGAAGTCTTCATCGTAATAGAAGCCGTCGCGTCCGGCGGGGGTGGGCTCGCGCCGGGGCAGCTGGTCCGCCGGCAGGGTCAGGAGCTCGACGGCGGTTTGCTGGTAGAGGCGGGTGAGTTGTTCGATGCCGAGCATGAACTGGCCGACGGTGCGGGCGCAGCCGGCGACGGAGGCGACGAACATGTCCTGCTCGTTGCGGATGGCGAGGGTGCGCTGCCGGAAGCCGAGGAAGGCAATGGCGGCCAGTCCGCCCAGGAAGAGCAAACCGAACGTGGCGGCGGCGGCGCGCCAGAGGCGGATCCGCCGGGCGGCACGCCGGAGGCGGGTTTGGCGTTCTTCGATCCGGGCGGCGAGGGGATCGGGGCCGGGGTCGGTCGGGGGCAGGCCGGGTTCGCGCAGCAAGCGGAGCTGGGCGCGGGCGAGGGTCAGGTCGTCCTGGCGGATGGCGAGGCGGACATGCCAGCAGAGCGCATCGGCGAGTCCCTGCCGGGCGTCGTGGTTGTCCGGCCAGAGCGCGAGAGCCTGGCGGAAGCCGCCAATGCATTCGGAGAGGCGTCCGTAGGCGAGGGAGGCGTCGTCCCTGGAGAGGTCGGGGACGAGGCCGGACGGGGACGGAATGTCATCGGCCAGGATTCCTTCCGCCTGGAGGCGCTCGAGAGCCTGGCGGGCGCGGCGGGTCACGGCAATGGATTCGGCGTGGGTCAGGCAGTCGGAAAGATCGCGCTGGAAATCGCGCACGGCGGCGTAGCGGCCGGCGGGATCGGGGCAGAGGGCTTTCGCGGCCACGGGGAGGAGGGTCGGGGGCCAGCCGGGGAGGAGGTCCTGAGGGATGAGGGGAGGGACGTCGCCGCGGGCGGCCTGGCGCAGGACGTCCATGACGTCGCGGCCCTGGCGGGGCGGCCGGCCGGTCAGCAGCTCGTGGAGGATGCCGCCGAGCAGATAGATGTCGGCGGCGGGGCCGAGATCCGCGAGTCGGCCGCGGACCATTTCGGGGGCGATATAGGCGGGCGTGCCGGCCAGCTGGGGGGTGAGGTCGGGGTGGCGCCGGTATTCGTTGCGGTCGTCGAAGTAGAGGGCGAGGCCCCAGTCCATGACGTAGGCTTCGCCGAATTCGCCGATCATGATGTTTTCGGGCTTGAGGTCGCGGTGGAGGATCGCCTTGCTGTGGGCGTAGGCGACGGTGTCGCAGACCTTGAGCAGAATGGCGAGGTGGTCTTTCCAGTCCATGCGCCGGGCGCGCTCTTCCGCCGCCGCCCGGGAAGCCTCCGGGGCGGAGTCGGGATGGAGCAGGTGGCTCCAGGGGATGCCTTCGACCTTCTTCATGGCGAAGAACGGGCGGCCGTCGGGATCCCGGGCGAGGGCGTAGATGGGCACCACGCCGGGATGGTCGAGGTGGGCGGTCATGAAGGCTTCATGGGTGAATTCACCCGCGGCGGCCAGGGTCTGGCTTGTGCCCGGCGTCCCGTCGAGTTTGCAGAGTTTGATGGCGACTTCGCGCTGGAGAGCCCGGTCCTCGGCCCGGCCGACGATGCCCATGCCGCCGGTGCCGATCTGCTCGATCCATTCATACCGGGGAACGGGATCCGGCGCGTTTTCCTCGAGGTTGCCGAGAGAGCCGATGCGGAGCGAACGGCCGTGGCGGCCGATGGTTTCGGTGGGCAGGCGATCGGGGTTGATTTCAAAGGCCAGGAAGGCCTTGCGGCCGCCGCGCAAGGTGACATCGGGCGAAGCATCACGGCTTGGCGGGGGTCAGGGATCCGTCGAACCGTCCGGGCTGGCATCACTGTTCATGGGTTGCTCTCTAACCAAAGTGTAATGCAAAGGATCAGGAAGGGAAGAGGGAAAAGCGGAGAAAAGAATACAGAGGACAGAAGACAGAGGACAGAGGACAGAGGACAGGAGGAGGGTCCGAGAGGCGAATGAAACCACAGAGGGGCGCAGAGGGGGGCATCTGCGATTCACCGACTTGATTTGGAGTGCGGCGGCTAGAGCGTCTTACATTTTCGTGTAGCCGTTCCCGATGGAGCCGGGAATTGAATCAACAGTTCCGCGCCCAACGGGCGCAGCTACAACCGATCCGCCTGAGCCCCGCGCCCAACGGGCGCAGCTACAACCGATCCGCCTGAGCCCCGCGCCCAACGGGCGCAGCTACAACCGATCCGCCTTGCTGTAGCTGCGCCCGCTGGGCGCGGCTATGAATAGTTGAA